>Ga0187892_10000753_pt1 | contig 81320 bp, 79 predicted proteins | sample MA1701073metaG_FD_139345 | JGI IMG/M metagenome (GOLD analysis project Ga0187892, IMG submission 139345) | Bio-ooze microbial communities from a basaltic lava cave in the Kipuka Kanohina Cave System on the Island of Hawaii, USA - MA170107-3 metaG ... | reverse complement strand
CCTAAAATAATGCAATTTTTTAGTCAAGTTGGACCGATTGTCTAGTGGTTAGGATGACGCACTCACACTGCGTATGGATGTATAATCCCGCAAGGGTCATGGGTTCAAATCCCATTCGGTCCATTATTCTCAAGTAACGAATCCCCACCTTAAATGGCAAAGATTCCTTTGTCAGAGGAACCAAAGATGCTAAACGCAAACAGAAAGGACTGGGGCAGACACAGAAGGCTGCTTGCAGACCCGGACGTCAAAAGATGGTATGACAATATAGCAAGAGGAAGCATCATAACAGCCGATGTCAGGCTGCGAAGGCTAGGGGTATATTGCGAGAACACAAAGACGATTCCAAAAAAGTTTGCACAAATCGGAATAAAAAACGTAAGAGATGTTGAAGATCTTTTGCTGGATTATGTCTCGTATCTTGAAAAAAAGGGATATGCGCCCTCATACATCGAAGACATTCTCAAAGCGTTGCGCTCCTGGCTGTCATTTAACTATGTCAAGCTGGTTCGAAAGATAAAGATCAAAAATGCAGACATTCCAGTTACACTAGAAAATGAAGAGATCCCATCCAAATCAAAACTGGACGATGTTCTCAACTCTGCTCCGGCAAGAGAGCGTGTAAGCATATCATTCATGGCACTTGCAGGGGTTCGGCCAGAGGTGCTTGGCAACTATCATGGAGTTGATGGCCTGAAAATTTCAGACATCAAAGAACTGGAAATACAAAATGGTGATGTCTTTTTTGCAAGTATTCCTGCAAAGGTAGTGGTAAGACCTGCCCTAAGCAAGGCAGGACACCAGTACTTTACATTTCTGCCAGAAATTGGATGCAAGTACCTGCAGGGATATCTGCGGGAAAGAATGGCAAACGGCGAGCTCATAAAGCCCGAAGCCCCCGTAATCACTTTCCAAAAAGGATACAGGACAAAGACAAACGGCAACACATGCCACCTGAGAACAAACACTATAACAAAAGAGATCAAAAACGCATTTGGGATAATCATAAGGGAGCGTCCTTACGTTCTTAGGTCGTACTTTGATACGCAGCTGCTCTTGGCTGAAAGCAAGGGCAAGATAACCCACGCCTACCGCCAGTTCTTTATGGGCCACAAGGGAGACATTGAGGCAAAATATACCACCAACAAGTACAAGCTTCCAGATTCGTTAACCAAAGACATGAGGGAAGCATATGAGAGAAGCCAGAGTTTTCTTTCACCGTTTGAATCAGAACAAGAAGCAAACGAGAAAAACAAAAAGGATCTGTTACTGGAGATGTGGAAGGAGCAGGCACAACTCTATGGAATCGATCCAATGAAGATACGAATCGAAAAACAGCGAACACAACCAAATCAAAAAACCATTCCAGAAACATCTGACTATACCGATGATGAGATAGGTTCCATCAAAACAGCCATTCAAAGCGTGATAAGAAAAAACACAGACCAAACACATCTTCAAACAGAGGGCAAAAAGTCCTATGAGAGCAAGCTAGTTGACAGTGAGGACGAGCTTGTGTCGTGTATCCAGAATGGATGGGAGGTCGTAAAGGAGCTAAATAGCGGCAAGGTCCTTCTCAGGAGGACTGTCAGCAAAGACTGGATCAGAACGTCTCATCATTCTAACTAGCGACTCTACGGCATCTTCTTTTTTTTGGTATGCTTGCTCAGATATTATGCGCAGGAGGGCATTTATCAAATCAAGATATGGACTTGTTGCGCTGCAAATCATTGCATCAAAGAATTCGTGCCGTAAAGTTTCTAGGGCATCTGAAAGATTTGTAGAATAGATGTAAATTCTATTTCCTATCACCTCGCCTTCTTTGGTATAATCTGCTTTTGGAATCCACAAGACCTCAAGGTTTGTATTTATTCCGCTCTTCTTTTTGAGGCTATCTAGTTCCCCTTTCAGTGTTTCTTTGAGTACTGTTGCTTCGTTTCCCATTATCTACAATAGATTATTTTTTTAAAAGCAAAACAAGATTGGATCTCTAAAATTTGGAAGAATAGACGACTGGATTGTGAAATTGTTAGAAAAAGAGTGGCGCTCTTCTCAATTTTGTTTTTGTCCAAGGTCTTCAAACAAACGTCTTAGAAGGTGTCTGTACTCTTCTACGGATTGTTTTAGCTCTATTACCTTCTTCTTTGGTATGGTAACAAGTTCATCATTTTCCATGCAAGAAAAGAATTGAATTTAGAATAAAGGCTAAATATCATCATCCGATCGATCGGATCAGTCAAGGGTGACATAAGGACAAGCTCCCCAATTAGTCCTCGTCCAGCTCCAAATCCCTTGACTGTTATTATTACCTGATAAAAACAAGATGAAAATACTTTTTTGTTTAGGGTTTTCTTTTGTACAGTTTTACTTTGTTGTTTTTGATTGAAACTCTGTATCCTCGGTTTTCAAGTATCAGAATAACATTTTCTTTTTCTTCATAGCTGGGATCTTTAAGATACTCTAAAAGAACATCATCACTCTTCTCAGGAAGATAACTGTCAAAACTTTTTTCATTTGTTGGTGATGATTTTGGGTTTGTGTCGTTATCATCCAGAATTTCTTTTCCCTGTGTGGTCAGCTCATAGTATTTCTTTTTCTGTGCTCTTTTGATTATTGCATCGTGTCTTAGGTCTGTCTTTTTTGTTTTTATTTCAGAATAAGCAGAATCAACGAGGTTCTTTTGCTCAAGACCCCTCATTGCCTGCAATACCATACCAGTTGATACAGGCATTTGGCTTGTAATGCTTTGAGGAGTAGATGGGGATTCTCCAAGCAGAGCTAAAACTTGAGATTCTATTTCAGTAAGATGTGTACTGGAGTTGTCCTTATCTGCAAGCGCCTCGTATGATTTTAGAATTTGTTCTTTGTTCAAAATCATAATATGGTACAGCTTTTCATCAATTCCCGCCTCGCCTAATACCTTTTTGATATAGTCTCTGTGCTTTTCTGAGAATACAACAAACCATACATCGAATCCCTTCTCAAAGTTCTTTGTATAGTTTGTAACGACTTGGTCTGCGTGCTTTGTTGGGTCAACTTCGACTTCTACTGCAATTATCTCATCGCTCCAGTTCTCTAAATCATATCTGAGTCTGTCTTTTTCATCCCTGTATGTATCTGGGGTAAAGACCAAGATGTCAGGCCTTTGCTCAGCCGCATCACCAAGGTCAACTATACAGTGCTTGAATTGTTCCTGCATTACTCTAGTCATAAAGAAGATTGCAGCCAAGTGAAGAGTGGAACCTGCGCGTCTTCCCATCGCAGTAGTAGAAAAGAATGTGTTGATAGCTAGCTTTGATAGTACAAACCTTTGGATGAACTGATTATCTTCTATTTTTTCGAGCTTTCTGTCAAGGTATTGTTCCCTTACAAGAGACTCGATAGAATCGTATACCAACCTCTTATCTGCACCAAACCTCAAGTCCAGCTTTTCAAAGATATCCTCACGGGTCATGGGATAATTTTCTTTTTTGATCAGAAGGAGGACATAGGAGTCGCACGCCATTATATCGGGATACTCTCCTGCCCTTTTGGTTGGTGGAATGTACTTTCTAAGAGATATTGCCTCGCCATACTTTTGTACAGAGAACTTGGCCAAGTTTTGCCAGCTGTCGAGCTTTGTTCTGATTGGCCGGGTCATTGCAACACCAACTATCGGTGGTACGCCCTGGGAGTAAAACGCAAACCTATGCAGTGAGAGCCCCACCATCTCATCTACACCAAGTGGCAAAAGATTCTGAAAGCTATGGGCTGTGCCGGTATCGCACTTGAAGCAGATTATGGTTCTGGCAAGGGCAGGAATTTCGTCTGCAACCCTCTTTGGATATGCGTTGATCGTCTGAGTTGCCAAAGTAACTTTAACGTTGAACTTTCGCATTGTGTTTAGTATCTCCCTTAATGCAAACGGTGAGAACAGATGGGCTTCATCGATATAGATGTAAAAGGGCGTAGCCAGCTGATCAGTGTTATCGACCCGTTTTTTTGCCTCAACGTAGACCATATGCAATATGATCGAGCCCAAAAATGACGTAATATCATCGGAGGTTCCACTGGATAGATCCACAATTATGAACTTGCCAGAGTTTAATGCGTCTGCAAAATCAACGCTTGATGTTGGAGTATCAAGCATTGCAGCAACTGGCGGCGTTGCCAGAATCTTGTCAAGCTTGTTGTATGCAGCAGAGCCTGCCTCTTTGCTGTACTGTTTTTCAAACGTGTTCTTCCAAAAGTGGATTGTGTCCTTGCTTGTTACTTTACTTAGATAGATTGACCTTGCCCTTTGGTCAGAGACCAGCATCCTAAGATCCCTCAGAGTAGAGCCTTCAACCTCAACTAGTGCGTTGCATGCGTTTCGCAGAATTGCTTCAAGCCTGTCACCCCACGTCTCTTTGTGCAGATTGTGCAGCGCGTTGACAAAAGACATGGCAACTACATATCTTTCTTCATCTGTTTTGTATTCCAGCGGATTTATCCTGATGGTCCTGCCGCTTTGATGGATTGATGCAGGGGAGATGTAGATTACCCTTTCCCATTTTTCCTTTGGAAATAATTCTAGGACATCTCTTGCAAGCATTCCGTGAGGATCAATTAGCAAAAACCCCTGGTTGCGGTTGATGTTTTGTGCAATTAATAGCTTCATTGTCTCGGATTTTCCAGAACCCACCTCACCAAAGATTGCCATGTGAATTCGATCCTGTGTTGGAATACCGTACGCCATCTCGTCGTTTCCAAAACCAATGACATCAAGATTGACTTTCACAAAATGAAAAACGGATAAACGCTTAAGATGTCGAACTGAAACTAGATTTATCTCTCAATGCTCTACACATAAATTGTCATCTATAAGAATAAGGCACATGTTACGTTCTGAATACAAAATTTCAGAAAAAAACCAATGGCTTGATTTGTCTCCAGACAAAGTGAAGTTCAATGTTGATCACCTATTTAGGCTGCCTAGAACTACCAGATCTTTGGTATTTTTCCCGTACCAAATTAATACTGATGAAATAAATGAATTCAACAACTACTGCAAGTCAAATAAGTACCGAGTAGAATTTGTCGGTGGTCAAAGCGTTTACGGCGGAAAGAATATCAGGACCAATGGAACTTTGACAATTTTATTAATACATGAAAGTGATGAGCGTGGTCAAAATTTCTTAGATGAATTAAATGCATTAAAAGTTGATGAATCACAAACTGATTGAATTTTGAAATATTTCAATAATCAATAAAGAATAATCAGTTTCAATGCCCAGAAATTACATTCTGTTAAATTCCAAGTTCTTTTCGGATCTTTTTTGTTAGCTTACCGTCGTTGAGTGTCTTGTCTAGAGCATACAAGGTAAAAAGTCCTATTCCGATTGATCCTATCTTATTCCAATCCCAAAGATGTTGTGCAGTTCCGAGAGGGAAATTATGTGGATCATGTTTGTCTTCGTGAATTGTACAGATATCATCGTCTTGGTTACAGGTCGCATGGAACTTTCCCTTTCTCCAGTGTAGTTTTGTTAAATCTGCACCTAATGATGGAATCCAGCTTGGGTCATTTTCAATTTCGGCTCTTGCTATGTATTGCTCCATACTCAGTTCCTCTTTGAATCTAATAATGCAGGCCGTCTGCCTCGTTTAATGGGTTTTTCATAAATTTTGATGGTTTTGGCCAATTCTTTTCCTTCCTCCTCAAGGGCTTTTATAACATCTTTAGGTACATTTGACAAAGCCTTCTCAAAGTACGGCTGCATAAGGTTGGTCATGGCATTTGCATGTTCTAGGATTTTTGAATTTCTTTCTATTACTTCTTCAGTTAGTTCCGTGACTTTTAGCTTTTCAAGAATATCACCCAGATAGTAAAGTAAAATGTAAACTTTGACCGAGTCCTTCAAAAGAGCAGATATAGATATGCCGTTAGCTTCTGCTACTCTTTTTATTATTGTATACTGTTCTTCTGTTACGTTAGTAGAGAGTATCTTGCTCATGTGTTATTTTGTCTTCTGAGATATTTAAAGAGCCTTAAATTGCTATATCTTTAAAGTTGAATAACCCTGTTCAATGGTATGAAATTTCTAGTTGATGTGAATCTATCAAAGAAGAAGAAATTTCTAGCAGATCATAAGAATTTAGAAAATATCATAGATAAAATCGATGGAAGAGTTGCTGATAATGAACTCATCAAATATGCAAAAAAACATGATTATGGGATTTATACTCAGGATAAAGAATGTGCTTTGTTCGGACTAATCGCAGGAATTCCAGTATGGTACCGGGATCAAAAAACAAAGCAAAGCGTCAAGCTAAAAGCTCAACAACTGCGATTTACAAAAAAAGAAAAAGAAGAAGGACTATAGATCCATATTGCAGTTCATGCAATATTTCTGACCTTTGCACACGTCGTGCATTTTTTTAGGATGTTTACACTTTGGAACAAGTTGCTCTCTAATTGCTTGTAAATTTGCAATGGTAGTCTTGTCAAAGTCAAAAATTACCTTTACAATACCTGTAGCTTCTTCAAATGTGTTGTAGTTCCATTCCTTTCTGAGATCTTCCATGATTTTTTTCTTGTGTCCTATCCACCAGTCAATGATTTGGATTGCTTTTTTCACAGTCATTGATGTACGTGTGTTTTCAATGAAAATATTCCTGCAGTTTGTTAAGGAATTTATTTCAGAATTAATCCTTACTTTCCTCTTTTCTTTTCAATTGCCATGAAAACTTTTTCTTTCTACCTTCAAGGGATTCTCGGATATGCGATACTTTTGGAGAGCTAACCTTGATGCTATTTCTGAGCAGATCGACTAATTTTGAGATTTCCCATCGCAGATTTACCTTGTTTCTTATTGCAGTTGTGTAAAGTACGGTAGTAACAATTGCGGCTACTAGTAACATCAAAAAGGAATAGTCATCTCGATATACGACACTTGCTGAAATGTCTTCAGATGCTGTAAATGTAACAGGTTCCGTATCGTATGGTAATCCATCCCAGTGATCAAAGACCTCTCTAACAAAAAACGACACCTTTTCTTTCGGTGGAACGCTCAGCGTTACAGCCTCCCCGTAAGGATAAAAGCCCGAGCCTTCTGCTCCTGCAACGTCGACTTTGATCATTCTTTCATAGTAGGCAGTGACTTCAGTATTGTTGTTAAGGAAAAACTCTATTTCTTGTTCACTGAATTCCTCATTTCCCACTAGTATCTTTTTGAGTGAGTAACTCCTATCGCCTATTTTTTGCTCTGGAGGAAAAGATATTGTAATCTCTGACGGACCTATTTCTTTGTTGTATGGGGTACTGATCCTGTTAATGGTCTGATTCGATATGATAAGAGTGTGTTTTGCTGGTATCTCTTTTCCGTCCTGTGTCGATACTGCTTTTACGGCAAGGTCATAGAGGGCTACTGCCTCAAAGCTCAGGGATTTTGTAACAGGTGCATAACCATTTTTTTGTGCAGTCACTGTAACATCAAATATTCCTTCTCTGTCTGGATATGCCAAGTAGATATTTTTGTTATCATCATCCTGCTCTTTTGTTCTAGCAAAGGTAACCGGAGAGTCAATTGTTATCTCTAGGTTTGGAATATCGCTGATTATTGCAAGCTGTGTTTTCTCACCAACCCTAACTTTTTCTTTGTTGATAACAACTTGTACATTCATTGTGTTTGAGAATGCCTCAAAGTTTTTTGTGTCAGCGCCAACATCGGCAAGGACTGAAACCTTTCCCTGTCCATTATTTTTGGCAATAAGGTGCTGCTGATTCCTATCAATTTCAATTCCACCAGATGTTGACATTCCAATAGGCTTGATCCTTGCCAGAGGCGTGCCAAAGGTATCTACCTCATGTATCACATATGGTGCAGGCTCTCCAATGTGGATTATTTGTGGAAGCTCAAATTCAATTGCAGCGCTTACACCCGCAGGAATGATATCTGCAGAAGCAGTACCTATATTTTTGATAGAAGCCACAATGCTTGCCTGCTCTAATAACTCTCCCCTAACTATGCTTACACTCTGTCCAGACACGACCCCCTTGTCAGCTTCTTGTATTTTGGATGTGACAATCTCGATGTCTTTTTTGGAAATGCCAGAATCGACAAGATTGCCCTCTTTATCAAGAACTGACACAATAGCAAGATCCTGCCTGACTTGAGGACTTGAAGGCAGCAAAACTATGTTAATTTTGTAGGATTCAGTGTGTTCTGGGACGACTTGAAGCTTTGTCTGGCTCGTACCAAGTCCTGGGCCAGAAACAGATATGGTATAGTCGCCTTGATTTGAGGCACCAAGCTCAAACTCGACAGCAGAGAATCTTCCTTTGCCCTCGGCAGATTCAAGCCTGTTGCTTTGGGACATTTGGTACATGGTTTTGTGGACAAGGCCCGCCTGAGACGCAATGGAAATTGTTCTATCATCCAACGGTAATGGAACCAGTGTCTGTGTAGAAAGTACTGATTGGACGGCCGTTCCGTCGATTTCATCAATACTAGTGCTAACAGACTTTGTAACGTTTTGCCAGTACAATGCTACCACACCATATGCCTTGTCACTTGTTTTGGCTGGAAAGACCCAGCTAAGAGCTATGTTTGGGTGGTAAACTGCATCAATTCTTGATGGGCTGGTAGAATTTGCTGGAATATCTGAAGACAGTCCACTCTGTACGTCACTTGAAGGATTCTCAGTATTAGAGAATGTTACTGGTCCCACCACGAGATCAGCCTGTGCATAGCCAAATCCATCGACATTAGCCGATATTGTTGCAGAGCCTCTGTCTCCTGTAAACAGCGTTCCCCTGGCAACCCCATCTATCATCCTTGTGTGAATGGTACTATCCCCATAATGTTGTGATGTACCTCTTGGAGCAAGCCTTGCAACCTTGGGATCGTTTGATGAAAGAAACACGTCTATGACATGAGGCGGCTTGAAGGGTTTGCCGTCTTTTTCAAGCCACACATAGTAGTAGATCTCCGAGTTTTCCAGTGCGATGTTTGGTGCTATTCCCATCAAGACATCTACGTTCTCTTGCTGTCTTTTCACACCAACGGTATCAGGTTTTAGATTTTGTGCACTGGCAGTTATTTTGCCACCGCCATTTACCTCTGCGGTAAATCTGGCATAGTAGGTTTGGTTTTTTATAGTAACAGATTCTGGAACCCTTACCATGTCTGAAGAAGAGCTGAGATGAATCATGACGTCGTGTTTTACCGATGCCGGTGATCCATTTCTATCAAGAGTAAAGACGTATACTGGCACTTTGGCTGTCTTTGTGTTGTTTGATGGCAAAAACATGCCTAGTTTGTCGGGATTGCTAGCAGAAGAATATACCCTAACATCGGTACTGGCAACCTCGCCATTTACACTTGCAAAGATTCTAGCACTGCCCTCCTTTAGTGTCTTGATTTCAAAGATGCCGTGGTTTGACTCTGGCAGAACGGTTATGCTTTTTGGAGGCTCGATTACTGTCTTGTCGCTTGAAGTAATAAGGACCAATTCTCCGGCAGCGGCAGCATCAGAAAGTACCACGAGTCCTTCATAGGTTTCTCCTTTGATCATCTTTGAAGGTGCCCAAAGTCGTACATTGTTTTTGGATAATTCTGATGTGTCATTCTCTATTTTATTGTCAGGATCAACTGACAGTGATTCCTGCGCATCTGTTGTGTTGGTTGTGCCAATACCAACCAGAGAAAAGATTGCTAAAATAACAAATAAAAAAACTGATTGTTTTATTGTGACCTGTTTTGGTGCCAGAAATTTTCTCATCTAGCGTAAAAAAATGGATGGGATTTAAGGTAGAACCTACATGCCGGTTAGAATCGAGCCGCTGTGTATGGTGGCAGTTGCATGTCCTACCCCTGAATAATGGTAAAAGATGTATCCGGATGGGACCGGTGGAGCCGAACCATCCGCAGAAATATTTGCATAAAGGTAGAACTCGATCATATCTCCTGGAGCAACATCCGTTGTGATTACACCGTTGATTACAGTTTGCGGGTAGATGTACTTGTCAATCACATATGAAGAAGACCCACTAACCCCTGCAGAGTTTTGAATGGTCGGATTTGGGTTAAAGTAGATTTGTTGCTGTGATGTAAAGACTCCGTTCTTGTAAATATCTACAAAGGCCTTTAGTGGGTCTCGTGGTGGTGGCGGTGGGGGAGGTGGAGGTGGAGCACCAAAGTACGCATAGTTTTCTATTTCAGAGTTTCCAGATATTGTTGCAGTAATTGAGGTGGTAATAGTACCAGTTGTTGTTGAAATGACATATGCCGTGGTGCCACTGGTAGCGGAAATTGTGCTTATCATGTTGTTATCGTCATAATCTGTAATGGTAGATGTGCCTGGTGGTATTACTTTTAGACCTGTGCCGCCAAGAACGTTTGAGATAACCGTGATCGTCGGTACACCGTTTATCCTCATGTTGATGTCGTAATAGCCGGGAATCACTGGAACCTTGATGTGGTCTCCGGTGGTATAGTTGCCGTTTAGATAGGAAAGGGCAAGTTTGTTATCAAGGTAGGTATCTGATACTGTGACATTCCCCACGACAGGAATCTGGACGTAGGCATGAGCCACGTAAACCTTGTCATCTCGGGTTGGGATGTGAATTACCTGATTGTTGACGTTGTCAAAGACTATGGTAGAAAAAGGTCCCCTGTACTTCAACGACTTCGGATAGAGATGCATGATTCCAGAAGGAGATGTGCCGCCAATGCTAACGTCATTTATGAGCAGCGTGACCGTTCCGTCATACTGCGACATTCCCTTTGATGCCACAAAGCCATCCTTGAGAATCTCAAATGGTGTGTTGGATGGGAGATTGGTGATTTTTAGATATGGAGTGGTTGCGGGATCTATTGCTGATCCTTTGATGGTTATGGTCCCGCCGTTTGGTTTGGCAATGATATAGTATTGTTTTGCTGCATCAAAGTTGTATGGGGTTTGAAAGGTTCCTGTCAGGCTGACTTTGTTGTTCATGATTGTTTCCTTATCAAGAACATAAAGGGTGTAACCGGGAGGTACCGGTGAGGTAGTAGGATAGCATTGGTTGCATGCTTTGGACCAGCCACTTGATGCGCCTGCAACCATCCTAATGGAACTAAGCGAATACGTAGTAGGGTTTTGTGTTCCACTGAGAATAGAAAAAGGCCACGATGACGAGTAATAATATGAATAATAGTTTGCCTGCGAGCTAAGAACCAGAGGTGGCGAAAACGACTGTGTGTAGGTCCAAGAAGAGTAGCAGTTGTACCCTACACCGTTTGCATAGCTGCACCCGTTTTTTGAATAAGATGCTCCAGGCAACCCACCTGCCCACAGCTGAAACCCATAGTTTTGCTGGTATGGAATGGTCAGGTAATCATACTGAAGATCGGTTCCAAGCTGCAAAATAGCTCCGTTTGGTACATTTCCTTCCAGAACTAGAGTTTGAGCTCCAAGAGAGTTTAGCTTCAAAATTACGGTGCCCGTTCCTGAGATTGTTATTCCTTCTGAGCCCACCGTCGAGACTGCAGAGCCTCCAACCGTCCGTGACTGCGAATAGCCAAGAATGTTTGGTACTGTCGACGATACTTCCTGAAGCGATTGTGTGGACGGCAGGTACTGATACTCGGTATTGAATTTTGGGATAACCAGGCTCGTTTTGGGGTCGGTCTCAAGGATCTGGGCTGCAAAATCTGTCAGTGATGGAACCAGATTGTAAGTCTTTAGTGAACTCTGCGAGCCTGAAACGCCGTACCCGTAGTTGAGCTTGCCTACAAAATCACGGTTAATTATTCTAGAATTGATTCCCATTCCATCAATCATTGCGCGACCATCGCCAGTACCGAAGTCGTTGTTTTGTGTTGAACCATCCGTGGTTGCAGTAAAGACATTTCCAAGCTCTGTTATGATTTGAATCTGGTCGGCATTTGCAGGAATGAATGAACCAGTAAATATCAACATCCACGCAACAAATGATAATACGAGTTTTCTTTGTCTCATTTGATAATCAAAGAAAAAATAGGCTTAAGGAGAAAGTTCTGTTATGGCAAAGAATTTACTTTTTGTGATATTACTGATACGGCCTGACTATCAAGACTTGAGGTTCTAAAAGAGGGTATTTCTGCATCCAATGTCTCACGTAATACAACATTTCCGTTATCATCCACAATCCTAATCTCTTTTATTCTGGTCGTCTTGCCCCAATCGTTTTTGATTTCTAGCTTGCCATCGTCTGTTAGTGTAGCCTTGATGTTTTCTTTGACCTTGTCGTTTTGGATTACAATGGAATCTGCCGCAGTTACTGAAAATTGCATTTGATTGGCAGAAGCGCTCAAGATTGCTGCCATTACTATGATTCCTAACAATGCTATACCAGCTGCAACAAAAGGGCTTGTCATATCAATAAAAAGGAAGTCTCACTTAAGGCGAGAATCTTCTAAAAAGACTAGATATCGGCGTCTTCAATTGGCTGCTGCGGGCCCTGTGAATATGGAACATACATTCCAAGTGAAATTCTCAGTCTTGAAACATCTTCAGGCAGGGAAACAATGCCAAGTAGTTCTGTACCATTTAGTATTGGAAATGTTTTTGATGATACCATTGGTCTTTTGGGATGAAATGTTGCAAATGGGAAATTATTTTCAATGTTATGGAATTTCCTAAAGGAGAATTTTTTCTGCGATACGGTCTTTGTTTTACTTATGCCGTCTGGAACCGTCATTTTCAAAAGATCAAAGTGCCTTTTGTCTTGTACGCCGAAAATTACTTCACATTGATAAAACTCTGTATTTTTGGCCTTTTGTTTGGCACTTTCGATATAGTTTCGCATCTGAGGGCCCATCTTCTTTCCTTGCTCAGACTTTGCTTCCTTGCTTGAAATCCAGCTCCACACATATGCCGCTCCGTAAGGATCCTTTTTTGCATAGCAAGCTACAAGACATTCTTCTTTGTGAATCTGCTCTAAGACATTGTAGAGCTGGCTTCGTTGTTCTGCTAAAACTATTGGAATGGCATAGTGTCTTTTCAGTTTGAGTCTTTTTACATATGGGAAAACAAGTTCTGGTTCATTGATCTCAATGACTTCTACCTGATCGATCTTTGAGAAAAGACTTTTTTCAGAATCGCTAGTTCTAACGATAATTCTGGTCCTGTCTTCTTTTCTGTAAAAGAAGAATGCAACATCGCTTATCTTTGGAATAATTTTCTTTAGGTGCCAATCATCCTTGAAGCTTTGATAAGGCCTTAGCTCAAGCCAACTTGTTTTAATCGATTTACTAAATTCCAAAACAAGTACGAAAAGATTTACCGCTTAAAAGGGACAGTCTCATATTTTTTGTTGGAATACAAGTCATTTGCAGTAGGAATGATTTTGCTAGTTCTTTTTGGAGCAGCTACATCCTTTTTTGAATTCCAGGCTGCTTTATCACAGCCTGACCATTTTGAGGATTTGGACCAAAGTGAGGCAAAGTCAGTAGACCTATACAGAAAGGGAAAACCTGCGACATGGTATCTTGGAAAGAGTCTTGGGCCAGGCAGTTTATTCACCTACAAGATCTGTGACATGGTTCTCATTATACCTGAATCCCCTGATCATTGTTACCAGATTCGTCTAGAATTTATTGACGTCTTGAAGGATCCGCATGGAGATGTGTGGATTGTACAAGCTGTAATGGATCACCAAGACAGAAAAACATACGCTATCTTTCAGATATCTGCTACCACATTTGATATCACAACTGATGGAACAAGCATTCCTTATGCAGACTCTGTTTCAAGAACTCTATTCTGGATAGGAAAATTTGCAAACGAGTTTAACCAAAAGCCACTGGCAATAGGCAAGTCATGGGGAAAGATTGCAACACGTACTGCGCCAGAAACCGAGCTTATCATCAGAAACGAAGTTACTGGTGTTGGTAGCAATGAACAACAATTTCAGACTTTTACCCTTGGTTACAACCTAATTGAACAAAGTACTCTTAGCATCAGTGAGGGTTTTCCTTTTCCCATCAAGGCGGTAATCTACAAACCCATCACAACGTATCAAAACATTCCACTCCAATTTACAATTGAACTGATTGACTACAAAAGAAGTGATTTTGTTAATGGCCCTTTTCCACAAATACTTTCAAATCAAAATGAATCAGTGAGTGGTTCTAAAGATGATGGCTTGTTGCATGAAAAAATTGTAGATGAGAACTACGATAAAGATCACGTAGACGACAACGAATCAAATATGACAAATAGCATTGATGATAATTCGAACTCAACTGGGGCTGATTATTTTGATCCGATAAATCTTGAGAAATTATTTGAGATGTTTCTAAATGAGCACTTTGATAACGATACTTCTGATGAGCAGATCCTCAACTATACATTTTTTCTTGATTTCCTAAATGAAACAAATTCATCAGTACTTGATGAGCAGAATTTTACCAGTCCTTGAGCGGTACATTAGTTCTGGAATTGAATCTATGAGTAATTCTAGAACAACCTCAGCATTCGTTTCAACCAATATATCGGTTATCTTTAAATACTTAGAGAGTTACCGATGTATCGGTAATGCTCAATGTATTTAAGTCATACCGATACATGTGATGAAAATGCGTGAAAAAAGAGGCATCATAAGAGAAAGAATAGTCCGAATCTTACTTAACAATCCTAACGGAGATCTTACAAAATACAGGGTAGCAAAGTTGGCAGACGGGACATACTCTTGGGCCCATGACTTTCTCAAGGAGCTAGAAGACAAGGGCTTGATAAAAAAAACCAAAGTAGTTAACTACAGAAAGCTCGTCTTTCTGTGGAAAGAGTTCCAGGTAGTTCCCGACAAGAAAGACTATATGATAAAAAAACCCCTTGAGATCCTCAAATCTGCAAAGCTAAAGTATGCGCTTACCACATATTCGGCAGAAAATCTGATACAAAAGTATCTTTTCCCATCCAGAGTGGACTTTTACATCGACTCAAAAGACAAGATAAAGTGGCACCGCATTCTATCAGAAGAGGGACTTGTCGGAAAAGGAAATACAAGAATGCTAATTGGAGACACTCATGTTTTTTATAACTTGGCCGAAAAGGAGGGACTTAAGACAGTATCAGTTCCACAGTTAATAGTGGATCTCCTCTTGGAAGGTGGACCATGTACAGAGGCAGCAGAAATGTTAATAGAAAAGGAAGAGGAGCAAATTGTATCCAGAAAATGAAATAGAAATCTCAAAATTAAATCTATCATCAGTCATTTCAAAGGTTAAAGAGCCTGTCTGTTTGCTTGGGGGATGGGCAGTGTACCTTACTGTAAATAAAAACTTCAGCTCTGAGCAGGGAAGAGACTACATAGGTTCAAGAGATATTGATCTTGGTTTTCACATAGATGAAACTTGGTCAGATAGGGAATTACAAAATTCTGCATTCTCCAAATCGATTGAGATTCTAAAAGATATGAAATACTATGGATTGGGTTCACGTTTTGTACAACACCACGATCTTGCTACCAAAAAACTTTTGAGCGAAGAAGAAGCAAGAACCCGCCCCAAATACGAGATGTTTGACTTGTTTGTCGATCCAGTTGTTAACAAGATACATCCAAGAACAAAAACACTCTTTGGTTTAGATCCAATCGATGAACCGCTACTTGCAAATGTATTCTTGGGTGGCCGGTTTTCCACGTCAGAGTACTTTGGAAAAAAGATAATGCTGCCTCATGCCGATGTGCTTGTTTCTATGAAGATAAACTCTGTTCTAAACAGGAATAAAGAGGACAAGCGAATAAAGGACATTGCCGACATCTATTCTCTAATGTGGTATTCGGACACAAAATTCCCCACTCTAAAACAGAGCGTTCAGAGCATATGCGGTACCGAAAAAATTGCCCTCACAATTTCTAAATTTACTGACTATGATTATAGTGCAGTTTCTAAGGCAATTGGCATAGGCAAGGATGAGATTTCAAGGGTAATTGTAGAAACGACAAAGGCCTAGAGATCCCATGGTGCATTGAATTGCCAGATAAAATGCATGATGCGTCTGGACTGAGAACTTCTTTATATAGTCGTCAGAGAAGGGGTGAGAGTTTCTTTATATAGTCTTATTCAGCCGTAGAAAAACCAAGCCACCTGAGAATCCTTTTTGATTCTCTCCAAAGCACGATTCCTGCAATTAGCCCCAATATGGCATACCAGATTATGCTGGACTCATCAAACTTGATGCTTTCCTGTTTTGATTCTACATATTCCAGAGACACAGCAGCTTTTCCTCCCCATACATTGTAGGCCTCTAAAGTAATGGTATCTTTGTCTGGAATTATAATACTGCAGCCAGTCTTGCATCTTCTTTCAAACTCTTTTCCGTTAACCAGTACCTGTTCGATTGGACCAAAGTTTTCGTCATAATGAATAGTAACTAGATTCTTGTTGTTCTCGGTTCTTGTTACATTTAGAATGTTGTCCTGATCAAGATTTACAACAAACAAGTGATTAGAGTAAAACTGGAATGTATCTGCATCAAAGGTGTGAGACTTGGTATCAGCCGTAATTGTAATGTCATAGGGGGAGAGGGCTCCCAATCCAAAGTTTAGTGGTATGTCAAGCTCATTTTCGTATAGACCTTCATCAAAGCCAGAATTATTTCCAAATGTAACGCTCGAATTTGCAAAAAACATTTCTGTATAGTTTGGAAACCATGTTGATGTGAGACTGGCTTTCAAATTAACATATCCTATTCCATCCTTTTGGTTTATTTCTTTACCATACATGTCATCAAGCACAATGTCAGAAAACCCATCATCTAAAGTATCATGAACTATCTTTTTGCAGATATAGTCCTGGGTGTATTCTGCACCCTTGCTAAATTGTGGACTCATCACAATAGAAATGGGTATTTGGTTTCTTTGTCCTTCTGAATTAATCACAATTACTTTTACTGATGTGTGGAACTTTACTCTTGGATAGATGTAGTCATAGTCAGTTACATTTGAAATCTCGCGTCCTCCAAAGTGTACTGATTGCAATGAATTGTCTATTGTTACATCATGAAATCTTTCCTTTAGCATTGTCCTCAGAATTGGATAGCTGAAGATTACCTTACCATAACCGGATTTTACAAACATTGCAGAGTCTTTTTCGTTATAGGTGCCATCAGTTTCAGCCTCAAATGAGGTTGAGTCAAAATTTACTTTGTTGCACCTATCCTCAAATGGAATATTTCGCAATATTATGGGCTCAGCAGAATCCCAAGTCATGGTCTCGTTGAAAAATACCTTGTTGACTGGATCAAACGCATATCCTGAATAATCAAATCCGTTTAGTTTGCTCCGTCTCAGCTCATGAATGCCTGGAAGATCATCAGGCCCGCCACCATTTGAGCCATAATAGTGAAGGGCGACGGCATGCCTGTTTCCGTATGCCCACCAATGATTGTCTTCGAGCATATTGTAGGCATAGTTTTGGTATACAGGCTCATATTTTACGACCAAGGCGTCTGTAGAGCCCGATGTAGTATTGAGGTACCTTCCGATATTGAATAGGTCGATTCTGTATTGGAACGAGTGGACACCAAGGTCATTTTCTGAGGTACCATTGTAGATTGTAAGGCCTGCTCCGTGGTCAAACACCTTATTCCATTGAGTAATATGGTTGTGCTCAAGGGTGTAATCGCATGTGCCTGCATTCTTTTTTTGGCACTCAAACTCCTTTTCGTTTGCAAGATCGTAATTCTTTGTGGTCACAGTCTCAAGTGTTCCTCCCCGTTCGTTTTGCCACTTGTAGACGGGCCAGTGAATTACATTAATGGCATCCCACAGATAATAGGTCCCATCGAGATTTCTTATCGTATACCCATCAGAATCAGTCAGGCTTTCTTTTGTTACACTTATTGAAATGTTTGGATTTAGTATTGATGGCGCAAATGATGCGGTGCGGCTTACTGTTACCCAAAAGCATTTGAGCTTACCATTTATGGTAGTGCAGACTTTTTTCTGGCCAGATACTGTGAGGCTTATCTTGTTTTCTATTTTGTCACAGACCTTGCTTTTTGTTTTCACATTTGTGGTGCAATGAGTTTGATTTAGTTCATTTTGTGTTATCGCAATTTCAGCATGGCCTGAGACACATCCTGCATTTACCCCTGCATTTTTACATAGTTGTTGAACGGTATTTTCAAACGATGCAACACTTTGTGGGCTTTCATAATTTGTTTCAGAATGATCAATGACTGTTAATCCTCCTGAGCTTTGCAGGGGATGGACAGTAAAGTTCCTGCAGGTGCTGCTTCCTGCATACTGGATAATAAAATGAAATGCATCGCCAGGATAGTATGTCCTATCTGGATTGTTTCTTGGAGATGACAAACCGTTGTAATACACCGGAAGTATGTTTGTTCGAATGGTAATTTCGCATGGCACTGTAGTTCCCCCCGAAAAGTGTCTTGCCTCAGCAGATTCCATTCCAACCACAATTGTAATTGAAAAAATGACTAAAGTCATTGAAAGAATTGATAATTTCTTTTTGCCTAACATCAGCTAGAAAATATCAAAACAAAAAAAGCCAAAAATTAGGCAGAAAAATCAAACAGGTTGCCTGCAGTTGTGAGAATTTGAACGGTTTTGCCAGTCATTGGTATCTGTATAGTTACAGGCTCCTTTACTGGGAGAGTGGTCCCAAGCATGGTCCCATCGGATTTATGGATGCTGTACGTTGAGGCTACACCATCCACCATAACCTTCTCAATCGTAACTGCTTGCTTTCCATAGTTTAGCAGGTCTACTGCCATACTTCCAGAGTTTGTGGAAATGCCAATCAGCGAGACAAGCTCCTGAACCCTTTTTCTTGACTTTTCTATTGCCTCAGAAGCCGTCTGTCTTTCAGAGAAGATCTGATCATTAGCGTGCAAAATTATAATGGTCATTACTGCTGCTGTTACTACCAACAACAAGGCAACTGCAATGACTTCACCTACTGCTTTTCTTTGTCTCATCACAAAAAAAAACAATGCAAATTCCTTAAAGGCAAAATTGACAGCATTTTCTTTCTAACCAATAGCAGAAATGGCTTTTGCCATGCTGAACGTTGAGCCGTCTGATGCAGTTCCGGCGATCTTTATAGTATATTTTTGGTTGGGTGTGATGCTTGCATCAAAGACGTCGTTCTCAGCCCACTGTTCCCCAGGCCACAGGTCGGCAGAATTTTTAACAAAACTTATGTATTTGTTGGTATCATCCCAGAATCCGGCTTCAATTGTATCAAAATCAATAGTTCCGGAATTTTTTAGAGTTACTGAAAAGAATGCCTTGCCACCAACTTGAAGCTTGCTAAGTGAAACATCCACTATATCCAGTTTGGAAATTTTTGATATGGTCTGAGCTTGAGAGTTCATTGACTGCCATACTGCAATGCCGCCTGCAATTGCGACTGCCATCAAAAGCATCGTAACAATGGCAGGGCTGATCGCCTTTCTTTTTCTCACTTATTATAATAAAAAATAACTTGATAAGGCTTGAATGATGCAAAAGAATTTCTGTTTTGGATATTGTTTTCTCAAAAATTTTTTTCAGAGTTTTTCTAGCGTTATCTTAATCTGTTCTTCTTCAAAACCTTCTAATTTTTTATGTAGTCTTTTTGGGATCACTATGACGCGCATTTGTCCCTGATGCGCAACCGTAGCTACAAACTTGAGAGTTTCAGTCACAAGTTATTTCAGGGCAAATATAGCTAATTATATAACACTATATTGATATAGTTTGATATAGTATACTATATTAAATTGAGGCAAAATGACTCTGCAAACACACCAAGGAGATGGAATTGCTGTGATGATCTTGTTACCCCAAAAGATCTAGCACGGCACTTTAAGGAAAAGCATCTTCATGATGGAAGGGGTATGACTACACGGCAATATGTTGAGTTGATTCTTAGTTTTGTGTTCTTGTTATCATCTCTGTTCATTCTTGATTTGAAAACTTGAGTTTGTTGCTGTAAAGTTTTGTACATAGAACTTGCTGATCCGCATTGCATTATACTAGTACCTAAAACGTTTTGGAGAAGAAAGCAGCAGCGGTGCCTTGAATACGATCTTTTGTTCTTTTCTATCTAACAAAACCACATAATATAATGTTCCATCGTTTGACTGTTTTACTCCATCCAGTTTTAGTTGGTACAAGTCAGTCTCTAATTTTTGTCCCACACTCATCGCACTTATTTCATATGCCATCCTGTCTTGCGGTTGGTTCATCTTATCACAAATTTGGATAAAGTACTGATAGTATCTGTTTTTTAGTTCCAATTGAAAATAAAAAACAATTTGATAAAAAGGCGCAAATTAAGACTCGATGTTTTCCATTGGCGTTGTAGAAAATATTTTCAGCTCTTCTCTTGATGGAGTTATCTGTATTCTCAACCTATAGTCTTTTGTTAAAAACAGCGCCTCACCTCTTGAAAACGTCTTTAACATATCCATTTCCTGAGATGATAATGACATTGCCTTTGCAATCTTTTGAGAGGCTTGCTCTGTATTTTGCAGCAGGATTTTAGTTCCTGCATTGTCTGCAATTCCCCTTCCGTATTCGTTGTCTATGATATCTTCTGGCCTTTGCGTTACAAAAAGAAAAATAACATTGAGCTTTCGTCCAATTCTTGCTATACTATCTAAAAACTTGCCAGCACTTGGCATCTTAAAAAGCATCCATCCCTCATCAATGAGTAGTATTTTTGGCGTTCTTAGTGGTTTTTCTAGGATTTTTTTCCAGATTTTTCCCAGTGCCAGCAAAAGCAACATTGCAACCGACTCGTCCTGACCGTATGTGCCCCTTAACGAGATTACTGCCCTATCTGACATTTTGGCTGAATCCCCCTTTAGAATATCTGAGATGTGGCCCTCTACTAGGTCCTTTAGGTATGGTTTTGCCTCATCACTTACTATTTCGTACAGCTCAAAGACGCTTTTTGCCCGCGATGCAAGCGCTCTAAACTCCTTTCGGACGGTATCTTTTGCCCGCGTTATATCGCCTAAAATCTCGGCTGCATCGTTTGATTCGAAGAGCTTGAATGGATCAAAGCCAAGCCCCTTTTGCTGGGTCACGCGTATTGGTAAAATATCCAGGTATTGGGCAATGGAATCATACTCTCCTTGTGGGTCTATAATAAACACCAAACAGTCAGGATATTTTTTCATCAGTCTGCTCAGGATGACTTTGGCAGTGACGCTTTTTCCAGCCCCGCTTGTAGCTAAAAGTAAGATGTTATAGTTGTCACGCTGGGTATAATCGTAAATTACTGGAGCCCCAGTGCTCTTGTTTACACCAAGTGTTATTCCGTTTGGGACCTCAAGCATGTCTGCGCTCACAAACGGATAAAAAATTGCACAAGATCCAAGCTCGATAAATAATGACTTGCCCCACCCCTCCTTTAACATCATTGCCTGTTTTGACATCGTTCCATCAAAGCCTGCAAGCATTGCACCGGTCTGCCGCCTAAAACTCTTTGACGTGATTTTTAGTGTCCCGATGTCTTTTGCAAGAACCATTGCGACAACCCTAAATGAAAACAGCTTTGTCTCCTGTCTTGTTAGTGCCAAGAGAACCTGTTCTGATATTGCAGAGCGATTTGCCATCTTTAATGATTTTGATGCAGCGGCCTGAACCAGAGTTGTGTAGCGGTTCATCTGACCTACTGCCTTATCGTGTGGTATTGGTTTTATCGTAATTGATATCATATCAGCTGGAACAAGAAGGGAGTGCACCCATGCAGGTCCCAGATTGGCAGGAAGCGAATATAGCGTAAAACATTTTGCCAAATACTCTCCCTGCATATTTAGATGATGTAGTCTTTCAGATTTTATCTTCGGTGATGGCATCTCTAAAACAACCGAATACTCGTATCCTAATGATTCCAGTACGTTTTCAAGGGATTCGTCTGAGTTCAGATATGTCCTTAACACCTGCATCCTTCTGATCTCATTTCCAATCTGGACATCAAGCGGCTCTTTTATCATGAGAATTTTGGCGGTCTTTTGAAGGTTTGAAAGTAAGGCAAAAAATCTTCCAATCACTGCCATTTGTTTTTCATCAGGTAACGTGAAAAAGTTGGAGGGCTTTATCTCATAGTTGAATTTCACACAAGGCAAAATCTCCAATTCTTTTAAGGTTGTTATCTGTTGAAATGAGTGAAAAAGCCAGTATCGCGAGCTGATATCAAGCCCAGGTTTAACGTGGTATGTCTTTTTGCCGATATCACAAATGTGGATGTGATAGAAGAATATTCTATTGGTCAGGCCAAGGTGTTTGTTACAAAGGACGGCAGATACCTAATTGTAGAGCCCAAAATCACTGCACAAGGCCATGAAATCTACGAGCACATGATGGAGCAGCTCTTCTTATCACTAGAACCATTAGAACATGCCCGTGACCCAGTATCATATATAGAGACACACATCTGGAAGGAGGCAGAACAGCAGGCAATGCTGGATCAGGTCAAGTCAAATTTTACAGAACTCAAGTATTATCTAATCCGAGACATCGTAGGTTATGGAATACTGGATGTTATGATGAATGATGATAACATCGAGGAAATCACTGCAGAAAGATTTGACAGAACGGTTGGCGTAATTCACAGAAAATTTACAGAATTTAACATCCTAGACTCTAATGTGTTATTTGGCTCAGAAGATGGGATGAACTCGTATATCCAAAGACTAGTCCAAAGAACTGGCCATGCAGTCACTGCAGCAGCACCTGTAATGAATGCCATGACTCGGACAGGTGACAGAATCACAGTCACCTATGAAAGAGAGGTCTCACTGCCCGGTCCCACCATCGATATCCGCAAGTTTACAAGACAGCCATACACCATCACGCATCTTCTTGAGCTTGGTGCAATGAGCAGACTCATGGCAGCATACCTTTGGGTTTTATTTGATGCAAAGGCATTCGGTTTGATAATTGGAGAGACAGGTTCTGGCAAGACAACTGCGATCAATTCTCTGATGTGTCTTACAAACCCAAGATGGAAAATAGTAACAATTGAGGAGACGCCTGAGCTAAAGATTCCCCACTATAGGTGGGAGAGGCTCTTTACTAGGACCAGCTCTATGATTTCTGATTCTGCAAACTATGACATCACAATTATGGATCTGATAAAGGCATCACTAAGGATGAGGCCTGACTTTGAGATTGTAGGAGAGGTAAGAGGTGAAGAGGCCTTTGCACTATTTCAGAGTGCTGCAACAGGACATGGAGGCCTTACTTCTTTTCATGCATCAGGGGTAGAGTCGGCACTAAGCAGGCTTTCTGCAGAGCCAATAAACATCAGGGCAAGCCAGCAGATGTTGTTGTGGTTTGTTTTGCACATCACCAGAATGAGAAACGAGAAAAAACAGATAGTCAGAAGAGTAGCCAGCCTCAATGAGGTAATTCCTAGGCGTGAGGGCAGGGTAAGGCTTTGCGAGATATTCAGGTATGATATCAAAAGGAATAGTTTTGGGACTGAGACTCCTGAAGATCTGATAAAAAAGAGCCAAAGATTGCAGCAGGCAGCTTATCTTCTAAATATTGAGAATTTGCTTGGAGACCTCAAAACAAGAATGTATCTGATTGAGCAGTGTCTGAAAAACAAGGCAAAAAAGATTGATGATGTCTTTGCAATTCTAGGCAAGTACTATTCTTGGACAAAGTAAATTATTTTAATTTCCTTCCAACAAAGCACCCATCGATGGGAGGTATGATGAAAAATAAATTGATACAAAAGTTATTGCAGCTGTAATTGTTATTCCCATGGTGTTTTTTACTGTAAAGTTTGCAACCTTTGACATTACCATTCCCATGCATATGGCACTTATTGCAATAAGCAGATTTATGATTTCCAAAAATTCAGGTGTTGCAGAAAGAAAGATAATCTGTCCTGCACCACCACTTAAGACCTGAAAGCTTGGACCTAACTGTTCCATAACTTCACCCATTCCTTTTGTCATCCATACCATCATCAACGGACTTGCATATGCCATAATGGCAAAGACTCTGATGCTTGATACCATCTCTTTTTTGGCTTGGTTTACTTTGGTGACAAAATTTGTAATGTATTCCAGAGTCTGTGGTCTTCCTCCCCCACTGTCTGCTATTTTTCCAAGAACAAAAAATACTAGCCTTGCATTCCATGAGCTTATTTTGTATGATTGTACAATCTCTGAGAGTTTGTAACCAAAAACAATCTTTGATGATATGTCAGATATCAGAAAATCAAAGTAATCGTTGTATCTCCGCTCTTTTGATATCCGAACTATACTGTTTGGTATGGCAGCTCCTATCTTTACGTGCTCTGTTATGTCTCGCAAAAAATCCGGCAGCACAGATTCTACAAGAGATATTTCCCTGAATTTTTGAAATGTCGCTGCAGAATTTACAAGGCTTCCAGCAAAGACTGCAAGTACTAGAATCTGCCAGCCTTCAAGTCCAATGATTATTCCAATTGCTGCTGAGATGGCGGCAGTAAAGATGCTGTTTTTGCTAAACTGGACTGCATCTCTTTGCTTTGGCTGAGAATGATTCGTGACAAGTATCATTATAATGGCAATAAGGGGAACCAGCACAAAGCTGGCATTTGTAAGCATTTGGACCGAACTTGCAGGCATCATAAACGAAGAAGAGATAAGCAAAACAGGTAGCACGTTTAGCATAATTAGCAAGGCCTCACCTATTGTGGCTGCATGTGACGAATACTGACTCATGCGGAATCGCATGGAGTTGAAAAACTCCTCTCCCCTGTTTTCGAGGTATCTGGCAAGACTCCCCCCGCTTTTGTGAATTGAGACATAGCCCAAAAGAAAGTTCGAAAATGTGTAATTGGGGTGATTCAGCGCAAGGTTGTTGATTGCTGAGAGATCATCCATTGCAAAGATTCTGACATTTCTTTGAATCATTTTAGATTCGCGCTCAAGCATCTTAAAGATGCCAGCTCCTGAAATCTCCGAAAGGGAGCTTAGCAAGGATCTACCCACACTTTGCATTATTCCGCAATAAGCTGCAAAAAATGCAAGCTCGTCTTCTATTTGCGACTTTCTTTCAGATGCGGTTGCCTTGAGCCTTAGAGTTGGAAATGCAAACATGATTCCAGGTATCAAAATCAGACCAAAAAGTAAAACAGGATTTTCAAAAACAATTGAAAACAAAATTGCAACAGGAATTGCAATCAAACCTGCAAGAATCATGTATGATGTGCTCTGCAATCCAAGCAGCCTTGGATTTGCTGCAAGCCCAGAAATTCGAATGTCTGCTTCTATGCTTTTGCTTAACTTTTTTTGTAGCTGTGTCAGTGGCCTGAGGTTTATTACTGGTTTTACCAGATTTAGTGCCATGTCTTGAGAAACTTTTGTTATCTTTAGATCATTGCCTAAACTATAGAGGAGGTTTTGGAAAAATAGTATTGAAGGCTTGAAAAATTTTAGAATTTGTCTTACGAGTCTAGGCTTGTCAATTGTATAAAGAATTATTCCAGAAAATATTCCAGCAGTTATAAAAAATAAAAACTCATTATTTAGTAAAAGAAAAATCCACACCAAAACAAAAACAGGTGCAATGGCCAGTCTGCTGATAATCCTTTTCTTCATGTGAGAGAAAAAATTAATTCAAAGAAAAGCCAAGTTTCTAAGCTCTTAAAAAGAGCACCAACATTTAGGTCATGACTACAAATCCTCTCAAAAAAAGACGCGGACTCTCCCCGGCAATTACAACACTGATAATTTTGGGAATCGCTGTTCTTGCAGGTGTGGCCGTATTTCAAAACTTTCAGAGCCAGTCATCAGTGGCTAGTGCAAGGGGTGCAATAACGGTTGAAAACCTAGCCCTGATAAAAAATCCCTCAGGTGAGCTGTGGCTTTCTGCAACGATAAAAAATTCAGGCAACAAGCAGATAGATTCTACCGTAGTTAACCTCCAAGTCGATACCGATTCAGGCACGCCTGGAATCCAGCCATTTTCTGCAAATCCCAATCCTGCAGCCCTCAATCCCGGCCAGACGGCAAGCGTCTTTGTTCGGGTTGATGACTCTGGCGGCTCCCCAATAACGTCAGTTGATGTGGGCCAATCAATTCCAGTTGAGATACGTGGAACTACACCTGATGGCTCTGTTGTAACAACGCCAACATCAGTAATGTCTAGTCTTGCCTAGACTAGCATCCTTTTATTTTTTGAAAACTTTGTTGCCGGTTTGAGACCTCACGAAGTATTATGGTTTGAAGACGTCAGTCCGTTCAACGAGCCAGTCTTTTCATTTCCGTTTGTTGGCCGTCTGAGCATGCGGCAGCTTGCAATACTTTGTATTGGGTTTATGATCTCTTATGCTCTTTTTCAATCAACTGGTGAGGTACTAAGTATTATTCCAGCACTGGCAACTGCTTTTTTTGCCCTCAAAAAACAAAACGTTTTGCCAACCGAATCACTTTTGTTTTCTGTTTTGATGTTTTACATTCGTGGCGGCTCGATGGCACTTGAAACAAAGAAATCATGGAAAAAGGCTCCAAAAATGCACAAAGAAAAGAAAAAGCTTGCAGAATCCACAGTACTTCGAGTTCCAAAACCATTCATGCCAAAGATCACAGACAAAGAAATCAAAGCAAGAAAGCTTTTCGTTTCTGATTTTACAAAACCATACAGGATGAAGATCCGACTAGAGAAGGCCACAGGACAGGCAATATCAAATGAAATGTGTAAGGTAAAGTTTGATGGGAATATAGTTTCGACATTATCCACTGATGCAAATGGTGAGCTCGAAGTCATAATAATACCAGGATCGGCTGGCCAGAAAAAGCTCCAAGTCTTCTCAAATTATAGTACTGACCCAATCTTCGAAGAGATGCTAGAGATAGAATCGCAGTAATTTTTTGCTGCCTTAAATTGGGCGTATCCTTAATGCTCAATGTTAACATCTGAAGACCTTGACACGCAGGACCGCTCAAAGTACATCAAAGTAGTAGTTGCTGCAATTCTGGCCGGAGTCTTTGTTTTTTTGGCCCAAGACATACTGGAGTGGGTACTAGAGGTTGATTTTGACAATCCTGATCCTTCACAAATCGACGTTCCACGGGCAATAGTTGACATATTTGGCCGAATGATAGGCTTTGCAAGATATGTTGGCGGGGCAATAATCGTGCTTGGGATAATAATTGCAGTCATCAAGCTTAGCCTTGGGCCCATTCCTACAGGCAAGACATTACACAAGTAATGAAAAGGCAGAACAGAGTCATTCTTGGGGATCTTCAAACCACGATTCCCGTGGTAGCTGCCCTTGCTCTCTATTTTTTTGTGCAGCCGGAGATTGGCCCAGAAATCGTCATAGTGTTTTTTGCTGCCTGGATTGCAGGCTACATTTTAGATTATACCATTACAGCAAAAAACCCTCATCTGTTGCGTTTTGAGAAGAATCTTGTCTTTCCCATACTTTACAAAAAGTTTGGCGTAATGATTACTTTGCTGATTCATTTTACAATTGAGTCTTTGATTGTTTTGATGACACCAGTTCTGTTTACGTATGATTTTGGTCTTGCTGCAAGCTCTGTTGTCGCACTTGCATTTGGAGTTTCTCACGTATTGGCATATGTGTCAAATTGTAAATTTGTAAAAAAATACAATACATCATTGTGAAATCATCTCAGAATCTTCAACAAAAATTTGGTGAAGATTCTGAGCTGTGAGATTTTGCGTTAAATACTATCCAAATTTAGAACCCATGCGAATAGACCTGTGCAGAGCATGCGGAGCTGAGATGAAAGAATATGAAAAATGTGAAAACTGTAGAAAACCAGTCTCGTTTGCATGCGATAACTGCAAGAACATCACTGACATCCAGTATCACACAAGCTGTTATGAACCAAGCTTGTTGGTACTAGCCTAGAATTTTTTCTTCTTTTAAGATTCATCTTCTTTTTGCAATGAGATTGGCACTTGTCACACCCATAGTTGACATTGTAAATGTAGTCACTTGCGCAAAATTTGAAAAAACAATTGATCTTCAAAAAATAATCGACCAAGTCCCCCAAACAGAATACAATCCTTCCAAGTTTCCGGGACTGGTCCTAAGACTGGTTTTTCCAAAGGCCTCTATTCTGATCTTTGAGTCAGGCAAGATGATCTGCACCGGAACAAAATCAAAAGAACAGTCCGTTAGGGCAATTAATTCTGTGGTATCAAGGCTTGCAACTTACGGAATAGACCTTGGTGAAAAAGAGCCTGAAATTGAGGTTCAAAATATGGTAGCCTCCGTAAACCTCAAGGGAACGATAAACTTGGAAAAATGTGCCAAAATCCTGCCTAGAAGCATGTACGAGCCGGAGCAATTTCCTGCCTTGATTTACAGGATGAGTGATTCCCCAACAGTAATGCTTGTTTTTGGCTCTGGAAAACTTGTATGTACTGGAACCAAAACAGAAGAAGAGATTTTCAGGGCTGTTAGGTCCTTGCAGTCCATTTTAGAAGAAAAGATGCTGATATCATACCAGTCAAAAAAACATTAACATAATTTGTCCTGCGGTTATCAATTTTATAATCTGTCTTTTTCGATTAAATCCTGTAATTGTTGGTAACAAATTTCGAAACTAGTAATCAAAGCACTGTCATTAAATAATATTAATTTCTAATCATGAGCACTTAGGGTCACAAATGTCAGATAATCCAAAAGGTCTATGTAAAGGAATTTGTGTAAAGTACAAGGCAATAAAACCAAAGGGTGGACCTGGACGGTATGCTAGCGGCCAGGTAAGGTGTCAGGTCTGTGATATTTTTATGACAAGGGATGGCTGTCATGATAAAGACAGAAATCCAGCAGATGAAAACACTTCTGGATTATGGTGTAACTGTTGTAATTATAGGGTTACTTCAAGACCCCATAGCAAAAAATACATTGAAAAATTAAAAACGTATAAAGAAATAAAATCATTTGTTGAACAAAATCGAGAATCTAGAGTAGGCGAATCAGTTCAGGTTGAAGAAGAAAAATTGCCAACGGAAGAGAGCCAGAAAATAGAGTTCAAATCTACATTTAAGTTCGATTTAAACCGCTTTGAAAAAGGGGATGGTAAGAAAGTCCAGAACAAAGAAGTGGAAAAAGAAGTTTCAATCGCCGTTTCCTCAATGGCCAATGCTGATGGTGGACAGGTATTTATCGGAATAGGGGACAACGGCGAAGTGTTAGGATTGGAAAAGGATTATGAGTTGTTTGACAATCCAAACGATGATGAATTCCAAAGGATAGTGTGGCAATCAATAAAAAAATATTTGAACGATATGACTTTCATTTCTAAAATTCATCTCTCTCTTCTAAAAGATAATGGCAAAAAAATCTGCAAGATTGTAGTACCAAGATCAGATGAACCAATATTCGTTTATGATAACAGCACTCATGAATCCTATGTGAGAATAGGGTCGAGATCAGAAAAATTGCTACCGGCAGAATTCATGAAATACTGTAAAAAGAGACTTCCAAGAGGAGATTAGACCATAACCAGTTTAACCTTTTACGGAAGAGCAAACAGAATGGGTGGAACCAAAATACTGCTTGAAGATAAGGGTACCAAAATCTTGATTTTGGAAAAGGATTTTCTAGCCTAGAAATGTATTTTGAAGAATACCTGAAACCTCGCTCATCAAACGGCATAGTCGATTTGCTTACAATGAATTTGATTCCTTTTTAACCGATTTTGTTTTTTAATTCGTGTATTTTGGTACAAGAAAGGGCCAGTTTGGCTTAGAGTCTGCCATCATAATAATTGGAATCATTATCGCAATAATTGCCATAGTTAATGCAACTTTGGCCTGGAGCGATGTTTTAGAGACCAGCTTTGTGAGATTGATAACTGACATGCCAGTCTTTGAGTATGATGTGATTAATGGAGAGGAAACTGGAAATGAAAATTTTGAGCTTTACATGTTATTACGAAACATTTCATTTTACATCTTTTTGGCAGCAATGTTTGTTGCAGGAGTATCATTTATGCTGGAGCACGTCAACTTGGTTCCGCCAGAGACTGCAATTAATATAATATCAAAGAGCGTCTTTTACATTATCTTCTTTTTTATTTTTCCAGCGTTATGGGACCTGTCAGCAACAATGGTTGAGGAATCATCGTTGTGGATACTGAATCCTGAAGACCCTCAAAATCCAATACAAAAAGTAGAGTTTATCTTCTCAAAGCTTGGCGCAATTGAAACACCGGAGGTATCATTTGATAGTATAGTTGCAGGCATCGGGGATCCAGTCGGGGTCTTTGAAGGGTTTTTTCTAAATGTTTTTCTGGCAGCATTTAAGGCAATTGCGCTGATAATCTTCATCTTTTTGGTATTCATCATTGGTACGATACGGATGGTCTTTACTGCAGTTTTGATAATCGGGCTGCCAGTAATTCTGACACTTTCTTTGATTCCATGGTTTTATGGAATTACAAAAAAACTCTTGGAAGCATTGACTGGCTTGCTGATTGCTCCAATAATTGCAGCAATAGTAATTGTTGCAGGCTCTGCATACCTTGGTACTATAGAGACGTCAGCTGAGCTGGAACAGGGTGCAATCCAGCAATGGTTTTCAGCACTTTCGGTCATGGCCCTTGCAGTATTCATTCCTGTAATGCTGGTGCCAATGCTTGGAAGCCTTGTCAGTACAATGACTACATTGACTACTGGTGCTGTGTCATCTGGTGCTATGCTTACTGGAATGGCAGGAATGGGTGGAGTCAGGGGCGGATTTGGTGCCCTGCGTGGATTTGCAGGTGCTCAGTTTGGAACGGCCCATCCAAGCTGGCTTGAGATGGCAAAGGCTGGATTTTCCCGTCCCGGAATGACTGCATTTGTGAAGGGTTCCGGTACAGGTTCATTGGAAGGATTGGGAGCAGGAAGTGCAGTAGCTGCCGGTACAACACTTGGCGCAGTACCTGGAGGGGATCATTCCATTGGACATACACTTGGCAGAATGGGTTCTCACATGATGCAAGATGTTGGAGTGCAAGAGGTCCAGATGGGAATCAGAATGGGCGAGAACTTGATTGTTACTAATGAGCACAAAAATCTTGCAAATGAGCTTGCAACAATTGAAAATGATTTGAAGATGGATCCGATTGGAAACATGGGGAATATTGAAGCTGGGCAAAGAATTCTAAATGATCCTCAAACTAAGGACATATTTCTAACCGAACGTTGCAATCATGTTGCAAACTATGAAAAATTGAGTGAGGAAATGAGAAAGAATTTAGAAATGAAAGAACATCAATTAATGAAACAGCATCCGGCTGCAATAGGAAAATTAACAGAATCCATGAAAGATCTTGTAGGTAAAGGAATTGAAAAGCCTCAGATCAAAACTGGATTGTAAACTCCCAAATCAGAAAATAAATTAACTTCGACCTGAAGCTGCTTTTATCGCATCTAAAGGAATAGGAGAATATCTACCTAGATCCATTCCAAGCTCATATTCTTTTTCAGTCAATTTTAATCCATCACCAAATTCCAACCATGGTTCGGATACAGTTCGATACATTATTGCATCTTCATCAGATTGAGGTATCAATCTAGCTTTTACAATTTCTTTAGTAATCATCTCATCTGTTAGAGTTGGCAAAAGATAGTTTATCGATGTTCTATCGTCATAAGCAAGTTTTACTGCCGGATAACCAAAGAAGAACTTAATTCTATTTTCTTCCATTACAATTCTATCATCATTGTGTTCTTTTTCATATCGAATTTGAATTTCTCTTGTACTAGCGTTTGGAATTCCTTTAAAGTATTCGTTATGAGTAACATAGACTTTCATTTTTTCGTCATACCAACAGTCATTCCATCTTTTTGCACTTTGTTGATTCATACTACTTTATCGACCCAATAATACTTAAAATGTGATTTAAACTTGTTCGTAAACCTTATTCACTAGTGATTTAATAGAGAAAATCCTAAAAATCAAAGGTTTTACTTGCAAACTCCTGATTTGCTAACTGTATCTCATTTTCAACGGCTTTAGCATGATCAACCTTGCACTCAAAGCTGAATCTTTGTGATTTGTCTGGCTCATCCCATGACATAATTATAATATTCTTTTTCTTTGCCTCGAAGGTTCTAAGAATTGTGAAGGGAAGTTCCAAAATAAGACCCTTCATTTTTGCCTCAAACATAATACCTAAGTTTGTGATGTATAGTATTCCATTCCCAAGTTTGCTTTTTGCATCAAAAGATTTGATTATTCCTTCCGTATTCTTTAAACAAATCATAATCTGAATAACATCAATCAGCTATCTTAAAAGACATGTAATAGAGCTGTAATTAGTTTCAATCCTTGTTTTGTTGGATTAGTCTTTCAGACTCTCTTTACATGAAATGCACAGCTCCCCCAAATACGGTTTCAATCCTTGTTTTGTTGGATTAGTCTTTCAGACTTTGGATTTTAATTCATCTTCATGTCCATTCCATATAGTTTCAATCCTTGTTTTGTTGGATTAGTCTTTCAGACTGTATCAGTTCTTCCAGTGGTGTTGCGGATGTAGGGAAAGTTTCAATCCTTGTTTTGTTGGATTAGTCTTTCAGACGACAAAACCGCTCTTACTGCCGTCTTTGGGTTTTACAGTTTCAATCCTTGTTTTGTTGGATTAGTCTTTCAGACAATCGTAGACAGAATCACAAAAAACGCGCTAAACGGTTTCAATCCTTGTTTTGTTGGATTAGTCTTTCAGACAATACTAACACCCATTGAGACAGGCACGCTGTTACAAGTTTCAATCCTTGTTTTGTTGGATTAGTCTTTCAGACTGCAGTAGGTAAAAACAAAGGGTGTGAGTTACATTAGTTTCAATCCTTGTTTTGTTGGATTAGTCTTTCAGACAGTTTCTGACACCAAACAACACGCCAAACGCATCAGTTTCAATCCTTGTTTTGTTGGATTAGTCTTTCAGACCTACGCCTTGTTAAACGAGGTTATTGCGTAATGACGTTTCAATCCTTGTTTTGTTGGATTAGTCTTTCAGACGATAAATCCGTTACATATGGGAAATTATATCTTGTGTTTCAATCCTTGTTTTGTTGGATTAGTCTTTCAGACATCAAGGCAGACAAGCTTTTTGCATCTGTAATACGTTTCAATCCTTGTTTTGTTGGATTAGTCTTTCAGACCCTCGGACTCGCAGACATACAGGTACATGGCGGTGTGTTTCAATCCTTGTTTTGTTGGATTAGTCTTTCAGACTTAGCTCCTATCCTTTTTTGTAGCTTGACAACCGGTTTCAATCCTTGTTTTGTTGGATTAGTCTTTCAGACGGCCTAACGTGTGCAAAGTAGGCGTGCGGTAATGAGTTTCAATCCTTGTTTTGTTGGATTAGTCTTTCAGACACTGGTGCCATGCCTTCCATAGTGATTTCTAGGTCAGTTTCAATCCTTGTTTTGTTGGATTAGTCTTTCAGACAAATATTGTGATTTTTCCTAGCATCAAATAGGCAGTTTCAATCCTTGTTTTGTTGGATTAGTCTTTCAGACTCAATTTTTCTTCAAACATAGGAAGACGATCTTTGTTTCAATCCTTGTTTTGTTGGATTAGTCTTTCAGACAATGATGTGCCACAGATGGCAAGATCGATAGGTAGGTTTCAATCCTTGTTTTGTTGGATTAGTCTTTCAGACCTTATGGTATTACGACAAGGAATGAGTGGGATTCATGTTTCAATCCTTGTTTTGTTGGATTAGTCTTTCAGACATCAATTTTAGATGGATTGAACTTGGCTTCTCCCAGTTTCAATCCTTGTTTTGTTGGATTAGTCTTTCAGACGTTTGCGTGATGTTCTGTTTTTTGAAGGCTGAGTCGAGTTTCAATCCTTGTTTTGTTGGATTAGTCTTTCAGACAAACAAAGCCAGACTCGAAACAGCGGTGTGTCTGTTGTTTCAATCCTTGTTTTGTTGGATTAGTCTTTCAGACTTAGATCCTAGGCTTGATCCTGAAAAAATGATTATTGAGTTTCAATCCTTGTTTTGTTGGATTAGTCTTTCAGACTTGGCTTGGTTCTCTTGACATATTCCACAGCGGAGTGTTTCAATCCTTGTTTTGTTGGATTAGTCTTTCAGACTGCAGGAGTGAAAAGTAATGGTCTTTGACTATGGGTTTCAATCCTTGTTTTGTTGGATTAGTCTTTCAGACGACACTTTTCTGGAAAGTGACGTTAGGCCAGAAGTTTCAATCCTTGTTTTGTTGGATTAGTCTTTCAGACTCGCAAACTGGATCACAAACTGGCACGCAGGCATACGTTTCAATCCTTGTTTTGTTGGATTAGTCTTTCAGACTAGAAGCCCTTGCGGTAACGCTTGCAAAGATGGCGTTTCAATCCTTGTTTTGTTGGATTAGTCTTTCAGACCCAGAACCGCTTTTTGATGTGGTCGTGTACATGTGTTTCAATCCTTGTTTTGTTGGATTAGTCTTTCAGACTCATTGGTTTTTGGATTTCCATCCACCACATCATGTTTCAATCCTTGTTTTGTTGGATTAGTCTTTCAGACAAGAAAAAATTCATAGAAATGCACCCAGAGTCGGAATGTTTCAATCCTTGTTTTGTTGGATTAGTCTTTCAGACTTACTGGAGCATCCAGGATCAATGCATAGATAAGACGTTTCAATCCTTGTTTTGTTGGATTAGTCTTTCAGACCTTTATCACCGTAATTAGACAACATGGGAGAGGAGTTTCAATCCTTGTTTTGTTGGATTAGTCTTTCAGACTAATGATTTGTAGAAGATTATTCCAGAGCCAGTTTGGTTTCAATCCTTGTTTTGTTGGATTAGTCTTTCAGACTCGCTTCTTATATGAGAGGTCTATTCGTGTCCTGTGGTTTCAATCCTTGTTTTGTTGGATTAGTCTTTCAGACTCTTGGGAAGTTACTACATGCAGGCCACGATCAACAGTTTCAATCCTTGTTTTGTTGGATTAGTCTTTCAGACGAAAGATATGCGCAACGAACAGCGTGCAGTAGCTAGAGTTTCAATCCTTGTTTTGTTGGATTAGTCTTTCAGACATGATATTGTCTGTGTAGGGTCTTGCCTCATCCTTTTGGTTTCAATCCTTGTTTTGTTGGATTAGTCTTTCAGACATTTATGGAACTCAAGTTAACTCAATTAGAATAACTTAGTTTCAATCCTTGTTTTGTTGGATTAGTCTTTCAGACCCCGGCAAGCGTCACGGTCTGGGTTTCGGCTACGTGTTTCAATCCTTGTTTTGTTGGATTAGTCTTTCAGACTTTTGCTGCATCTGGATTTGCTTTGGCCTGGTCAATGTTTCAATCCTTGTTTTGTTGGATTAGTCTTTCAGACCTATTCTTTTCTCAATCGGTTCACTGAGAGGCTCTACGTTTCAATCCTTGTTTTGTTGGATTAGTCTTTCAGACTGCAGTCCTAGTGTTTGTTGGTGGGTTTGCAGTGTGTTTCAATCCTTGTTTTGTTGGATTAGTCTTTCAGACATGCAAAGCCGTATTTTTCATAGTCATGTGGGAAAGTTTCAATCCTTGTTTTGTTGGATTAGTCTTTCAGACAGAACACCATAAAAAAAAGAAGGAATGGTAACCCTGTTTCAATCCTTGTTTTGTTGGATTAGTCTTTCAGACCTAATAATGAAATTCGCAAAATCGAGCAAAATGCGTTTCAATCCTTGTTTTGTTGGATTAGTCTTTCAGACACTTGCAATCCATCAGAGGCAGGGGGGAAGGCGTTTCGTTTCAATCCTTGTTTTGTTGGATTAGTCTTTCAGACTTTCCCAAATTGACCAGTACAATGCTTCTGGAACATTGTTTCAATCCTTGTTTTGTTGGATTAGTCTTTCAGACCAGAACTGGAAGCATTTATCCAGTTATCAAGAATCAAGTTTCAATCCTTGTTTTGTTGGATTAGTCTTTCAGACAAAAAAATCTTGATCTCCTAAGCCAATATGACAAAAGTTTCAATCCTTGTTTTGTTGGATTAGTCTTTCAGACTGCGATTTTTCACCAAATTTAGGTTCAAATTGCGCTTAATTTATGATTTTCCAAATAAAATTAGCAGGTATTGTGAGTTTATTCGTTTATTTTTAAGGATCCGACTGGACAGACTTTTCTATAGCAACAGTTCAGGCATCGGTTATCAAACTTGGATTTTGGATTTCTACCAGAATTAATCACAGATAGGGCGTCATTAAACATCTTTATCGACATTTTCTTCAATTCCTCATCAATTTTGACTTCTATCTCGACCCGATTTTCCTTCGTAAAAACAACTATTGCGCGCTTTACTGGTTTTTTCAGGTTTTCTTCCAATAATGTTGCTAGCAGCCCAAGCTGCACCTTGATTGTATTGCCAACTACAGGGTTAGAGAACTTATGTTCAATTATCACTATCTCGTCTTCCATCTCTACTGCCTCATCGATTTTTCCAATCAATGAAAGTTGTTTTGAATAAAGCTTGATGGCAACCAGTTTTCTTCCACGTAGTCCATGTATGATGTAATCTTTGTTTGTTGTCTCTCTTCTTTTGTGTAGGTGTTTTCCAGTTTGAACAGTTCCACGTTTTTCTTCATATTGCAGCAATCCAAGAACATGTCCATAGTATGTAAATTTTGGACAGAAAGTGTGTTCGACTACAGTGGTTACTGAAACATAATCATTCAAAAGACTTCAGCTCCTTTTTCGTTTGAAACATACTCCTTGTCGAATGGCTTTCCTACTATTGTTATCTTACCAAAGCATTGTTTGCATGCAAGAAACATGTAAAATGAGTCATTATCGGTAATTTGTGTCTTGATCATTTCGATTATGTCCTTTTTTTGTTGCCCCGATATCTTACCACAAAATACGCTTTTTTGTATTCTTGTAAATCCTGCATTTTTAAGAATTTGAATAACTGCTGTTCGGACATCGTTATCGGTAATGTCGTATGCAACATAATACATGTTTTCTGTCATTAGCCAGTACTCCCAGTGATTTTTTCAATTAGATGCCTACAGAAATTCCAAGAATCTTTTTCTATCACTTTCTTGTTTTTTTCATTAAAATCAGATATTATCGTACGTCTTGCATCCTTTGAGATGTAAATTCCAAGCTTTCTGCCGACATCATTTATTTCAAACCAATCATCTCTTGCCTTCTTTTTTGTGAAAAACGAAATTACCATCTTGTCCATCAACGGTCTTGAAAGCTCCATTAGATCAAACGATAAAGTAGGTTTACCATATGAATCCGCATGGTAAAATCCAGCATTTGGATCCAGACCAGAAAGTATTATTATTTTTTCCACCGTCGAGTAGCCAAGTGCATATGTGTAATTCAGTACAGAGTTAAATTCATCAAGTGCTGGATTCTGACTCCTCTGCTCGAACATCCACTTTTTTGGCAAACAATCCGAAATGGCTTTAAAATACTGTGAAGCGCATGAGCCCTCAAGACCAAGCAGTGTGGATTTGTCAAATCGTGTTCCATCGTTAAGCTTTGTGATTATGTTGCCGATTGACTGTATAGCTGACTCCAGATGCAAAATATTGGAGTTACGATTATTTTTGAGTTCTAAAAGCAGCCTTCTTTGTCGTTTTAGTTTTAATCCTACAATCTCCTTTGAGATTTCAAGTCCAATGTCTGAATTCATATTTGCATATTGCATACGCCTAATTTCTGTAGACTTTCCTGGCATGCTAACCCAGAATCTACCTATTGGCCTTCCAGACCACTCAGCTATTACAAGTTGAATTTCTTTTTCTATGCAAAGCTGAATTGCCTGAGTACTGATTGATGCATTTGCGGTGATGATGATGGATTCAACTTTTTCGGCTGGGATCTCGTTTTTTGTTTCTCCGCTTACTATTACAAATGAATCGTGGTCTCTTCTCAGATAACTGCCATGCGTTGATATTTCGAGTATCAAGGCATCTTCCGTATTGTTCCAAAGCCTTTAGAAACACTCTTTCCAAGCCCTAGAAACTCTGGTATGCTAGTGTTAGAAACAAAATCTGTCTTAAACCCCACAAATTTGTTTTCATGTACTACAATTGGTTTGGAAATCTGTCTGAGTATTATGACTTCAATTTTATCTGTCACAAAAATTCCCAGCCCCTTAAACATAGATAAAATGTTGCCGACCAGAATCTGCTCCAATAATTTTTTCTTTTCTATTTTTCCTAGTTTCTTGTATTTTTCATAGTTTGATTCATTTAGTGCGATCCACGGCGAGACGAACCGATACATACAATTTTTGGATTCTCTAGTAAAAACAATGTTTTTTATCTGGATATTATGCAATGGTATTTTTTGATTTTCGGTAGTGATATGATCCATATTTGGCATATTTTGAGAAACCATCTTTGCATATTCTCCGATTCCTACAATGGCGAGTTTTTTATCAATTCTTTTGTATTGTACAAGCGGATAGTGATATGAGTTTTCTGAATGATGATGAAATTCCGAGACATTAGAAAACACGTGTGCCATAAATCCACGAAATTGGGCTGGATTCATTTTGATATCTGAATCAAAATCAAACGAAATATAACAGATATTTAATTTGTCACTAACCATTTATCCAATCCCAATTTTTGATCATAAATTTCTGCCAGTCGATCTTTTTTTGGTAATAAGATGTTTTTCTCAATTAATACATCATCAAAAAAGTCTCCAACTGAAAGATTTATTCCGCTAGGAATTGATGCTGTTAGGTCTCCAAATTTTTTGTAGGCATCTTTAGGTAAGCCGTTTGCTAATGCTTCCTTTACTTCATCCCATTGGTGCATATCTGGAATGAATACAGTATCTTTTTCATCATCTAAAAATACGTGTCTGTTAACGAAGTCCCATACCCCCTCAAAATCCATTCGTTCAATATGGTTTTCAAGCTCTTCTAATTTTTTGGCATATGTCCTATTTGCTACTGAGATTTTTTCATAGTATTTTGGCAAAATAGCATAAAGATCTCTCGAGTCAGAAATTTTTTTGATCTGTTCTTGAGATTCAATAAACTCTAATTCACTATATGGCCTACGATTACCGTCAGACTCATACACTACAAGTCGCGCATCAGGCTCAGTACCCTCCCGATTAAGCCTTCCCATCACCTGAACTATGCTGTCAAGTGGAGCAGTCTCTCTATACACATGTGAAAAACTAATGTCTACTCCGGCCTCTACTACTTGGGTTGAAACTAGGATGAGATTATCTGAGTTTGCTATGTCTTCTAAAATTTTTTTTCTGTCTCTTTTTCTAATTCCTGTTGACAGGTACAAGATTTTTTGATTTTGATGAGTTGCTGCAATTTGTGAGAACAAATTTGCGGCTTTTTTTCTAGTATTTGCCATGACCAGAGTTCGTTTTAATGGAATTTTTTGTAAATCTAGCATCTCTTCAAATGAGATCAGTTTGCGAGTTGCATCTAGGTATTTCCCTAACAAAACATCAGATATGTTTATTTTTTTTAGATCAGATATCTCGTGTGGAATCGTTGCGCTAACAAGAATGGTCTTAGTTCCCATGTATTGGTTTAGTTTGAGGAATATTTTTTTTAAATTTGCCAAGAAGTATTTTGGTATGGTCTGCACTTCATCAATAATCAGAATTGAATCTCTAAATGATGCAAATTTGAGGTTTTCTCGTGACTTGTTGGAATACAAAGTCATTAGGAGTCTTTGTGTGGTTGTGATAATGAATTTTTTATTAAAGCTTTCAATTGGAAAAGACCATTTCGTTTGGTCTCGTTTTCCAGTTTCAAATGTTTTTTTCTCTTCAATGGATCCAGCGAAAATGTGATTGTATGTTAGCACTTGATCTCTGTCTTCTTTGTTGGGTATTGATAATGCTAATTTCTTCTCAAAATCATCTGTCAACGCCAACAATGGTGAAAAATAAAAGATTCGCTCAACCTTTTCATCGTCCCTATATTTTGATATCAAATCCAAAAATACCTTAGTTTTCCCAATTCCTGTGGGCGCGTTAATTACAATAACTGGCTCATTGTTATCGAAGTTTTCGATCACTTGATTTTGAAACTCGGTTCTTAATTGCGCAAGTTTAGTGTTGGTTTTGAGGCTCATAGTGTTGATTTCTAGGTCGAATTTGACCTTCTCATACTCTGAAAAACTGCCTCGGTCGGCCTGAAGCAGGCATGAAAATGCCATCAACATTTCTAAAAAGCTGTCAATAGCAGTTTCTTTCGTAGTTCTTAATGTTACGTCAAAATATACTGGATTTTTGAACTTTTCAAGACAGCGCTCCCATTTTAATCCTGCAAATTCCTTGACTGTGGATGCTATACCTGCAAATTCTGCAAGTTTTGGCACCATATCATTTTTTGATTGAGTGAATGTGTCGCCTAGTACTACTTCACCCAAAATTCTCTTGATTCTAGAGTGATGGCCATAAATCAGTACTAAAATTTTCGATATGGTATTGTTATCCAAACCAAGGTCTTTTGATAACAGTTTATCAGCTGCCCATGCAGATAGTGGAGAATGTGCTTGGAAATATTTTGCTAGCAGTTGTTTTTCCAAGATTGCACGATTACTAGTCTCATTGAATAGAATCTGATAAAATGGATTTAACTTTCCAATATCATGTAATAATCCAGAATAAAATGCAATTTTACTATTGGTAAATCGAGTTTTTAAAAAAATCTCCTCTGATCTTTTTGCTACTGTTATCAGGTGTTCTAACAGAGAATGCTTTTCTTGTTCGATTGGATGTGATAAAAATTCAGTATAGGCAGACAACGTAATCATCTATCTTGATAAATTTTGCAAGGTTTGCACCAGAGTATGATTTTATTTCAAATTCAGAACCATTTGTTGGGATCCAGTGTTTAAGTACACGTCGTTCCAAATTGCCATCTTTAAAAAAGTGATGCAGGTGTCTTTCAACAATTACTGTCGAGTTTTCAGATAAATGTTCTAATTTAACTTCAAAAGTTGGATCATACGTTTCAGATTCGTCCAAAATAACCGATTTTGTCTTTTCTCCTTCTGACTCAACTATTTTAGTATCTAGAATTCTCCCATCAGAAATAGCTGCGGGACAATATGCGTGACCAAGATACGGCGAGTAAACAAATTCATTTTTTACTATTGATTCGTATAGTTTTTTCAAATTGGATTCGTCTGTATCCACGTAGACTGCATATCTTGGATTTTCAACCAATTCTGCCTTGTATGGCTTTGTTTTAGCCTCTTTTAGTGAACGATGATTGGTAAAGTAGATGACTTTTTTGGGGTTTTTCGTATCAAAGCTAATGCCAATCGAGGTCTTTGAGAAAAAGTCCAGATACTGCTTGCCATAGATTTCGCCTAGATTTGATGATCGTTCTATTCCCATCATTGCTCCCAAAAGTCCTATCAGGGCACTTTTTGATGGGATAAAGTAAGATGTTTGGTTTGATGTAACAGATGGATCCCTGAACGCTGCAAACGCGCCTGAAATCTTGAATGTTAGAATCTTCAAGATATCTTTTCTACTTTGATTCCTTTTGACTTTAGATCAGAAACTAGACTGTCCACATCTTTATCAATATCTTCGGCACCGTGAATTCTCACTTTTTCAACCTCTGATTTTCTCTTTGTCAAAGTATCTACAAGTTTTGCAAAGTTAAACGGAGAGTTAACTAGATTTGTAGCCATTCCTTTAAGATCGGAATTTTCATCAACTAGGTTTGGCAGATCGTTGTAGATTGTGTTCTTGTATGATACTTCGATGTACAAAATGCTTCTTTGTGGGAATTTAGAGCGGGTAACAAGTTCATTTGTTCCATTCCACATGCAATCGTGTATCATTGACGTCTTTTCATCAAACTTTTGTGCAATGGATTTGTCGTCAACGTATTTGCCTAGATTTCTTGGATTAACTGCACCGTGAACTTTGATTAGGGCATATTCTACAGAATAAAATTTGCCGAATGTTGAAAACTGTTTACCGGATTTTTCCTTACCGACGAATCTACCTGATATGGTTGGATTAATTATGTGAACTTGGTTTACACTCCTTGCGATTCCAAATTGAAGCGGCCCAGTTAATTTCTCAGAACTTCCCTCATCATCGTCTTTTTTTCTGATCGGTACCAGAGCGCCAAAAAGCGGAACGTCAAATGTAGCTTTCAGCAGACCAGCAATTACATCTCCCTTGAGTGAACCAAGAATTTCTTGTGCCTTACCATCTGCCTTTGTTGGTTGCCCATCCTTATCATAATCGACAAACAGTGTTTGCCCACGAACATCACGAGCATAGTCCCGCATAGTTCGTTTTATTCTTACATCAGTTACCATGATTTTCCCATCAGGCATTAACCTTGGCTGATTTTCAAATCCAGGATCGCCGTTTGGGTTTTGTCTTGACTCATAATAGTAGAGAATTTCAGTTTTATTCATATCAATACCTCTTGGTCAGTATAGTATCCTTTGTAAAAGAAATATGAAAAGTCTTTTTGTGCCTCACTGTCTGAAATCTCCTCTTTTGGTTGCAGCATGGTTATTTTATTTGTAATCTCAGAAATATCGCGGTCATCTGCTTTTGCAAGGTTGACACCTATACCTACTCTTTGCAATACAAATCGAAGCTTCTCTCTGTCATATTTTGAATATGTCAGTATATCTTTGAGCGAGTTACTTTCTTCGTTGATCTTTTGTTTAAAATCAATATATTGTCTTGATATCTGGCCCACTTGATAGGCAAACTTTTCATTAAAATTCATAAAATAAGTGGATGTGAATCTCGTAGATAAAGTTTTGATACAAAAATCTGACTTGGAAAAGAACTCTTTTTGTTCAGAGTCATTCTTTGTTTTTAACCAATTGTGTATGTTTTGGCGTACAATTTTTGAAAATAAAGCTAAAAGATAGTCTTTAGGAATTTCTGTTTCTACTAAAAAGTTCTTTATCGCATAGAGATAATTATTCCACAAAGTGCTTTTTCCGACAGTTTCAATTAATACCTCAAATGCTCTGGCAGGTGTTTTCTGCTCATCAATACCTGAAAAAAGTCTTTTCATTTTGTCCATAGTTAGATTTTCATCAATCAGAATCTCTTGTTTTGCTTGAGTAACCTTGTAGCATATCACTTTGAGTATTGCTTTTTCTCTAGCATGAGGACTATCCCTTGTCATTATCTTATAATTTTCATATAATTGGGAAAAAATTCCACGTTTAGTATCTTTGAATTTATGATGGCTAGAAGTGTCAATATTAGTAAATACCCAATTCATCCCGCTAATGTTAAAGGTCTGATTCAGTGGAAAGTATATTTTATCGAGGGAGTTTTTACCAATTCCAATATTTTTGTAAAATTCCTGCCCCTTTTTACAGTTGAGTGTAAACGCCCGATCATCAAATGAGAGAAACTTTGCAGTTTTTGTACTGGAAGATGCAAATTCATCAGCTGAATTGCCAAAAGAATCTGTAAAGATTTTAGATTTATTTTTTGATTCTGACTCTTGTTTTGGTTTTGCCTCAGCCTTTGGAGTAAACTGAATTTGGTCATTCAAAGGCAAGATAAAAACTGAAAACCGCCAATTGCCAGATCTTGGATTTTCCAGTGGTTTCTTTTTAGCGAACTCAAAAAATGTGGTCACAATCTTCTCAAAGGATTTTTTACTAACAGTTCCATTTTTATCAATTAATCCCGAAGCTACATATTCATCATGAAGATTATTTTTTGAGAACCTATAGTTCTGAGTGTCAATTTTTAGTCTGACAATGGCATCTAGTTTTTTTGAAACATTACCAGATTTAAGATCCATTGAACATTCCCAATTATGTGGTTTTTTTCCTAAAGACAGAATCAAAATAGACTCTTTTGATTTGTTTGTTTTTAGATTTCCGTAAATCTCAAAATAGGGATTTGGTTGTGCAGGAGATGTTCTAAAATCCGGTAAATTCAATTCTGACGCATCTGAAGTAGTCAATGGCATAGCTAACCATTCTTGAACATCTTTGAATTTTTCAGATATATCAGAACCATATTCCTCTATGATTTTTTTATCTATAATTACTACATCGTTTTTGTAAAAGATTTTTTTGAGAGGCTTCAATGATTTGGGTGGGTTTTCTTTAGAATCTCTATTTTTTAGATACAGTTCGAAGGCAAGCACGATTCAGTTAGAAATGACTAGTATTTGAGATTATTTTCTTGACGCTGAATTGAATAACTAAAACTTCATTGATCAATCTAGTAACTGTTAATGATCCTCATCTTAGCATTCAATTCTACACACAGAAAATCAACCTAACTTAACACTCTTCAAGAAGGGTCAGAATCCATCTTTAACTTACCAGTGTCAATAATCAATGCCTCAACAGGGATAATTTTTTCACAGGCGCGTAACATTTGAGAGTCCGTTTTCTTTGGTTACTCTAAAAATATTTTCAACATATGACTCTAATTCACGTTCATGTGAGACTAGAATTATCTGTTGGGAGTTTAGTTCCTGAAGTATCGGCCTTATTTTATAGAGTTGTGATTTGCTAAAACCATCAGTAGGTTCATCTAAAATTAAGAGATTGGATTTTAGACTATCTGTTTCCTGACGCATCAATGTGTTCAGGGTAAGGCGATATGCAAGGGCAATGCTTGTCTTTTCACCTCCACTAAAGTAATCAGTTGGCAATAGTACCCCGTCTTGCTCAACTAGAGGAGTAAAGTCTTCATCAATTCGTGATTGTTTTGTTGGATCTTCGATCATCATTGAAAACCAATTCTGGTATGTTTTGTTGAAATCCTGCTGAATAGAAATCATAATTTGTCTTTCAACTAATTCCACTGTAGGAATGAAAAAATCGGTTATCCATTCATTGTAATTGCTTAACAAACTGTACTTTTGTTCAAATCTTTCTGCTGATTTGATTTCACCGTTTAACCTATCGGATTCTTTATTCAGGTTATCGACGTTTGCCTCTATGGAGCCAAGTTCCTTTTCTAGCATGCTTTTTTCACTTGAGCTTTGTGATTCATTTTTTTGCAGCATTGAAATTTGGTTTTCAATTTCCTGGAAGGCACTAAGCTTGTTTTTCTTTTGAGGAAGGCTTTTTTGAAGGGCAGATATGGTTGATGATAGAGTGACTTTCTTTTTTTCAAGGCTTGTAACTTTTTTTTGCTTTGTGGCAGCCTTTTTCTCTAGTTTTTTAATTTCTCCACGTGATTCTTCGTATTTGGCAAGTTCGCTTCGTAATGCTGTGAGGTAACTTTCATTATCTTCGAATTCTCCAGTATTTGCAAAGTCTTTTTCCTCAATGATTTCAGTTAGTTTTTCTAGTTTTGATGCCTCTTCTTCCATGCTATGAAGGTCATTGCTCTTAGTTTTGATTTCGGCAAGTATAGGGATTTGATTTTCTAGCTCAGACCTTTCTTTTTTCTTTTGGTTAATCTGTTCTTCTAATGACTCTTGAATGTTTGAAATTTCTGTTATCTTGTTTTGGATTTTTTCTAGCATTGATTTATTTTGTTTTAGCTTTTCTTTTCGTTCTTTTTCTAAGTGTTCTACATGTGATTCATCTAATGGATTTTCACAAACCGGACATTTTGCTCCTGCTTCTGCCAGCTCGTGAAGATTTTTAGTTAGACTTTCCATATCAGATTCTAATTTTGATTCAGATCTCTCATTATTTCGAAGTGTTTTTTTATTATCATCAAATTCTTGTTGGTTTTTTTTAATTTCAGATTCTAAATTTTTAATTTTTGCGTGCAGAGCACTTTCATTTGTCTCTTTATCAATGAATAACTTTTTTGATAAATCTTGAATGGATTTGCTAAGTGACTTAATATCAGATTTTATCGAAATTAGTTTGTCGCCATCATTCTTGGCGGTTTTTATTTCCTTATCCAGTTGTTTGATTGTCTTTGTAGTTGGTTTTTTGATTTGTTTTAGTTCATTTGATTCTTCAATAACGCCGCTCAACTCTTCGTTTTCAGATTCCAATTGTTCAGAGATGGACTGCAAATTGGAATTTTTATTCTCAATCTCACTTGTTAAGCGTTCTATTTCTGATTCTAGTTGGATCTTTTCTTTGGTTTTGTTTTGTAGATCCTGAAGTTGTTTTTTAATTGATTCTAATTCATCTTTGACAGATTTGATTTTTGTTTTTTGTTCCGCTAGTTTGGTCTTTGTAACATTCAGTTCATTTGTGTTTTCCTTTAATTTTTCTTGTAAAACATCAATATCTTTAAAACCCATTTTGGCTTCGTTCATCCTGAATTCTATTTTTCCTGCGGTGTATCGGGCATTATCGACTGCTATTTTGTAGTCCTCAATTCCAAAGGCTTTTCTCAAGGTTTCAAGCCTTTTACTGGGATCTTTTAATACTGATTTCATCTCCTCTTGTGGGGTAAAAACAGCATATCGGTAAATCCTGCTCTCAGAACGGGGGTCGGGGGGTTCATTAAATTTGAGAATCTGCAAAACTCTAGGCTTCAATTCCGATGCTGAGAGATTCTCCTTGACACCATTTGAAATAATGTATCCGGTATCTTGCGTTACTGAATTTTTTCCTCTTTTTAGCGTCCTTTTAATTTGATACTGAGTTTCGTTTCCTTCAAAATTTAGAGTCACAGAACCATCTTTGGCTTTTGTTTTCAATAACGCATCGGCTTTTTGTGAGCCTAATCCAAACAGTGCAAATTCAACTGCCATTAGCACCGAAGATTTTCCTGTTCCTATATCGCCTTGAAATAATGTGATTCCTCTTGGGAATTCAATTTCGCCGTTTTTGTAGCTTCGGATATTTTCAAGTGAGATAGAATTTAGGATCATTTCTCATCCAACTCCAAAAGTTGGTTTACATCATCTTCTATTCGTTTCTGATAATCACTGATTTTCTCATCAAGGGATTTGGGCTGTTTTAGTTTATGTAACAATTTTTGGGCAAGTGCAACCCCTTCCTGTCCCACCAGCTCTGGTTGTTTTATTTTCACCTGTCCAATATTTTCACTAAAAATATTTTTGATAGTTTCATCCCTATCACTGCCTCTGGCTGGAGTGATGCTGTATTCTTTTGAGCTAAATTGTCTCTGATTGATCTTTACGTCAATGGCCCCCTGGTTTCGTAAATGCTCACCAATCTTTCCAAGATCAATTTCTGATGTTTTGCCTGATGACAGTTCCCCTCTAATCTTAATGAAGACAATCTTTTCTTTTGGATCAATATTTTCTACTTGCTTTTCTAACTCTGATCTTGCTTTGGAAGCTGACATCCCATCAGCATTAAAATCAATAAACTCAAACTCTGCCTTTTGCAGGGAAACAAATTCAATATTTTCTATCTTCTTATCAAAACTTACAATAAAGAAACCACGTTGTGTTCGTTTTGTGCTTATCTCCCAATCGCTGTGATGGCCAATAAATAACGTTCCAGGATAGGCTATGGTTCCATAACCATCATATCCGTTTTCGATTGACTTGGCATGTACGTGCCCGCCTGCATAGTAGTCAAAACTTCTAGGCAATAATGAGAGGGGCATCGAATCCATCTCTGGTGTTGCTTTTGACTTTAATTCATCAATACCACCATGAAACAGGAATATCTTAAAACCGTCTTCAGCTTCTAAGGATTCACGGTCCAAGATTTCATAGTACTTTTTCTCTAACCCTACAGTTCTTCCAGGCAGTCCTACAATTTTTGCCCCCGTAGCAGAATCCTCAAGAAAATCAAGGCAAATCTTGTTTTCAGAGTCTTTAACTATGGTTGCCTTTTTCAAATATCCAACATCCGTTAAAAGATCAATAACTGAATTAGAAACTGGACTGTAATCGTGGCTCCCATATACCACATAAATTGGAATATTTTGTTCGTACAACTCCTTGAATTTTCTAAATGCATAACGCGTAACGCGCATGTCAGGAAGGCTATTATGAAACAAGTCGCCGCTAATGAGAATAAAATTCACCTTCTTTTTCAAACACAGATCTAGCGCATTTTCGAAAATATCCTGCTCTATCTTTTGCAGCTTTTCTTGTTTTTGAAATCCAAGGTGACAGTCAGAAATATGGGCAAAGGTATACATTTCTATTCAGAAGACTTTGGTTTTTGCCTTTGTTTTAGGAGTTTCATTTTTTGAATTATTTATCAATTCATCAAAAAGAGGAATTTTTATCGGTATGGCAAATGGAACAAAGATGCTAGAAATTATGGCTTCTCCCTTATCCAGGCTTGCAATGTTTCTATCATCAGATGATAAATCTTGAGAAGCGCTAGCTATAACTGCTGATCTTTCCTGCTGCATTTCATTTCCCAGAATTATTTTTGTGTTGATGTTTGCCAAAATTGTTTTAGGAATTACGCTGGAAAGCTGGGTAATGGCAGTCAGCCCAACTTGAAATTTTCTTCCCTCTTTTGCTATTCGGCTAAAAATATTATTTCCTTCGTTTTTTAAGACATCTTCTCCCAAAACCCTAGGGGCTTCCTCTATCACTACTGTTACAACGGGTTTATCTTCTAACTCGCCTGCAGCTTTGTGGTTCTGATATCTTTCAAAAACTTTGCCTGCAATTATACTGCCTATAATTAACTCTGCTTCATCTGCTAAACGTGAGGTATCAAGCACAACCACCTTGCCGCTTTCAATATCTTTTACAATTTGATCAGTGGTCTTCACACCCTTAGAGCCTGCATCAAAAATTCTATTATAACAGATAATTTCGCCATCAGAGTCCACATCAAGACCCAAGGTGAGCCTGAAAACCCTTCTTAAAACAGCTAAAGTATTCTTGGAAAAATCTTCCAAGTTTGGATGGGTGCGTTCTTGCAATATGGCAGAAATCCAATCATCTCCAAATACTTTATGATATGTTCTAATGGCGCCCTCCTGAGGATCCGAAAAAGTAACAATTCCATTGAAATGTTCAGGCCTGATTGAATGTAGATTTACCACAAGAAAGTTAGCACCAGCCTGCGGATTGTTTGGAGTATAATACACAAGATTTTCTTTTGCTTTTGGATGATCTTTTAGTCCTTTTTCTTTTCTTCCATAATATTCATCATGAGGGTCTAAAACCAATGCACCAACATTTTTTTCATTGAGGACGTGCCAAAGTATGGTTTTGACCAAATTACTTTTTCCTCTACCTGTTGTTGCAGGAATTAGAATATGGTGCGAAAAGACATCTCTTGAAGGCAACCAGACAGGCACGTCAATGATTTTAGAGCCACTGCGGATTTTACCTACATAAAAAGAGTCATCACCCCTTGACAAGAATTTTAGGTCTTCTTCTGTGACCAAAGCCACTTCACTAAAAAAGGGAGGCAAGACTTTGGGGATGGCCACAGACGAGTCTTTGGAATCTATTTTTGCCAGAGCCTTTACAAATGCCAGCACATAGTTACGAAGGTCAGGCTCAAAGATCTCAGCATCATAAGGTACCTTCTCCAGATTAATACCGGACATCAACTCATGCGTGCCTCTAGGTATCTGGCTTCCATATACAAGATCAAACACTTGAAGAATTAGAGTAGAGTTGCCTTCCTTGGAAACCAAAAGATCCCCAAGTTCGATTTGCTTTCCTCCTTTTTCCCTTATTGCTATCTGACCTACCTGGCCTCCAACTATCTGCCCTACTATGTCTAGTTTTTCCATTTATCCCACCGCCAAATTGAGATCATCGTGTGCCGTCTGTGTTTTGGAATGGTCCATAATCTTCTTCCATTCTGGATGTCTGGATATTTCTGATAGCAAGATATTATGATAAAATTCCCTGTCAGAAAGTCGTACTCTAGCGTGGGTATCGGCATCAATTAAACCGTAAGGATAACCAAGCATGGCTAAATCATTTGAATTTGAAGCCAGTGAAGAAAAGATATCATCAATTTGTTGCTCTTCCAATTCGTTATATTGGTCTACGAAAATTTCAAATCTAAAAACATGTTCTGATTGTGGATGAAGTTTTATTACAAAAATCATTCCTTTTACATCTTCGAATTTTGGAATAGCTACTGGGACATACCACCTGCCAAATTTTACGTTCTCTGAAATGTTACGAACTGAACCTAAAAGAGAAGTTCCTGTATCAGTAAAAAGAGTACTAGTTTTTGTCAGTCCACAAATTATTACTCCTTTTTTTAATCCCGCATCAAACAGTTTTTTTGAATATTTGCGTTCATTTGTAAAGGAATTCTGTAATGAACCATCCAAAATCAATATGTCACCTTCAGATAATTCATTCTCAACAACTTCGTAAGCAAAGCTCTTTTCTGAAAATCTCCTTGCAATTGCGCTCACAGAATTGATTACAGCTCTTTGATCTCCAATTGTCATTGTTCTATCGGTGGATGAAAATGAAAGATCTGACGGGCTAGGAAGCAGTTTCTTGTTTTCTAGTTTATAGGGAAACAGGTTCGCATCATAGAATACCTCTGACTTGGCACCACTTTTTTTGATTTTTGAAACAACATAAGAAAAGAATTCAATTCTAGGGTTGAGGTGGAGAGGTGTTATTCTTTCTTTACCTTGAAAAATAGAAAAATATAGACGATTTAATTCAACAACATAATTGGTGGCTCGTAGTAATTCTCTATTGCCACCATCCACGTATGCAATCTTTTTAGGTTTGGTAATTTCCTTAATCTCCTTAAAGTTAGCAGGATCTAGTTGTAAACTCTCAAAATACTTACTTTCTAGCATTTTGGTACCGTTACCTTGATTCTCAACCTTAGTTACTAATTCATCTACAAGAGACTTCAAAGAATCATATGTCATGATATGACTCCATTTCGATCACGTTAGGTCCAATTTTTGTGCCTAACAGGGACTTGATTTGCATTATCGTTGGACGACCTCCCCTTTTACCAGCTCGTTTATCTTGGCATCGATTCTGTCGATTTCGTGTTTCGGATTGCGCCACCAGTTTCTGCTCCAGATTCTCTCAATGGTCCATCCCTTTCCTTCCAGAAACTTTTGGCGCATGACGTCCCGCTCTCTGACACTTTTTGCTGAATGAAAGGTTGCCCCATCGCATTCTATTCCAAGTAAGTACCTGTTCTCATCATGAGGGTGGATTACTGCCAGGTCTATTTTATAGCCAGAAAATCCTACCTGTGTCTCAACTATATGACCCCTTTCTTGCAGCTTTTTGTAGACTTGGATCTCAAACTCCGAATCAAACTCAGCTTTTTTGGCACCGCCAATTCTTTCCATGTCTGGATTGATCTCTGCTAGAACGGCCCTCTGGCCCTCCTCATTGAGAGAGTTTGTCATCTTGGCGTATTCTAAGAACTGCCGAAGTCTCTTTGGCCCATCGTTTTTTGATGTCGACTTGATATCGGAAGGCTCAATTGAGCATACAACTATCATCTCTTTTCTTGCCCTAGTTACTGCAACGTTGAGCCTGTTTTCCCCGCCCTTCATGCTAAGGGTTCCAAATAAATTGGCAAATTTTCCATCCGGATCTTTTGCATAGCCAACAGAAAATATTATGACATCTCGCTCATCGCCCTGAACGTTTTCAATGTTTTTTACAAACAACGTGTCGTCTTTTTTTGCTACCTCATGTGCCGACGTGTAAAGTTCTAAAAATTCAGGATCAGTATCTTTCCTTGTTTCGATAAAGTCTTTGATGAGATCCTGCTGCCTTTCATTAAATGTTATAACGCCAATTGACGGATATGCCCCTTCCTGCTCGAACTTGCTTTCCCAGATGCTTCGTATCTCGTCTACCACCCTTTTGGCCTCTATGGCGTTGGTTTGATGATCCCACACCCCATTGCAGCGTATCCAGCGAATGGGAGGATGTTGTGGATCATCGATAGCATTTGGCGCAACATTGAGCAACCCCTCATAAAATGCATGATTTGAGAAATTGATCAAATCCTGATATTGAGACCTGTAATGCCAGCTTAGGTTAATTGTCCTGTATCTGGTTCTTGCCAGCTCAAGGAGGCTTTTTTCATCAGATATTTCCTCATCCTCATCTTCCATCTCCTCCTCTCTAATTTGAAACAGGTCAAATGGAGGAAGTTGCTTTTCGTCGCCTGCTATTACTGCGTGTTTAGATCTGTACAAAAACGGAATTGCCCGCTCTACAGCTAGCTGGCTTGCCTCATCAACTATTACTAGATCAAATAGGTTACGCTGTAGAGGAAAAACTTTGGATACTGATTCTGGTGATGCAAGCCAGCATGGTGCAATCTGAAACAGGTAATAGCTGTAATCCTGGAATAATTTTCTTACAGGCTTTACTTTTCGCTTCTTTTTGAGCTCGGCCGAAAATGCCCTCCACTCTTTTTGCTCATCTGTTCTGTTTCTTCCATACATGTACTTGGGATGAATGACTCCTTCGATTTTTCGTTGAATCGTTTTTGTTACTATTTTTCTTTTTTCCTCCATCAGTTTTGCAAGCTCAGTCTTTTCTCTCTGATAGTTGGAGATTGGATCACCCTTTAGAATCGGGTTTTCCTGTTCAATTTTTGCCAGCCAGTATGCGTAGATCTCTTGTCTTATTTTCTTGGACCAATCATCATCAACACTAAAGCGCATCTTGGTCTGTTTTAAAATTGTAAAGATGCTTTTTTCATACTCTTTTTTCTTTTTATCAAGCTCCTGCATTGCGTCAAATTCTCCAAGAGAGTTTTGCATCTCAGTCAAGTAAGATACTAGAGATCTTGCATCTTCCGTCATTGATTCTAGTTCCCCTCGTTTTTTGTGATCAAAAACTGCAAGCAGATTCGAAAAAACTTGCCAAAACTTTATTCCATTTTTGACCCGATCAAAATTCCCAGACACAAAACCCTCAGTTGCCTTTATTCCTAAAATCTGCTCAATCTCTTTTGCTGAACTTTTTCTTTTCATTTTTAAAAATCCTGGATTATTCAGATAGGTATCAAAAAGTGATTGAAGATGTTGTTGATCTTCAGAATTGCTTGCCAGCGTGCATGTGGGTGTCAAATCTATTAATTCCTGCAGCAATTGGTGCAGTCGACTCTTTTCCATTAAACCAAATTCAGCAAAATCCGTTCTTCCAAACCAGGGATGGCTTTTGTCTTCAAATCTCTTAAAGGCAGCCTCAATGTCCTGTATTTTTTGGATATAGCCGTCAAGCCCAGTCCAGCCAAGAACAAGGTCCACAGATGACAAATCCAAAACAGGATTGTACTGGCCATCGGCTTTTGCGTATATCTTCTGAGCCGTTGCTCCCCCAAAGTATTGCTTTCTTAAGGCCTTGCCAAGCCCTGAGAGGTATTGTACACAGCTATCAATCTTGACTGAGATCTCATCGACGGTTAGCTCCGAGTATGACATGGGTTGAGGGTCTTCCTCAATTATTCCGAACAGCTGCCGGTACATCTTGAGCCGGTCATCAAGTTCCTTTTCCAAAAATACCACGTATCTATCAAGCCCAACCTGCCCGAGTCTCTGTTTGACTACCTCAAGTGCTGCCCTTTTTTGGCACACCACAAGGACTTTTTTGTTGTTTGTCAGGGCATCCGATATCAGATTAACAATAACCTGCGACTTTCCTGTTCCTGGGGGACCGCGAACCACAACTAGATCCGAGTTTTTAGATTCCAAAATTACCTCGTCTTGGCTTGAGTCGCTTGACAGAATGGTGTTTAGCTCTATGTCTTTGGTATTATCAATGTCAATTTGAGAATCGCCAGAATCAAACGTTTCCCTGTTTGGATCTTCAACATCAACGAGCTCCCCAATTACCCCCACATCAAGAAGAGTAGCATTTTTGATTAATTCGTTATAGTCTTTGTAAATTTCATTATCTGCCTGTGGGAAGTTTCCTATTATTTTATAATTTACAAGATGGAATGGCTGCTTTTCTAATTTTTCAAGGTCCTCTCTGCTGAGTGGTTCAAGCGGTACGGTTTGAGTTTGATTTTTTGTCTCATCTATTGGTATTATGGTTTTAATCCAGTCGTTTACCTTTTTGAAAAAATATTCTTCTAGATTTTCATCTTTTGCATTTGACATCTCTTCAATTAAATCATCAAATGTATCCTCAGAATTTTCTGGAAGCTGATAGCCTCCCTTTTTCTTCAGAGCAGCAATCAAGGCTCCATTGAGAATCGGTCTTTTGTCTGCAAAATGCAAAAACCAGCCGCCGTTTTTTGCCTGTCTTTTGTATTCTAGTGAAATTGGAAACAGTACCAGTGGTCCCCTAATGTAAAACTCAGAATTTGGGTGTCCCTGAAGGAATGGGAATCCAAAGTAGCCAGTTTGCTGACCTGTCTCTTCTTCAATCTGCATTAGGTTTCTTGAGAGCGTTCTTAGTTTTGCTCTTGCAGAATCGGCATCGTCATTTTCTATAGAATCTAAAAGAATATTCTGGCTTTCGCCATCGTCTTTTTTGTCATTTAAGGTAGCACCTATGTTTTTGATTGTTTTTGATACGACTTTATCTATGATTCCTTCTTTGATTTTTTCTAGCTGGGTTAGGTCAAAATTGTGTTTGTTATAGATCTTTTTGAGCAGGACAGAGCGATTCTTTTGGGTTACCTGTAATAGTTTGTCCTGATAATACCTGTAGTTTTTAATCAGCTTGGCAACCTGTTCCTGTCGCTCCATGTCACCCTGCAGGCTCACACCTTCATATTGCTCCAAGCAGATCCCCCTTTACATCCAATTTTATTAAGTATAATGCAACCCTCATTTTGCAAGCCTCACCTTTGTCCAAATAATGTCAGAGTATCGAATTTTTTCAAAAACTCGCCGTTTTTCAGTGTAAAATAATAGCCGATTTTTGAGCTTTTTTGCCGCTTTAATGGCCAAAACTGCGATATTGTCATTTATGCCATATTTGGCAAAAAATCTCCTAAGGTAATAACTTCTCAGAAACGAGACCGTCGCATAAACTGCAGTAATAAACAGATTAACTGTTATTGGATCTTTTTCAATCCATCCAACTGATAAGGGCAAAATAACAATTCCAATGACGTATCCTATCGGGTATCCGCCAAGGGAATTCAACAATGCCTCAGAGACACTCTTTTTTCTTGTATCCGCACTAGATTGTTCTATTTTCAATTCTTTGCACAAACCTCCTTTTTCGTATATCTGAAAACAAGCCAGAGGATCAGAGTTACAGTAATCATTCCAGATACAACATGCGGCAGTGATGAATGCATGTAGATATTGTATGCAAATGCCTCAAGTGCTGCTATCACAGCTTGGCTTGCAGCAATGGCAACAAGTGGTATTGCCAGATATGTCATGTTTTTGCCAAAACGTAGGACAAAGAGTAATGATATTGTTGCAACAAATGCTGCAAGAAGCCCTCCAGCCAGTCTGAATGTAACAAGGTCCTCAATTGGTCCAATACAGACAAGCCAGCCGCCTCCTATTGGTGTGATTCCCCACACGAACTGGTTTTCTGAGAGCTGGCAAAGTATACCATGACCCATCTCATGAATAACATTGAAGACAAGCATCAAAGCAGCAAGAGATATTATCGTTCTGACAAGCAGTCGGATGTCAAAGATTTTTTTACTTTTCATCTTTTTCCTCCTCGACTCTGAATGTATCATCAATGCCGTCTTTTGGAGCAAGATTCTTTGCAGACCATCGCTGTAGAGTGAGATCGGCCCACCCTGCGATACCCCAAGTTACCTTGAGTAGAATTATGATCAGACCAATAACAAACATAGCAATACCCACCCATAGCTGGTCCAGTGGAAACGCTGCAATTATTCCACCCACAAGAAAAAACAATGTCAGTGCCACAAGGGCCCGATTTGCCCTGTATTCGTTTGTCATCTCATCCCCTCCAACGTATTAGAATCATACTGATTCATTGCAATATTTTCTTGATTTGAGGACTCGTCTTTGACTTCGAATCTGATCGTGTATTTGTTAGCTAAAAACATCGGACCTATATAGTAAAGTGCTAGCAAAAACACGCTTATGAAAATCCCTCCAGGCAAAAATGCCAAAACAATTACAGAAAACCAAAAAAAGAATTTGGTTGTTGAACTACCCATAATATTATCCTCTTTTTGTCGTTTCCTCTTGATAACGCTCGATTGATTTTTCAATAACCTCATCCAGATGTGACCATGTGGCTTGTGTTAGTACCTTTTTTGCAATTGGGTCGACGACCTCGTTTAATGCAACATTTCTTACTTTAGATACAGAATCATACTCATTTGAAACATCAGCTCCAGTATATGCAACGTGTCCTATTACTAAAAACGCAAATAACAAAAATAGCTTTAACAATTCCAACCACCTTCCAATCGACGGAGCTCTTCCCTTCCCTCTTCCACTCGTTCTCTGAATATTCTTGCCATAGATTCATGATACTCTAGATATGCCTCCGCCCTGTTTAGATCCCACACCTTGTACGCTTTAGCAAGTGACTTTGGAAGTATTTTTGTAATTTTCATGTTATTTTCGCCTCTCCGTATACATCATTGGTTCTTCATCAGGTCCATCATCAAATTCACGAATTATTCTTGGAAACATTGCTGGTTTCTCAGGCAATTTTAGATACCTCCTGCCATTTTGGATGAAACGCTATCACCCCTGCAAACTCGCAGGCCTTTAGTAGCATCCTATCAAAGGTAAGCAAAACATAGTCCTTTGCCCAGCACAACGCAAGTATGAGATTGTCTCCTTTGTGGCAGAACTGGTATTGCTCAGTTACAGAATTGGCAAAGTCTTTTTGCTCGCCGTTAATTGGTATAGTCTCTACTTTTTTTCCAAGTAGTTTTGATATCTTGGTGATTACCTCAGCAGCAGTAAATCCCCTAACCCTTTGAACCTCATTTAACACTACATCACAAAGAACCAGGCTGACTGGCCTTCCTTTAAGAGAATTTTTGAGTTTGTACGCAAACCCCTGTTTTTCTATTATCTCGATTACCACGCACGAATCAAGGGCGATTTTTTGGATTTTTTGTTCCACATGTGGCTGTACGAGCCCAAAATTATTATATACTATCACAATAGTAAGAATACTGTACATACTATGAGCATAACGAATCTACGTGTCCATCTCGCGCCGGTCGGCTTTGAGATAGACAGAATTGTCCTTCCCGCAAAGCAACGCAAGGCAGACAGGGTCTGGCTTTTGGTTCATGAAAACAAAGCAGAGGACAAGGCAAGACCCTTTGTTGAAAAAATACAAAAACAGCTGCAAAAGGCAAACATCGAAGTCGTAATAGAATATCACGATAGGTTACATCTATTCAAAATAATAAAAACGGTCAAAGAAATTATAGAAAAAGAAAAGAAAAACAATGTTTACGTGAATCTTGCTTCTGGCTCTAAGATCCAGGCAATCGGCTGCATGATGGCCTGCATGATGTTCAACTCGCAAAAAAATGTCTATCCATTTTACGTAGAAGCTAAAGACTATCTTGGTTTTCAGGGTCCGATCTCAACTGGCATCAAAAATATCAACGACATTCAGCCATACGAGATTCAAATTCCTGATGAGAAACACATTCACGCTTTAAAAATAATTAAAGAAAAAAAAGGAAGGTTGACCAAAAAAGAGATGGCAGAAATAGCAGATGAGCAAAAACTAATCACAGTAAACGCAGAAGAGGACAACTATTCCCAGGCAAGATTTGCAAGCCTTGATAAAAATATCATCCAACCATTACTTGAGAAATGGAAGTTTATCAAAGTAGAAAAAATAGGACGTGCAAGATGGATTGAAATTACTGAAGAAGGCAAAAATGCAGCAGAATTTTTAATTTAATTGAGATAGATATTGCTAAAGTGGTAAATCAGTATCACAAACAATTCCAAGTCAGACCACGTTTGACTGTTATTGTTGATCTGGTTCCTGGAGTGCCATTAAAGGTCTTTATTCCACAAGCTGAAATTGCCTCAAAAACATCTTTTAGAAGAAGATTGTGTATGTAATCGGCTGTCTGTTTAGATTCATCTACAGTCATTTGACGAACCTCGGTGATGCCTCCTGAATCATGTCCTACCGAATCAAATAAATTTTTCAAAACAGGCAGTGCCGTATCATAAAAAAAGTTCCCAACATTCCATCGCGGTGGGGATCTGTGAGCCCTATGGTATGTTGAATGCATAAACAAATATTCAACCATACTGGCAGTGCACCTGTTGAGGTTTTTTTGCCACAGTAACTTTCCATAGTATTCCTCTAGTCGTTTTTTTGAATCCTTGGCAATTCCTATCTTGACTAGTTCTGGAAAACCATTGACTTCGTAGGCATACAACTCGTAGGGCTCCTTTGAGGTTCGCTTTAGCGGAAATCCCCAATCTCCATCAAGAATAAGCGTAGAGCCTTCTGGTCTCAATTTCCACAAGTCGGGAGGTGTGATGACGCTATTCATTTTTTATCATATGACTTGAGTGCTTGAAAAACCTGTTTATGGTTTATACAAACAATGACTTGAATGCCTTTACTATTACCATGCTCTGACATTAGTTGGACTTTTTTAAAACAAGTTTTTGGATTGTAATCGATTCCAACCCTTCCTTGATTAGAATACCAAGCACAGATGAATAGCTCCAGCCCTTCTGCGTAGAAGAAATGAGACGCACCTGCACGTTTCGAACCTTTCTGTATAACTCTTCGTCAATTGTAAATGTAATCCTTTTTTTTGTCAATTAAGACCCCCCCCACAAAATTATTTAAGATTATGTCCTTTCATCTAGGAAAAAACATGCGTACTGAATCGGCTTTTGTGTATTTTTCAACTACACAATACTTGAATGGTTCAAAATAGAAGATTGTTCTATAGTAATTTTAATAGATTGGTTTTCTGATGTCTGGCAATTGGGTTTTTCAGAAGAAGTTGTTTGGAAGGTCTGGGCCAAGGGGTACCAGACAGGAAACGATCCTTTAATGTGGAGAAAGGACGAGTGCGGAGCGTGGATCTTCAGAGGTGATTATGGAAAGAGGAACTCACAGTACGGATGGGAGATCGACTACATAGTTCCTGTATCGGAAGGAGGGACCGACGACCTCTCAAACCTAAGGCCGCTGCACTGCGAAAACACCGTGCGCACAAAAGACGGCAGCCTAGCCTTCCCGTAACATCGGAAGGGGCAGAAAATGTAAGAAGGGTGGTTTGGTAGGTTTTTGTTATACCGTGCTGGATTCTCGAACCAAAAGGGCTTCTAACTAAATCACAAGACTAGGCCAAGAAATGTTTCTGATACCCTCTACCGTATCGATTATCTGATCCGCCCTAAAGGGCTTGAAAATCACTTTGTGCGGCTCAAGCCCATGTAGTCTCTTGGTAGTCTCTGGCGACGTATCGGCGGTAAATATTATGACCTTGGCTGCAGGGTCTATGGTTTTAATTCCCCGGAGTGCAAAAAATCCGTCGTATTTTGGCATCATTACGTCCAAAAAGACGATGTCTGGGTTTTTCTGGATGTATAGATCTATTGCGTCCTTGCCGTCGTACCCACGGCCAACAACTTCGATGTCTATCATCTGAAGGTACTCGCAAAACACGCTCATCATGTCAATTTCGTCATCGATTACTATTGCGGTAGGTATTTTGTGCACGGATTGTGTTTTGTATTTCCGGTATTTCTGTTGCTGTTTGGTCGTCTTAAAAAACTCATATCATATGATTGGAGGGAAATTTTCAGATTTACACTCTAATGCTGATAGGTTGCAGCAAATTAAGACAAAATCTTATGTAGCAATACATTCACACCATATGCAGATGGACCCGGTAGAGTTTATCGACAAAATCAGCTCAAAGCAGCACATATTGCAGGTAATAACTAACCAAGACAAGGCAAAACAGGTCCAATTTCGTTTCATAAGAAACGGCCTGCTCAAAAAAGAACACTGCACATACATGACACATGAATCACCTCAGAAAATAAAATACGAGATGGTTGAAAGCGGCATCGACGTCGAAAGGTTTGTCGCAGACTCTCTTCTTAAAATTTACAAAGTGCCTGACATCATAAAGTATCCAGGTGGTCCACTTGAAGGATTTAAGAAAATGATTGCAGAAATCATGGCAGGCACCCCCCCCAGAGAAGAATTGTTGGAAGGGTAATTAACGATATTTCCACAGAAGAGGGAATTGCAGCCCAGCTGGAAATCGAAAAATATACACATTCTATTTTTGGCTCTCTTGATTCAAGTATACTTTGTTGCTATGATTTTTTGTACCAAAGGCCTGCCCAAAACAACATTTTGTTTAAACAGCTATGCGAATGCCATCACAGCCTGATAATGTCAATGATGTCAGAGTCCTTTGCTTTTGATCTATGAGTGATAAAATGCCCATTTCTGAAATTGATCTAATTTCCGTTTTTGGTATTTCGATAAATGATACAAATAGCTGGCAAAATCCGATATTACCAACTCACAAAGAAGTGTAAAAAATGGGTGAAGAATGGGGACTGAAAATCTTAATTGTTGATGATTCTCCATTCACAAGAAGGACAATCAGGGACATCATTGAATCAAACAAGATCTCAAACAGAATGATCGAGGCAGGCGACGGTGCAGAAGCGATTCTAAAATACAAAGAACACAAACCGGACTTGGTCATAATGGATGTGCTGATGCCAAAAATGGACGGCATACAGGCACTGCGGACAATCAAAAAGATAGATCCTGCTGCACGTGTAATCATGATTTCTTCTACTGGTAAAACACATTTTGTCAAAGATGCAATGAGGGCAGGGGCCATCGACTTTATCATGAAGCCCTTTGATTCATCACAAATGGCAGTTACATTAAGCAAACATTCACTGATATAGTTGAAAATTGGGCAATCATAACAACAAAAAAGTTTTGGTGCGTTTTAAGTTCAAAGGCGAAAATAATGAATACCAAGAATGGATGACTTTATTTCATTATGACAACCTAAAACTGGTTAAAATTATAGAATATTGTGAGATTATATCTAAAGATGAAAAATAAATCATGAATGATAATTTGATGGGCTGACATTAAAATTCGAGATTTTGTAAAATCAAAAAAGCATGATGTGCAAACATCATAATTTGAAATTAAAAATAAAATAATCGACCAAAAAATCGGGCAAAAAATTTTGCAAAAAAAAATAACGAACCTTGAAATATATGGGGATTGAAAAACTCGATCAAAATATAATTAAAGATTTTTGTGGTAGGGGCAACACAAGGCTGCCACCTAACCATTTGGAGGTTGACCTGTTTTGGAGGGGAGACAAAAGGGTCTGACCTGAGACTGTCCAATTCCGGGTCGAGCAATTGAACTAAATCTCTGATAACAATGATTGTGCTTTGACTTAAGCACTTGAAAAAACCACTTTGCTGCATCCAGACAGAAATTGAATTTTTCCCCGACTGCCAGAAATAGGCAGTTTCGATTGCACCCTGTTATTCATGGGAGGATACAATCAACCTGCGTGATCATTCCATCACACAAGCACCAATCATGCAATCATGCCTCCTTCTTCCACAAATGTGGAGAACTGTCAAGGAGTCTTGCTTGATTGGATCATCAGGGGGATTTTCCCTGGAATTTCAGTTTCTGTGGCTGGATCTGCTTTAGGATCCTTGGTTGTTTTCCTGTTGTTCTAGATCGTCAACAGTCTTTTTTGCCTCAGGACTTAGGTGGTCGTATGCCTTGGAGCATTTGTCAGCCTCTTCTTTGAGGAGTCGTCTTACTAGCTTTTGGTAGCGATGTATTGCAAGGATGTTGATGATTTGCACCAGCGTCCTAATAGAGAGGCTCATCTTTGGAGGTACACTCTCCACGAGCTGACAGGATTCTCTGTGCAGTATTTTTCTGAAGGCGTGATCCCGGTCTTAGCTGTTATCAACTGTATATCCCTCCAGTTTGACTACCTCGTACCGCCCCGTTCTGTTTACGAATCTGAGGCCTCTTGAATAGACTACTTTCTCGTCTGTGTCTACTTGGGAGTAGATCTGTCCTCCTGTCTTTTCTGCATATTCTTTGACCTCCTTTGCAATCTGGCCTATTGGTCTGTCGTCGTCATAACCAAACTGCTTTGCAGAATCCCATTTGATAGAGTCAAACTCATCAAATGTCAGCTCCTCTGGGTATTCTTTTTGCGTCATTGTTTCCATTCTCCTTTTGCAACATTTTTTGGGATTTTGCTGTTCTGGGTGATTGCCCAGTGTATGTGCAGGTTTGGATCCCACATTGCTGGATTTTTGTTCATCCATTTTTGAGGCACCATGATCACACTATCACAGTATTCGCAGCGTATGCCATGTATTACTCCGGTTGTCCGTCCTTCGTATTCGCCTTCTGTTATGTATTGGCCTACGTTGCCGTCCTCGTCTATCTGGTAGTCGTGCTCTTCTACGTGGTATGTGTGCAGAACAAAGGAAGGTTTCTCTTCCTTTTTGCGCTGGCATCTCGGATTGTTGCATCGGAGTTTTGTATCTGTGTCTTTAGACAATGCGTGATTCCTCCTATGTAAGATCAGAGTTGTCAGCCATGGTTACTGGCTGGAACAACTTTGAGTCTGGTGGACAATACTCTTTGCAGCATTCTGCTAAAGAGTCAGGCCTCTCAATGATTGGTTTTTTCAGCTCAAGGAACTGAATCGAACCAAACTGGTCGTTTGTTGCGCATGCAAGTGCATATGCTTGGCACACTGCAACCTTAAGGCATCTCTTACAGGACTTGAGGGGCTTGTTTTGGTTTTCTGGTATGGCTTCTCTGATCATCGTACCACCTCATGCTCTTGAAGCCGCAAAGATTGCGTCGATGCGCCTCATCTGATCCAGTGTTGTGCCAAAGCTGCCTTTTCCGTGGCTTAGGGCCTGTGTCAGGTCATTGAATGCCTGCCACTGCGAGACCTTTTGCGTTATGGTCACCTTGTTGTTCTCGGAATTGACGTCGATGTAGGGCAAAACCCCGTAGACTCGCTTTGGCAGATAGTTTACCACCTGTGCTGCCTGCTTTTCTAATAGATCTGCCTTTTTCATCGCACGGTATCTTTGGACCACGCAGTCAGCTGACTTGATCACGGCCTTGATTGTTGGCAGGACCATCTTTGTGCTCAGCGACTTGGTGTGCTTTCTTGAGACCGACGCAAGCGTCTGGGTTTGGTTCAACCCTAGGTTGGCTGTGATCTGCTCACCGTTTACAACTTTGAGCATCTTCTCGGAATGAAGATGCAACATAAAGTTGCTGCACACCCTTCGAAAGGTGAAAATGGCCACGCTAAAGGCCCTTGACCCATCGATTGCGTTTCCGACGCTGTAGCCAAGGTGCACATAGTCACCCTCACCTGTGATGTCTACGTCTTCACGGAAGACATACAGCGCAGACATGCTTGCAAGGTTTCTGCTTGCCAGGACATGCTCGTGGACTTCGTACTTTGAGAACCATTGGCGGTCATCAAAGGTAAACGGCTTTGCGGCAAGCTTTTGCGCAATCTGGTCTGCCTTTTCTATTACCAGCTCGTTTGGTAGTACCTGATACTTGCTTGAGAGGATTGCAATTGGATTGCCTTTTCTCTCAATGAACTGGTACTTGTTCCATGCTTTGCCATTTGCTTCTATGCTGTATGTCTTGATTCCGTATTTTCGGAAACTATCCTTGGTCTTCAGGGACAGCTTGCTACGCTTTGGCGCAGAAATATTTTTTTCATTGTTCATTTGGATCTTTTCTCCTTTTGAAACTTTTCTCACACCAGTCCGCCGAGTCGGTCCACTAGGGATGAAACTGGTTTGGAAAAGCAGGCTCGGTCAAGAAAAAATCAGAGTGTTTTGTATCGTCTTGATACCTGTCTCTGGATTTTGAACGGAAGTTGTCTCATAAAAACACAGTCTTTGATGTTCGGATTCAGCAAGTACATGACTTTTGCAATGATACTTTGCAAAGTAATGTCTAATTCCAAACAACCAAGTGATGTTTCGATGTTTTTGTTTTGCAGGTTTCCTTGGACCACAATGCACAGTGAGTTCCAGTCGAATTCTTCTGGTCGGTTTTTCTTTTCTACTTTAACATATGCATTGGCATGGCCATCCACTGCAAAAATACCATCGATGATGTACCTTCCTTCCTTTTCTCCTCTCATGACTCTGTCCTTTAATGCAGCAAAAAAGGCATCAAGCAGCTCATACTTGTGCTCTTCCATGTAGAACTTGTTGAACAATACCTCAAATTGTTCTGAATTTTTTGTCTCATTGTGTGTAATTATCGCCTTTGCAATTGCATCTCCATCACGGATTTGGAGGTGTCGGTTTCCCAGATGGCAATTAAAGATTCCATCATCGAATGTTTCTTCTACCCGTTTTGACTTGTCCTCATCAAACTCGTAAAAGATTCTGTTTCCCTGATAGTCAACATACTTGACTTTGCAATATGGTGTTCTTGGAACTGTTCTGATTCCATCTTTGGTCTGGATGATCAGAAGGTCGCCTCTATCTTCTAGGATCAACTGGTAATTCATTCCAGAATCACGGTGAGAACAGCCTTGTTGTCAGCTAATTGGCAACTGGCACTTTGGATTTTCAAGCGAATGTCGGTTTCTTCTCGAATTTGGTCCAGAAATTCATCTGTGATCGATGAGGTTGGTCCACAAAGTACAACTGTGTACTGGTCGTCGTCCCATCTTTCCTTTCGTGGTTTTGCCGATAACAAGACATCCTCTGCCAAGGGCTTAAAGTAGATTTCAAGAAGCAGTTTTGTTTTTTCTTCTATTGAAATCTCTTTGATTAGTTTGCCGAATTTTTCCGCAAAAAATTCTTTAACATGTTTTTGCATTTTCTGGATTTTTTGCTCTAAGACGTCTTCAGAGTCTTCTTTTTCAGGGATTGATTTTATGCATGCCAGCATTAGCTGCTTTTCTTCCAATCCTAGAGTCTTTGTATCAAAATTCACAAAGAGTGTATTGAGTTTGTCCGTGATTTGTTGTACGTGTTCCTCATGGTCTGAAAATGCTGCAGATGTATGATACCCGTATGACCCGCTGTTTTTGAACAATTTGTCATAGCATTCCACGTAGAGCTGCTGCATTCTTTTTGAGAGTTTCTTTAGAGTTGGGGCTACAAATTCCAAGTTGTCAATCCATTTTCCGTCGTACTCTATTTCCAAGTCTTTTGCAAGTATTTTGCCAATTTCATGTTCTTGATCTATCTCAAGAAGTGTCTCACATCTTTCGAATGCGAGCAACAGTCGTAATTGTTCATCGTTTTGGTCTTTGACTAGAATGGACACTTTTGGCAACACTTGCTTGCACAATTCAAGATCTAGTCGGTCGTAGTGTTTGTGGTCTTGAGGTACAAGCGCTATTTTCTTTGGATGACATTTTTGGCACTCGTAGGCCCTGTGTTCAGAACAATAGTCCCTTGATTGTTTTGGCCCAACCCTTTTTACCAACTGCGCTCCAGTCATGCTTCCTTTTGAGGTTTGATAGGTGCTATGTTTGGCATTCTCCAAAAAGGCCCCTAGCGTCGTTCCAGTCGTTATCTTTTTGCCATCCCTTAGAAGCCTGTAGCTGGGAAAGTTTTCGCACTTGAAAATTCCAAGGTATTCTTTCAGATCAAGGTGTGGCGGAATTTTGATGTCGTTTTCTGTAAGTTCGTCTATTCCAACATGTTCTGAATCTCTTCCGTGGCTGCACCCATGTACTACGATATCGTCTGAATCACGACTGGACACTTCTCTTGCGAATTTGATTCCGAGTTGTTGCAGTGCGTCAGAGATGTTTTTGATTCCAAAGCATTCCAACAAACTAATTGTGTACTTTCTATCAGGAGAGTGGCCTTGCGGAACGATTATGATTGCGTTCTTTTTGTTTTCAAGTACAGCATTTAGTTTTTGGTCGTTTGCATTGTAGGAATAATAGATTTCCTTTGTTGAGGAAATTATATCGCTGACGGTTTTGTAGGGATGTGATTCCTTAATTTTGTCCTTGTTGTTCCAGGTATAATAGGTGATTTTTTGTTTTTGCATTGCAGCAAACTGTTTTGTCTCATGAGGAAAGACGTCAAACTGATCTGGAATGCTGTCCAGCCTGTCTATTATTGGTTTGTGAGTGCTGTCTTCATAATCTTTGATTGTTTTCACGCTTATCTTTTCAAATATTGCGCAAACATCTTCAACGATTTTTGAAAATAGCACAGTCTGTGCTTCTTCTGACAGATTGTCTCTTGAGGCAGTTGGCATGTACTTTCTTTCATTTTTGATGTTCAGAAAATATGCTTCGAGCCCTGGGTTTGGAATGGTTTCCATCTCAATTGGGATTCCAATCAGGAAACTGTATTTTTTGACGTTGTAGTGACCATAACCATCAAATGCCCCAATTAGATGATAGTCCTCGTTGTTGATTTCTATCCAATATGGATCAGAATCCCTATTCATTTCCTTTTTGAGAAACTCTTTTTCAGATTTTGGCCCTATTTGATATCGTCCTGCATCGATTTGTTTGGATTCAAACCTGTCATGCTCATCAAGATTCTCCACCTTGCTGATTGTCGATTCGACATCAAGGAAGACATCCACTCCAGTAAACCTTGCAATTTTTTCAAGGTATTTTGCAAGAGCATACATGCTGATTCCTTCTCGAATTGTCAGTGATATTCTGGTCCCGTACTCTTGAAGTTCTGGGCTTGGCATTGGCTCGTAAGTTTTGGCACTTTTCCCCAGGAAGGCGTATTTGTCATTTGTCTCCCTTGCAAATGTCTCTATTACGATAATGTCAGAAAGCCCCAGATAGGCAATTCTTCCAAATCCGAATTGGCCAGACTCACTTCCGTTAAAGTTGTCTGATCTTCCAATCCAGACATACACTTCTTTGAAGACCTGCTTTGTCATTCCCATCGAATCAATTCCATGAATCACAATGTTTCTGTTCATTGGGTTGATGCTGATTTCAATTCGTGAGTCGTATCCAAGGGATTTTGCAATTCGGCACTGTCTTGCCTCGTTGTTGAAAAGCTCCCTCAGTCCGGCAGTGGGTTCCTTGTAGATGTCTTTTGCGAGTCTCTGAATTATTATGTCTTCTTCAAGTTTGGCTTGAATTAGTCCATCTTTTCCAATAATGTCTTCAAGACCATCAGTGTTTTTCATTTTTGATGGAAGTGAGGTTGGAATTTCTGTGCGCGTCGGAACTTTGTAAAATGTTTTCTTTTCTTTCATGTTTTTCTCCTTTCTATCTTTATCTCACACCCGACGGCCGAGTCCGTTTCTTTGTTAAGAAATAATTCGGGTTTGGATAAAGCAGGCTCGGTCAAAAAAAATTAGTTGGCCAAGGATTCATTGACGGAAAATAGGTTGTCCAATAGTTTCTTGTTGTCTTCTTTATTGCGTGTGTATCTTGCTGCGTCGAGGAAAATCTCGAGGAGTTTTTGGTTTTTGACTCGTTTTACTGCATGCACTATTCCCATCAGTATTTGGGGATCATCTATGTGATTTGACCATCTGTCGACTGTGAACTCGTACTCGTTGAGATTTTGCTCCGGTATAAACCTCCCAAATGTTCCTTTTCTGTCAGAGTCACCCCACCTAGTTTTCCCGACTGTGTCAAAAACAAATGTCTTTGACTTGTTTTTCAGATAAAGCATGATTTCAAAAATTTTGTCTTCATCCGATGTGATGACAGTTGTTTTTCGATTTTTCAGGTATTGAAGAACGTCAATATCTGGATAGACTGAAAGACAAATTTCCTTCTTGGTGCAGCAAATCTCTTTTAATGACTGTTGTCCGTCGCTTGTTGCGTATGGTTTGTTCTCCAGTTTTGTCAGGAATTCGTCGTAACTGAGGCCAGCCTTGAGTTTTGGGTGGTTTTTTACGATCTTGTATCCAGTTTGTACAAGAGATAACAACTCCATAGCTTGCTTGAAATTGTCTCCGATTCGTATGACGTTTTCTGGCATGTTTGCCAGTTGGATTCTTTCTGTTTCATGCACTACCTTGCTTGAATTTCCTACAAATCCCTCTCTGGCACTGTGGATCACTACCTCCGTGAGTTCTTTTTCGATTCGTCGTACCTTGATTTGTTGTTCGAGAAGGTAGTCCTCACCATAAATTACGCCAAAATCTCTCAGCAGTTGATGATTTTCCTCACTCGGATTTTCCAGTCTGAAGAAGACAGCGTTTGGAATTGTGTTGCGTATTGCTACGATTTTTGCTTCGCTGATTTTTTCTAGGCATACGAGCCTGCTGTATGTGGCAAGTACGTTTTGAATTATTTTCTTTGTTGGTTTTTCTTTTGTGATGATTCCAATGTTTAGGAATTGTACTACCTTGCTTGTTTTGTCGTTGAGATATTTGTTGAATCCATCGTTAGAATACCTTTCGTAGACTGCCTTTTTGTCAGATTTCAGAAATTCATCTGTTGTTTCTATGTTAAGAAATGATATCGCTTCCGAAAGTTTTTCGTTAACCTTCTTTTGCAACATTTCAATTGACTCTTGGGCAAATCTTTCTCTGTCAGGAGTTGGCCTGTATTTTCTCTCATTTTTTACATTTAGTAGTATGTATGTGAGGTTTGTTTCAACATCGCCTTCAATCGGTGTTCCAAGAAGACAAAGATGACTTTCTCGTCGGTAGTTTCCCAAAACACCAACATAGTCCTTTTCCTTCCAAGAAGAAGAGTTTGTGAAGACATACATACCATACAGATCGAAATCTTCATCGTGAATTACGACTGGAATTTCGTATCTGAAATCCCTGTCTTCTTGTTCAATTAATTTCAGAGTATTTTGTTCATAATGCTCTTGAAATGTTATCGACCCGATCTTGTGCATGCCTGTTGTTCTTGGAATGTTACGATATTCTGAATCGTCTGGCAAGTCTTCCTCAAGATTTAGAAATGTATCAACATCGCAAAATCTTGCGCAATCAAGTGCCATTTCAATAATGGAACTAAAGCTGACCTTCTCGTACAAGGTTAGTTCTACTCTAGTCCCATAGCTTTCTAGCTCCGGCATTGGAATGATGTTGTATCCAATTCCATTCTTTCCCATTACGGCATATTTTTCATTGGTGTCTCTTGCCCAAGTTTTCAGAATCATTATTTCTGAAAGCGTCGTGTATGCCGCACGTCCAAATCCAAACTGGCCTATCTCACCTTCATCGAAGTTATCAGATCTTCCAAGTTTTGTGAAAATTTGGAGGAATCTGTCTTGGCTCATTCCGGTGCTCTCAAAGCCTTGAATAGTCAAGCTCCGTTTTGAAGGAACTATGGTTATGACAATTCTTGGATTTGCACCGTATTTTTTCTTGGCAATTCTGCAAGCTCTTGCTTCGTTATTGAATAATTCCCTGAACCCTGATGAGGCGTTTGCATACAGGTCATGCGAAATTCGTTGTATGACAACATCGTCTTCAAGAGTTACTGGAATCATTCCATCTTTTGCTGCATCAACAAGCTTTGGTGCATATGCAATTGCTTGTGGGTCTAAAGAAAGCGCGCGTTCCTTTATGATTTCAGGTTTGTAGACCTGAATCGTTTCATGATTTTCTTCCATGTTTTTCTCCTTATGGAGACTGTTCTCACACCCAACGGCTGAGTCCGTCTTGATCAGAATCAAGATGATTTGGGTTTGGAACAGCAGTCTCAGTCAGAAAATCAGAATGGTTTGGCCATACAACTGGCACAGTATGCATCAATCATTCTGATTAGTTCTTCGATTGCGTCCGCCAATTTATCCACCACAACAGCCTGGAAAACCTATGAGACTTCCCGAAGTTGATCGAAGTATTTTTGCATATTGTGGCACTAAATGATGTGGATATACCAACCCATATTTTCCATCTACTTCAACAGTGAAGGTACCGCCAATCTTTTTTATGGCATGTCTTTCATGCGCTTGCAATAGTTCTTCTGCTCGAACCATCGCATCACATTCTGGGAATTCACGACAATATTGAATTCCGTTCGGGGTTTCGATTTCCAAGGTTTTGTTTGCATCGCATTGGATTTGTATTGTAGACAATTTTTTTCCTCCAGAAGGAACATCTCTCACACCCAACGGCCGAGTCCGTTCTGATTTTCAGAATAAATTGGGTTTGGAGATGCAGGCTCGGTCAGCGATAGAAATAAAAAAGAAATTTGGTGGGACTATTCCACAGTCCACACGTTACCATCTTCTTCCTCTATTGGTCCTAAAAGACCGAGGGCGATTGCTGCAAGGCATTCTTCAGGAACTTTCCTCCCATCGATTTTGATGGAGACTATTCTGTCGATGAGTCGGGAGCTGCTTCTTGGCCCATCCATGAATTTGTAGGGCATGCCTCCATACTCATAGGAGAGTGGACCTAAGAAAACCGGCTTTCTTTTGGATTTGATTCTCCTTGCATCCCTTGCATCCTTGATGGCAAATTGGATTTCTGCCAATTCATCAGAGTCTTCAATCTGGTTTTTGTGTATGAAGAATCTCTTTCTTGTTTTGAGGTATTTGCCGCAGTGGCAACGTGTCAGCCCATCGTGAAACTCTAGCCATTTCTTGCACCTCTTGCAGTAAAGTGCTCTTTGGGACTGTATTCCTTCAAGCAAGATGGCTTTGAATTGTACTCGATGTTGTATCCTCTCATGCTTGGAGCTGATCTCAAAGAATACTTGCAGCATTCCTCGTTGGACAGATGCTAGGATTTTTTGTTGCTCGTCGCAAAAGAGAACAAGACTATCATGTTTTTCAAACAGAATGGTTTTCTTTTGTCCTGCAAGTTCCAGTTGTTGTTCTAGATAGTTCTTTGCCGCAGCTAGTCTTTGTGCTTTGATCTGTTGTTCATCTTTTGAGATATTTCCTTGATTTTGTTTTTGCAATATTTGGTATGTCATACCGTTTCAACCTCCGTCTCTGAAAAGATATCAGAAATGCAGTCTGCGAATTGCTCAGATATTGCCAAAGTCGTCACCTAGTCCAGTCCTGCAAAATATGCAAAACTGAAAACTAAAAATTCTAGATGTGAGAAATTCTCAGAATAATTCCATTGTTTGTTGATGGAATTTTTGCAAAGCTTTGTGAGCTAGTCGATGTGAAAAGAGGGTTTGTCTTTTCAGAGGATTGTTGACGCTTCTTGTATTGTCGTAGAATTTTGCTACCAAAAATGCAAATTTTTGCATCTTGGAATTCTATCAAGTACTCTGGGGGAGATACTGTTTTTCCTATGCAAATAGGTAGTTTTTTGTGTGTTTTTGGCGTTCCTAAGAAGCGTCACATACAAAGAAAGTGGTTTGGCTTAAGGAGAAACGGGACGATCCGAGTTAGGCTTAAGGAGTTGCGGGACAGAACTATTTTGGCTTAAGGAGATACATACCATACAGAATTTTACCAGTTTTCCAGCGCAGAAAGCGGTTTGTATTTTGTAGTCGCTTTTTTCTGCGATTGTAAAACTTTGCGCTCTGATGTGCTAGTCTTTTGTGCTGCATTGTCCTGTGTCCCAATCAGGTCCAAAAGTTCACCTAGGTCAATTCCTGTATCATCTTTTCTTTGCAGCAAAAACTCCAAATCTGTTACTGCTTTTTTGAGCTTCTTTTTGATCCTGTACCTCAGATCGTTTGTTTCTTTCCTTGAGAATCTGGAAGGATCCTCGACAAACATTCTCTCTTTTTTGCTGAGCAAAAATCTTCACTAACTTGACTCTTGTTTTGCAAGCTTGTACAGTCCCATTGCATTGCTCATTATTGGTATCCTTGGAACATCTACCTTCATCTTTAGCTTCCTCTCAAGTGATCTTTTCATTCCAGGAATCATGATTCCTCCACCTGAGACTATAACATCATAATGGCTTTTGCTATCCAAAGCTGACATGAAGCTGAGCAGCTTGTTTGATAAGATGTCTGTTAGCTTTTCAACATTTTTTCTTACCTCTGATCCGCGCTTTGCAAACAAGCTTGCATGCAGGTATGAGAACTCGGCAAGACCAATTGTGATAAAGTCAGTTGCCTGGGGTATGCTCGTACCGAAGACAGGCTTTTGGTTATCAAAGGCCACTATCTCGGTAGTGCCCTGCCCTATTGACATAACAACTGCATCTTTTTTGTCCATCTCAAAGAGAGTTCCTCCAACCTGTGGCACTATGAAATATTTTTTTGTGCCAACAATCTTTTCTATTATCCTCTCCAGCCTCGCCTTCTCACTTCGAGCATCATATGGGAGTCCTACGACAATACAAATTTCTGAATTATTACCTTCCATATCCAAAATCTTGTTTTTTTGCGATCCAGTTCCATATATCCGATTAATTGCTTCAGATACGAGGGCCTCAAAACCCCGCTCATCAATCGGTCTTCCTTCAGAGACAGGCCTGATTATTACGGCGTCTGGATACTTGGAAAACTCTTTTGCCTGCTTGCCTACAGCCTCAATTCTACCCTGCGGTTCCTCCCATTTTCCAGCATCACGGTAGGCAAAAAGGGATGGAAAGATTACGTGACCATATTCTGAGACGCATTTTACAAAACCTGTTCCCACATCAAGTCCTATTGAGACCACACAAGAAAAATCTCAGAATGATTTAAGCTGGATTATTTTTAGTAACGATCAATACCAAAAGAAAGACCCAGAAAAGTTATTGCCAAAACCAAACCTAATATTCCAATTAAAAAGAAAAGTGTCAGAGGCATTGCAAGTGAAACGTACGCCTCATCTTTTGAAAATTCATCATCCGGATCATAACGGAATCTGAACTTTCTTTTTTCCGATACTGTTTTTTCTGCAGGAAAGACAAACTTTTCATTTTTTGCCTTTTTATGAATCAAAAAGAATGCGGCAAGCTTTCTGTATATGGGTTCATCAAACTCTTCAAAGATTTTTTTATTGTTAAGAAATGTTTTAGAATTGACAACTAGATTGTATACAAGGCCGTAAATTATTGAAATCCCTGTCGCAGTTACAACCATACTTAGCGGAATGATAAACCCATTGTATGTCGGCAGTATAACAGACAATGAAATTAGTGCAAGGGCATCAGCACCAGCATACAGCCTGAAAAACCAAAATGTTGAGGCAAGACAGACACCTACAACCACACTTACAATATCTATAATGCCAGGAAATTCAAATGCGTAAAGAGCTGCTCCCATCCCGCCAAATGCCAGCCAGACAATATCGTGAATTTTCCTTTCTTTTACATCAAAGAATGCGGCTACTGCAAACATACTGATAGCAACAACAACCCGAACCTCTTCTGTCACATGACTAAAAAGTCATTACAATAAAACCAGAGAATTTACTCAGAATCTTCAACAAAATTTTGATGAAGATTCTGAGAGTACTAAACCTCTAAGAAAATCTTGAAAAAATTCTCTTGGATTTTCTTACGTTTTGAATGAATTTTTGATCCTGCCCCAAGATTTCTTCCTTTCTGGTGGGGATTTGCGAAATCCATTTTTGAAGCTCCTCAAGATCCTGGTGGTAATGGCGTTTTAGGTCTGAAAATACACGCGGTATTATTCTTAGTGACTTTTTAGAGTATTTTGCTGCCAGCTTTTTTGCCTTTAGCTGCCCAAAGGCAAACCTCAGATTTTCCTGTGAATATATCCCCTCAAAAACCTCAGCAAATCTTGGGTATACGTAAAATCCTACCAAGTTGCCTGCCTCTAGCCTCCCCTGCATGCCGTAGGCATCAGCAAGAGCGCACAGGCCAAGAAAGCTAAGGTTCAGATCATGGCAAATTGCAAACCATCTTCCTTTCTGGGTCAAAAAATAGAGTCTGGCATCACCGCTTCCTTTGGAGGATATCAGTTTCCTGCCCAGTAGATCGGATATGGTCCCTTTCTGGCCGATTCCCTCCAGTCTCAGCGCATCTTCAATTGCCTGGCTGTTGTATGTCCTGTCAGGATATAGCAAAACAAGGATTTTTGCTGCAATTGAGGACTTTTTGATGTGCTCATTGTAGAACACCAATTCTTGCAGCCTTTGCACGGTTTCTTTTGTTAGTCTGGCATCCTCAGTCAAGGTCAAATCTTCTGGGATGCAATTACTACAATTCTTTGATTTTGACTCTCAAGACTATCGACAAATCTTTGGAGCTGTTTGTTAGTGCTAAATGATTTGAAGTAGACGGGGTCGCCAAAATTTAGCTGCAGGAATTTTGCATGCTCTGAAGGTATCATAAAGACAGGCTCTGAAGAATCGCCACCAATTGATATCACTCTGTCATCTTCTTTTACTTCCGATATGGTATGATCCTTCATGTCCACAAGAAACTTTGTTCCGTGGGGACACTTGAGCAGTGCACGGTGTGGAACATTGCTTATTATCTCCTTTGCCTCATCAATCTCTTCTTTAGAGTGGATCATCATGACTTGTTCGTCTTGATCCTTTTTGGAGACAGAAGATTTGTTTGCAGACGGCTTGGCATCACCCTTTAATGAAAATATGACAGGATCTCTTTCTTTTCCTCCCATTCTAAATGATGAGAAAGCAATCTCTAGCTGGTCAAAGGATGGAAAGCTTTGCTTGAATTCTGGAGTGTTTGGTGGGATCATTTGAATCATCATCTTTACAGCCTCTACCTGATCCTGTTCGTCTTTGATCTTTCCAATTGCTTCAATTACATAAACCGGCAGGTGCACTGCTGAATACTTTGATGCAAGCTCATCAAGATATCTTTCGAGTAACTCCCGCCCCTTTTCTGTCAGATTAATCCTAAATAACCTTGAATATGATTCGCTGAGCCAAAGCTTTTTTGGAATGTCTTTAGAGTCATAGCCAGCATTTTTTAGAAACTCGTAGGCATCGTAAAATTTTAGGGGATTTATCTGGTTTCTCAGATTTAACCTTACATGCAAAATTACTGCCTCTGTCATGTTTTGCACATTGTGGAGTTTTGCTCTTATCTTGTCAATTCCAAAGGACTTGATTGCTTCGGCCCTTGTGTGGCCATCAACTATAATCAGGGTTTTCTCATCTGCCAGCTCTGCAACGTCTATTGGCGGAATGCTTTCAGGGTCTGTTCTGGCAGTCTTTTTTATCATCTCAATTTGCAGATCAGTATGCAGAGTTATTCTGACTGGACACTCCTTTAATCCCGCAAGCGGGATTAGATCGTCTTTTTCAAAGCCCATCTCGCTCAAAGAAGACCGCCTCCGCATCTTCCCATGGCAATCTGAACTGCCTTGCGGGCCTTTGCCTCGTTTGTCCCACTCATAGCCTCAAATAGGGCCCTTGCCCTTTTTCGAACCAGATCAAAATCGACTTTGGGGCCTAGTTTTTGCTGCTCCCTTGCCAGATACAGGTTAAGATAGTAGCTTTCGGACTTTTTTTCGTCTTTAGAGTAACTTATGCCTAGATTTTCTGCGGTCAGCTTTATCCTGGAGAAGACCTTGAGCATTGTTGGGACCCGCTTGACTCTAAAGGCCATCCTGATGGCGTCTTGAATCTCTTTGTCACTTTTTGGAATGGAATACCTCCTAGAGGCAGTAAATAATGCAAAGCTTGCAATATCTGCTTTAGAGTATGTTGTGTTGTTGCGCAGCTTTGTGTACGTGTTCCAGGCTTCCAGATAGCAGTAGCGCGGCAGATCAAGCTTGTCACAGGCATTTGAAAAAAGAGAAATGTCGGACCTGTGTTCATGTGTTCTCTTTATGCAATCAATCTTGACTGGTTTTGTTCCCGGCTCAATCTCGTGGAAAAGATTGAGCGTGCTTTCAGTAGCAATTTCTTGTGAGTTGTCTGTCCCAAGCACAACGCCGCATCTTTTACAGACAATTTCATGGTTTTCTGTTACAACATGATAATCCTTATTGTGAAGGCATGCAATTGAAGGAACAGAAATTCCATTGAATCTGTTTTGTTTTATTGACAATTCCCCACTCATCATCATAGTAAATCCCTCAAAATTAGTTCTACTGATGTATTTACATTGGCTCTGTTATTACCATCCTTACAATGGTTATCTAGAAATTTTTCTGATTCTTCCAATATGATTTTGTATTTAGCTAGTCTCTCATGTATTTTATTTCGAAATTCGTTTTCGTTTTCAAGCTTGAATTCGTTTGATAAATTAGTCTTGTTCTCATTATTTGTGGTGTGTGAATTGTGCTCACTTCTTTCCTCAACTCTTTTTCTTACTTGGTTTTCAAAGCATTTTTCATCAACACATGTAGCTCTGGTGTCTGGGTCGTAATGGATCTGGTCTCCAACCTTCCATTCTTTTTTGCATTCTCTACATGCGGAATTTCTGTTGCTTGACATCCTCATAATTTAGCCTCCCCTCTTCTAGTATCAGATGGATGTAGGGAATGTACTGAGACGTTCTCACCTACAAAAACACCCCAAATTCTTGGTGAAAACCTTACGATTGGCGTATTTTTACTAAACAATGTAGTCAATACCTACGTAATAAGCCCATTTCTTAATAAGGATATTTGTAAAATGAACAAATTCCTTCTTAAATCCTAAGACTTATAATCATGTCCTACACTATACTACATATTGGCTAAACCAGGAAGACATAATCTAACAGTAAATGCTGAGATCTACGATCGTCTTGCCAAGATCTACAAGAAAGAAAAAACAGACAAGAGTCTAACGCAGTGGATAAGCGACAAACTACTGATGGTTCTTGAAAAGGACGAATTTTTGAAAAGCTATGCTCCATTTCTTAGCAAAATTGCAGTCAATGAAAATAGTGTCATTTTAAGAGATGAAAAGCTGCAAAGGCTTGTGGAGATTATCTATCGTAACAACAAATTTTGGTGCGATGTTGACGAAAAAGAATGTTGTGTTCATGTGCATTTTGCATTAGCCCTTCCAGAATTAGCAGAATTAAAAAGTAAATAGATAATCTATTATTTTCTTTTGTCATAAAATCTGCATTTTAAGTGATGTTAAAGCTAAAGAGCTGTTATCACGAAGTTAATGGGGCAATTCCTTTACTCTCATCACGAGGATCATAACCTCGCTTTTTGTGTATGGAATCAATAATGCCTTTTGTAAATCTATCAAATTCTTTATCTTTCATAGAGTCAATTACTTCATCTACAGTTTTGTCCATATCGATTTCTCTGCATCGTCGGTCGGCCTCAGAGCAGTAGAATTCTATGTATTTTTGAATGTAATCGTATTCTGGTCCATCGATTCCAATTTCTAGTCTCCTTCTACTTAGTCTTTCTCTCCAAGTTTCACTCATGACTATCACCTTTTCTACGTTCTTATCGAATATAAAGTAAAGATGGATCATGCATGGCCTTTCTCTTTGTCAATGAATTCATTAACGAATAGAATATTTTATCAAGAATTGGCTAGGTGAGAAAAAGACGACATTTGTGTAATCTTAAAGCCGGAATCGCAGACAATTAGGATTCTTGGAAGCGGCTCAATCAAGTAACGTATTTGACAATAATTAATTAGATGAATTTGAGGTTCTGTAAAGTTATCGTTGGTTATTCTTCAAGTCAAATTCGTCGGCCAGATGTCCTGATGTGGAGGGTTATGCAGGCATTTGACGAACCTATACATTATTCCGCTAAGACCTTGATGGGATAAAGCCTGCAGGCCCCCTCGTACCCCCGACGCAAAAGGGCTGGAGGTATTCTGGCGTGCTGACAATGCGAAAAGGACTGCGAACCAAGTGGCATAAAGAATCCGGATTCAAAAGGCAGGCACTGGGCCGGTTTTTTGCAAGGACATCAACTCAAGATATGGCCTGCTGTAAATTTTATTATACAATGTATATCTAGATAAGGTCATTGTTGGCAGTCTTGCAGGCAGGCAGATAGGATAAAGCCAATGGCAGGCCAATCCCCCCCCAGAGCAGGTACGGCGTCCCGGACAATTTTTCGAGCTTGCGCTCAAGCAAGAAAAGATGCCTTGCCGTTTTTGTGTCAGTCGCAGTCTTGGCAGCAGCTGCTGCGCTGTTCTTTTCATACCATGACGCATTTGCTGCAGTAACGTCTGCCGTATGGGACGACCCGGACAACTCCGACAGAGTCCTCTCAAACGGCGACACGCTCACCATAACCTTTGATCAGAATACGGACAGGCCCGGAGGCACAGGCGTGCAAAACAAAGCACGGGTTGATTCCATGTTCGACTTTGAGGGCTCCCTTGGGGCAAACTACACCGGCCAGTGGACGGGCCTTGACGAGTTTACCATAACAATAGTCGATGCAACAGGCGGCACTACTATAGTAGGCGATGACGTGTTCCGGCAGTCCGAGTCCTTTAGGATATTTCAGCTGGACACTGCAGGCGGCACGGCGTTTTCATCCCCAATTGGCGTCGCCACCAACTCGACTGACTTTATCTTTGTATCAGATGGGATCAACACCAACGTCCAGATATTCAGGCCTGATGGGACGTATTCAGGAGTGAATCTTTCCGGCGGTGCGTTTGCAGACCCACAAGGCGTCGCCACCAACTCGACTGACTTTATCTTTGTGGTAGATAATAACAACGACAACGTCCAGATATTCAGGCCTGATGGGACGTATTCAGGAGTGAATCTTTCCGGCGGTGCGTTTGCAAGCCCATTTGGCGTCGCCACCAACTCGACTGACTTTATCTTTGTATCAGATCAGACTAACGACAACGTCCAGATATTCAGGCCTGATGGGACGTTTTCTGGGAGTACGCTTTCCGGCGGTGCGTTTAATTTACCACGTGGCATCGCCACCAACTCCACTGGTTTTATCTTTGTGGGAGACATAGGCAACTCCAACGTCCAGATATTCAGGCCTGATGGGACGTATTCAGGAGTGAATCTTTCCGGCACGGCGTTTGACAGCCCATTTGGCGTCGCCACCAACTCCACTGACTTTATCTTTGTATCAGATGCGAACAACAACAACGTCCAGATATTCAGGCCTGATGGAACCTTTGCGGCAGCGCAGCCAACCACCGGCGGCACGGCGTTTTCTAACCCCAATTTTATCGCAGTCGACAGCGACGACAGGCTCCTAGTGCCAGATAGTGTTTCCGATATAGTCCAAGTATTTGGCCCAGCATCAGTCCAGAACGCAGCACAGACTGCACTTGTATTTACAAACACCCAGGTCACAGCCGGCAACCTCGGCCTTGCGACCCTTCTCACAGGAGTAGTAGCAGACGACCCCGACGACGGCGACAATATCCTCTCGGCTGGCGACACGCTGGTCTTTTCCTTTGACTTTGCAACAAATGCAACAGCCGGCGGCACCATGACACTGGCAGAAATCAACGCCAACTTTACCTTTGGAGCAAAGACGATTGGCTCAGCAGCATCCGGGGTATGGGACACAAATCAGCAGCTCACCATCACCATAAACTCCAACGACGGGACAATCCTGGTAGGTGATTCCGTTGAGCCGTCGACTGACATTGCAGACAGCACAGGCGAGGCCCTCATATCAGGTATGGTCTCAATTACTGGCAACTTTGGCTTGGGCTCTGCGCCATCTTCTGATGGCGGAGGAGGGGGAGGAGGCGACAGCACACCGCCGTCGTTTACCACAGGATTCTCAGCAGGCGAGCCCGTACTAGAAATAAATGGCGACTCCTTTGCCGCAAAAGACCTCGATTCCGGCACGCAGGGAACCATACAGGCGCGGCAAGGTCAGACAGTCTCATTTGATGTTTCCCTATACGACGACGGGGGGGCAGGCAACATACGCCATATAGACCTGTTCCTCAACAAGCAGGGAGACAGGATACTAAACGACCTCACCGAGACATACCTCACATGGGACGAGGGCCAGACTACACTGCACGACCCAGCCGGAATAATCCAGTCATATACCATAACAAAGACTACTCAGGGCAACAAGGCAGTATTCTCCTTTGGTATAGTATTCTCATCAGAAATGGGGACATCTGACATTCTGATTCAGGCATGGGACCTGAGGCGAAATGTAGTGTACCTTCATGCAAACGACATCATTTCAGTAATATCTGAGCCTGCCGGCACCAAGCAGCAAACCATGCCAGAACAAACCATACCTGAATAAACCATACCAGAACAAACCATACCAGGGCAGGTGCAGACTAAAGGCACCGCAGAGCAGGACCAGACCATAAGACAGTGGGCAGGATACGACACCCAGTCCGCAACAGATGCGCAGCTGGTAGAAACGATTGTTGGGGAGAAAATTGCAGAAAACCAGACAGTAGAAATACCAAGCTGGGTTAGGGGCGACGTTGCGAAATGGTACGTGTCTGGCGATATAACATACGGCGAGTTTGCCGCGGTGATCAATTATTTGTATGATAATGGGCTGCTGGTATCAGAAGAATCGGCAGAAACATAGTATTTTTGCTAGGGTTCAAATCCAGCCCTGTCCGTTCAAGATTTAGGTCTTGTCATTTGAGTTTCTTACAATGTTCAAATATTTTATCTTGTTTTTCAGGGTTTTTCTGTACAAAGCACGAATTTTTCTAGGCATAGGACACAGGTTTTTGCACAAGATGTAGGATTTTATTCAAACAAACTCTATGATTTTTCCTTTAATGCTCCAACGAATTGGAAGTATTCTGAAGATTATCTTTGGTTTGGTACAAATTATCAAGTAATACTATTCCCAAATCTATTTGACCTAACACGGGACACCTTGGAAACTCCACGTACTTATGTGAAGTTTGAAAATATAGCTGAATCAAAAATTCCTGTTTTAAATGCACAAGAAATTGAAAAATACGAATTAGAATATGTTAGAATAAATTTGCCTGAAGCAAAAATACTCAATTATGATGTAAAAAGTACATCATGGGGATGGGAATCTAGTTTAGAAATTGCTGGTAGTATGAATATTCCATTCGTTGCAAAAGGTCAATTTCATGAAGTTGATAAAACGTTCTATTTCAAGAATAGGGAATCCTATCTTGTAGGATATTCAGCTCCAGAGGAGTATTACTATGAATACTATCCTGTATATGAAAATATGATTGATACTTTAGTAATCAAGGGCGTTGCAGTTCCTGAATTTCAAGAAATAGCCTTAATGGTTCTAGGAGGTTCAATCGTGTTTGTAATTTTATTTGTAAGAAAGTTTAGCAAGTTTACAGTAACTGAAAATTCTTAATTCTCCAACAAATCCTAACCCACGTTATGACCTAGTGTATGACGAAAAGTATCCTAAAATCCCTCACAAGTGGGGGGGATTGCATTTTTATTGATTATCAATAAACTCGTTTGCCAATTTAAAATAAAAAATTTGGAAAGGAGTTTTACAGCTACTCCGATAAGCTTACTGCACGCATTTTGTCATGTTTTGTTCACAAAATTTCTTGGACTCGTACTGACTGTTAGCAAGAGAACCCCCGGTTTCGAACCAAACAAAAGAATTCGTTTCAAAGTTGGGTTGAATGCATTTAGACCAGTCTGTTAGTTGGTACAAAATTTTGTGGATTTTTTATTCGCTGCAAGCTACCAATCTTGATCAGATAAGGATTTTAAGCAGTATCTACAAACTATACATGAAAATCTCTTGAATGAGCAAAAATTCGGGAGGGATTCGTTACTTGTGAGTAACAGATACCATTCGGTCCACTCATACATTTTCCTCGGACCGCTTTTCTATGACGACCTTACCATTGATCCGATCCCACTACGTCATCTGATCAGGCCCCTTTGGACCCACGGATTTTTTATTCCTAAATT
>Ga0187892_10000752_pt1 | contig 81329 bp, 62 predicted proteins | sample MA1701073metaG_FD_139345 | JGI IMG/M metagenome (GOLD analysis project Ga0187892, IMG submission 139345) | Bio-ooze microbial communities from a basaltic lava cave in the Kipuka Kanohina Cave System on the Island of Hawaii, USA - MA170107-3 metaG ... | reverse complement strand
GCGGCGTATAGGCGGCGATGAAGGCCTCGATGGCCTGGCGCAGCTCGTCAACGTTCTTGAAGCTGGCGCCGCGTAGCGCCTTGCGTGAGAAGATGCCGAACCACACCTCCACCAAGTTGAGCCGACTGGCCGACGTGGGCGTGAAATGAAAATGCACGTTGGGATGGGCGGCCAGCCAAGCGTCATTGCGTGAGTGGATGCAGTCGTTGTCGAGAATCGCGTGGATCTCGCGGTCGCCCGGCAGCCCGGCCAACAGGCTGTCCATGAACTCCAAGAACTCGACGCGGCGCTTGCGGGTCGTGATCATGGTATGGATGGCCCCCGTAGCGACCGTCACGGCCGCGAAGAGGTTCGATGTGCCATGCCGCTTGTAGGTGCTCTTGAAACCGCGCACGATTTAACCGCTGTCGGTGTGCACGTAGCCGTGGGCCCGCTCCAAGGCCTGAATGCTGGGCTTCTCATCGACCGACACGACCAACGCATTCTCCGGCGGATTCAGAGAGAGCCCGACGATATCGGCCGCCTTGGGCGCGAAGTGCGGATCGGTGCTCACGCACCAACTCCGCTGTCGCGTCAGACAAATGCCCTCGCGACGCACGACGCGCCACACGGCGTCGTCCGAGGCACCCAGCCGCTTGGCGACGGCGGCTCCATCCCAACCGGCCTGACCGGCCGGGGGCGGCGTCTCCAGCAACGCCAGCACACGATCCCGAAACGCGGCGCCATAGCGCGGCGGCTTGCCGGAGCGGGGCAGATCAGCCAAGCCGGCCATCCCGTGGGCGATGAACCGGTCCCGCCAGAAGATCACCGTGTTCGGCCGCACGCCGAGCGATTGGGCCACTTGGCTGACCGGCCGCCCATCCCAACAGCCCAACACCATCTTGGCCCGCTCCACACGCCGTGCCTCATCCGTCCGCGATCGCGACAACTCCTCCAACGCTCGACGCTCCTCGGGACTCCGTTCGATCTGCGTTGCCATCCGGGGCATAGGTTGTACCTCCTGCCCGGACGGCATACTATCTATCTAGTATTATTGCACGTAAGAACTAGATGGTGTGCGCGGAGGGCGATCTGCCAGATGACAACGTGGACTTGTCCAACGGCAGACCGGTGCTGATCGTCTGCGGCGGACCGCTGCACGTGCGCCCGGGAGGCGCCGACCCGCCCGCGCCGGACTTGGACGGCGCCAACTGCACGATGTACCCGTTCCCGTGCGGCGGCGGAGCGACGTGCGACGATGAGTGCTCGTGGGACTCGACCGAGGCCGATGGCGGCGGCGAGTCGCTGATGGCGGGCGGCGGGGGTCCGTACACGGTGCCGGCCGAGCCGTTGCCGTCGGCCGAGCGCATGGCCTCTATGCTGACCGCCCTGGGCGAGCAGATCGATACCGATGACCTCGTCGCCATGCTCCAGGCCGAAGCCGAAGCGACGGCCGACCCATCCATCGAGGCCATGCTGGCCGCCATGGGCGGGTGAGCCGGCCGGGGCTTACTCAGCGACAGGCGCCGGAACCTGCTGACCTGCGCGCGTGCGCGGCTATTGCCAAGCGATGCGGGCGAGGACGCCCGTGCTCCGTGGGGGCGGGTAGCCGGTTTGATGCCGGTCGGCTCCGGTTTCAATTCGGTCGCAATTGCTGCAATAAGTGGCTGGCGTGAAAGACGGCGGAGGGACGGGCGCTGTCGACGCAGCCGCTGCTCCCCTTGCGACCGCCGCCGCGCGCCCGGCCCCTCCTATTGAATGTACGTGGCTGATGACATATTCTGCCCAATAACTGGCAGTCCGTTTCCGCGATATGGGCTGATCGCGGGTCGCCGCCGCGAACAAGGTGCGGGCCGGTCTATGGTGAGCTGCCTGACAACCGACGAACTTGATGGCCTCCTGGAGGGTGGCTTGGCGGTGCCGGACCGCGCCCGTTGCGAGGCCCACGTGCGAACTTGCCACTCGTGCCGCGAGGAATTGGACGCCCGCGAGGCCGATCAGCGATTGTTCCAAAACCTTCGCCGTGCATTCCGAAACGGCAGCGGCCTGTCCACTGTGCCATCGATGGCAGACACCCGGGCGAGCGACGGCCGTGTGGTCGACGTCGAGCTGCCGGAAACCCTTGAAGGCTACGAGATTCTGGGTGAGCTGCATCGCGGTGGCCAGGGCGTCGTGTTCAAAGCGCGCCAAGTTGCGACCAACCGCATCGTGGCGATCAAGATGCTGCTGGCCGGGCCGTACGCCTCGCCGAAGGAGCGCTTCCGGTTCGAGCGCGAAGTCGAGCTGGCCGCACGTCTGAGGCACCCGAACATTGTTGCCATTCACGAGAGCGGTATCCATCGCGGGCGGCATTACTATGCGATGGAGTTCGTCGAGGGCATCCCGCTGAACCAACACCTGGAGCGCGCGTCACTCAGTCTGCCGCGCACGTTGCAGCTCTTCGCACAGATCTGCAACGCAGTGAGCTACGCGCATCGGCTGGGTGTCATCCACCGGGACCTCAAGCCCGGTAACATCCTGGTCGACGCCGACGGCCACCCGCACATCCTCGACTTTGGCCTGGCCAAGCCCGTGAACCCGGGCTGCCCGGAATCGGGCCCGCCGCTGACGGTATCAGGCGAGTTCCTGGGCACACTGGCCTACGCTTCGCCCGAACAGACCACCGGCAATGCGGGAATGGTGGACGTGCGCAGCGAAGTGTACTCGCTAGGCGTGATCCTGTACGAGATGCTGACCGGCAATTACCCCTATCCGGTGGTCGGCCAGATGGGCGATGTGCTGAAGGCGATCACCCAAGCCGAGCCGCAGCCGCCGAGCTCGTGGTATCACAAGGCTGAGCGCACGGCGAGCGACCGGCAGCCGGCCGCATCGCCCTACCGGGTCAACGCCGAAGTCGAAACGATCGTGCTCAAATGCCTCCGGAAAGAGCCGGAGCGGCGCTACCAGAGCGCCGGCGAGCTCGCGGCAGACATCGACTGCTACCTGACGGGCCGGCCGATCAGCGCCAAGAGCGACAGCATCTGGTACGTGCTGCGCAAGCACATTGGCCAGAATCTGGCGGCCTGCATCGCGTTGCTGGCCGTGGTGGTCATTGGGCTTGCGGCCAGCGGACTGGGGCTGGACATGAACCGCGACCGGCTGGCGGCGCGCCATGAGCGCGATGCCTACAGCGCCGCCTCAGCCGCGCAGCGGTTGGAGTTCGCGGCGCTCGGCGAGCGGCTCGAGCCTGTGCTGGGTGAATGGGCGTTGGGCTGGTTCCTGTTCGAATGGCAGTCCGGCCGGGTAGACCGCGCACGACAGATACGCGACGAGGCAGCCGGCGGCTCGCCCGAACATGCGGCCATGTCGTTCCTGCTCGACGATTCGATGTCCATCGAGCGCCTGTTGGCCGAGTTGCCCGCCGAAAGCGTGGCACTCGGTCATTTCGTGGACGGAGAGAGACACTTGAAGGCCGGCCGCCACTCGGCGGCCTTGGCCGCATTTGAGTCGGCGAACCGCATGGGGCGGCCTGGCGTTCTGGGCACGGCTGCCGCGGCGCGGGTCGCCGACCTGACAGCACGTGAGGAGTGAGGAACTTGGGCGCCAGGCACAGGCCCGGCGTCCCCAAAACTGGTGTGCGAGGCTGGACACTCGCGCGATCAAGCGCTCGAAGGATGTTGCGCGCCCGGAGCGGCTGGCAGGGGAAGTGAGGGCGGAGGCGTTGGGATGCGCGTCACGGAGCGCGTGCGCCGTCCGACCAAGGCGGCGTTCACGCTGATCGAAGTCCTGGTCGTCATTGCAATCATCTCGCTGCTGTTGGCGCTGCTGCTGCCGGCGTTGAAGCAAGCGCGGCGGCAAGCCATGCGGACGGCGTGCCAGTCCAACCTGCGCCAGCTCGCGGCGGGTTGGCACATGTTTCTGGACGCGCGGAGCGGACAGTTCCTCCAGGGGATCAACACCAACATCAATTACGGCGGCCGGCAAGGCGCCGCGCCGGCATTTCAAGTCCCCAAGCCGCTCAACGAGCACGTGCGCGTTCCGCCTGTGACCGAAGACGATGAAGTCGCGCGCGTGTTCAACTGCCCGGAGGACCGGGGCAGCCCGGATGTCTCGCCCTCGCACTTCCGTTTCTTCGGCACGAGCTACACAACGAACCTGTTGTTGGTCGGCCAGGACCAGCTCAATCTGATGCCGGGCGATCCGTGTGTGGCGTCGGTGCTGGCCACGGTGAACCAGCGGCTGCCCGGGCTGAACCGGTCGCGCATTGGGGGCGAAGGGCGCCTGCTACTCATGGGCGATTGGGGCTGGATTCACGCCTGGAACCCGGCCGACCCGCAGGAGGTCAACTGGCACGGCCGGGAGGACATGTACAACATGGCTTTCATGGACGGCCACGCCGAGTACATTCACATCCGCAAGGGGCTGCACGTCACGCCGGATTACAGCGTTATCCCATTCCTCGATCTGTTGGCGGCGACGTGGGGATGTCAGGAGGAGGTGTCTGATGAATAGGCGGCTTTGGCGCCTGATGCTCGCTCTGGTGGCGGTGGCGTCCGCGGCGGAAGCCCAGACGGTGCTTCACGTGAACGCGGCAGCGCCGCCCGGCGGCGACGGTCAAACGTGGGGAACTGCGCTGAACGACCTGACCTTGGCACTGGCGGCTGCCGCACCCGGCACCCAGGTGTGGGTCGCAGACGGGACGTATACACCGGCGCCTGCCGGCGGCGAGCGGACGGCGACGTTCTGGCTTCCGAGCGGCGTCGAGGTCTACGGCGGCTTCGCCGGGAACGAGTCGGCGCTCGAGCAGCGCGATCCGGCCGCGAACCGCAGCGTGCTGAGCGGCGACCTGAATGGTGATGACGATGGAGCCAAAAATCGGTCCGACAATGCCTACCACGTTGTGACGGTCGCGAACGGGAGCGCCACGCTTGACGGGCTGGTGATCGTTGGCGGTCAGGCTGATGGCGATGCGTCCGGACAATCGGCTGGGGCGGGTGTGTTGGCGCTGGCTGCCGACGTGGCGGTGCGGCGCTGCGCTTTCCGCGCGAACGTCGCAGCGTTCAGCGGGGCTGCCCTTCATGCCGAGAGCAGCACGATCGCGCTTGAGAGCTCGATCCTGACGGCTAACACCGCGGGCGGGTTCGGCGCCGTGGCCGTTTCCGACTCGACGATCACGATCACGGTCTGCATCTTCCGGGCGAATGTGGCCACGACGGGCACCGGTGGCGGGCTGGCCATGTATGCCAGCAGCGCGACGGTGACGAATTCCACGTTTGTCGCGAACGCCGCGACCACTGGCGGAGCGATCTGGAACGACCGCGGCGCGCTCACGCTCGAGAACTGCCTGGTCTGGGGCAACGCGGCCGAACGCGGTCCGGAGATCGCGTCCTTGGACGAGTCGACGCTGGACGTGCGGCACTCGAACATCCGGGGCGCCACAGATGCGTTGCTGTTCGGCGGAGTCCAGCTCACGTGGGGTCCGGGCATCATCGACCAAGCGCCGTGGCTGGCTCCCGACGGTCTGTTGCAGGCGGACTCCGGGTGCGTCGACGGAGGCACGGATCTGGTCGATGCCGACGCGATGACACCCGGCATCCAGCCGCCGCCCGCGGTCGATGTCGAGGGCGAACAGCGTTTCGTCGGAACTGGGGCGGTCGGCCAGACGGGCATGAACGTCGAGCCGAGCTTTGACTTGGGCGCGGACGAGTTCCACGACGCCGACGCGGATGGTCTGCCCGACCGTTGGGAGTCGCAATACTTTGGGTCGGCCATCGCGGCGGCAGCGAACGCCGATATCGACGGCGACGGCCTGACTAATCTGCAGGAATTCGAGATCTACGGCAGCCACCCGAACCTGAGCCCGATCTACGTCGACCCCGTCGTCGGCGACGATAGCGCCGACGGCAGCGCGCCAGTGCCGCAGTCCGGGGGCGTGGGACCGAAACGCACGCTCCAGGCCGCGATCGACGCAGCCGGCGCGGGCGGGACGGTGCTGGTCCTGCCCGGAACGTATACCGGCGTCGGCAACGTCGAGCTCGAGTTTGGAGGCCGTCCGGTGGTCCTCCGCGCGAGTGGCCGGCAGAGCGAAACGGTGCTCGATGGCGGCGGCGTTGCCCAGGTCCTGGACGTCGAATCAATCCTTGACGCGAGCGTTGTGCTGGAGGGCGTCACGCTGACGGGCGGGCTGAACGCCTACGCCGGCGGGTTCAACATCGAGTCGGCCGGGCTGCGGCTCCGGAACTGCGTGGTCGTCGGCCATCGCGGCCGCGGGATCAGCGGCGGGATGTTCGCCGATCTGGCGGTGCTCGAGCTGCACGACGTTGCCGTGGGTGGTGTGACGTCGTCGACACGCGTCGACGCGATCAGCCAATTGGCGCGGAGCGACGTCCATTTGCCAGACCCGGCCGGCGCGCTGTATCTGAACAACGGAACGACGCAGATGGCCGCCAGTTGGGTTCATGGCCCGGGCGCCATCGAGCTGGCTCCGTCGGCCAGCCTGGTGATCGCGGGCGAGAAGAAGGGCGATCCGCCCACCGTCATCCGCTCGAATGTCCGCGGCACCGGAACGATCGAGGTAGGTCCGGGGCAGACCCTGCGTCTGGAGGGCGGCGCCATCGTCGATCTGAGTGGGAGCATGCCTGACGTCGGCGGCGAGTGTCAGGACACATCGCAAATCGAGATCGGGTCGATCGTGGCCGATGGCACGATCGTGGTCCGCGACGCGACGATCCAGAATGCCAATGTGAGCGTCACGCTGGCGTGCGCGGAAGGCACGACCGCCATCACGAACAACAACATTACCCTGCCCGAAGCGAGCAGCGGGTTCGGGGGCGAGCTGTTCATATCGAGCGGTGCGACCGTTCGCTGTAACCACATCGTCTCGTATGGTGACCGATACCTGGATTTGTCGCCGAGCCCCGGCAGCACGAACCCGCTGATCGAAGACAATCAGTTCGAGGTCATCATTGCTCAGGGCGCGTTCGGTGAGTACGGTGAGCTGCTCGAGCTGCGTGCGCTGGATCACGATGCGGCCGTGCCGTGCCCGCCGGGCGAGCCGTGTGCCATTCAGCTTGACGACAGCCCTGGGTTCGCCGACGTGTGGACGCTGGAAAAGCTCGAGCTGCTTCCCGGTGCACGGCTGAATCTGACCAATCGGCAAGGCTTCGAGTTCAACCCGCAGAGCGGTCTGGCGGACGCACTGTACGTGCGAAACCTGGTTCTGGGCGAGAGCGCGATCCTGAACACCGGGTTTCAGCGGCTGTATTACCAGTCGATCGACATGGGCGTCGACAGCCAGATCGTCGATGTGCCCATCCTTGGCTTCTCGCTGGGCGTGATTGCCATGAACGATCAGACGGCGCCGCCGGCCAACGAGTTTGACGTTCGAGTACACACGCAGGTCCAGAATACGCCGCCAAGGGATCCCGAACCGATTGAGACGCCGATGGGCTGGATTGCGCGGATCGACGTCGATCCGGAAGGTGAGCTTCCGATCCCGGCCGAGCACGGTGGCGTCATGGAAATGCGCACGCAGCTCGCTCCGCACCCCTCGGCTGAGGCGGTCACGGCCAAAGGCGCGTTCGCTCGGACGGCGGAGGCGACGATGCTGGTCGCGTTCGACTACTGGTTCTTGAACGAGGGCCCAGCCGAGCTGCAGGTGCTGCTGAGCGACCATGCCCAGATCGGCGTCAACGAGTTCGAGATCGCCCGCGTCTACCCGCCCATGCCGGGTCGGGCGGGCTCGCCGGGCAGCGGCCGATTCGCGCACTACCGCGACGTGCTGCCGGTGCCGGCCGGGCTGAACCTGAACGGCGGCACGTACCTCGTGCTGCGGCTGGTCGGCACGGATTCGCGATGCTGGATCGACAACTGGGATCCGGCCGTCGAGTGCAACAACTTCGTCTGTGCCGATTTCAACTTCGACTATGCCGTGGACGGCGTGGACTTTCTCTATGCGCTGTCCGAATACGGGCAGACGCTGGCTCAGGCCGGACCGACGCGGTCCTGCCTGGACAGCAAGTTGAACCACGACGCCTATCTCGATCTGGGCGACCTGCTCGCCTGGGACGCGGTGGTCAATGATCCCGAGGCGCTCAATGCCTGCGCGGGTTGGATCCCCGAGTCTTCGCCGCCGCCCGGACCAGGTCAGCCGGTGACCGTCGCTCCCGATTCGCTCCTGATTGCGGGCAAACGCGGGGGGCTGGAGCCGCGGGGCGATGGCGGCTGGGTCGCGCCGCAGGATGACCAGATCTACACGCTGTCGCCGAGTGCGATCTCGGTGGACGCGAACGGTGCAACCATCGTCGCGGCGTCGGCCTGCCCTGCTCCGGCGCAAACGCCAGCCAGCGCGGCGGGATCGTTCGGTTACCGCGGCAACTCCCGCTTGACGCGCGACCCGTTGGGCAACACGCACCAACTGCACAGCGCACAGGGACTGATCAGGCTGAATGACGCTGCGGCCGTCATCCCACCGGCGCTGCTGACGGATCCGGTCGCGCATCCGGGGATGGCCGGTAATCTTGAAGTCCGTATCGGCATATCACCGGGCGATCCGGTTCAAGGACTGCCGATCACCGACGTGGGCTTCAGCCGGACCGACGCGACGCGCGTGTTCATCCTGCCTGTGCTGGTGACGCCGCCGGACGGTGCGCACTACCGCGCCGCGGCGCGGTTGCGGTTGGCGCCGAACCTGACGCCGCCCTACGTTCTCGAGCGGCTGTTCGGACACGCTCCGCCGAACGACCCGCAATGCGTGCCGAACACGGATCCGCCTGGCGGAAGCGAGTGCGACGTACACAAGCCGCGCGAGCTGACCGTGGACGCCTTCGGAAACCTGTTCGTGATCAGCGCCAAGGCCGAGGGCGACAATGATTGGGTCCTGATCTACGACGGCGCGACCGGGGCGGAGCGACTGCGCGTACAGACCGATCAGATTCAAGCGTTGTTGAAAGGTCCGGCCGCGGCGTGGGTGACCGCTTCCGGCGGCGAGCTGATCCTGAGCTCGTCGCTGAACGATCCGGCCGCGATCAGCACGCAACTGTTCCGGTTCGGCATCCAGCGCGGCGCCGCCGGCGCGGTGACTGGTCTGGTGACCGGCGGCGTGGCGACGATCTCGAACATGCGCTACGTGACCGCGATCACCGAGGATCCCACGCAGCCAGGCAAACTGTGGGTGTCTGGATTCATGGCGCCGACGTTCGGCCCGGATGACACGTTTGATGCAGACGACGCCATGTTCGCGTCGCCGCGCCTGGCGATTGTGCCGCCCACGGCGAGCAGCGTCACGGCCGCCGAGTTGGCGTGCGGGAATCTGTCGCTGCCGACGTCGATCCTGTTCACGCAGCCGGCGACGAGTACGTTGATCACGTCGGCCAACCCGCCGGTTGACAATGCGTACGTGCCGGGTGTGCAGCCGTTCCGCGATGTGCTCGATACCGGTCCGAGCACAACCCTATCGGCCGGCGTCGGCGGCGCGGGAACGCCGGCGGCGGGCGGTGTGACGTATGCGCCGGTCAGCGTCACGTTCAGCGCTGCGCCGCCGCAATTGCCCACGCTCACCAATGTCGTCGTCACGTGCACGAGCAGCGTGCCGCCGGCCTGTCCGACTCTGGCCTCGGTGAGCGGAAGCGGAGCCGGTCCGTATCTGCTGACGCTGAGCGGCGTCATTCCGCCAGGCGAGTGCACCACGATTACATTTACCGGCACATCCCCGGTGCAGCGTCTGCAGTATCAATCGCAGCCCGGAAACGTCAATTACGATGCGTTGACGAATACGCAGGATGTGCTGAGCCTGGTCGCGGCGATCAACAACGGCGCCGCCGCGGCCCCGGCCAATCTGGCCCGTTACGACGTGAACCGCTCGGGCGGCGTGAACACGGCCGACCTGCTGCGCGTCGTCCAACTGCTGAATGGCGCGAACACGGTGGGATCGTTCAACGGAGCCGGTGTGGCGGCGTGTCCGTGACGCGCACCGAACGGCACAGCGATGTCCACTGCCTGCCGAACGAAACTAACGATTTCGAGTTTGATCTGACCGCCGAGTCTGGAGAGCGCCTGCTTGACCGCCACCACCCGCTGTACACTGCTGGCCCGCATCAAAGACCCGAAGGACTCCGACGCCTGGCGCCAATTCGAGCGGCTCTACTCGCCGCTGCTCTACCGCTACGCCCGCGGGCGCGGACTGGCCCGTCACGATGCCGAGGAGGTCCGTGACCAATGCCTCGAGGTCATCGTGCGGAAGATCGGCGAGTTCGAATACGACCGGCACAAGGGCGGATTCAAGAACTGGCTGTTCCGCATGGTCTCGCACAAAGTGACCGACCTGCACCGCAAACGACGGGAGGTCCACGCCGACAGCAAGGACCTGCGGGCGCTGGTCGATCCCGAGCCCACGCCTGACGAGCTCTGGGAGCAAACCTGGCAGTACGAGCACCTCAAGTTCGGCGTCGAGCAGGTGCGCAACGAGGTGGCCGAGCGCGACTTTCAGGCGTTCCGCATGCTCGTGACGGACGAGTGCAGCGTGGCCGAGGTGTGTCGCCGGCTCGATCTCAACCCGAACCAGGTGTACAAGGCCAAGGCGCGCGTCCTGCGGCGGGTGCGCGAGCAGCTGATCGCGATGGATCCAGAGTTGGCGCCGTGACGCGCGTCAGTCGAGCCGGGCGTCATGGATGGGCACGACGGGCGAACTGCTGCAAATCGGCCGGCGTGTCCACGTCGTCGACCACGGACGCGGAGCCGCACTCAACGAGTTTGACGCGCGCGGGATGTGCTCGGGGCAAGGCGTTCAAGCCGGCGGCGCACGCGTTTGAGTAGACGAAGTCGGCCAATGTTGCCGGAAAGATCAGCGGATGGCCGCGCCGGCCGCGGTATGCCGCGACGATGATCGAATCCGAGGCGGCACGATACGCGGCCACGCAAGCGCTGACGTCGGCCGAGCTGATGCCGGCGTGGTCCGCGGGACAAACGAGATAGCCGTCGTCGCTCGCGGGCGCTGTCTGCGCCGCCCACCAGCGCACCCCGATCCGCACCGAGTCGATCATTTCGGTGGCGGGGTCGTCGTTGATGACCACGTGGACCAAGGCCGCCATCGGCCGGACTCCGGTGCGCGTCTCGCGGTTGGACTCGTCTAGCCCGATCGCCGCCGCGATTTCGGAACGCGTGACGACCAGCACGCCACTCACGTCGGCCGCTGCCAGCCGCTCAGCGACCGAGACCAGCAGCGGACGGCCGGCGACCTCGATGAGTTGTTTGGGCGATCCCATGCGCTGCGATCGGCCGGCAGCGGGCACGATCGCGAACACGTGCGGTCGTTGCGACGCGGGTTTACCAGGCGCACTGTCCATCGCGCACAGCTTATCACGAGGTGTGCACACATTCGACGTTGTTGGCGGCCGTCCACGAGCGTACAATCGCACGCGTACGGCCCAGGCGGGCCGGCCGAGACGGAAACGTGAGCGAACTGGTCCTGGTGCTTGAGGATTTGGTGCGGGAAGCCGAAGCCGGCCGGCCGTCGGCGCTGTGCACCTTGGTGCGGACGCGCGGGTCGACTCCGCAGTCGGCCGGGGCGGCGATGCTGGTGCGGTCGGACTACGCAACCACCGGGACGCTGGGCGGCGGCTGCGTCGAGGCCGAGGTGCGCCGGCGGGCGTTCGAGCTGCTCGAGCGGCGGCAATCGGCGCAGCTCGAGTTTGTGCTCGACCACGACTACGGCTGGGACGATGGGCTCATCTGCGGCGGCAAGATGACGGTGGCCGTGATGCCGATCACCGAGCAGACCAACGTGCAGCCATTCCGTTCCGCACTCGATCGCTATCGTGCGCGGCAGTTGGCCGAGTTCGCCGTACGCGTCGAGCACGAGGGATCGCTGCTCGAATATCGCATCAACCTGGAAGTGCCGCCAAGGCTGTTGATCGCCGGGGCTGGGCACGTTGGACGGGCGCTGGCCAAGCTGGCGGTCGATCTCGATTTCCACGTGGTCGTCTTTGATGATCGGGCGGACATGGCCTCGCTAGAGCGGTTTGGGCCGCGCGTCGAGCGGCGGGTGGGCGAGATTGCCGACGAGCTGCGGGCCTATCCGATCGACCGCAGCTCGTATGTCGTGATCGTCACGCGCGGCCATTCGCGCGATCATCAGGCACTGCACGCGGTTGTCGAGCGCGAGGCCGCCTACGTCGGGCTGATCGGCAGCCGCCGCAAGAGCCGAATGATCTTCGATGACCTCGTCGAGCGCGGCGTGCCGGCCGAACGGCTGCAGCGCGTCCACACACCGATCGGACTCGGGATCGGCGCGGTCACGGTGTCCGAGATCGCCGTCAGCATCGCCGCTGAACTGGTCCAGGTGCGACGACAGTTCGCGAGCGAGCCGCCGGTCGTCGGGCGGGTTGTAGTCGCCGGGGCACTGCGGGACTCTTAGAAGCTGAGCTGCTGAGGGGCCGAGCGCGGCCGCGCTCAACTAACCGCGCTGCCGGGTTCGATGTCGGCGGCGGGCGTCAGAATGATGACTCGCGAATGGTCGGCGTTCGAGGCGGCCAGCAACATTCCCTGGCTCTCAATCCCGCGCATCATGCGGCCGGCCAGGTTGGCGACCACGATGATGTGCTTGCCGACCAACTCGTCCGGCGAATAGTGGCCCACCAGGCCGGCGCAAAGCTGCCGCTGTTCGTTGCCGAGATCGACCTTCAGCACGAGCAGCTTGTCGGCATTCGGGTGACGCGTCGCCTCAAGGACACGGCCGACGCGCAGCTTGACCTTGGCGAATTCATCGAAGGTGATCGTGTCGACGGCGTCAGGCATTGCATCAGACTCCTCTTACCCAAGCACGAAGTTTAGGATCGGATGCACGTTGGAGCAAGGCTGGACAGATCGGCAGACCAACGGGTTGGCCGAATCCCGGCCTCGTGCGTACGATAGGAATGTGAAGCCGGCCGCCAACCAACCCGATCTTGCCCGTGCGCTGGACGGAAAGCTTGAGCGCATGCAAGCAATCCTGCGTGACCTCGGCCGGGTCGTTGTGGCGTTCAGCGGCGGCGTGGACTCGACGTTCGTGCTCAAGGTCGCGCTGGACACGCTGGGGCGCGAACGGGTTCTGGCCATCACCGGACGCAGTTCCAGCCTGGCGCAGTCTGAGCTGGACGATGCGATCAGGCTGGCCGAGGCGCTCGGCGCGCGGCACGAGATCATCGACACGGACGAATTCGACGATCCGAACTATCTGGCGAACCCGAGCGACCGCTGCTACTTCTGTAAGACTACGCTCTACGCGCACCTGGAGCGCCTGATCGGCGAGCGCGGCCTGGGCCCGATCGTCAACGGCATCAATGCCGACGACTACGGCGACTGGCGGCCGGGCCTGAAGGCGGCCGGCGAGCACGGCGTCCGCGCGCCGGCGGGCGAGGCGGGCCTCACCAAGGCCGACGTGCGTGCGCTATCGGCGCGCATGGACCTGCCCACCCACGACAAGCCGGCCAGCCCGTGCCTATCCAGCCGCGTGCAATACGGCGAGGCGATCACCCCCGAGAAGCTGCGACGAATCGAACGGGCTGAGGCGTTCCTGCACGGCTTGGGCTTGCGCGAATGCCGCGTGCGCCACCACAACAACCTGGCCCGCATCGAAGTCCCGCCCGGCCAGATCGCCGCGTTGGCCGACGAGCCGCTTCGCTCCAGAATCGACGCCGAATTCCGGTCGCTCGGCTACGCGTACGTGACCGTCGATCTGCGCGGCTTCCGATCGGGCAGCATGAACGAGGTGATCAACGTGCGCCTGCCAGCGGCGATCGAAGAGGGTGCCGGCCGGCAATCGGAGACCACGCTGCGCGGCGCTTGAGCACGAAGCGTGCTTTGGGCGTCGACTATTCGTGCCGCAGGGCATCGATCGGATTGAGAATCGCGGCCTTGAACGCTGGAATCAGGCCGAACACGACGCCCACGCTGGCCGAAAAGCCCAGGGCCAGGAGCACCGCCCAGGCCGGGACGATCACCTTGACCATGGACGGGTGCAGCGTGGCGATGTAGCAGATCGAGTAGCCGAAGACGATGCCGATCGCGCCGCCGACGGTGGCCAGCACGACGGCTTCGGTCAGGAATTGCAGCAGGATGTCGCGCCGCCGGCCGCCCACGCTCTTGCGCAGGCCGATTTCGCGCGTCCGCTCGGTGACCGACACCAGCATCATGTTCATCACACCGATGCCGCCCACGATGAGCGAGATGCCGACGATGCCGGCCAGGATGCTGGTGGCGGCCACCTTGGCGTTCTCGAGCATCTTTAGCAGCTCGTCCTGCCGGAAAATGCGGAAATCGTTGGGCTGGCCCGGCAGCAGGTTGTGGCGTTCGCGCAGCACGCTGGCGATCTGCAGCGCGCATTCGTCGACATCCTTGTCGCTGGTGGCTTCGACCATGAACGCCATGAACCGCCGCATGGTCGGGGACATTTTCAGGGCGGTCGTGTAGGGGATGGCGACGAAGCGGTCCTGTCGCTCGCCCATCATGTTGCCCTTGGGCTCGAGGATGCCCAGCACGCGGTGCCGCAGGCCATTGATGAAGACGTAGTCGCCGATGATCGACTCGTCGGCCCGAAGCAGGTCGAGCACCTCGCGGCCGAGCACGCACACGTACGCCGCGCTCTCGACGTCAATCGGTCCGAAGAAGCGGCCTTGGGCGACGAAGTAGCTGCGGATCGACTGGAAGTCCTCGGATACGCCGTTGAGCTCGATGTCCTCGATCCGCTCACGGCCATACTCAATTACCGGTGGCGTGAATACGGCCGGCGAAATGCGGCGCACTTTGTCGCAGCGGGACCCGACCGCACGGATATCGTGCACATCCAGCTTGACATTCATCGAGAAATCGCCGCGCCGCTCTGACCCGAACCAGGGCACGACAAACATCATGTTCGTGCCAAAGCCGCGAATCATGCCGGTGGCGTAGTCGCCAAACCCCTGCGTAAACGAGACGACCGTGATGGTTGACGTGACCGCGATGATGATCCCGAGTGTGGTCAAGACAGAGCGGGCCTTGTTGGCCCAGATCTGCACCAATGCGGTGATGATGTTCTGCACATTCCGCGTCACCACGCCGCCTGCCCAGCGCAGCGGGCGCGACAGCCAGCCGCGCGCGTTGTGCACTGAGAGGCTGAGAGACTGAGTGGATGTCGTTATTGAGGTCATGCGCTTTTGGATCCAGGTCGCAGGGACGACCTTGCATGGAACCACCTTCTCCTCAGAACCTCAGTTTCTCAGTGCCGCTTCGCAGCCCATTACTCGTGTCTCAGCGCGTCAATCGGATGCATCAGAGCCGCCTTGAACGCCGGGATGATACCGAACACGATGCCCGCACCGGCCGAAAAGAGCAGTGCCAGCGCTACCGACCACAACGGCACGCTCAACTCGACCATTTTGGGGTGCAGCCCCGCCAGTGAGGTGAGGCCGTAGCCGATGGCCACACCAATGGCGCCGCCCACGGTGCACAGCACGACCGCCTCAGTCAGGAACTGAAGCAGAATATCGCGCCGGCGTCCGCCCACGCTCTTGCGCAGGCCGATCTCGCGTGTCCGTTCGGTCACCGATACCAGCATCACATTCATGATGCCGATGCCGCCCACCAGCAGCGAGATGCTGACGATGCCGGCCAGAATGCCCGTGGCGGCATTGCGGAAGCTCTGGAACTCGTTGAGCGCCTGGTCCTGCCGCTCGATCAAAAAATCGTCGGGCTGGCCGGGCGGCAGCGTGTGCCGTTGCCGCAGCACGCGGCGGATCTGTGCCTCGGCGTCGGCGACGTCGACTTCGTCGCGGGCCTCGGCCAGGAACGGCATCGACTCGCGCCGGTCCGGATACAGGTTGGCGGCGGTCGTGTATGGGATCAGGATGGTCTCATCCTGGTCGTCGTCCATGAAGCTGCCCTTCGACTCGAGCAGGCCGACGACTTGAAAGCGGGCGTCATCGATGTGGATGTATTCGCCAACGATCGAGTCATCACATTCCAGGTGCTTGAGCAGCGTGCGCCCCATGACGCACACATAGGCCCCGTTCTCGACGTCGATCGGCCCGAAGCAGCGGCCGGCATCGACGAAGAAATTGCGGATGATCTGGTATTGCTCGGTCGCGCCGCGGATGGGGATGTCCGTAGCGATCTCGCGACCATACGTCACGACCGCCCGGTGAGTGTAGATCAGCGGCGAGATGCGGCTGATCTTGTCGCACTCGGTTCGCACGGCTTCGATGTCGCGAATGTCGAGCCGGACGGTCCGGCCGCCGAACTCATCCCAATTGGGATCGTAAGGGTGGACGATCATATACTTGGTGCCGAAGCCGCGCAGCATCTTGGTCATGTAGTTGCCGAAGCCTTCGACGAACGACACAACGGTGATGATGGATGTGACGGCAATGATGATGCCCAGTGTGGTGAGAATCGAGCGGCCCTTGTTGGCCCAAATTTGAACCAGCGCGGTGATGACGTTCTGTACATTTCGAACGATCGTACCGCCAACCCAGCCTCGCAAGGTTCCGCGTCGGCGACGAGGGCGGGACTCTGAGAGATTGAGGATCTGAGAGGTTGTTGAGAGAGTCGTCATGCAAAGTCAACCAACCTGCGCCAGCAACCATTGCGGATTGCGGAATGCGAATTGCGGATTGAACAGCAAGACAACGCTGCGCGTTGTTGGGCGATGCGCGATCCGCAATTCGCAATCCGCAGTGGCATCTCTGTTCCTTAGTGCCCCTTCCGCCAACCGGGCCTTCGCCGCCCGGAGGGCGCGCGATCGTAGCCAGGGACTTCAGTCCCTGGATTCGAGCCCCTTTTCTCTTTCCGCCCGTAGGGCGGGCGAATGCAGCGATGCCCGACCTTCGTCCGCCCTCCGGGCGGCACCAACGAGACAGGCCGACCTAACCAGGGCCTGAAGGCCCTGGCTACGGTCGCACGCCCTCCGGGCGGACGGCAACGCCATCATTAGTCTCAGTTGCTCCGTTCCTCAGTGCCCATTCCGCTGCGGCGCCGTCACATCCGACTCAATCATGCCGTCCTTAATGCGAATCACCCGCCTACAGCGGGCTGCGACTTCCTCGGAGTGTGTCACGACGATGATCGTCTGCCCTTCGGCGTGCAGCGAATCGAAGATGGCCATGATCTCTTCGCCGGTCTTGCTGTCGAGGTTTCCGGTCGGCTCGTCGGCCAGAATGATGTCCGGCTCCTGAGCCAAGGCGCGGGCGATGGCCACACGCTGTTTCTGGCCGCCGGAGAGTTGATTCGGCCGATGATGGGCCCGATCGAGCAGGCTCACGCGCTTCAGCGCCGCGATGGCGCGCTGCTTGCGCTTGGGAACCTGGGCATAAATGAGCGGAAGCTGCACATTCTTGAGGGCCGTGGTCCGCGGCAGCAGCTCGAAGTTCTGAAAGACGAAGCCGATCTGCTGTCCACGGATGCGGGCCAGCTTCGATTGAGAGAGCGTGGCCACGTCCTTGCCGCGCAGGCAGTATTGGCCGCTGGTGGGGACATCCAGACAGCCCAGGATGTTCATCAGCGTGCTCTTGCCTGAGCCGCTGGGTCCCATGATGGCCGCGTACTCGTTCTCGGCGAGCTTCAGATTGACGCCGCGCAGGGCAAGCACCAGCTCCGTCCCGACGCGGTAGGTCTTGTGGAGATCGACCAGCTCGATGAGCGTTCCGTTGCCGTTAGCGTTCGACATTCTGCTGGCGCCTTGTTGTGGGTGGCATGGCCAAGCGCAAGCGAAGTACCGCGCCGGTAACTCTTCAGCCGTCTGCGGGGCAATTCAGCACTGAGAAACGGAGGAACTGAGAAAAGCGACGGGTTTCGCAGACAAGGCACACCCGTTCGCCTCAGTCCCTCAGTCCCTCAGTGCTTGTCTTCGCAAACGGCTGAAGTCCTACCCGTGCCGTTCGTCATGCCCGCGCTTGCGCTTGGGCATGCCACCCAAGAGTCCCAGGCTCGTGATTCACGGATTTCCCGCCGACGCCTGTGCGGTATCCGCAGCCGCGTCGCCGGAGTTCACGTTTGCGTTGGCGTTCCCATTGGCCGCGGCCAGCTTCTTCTTGTCGTCGTCCGACAGCTTGACCTTCTTGCCGTCCTTGAGCTGATCGAGGCTGCGATACGGCCCGATGATGATGGTGTCATCAACCGCGACGCCCTCTTTGATCTCGACGCGGCGCGTATCGGCGATGCCGGCGTCGACCAGCCGGACCTTGGCCGCCTCGTTGTCCATCACGTACAGAACTTTGATGTACTGGGCCTGCCGGGCCCGGTCGGACAAGTCCACGGTCGATTGCTTCTTGTCGAATTCGGCCACGATCTCGTCGGGCAGGTCCTTCCGCATGCGGTGGACGATCGCCTCGATCGGCACGGTCACGGCCTCTTCGCGGCGGTCAACCTCGATCTCGACATTGGCCGTCATGGCCGGCTTGATCCGCGAATCGCTCGACAGCACTTCCAGCAGCGCCTCGAACGTCACCACGTCGCGACCCACCGCCTTGGTCCCCTTGGCCGACACGCGCACGACGCGGGCCGGCACTGGGATTTCCTGGTCGGCCTGCAGGTAGACGCGGGCCTTTTGATCGGACTTGACCAGCGGCACGTCCACTTCGTCGACCCGGGCCTTGACCTGCATCTTGGACAGATCGCTGATGGTCATGATGACCGTGCCGGGGTTGTTCATCGTGCCGGTCACGACCACCTCGCCCTGCTTGACGCTCAGCTTCGAAATCACGCCCGAGATCGGCGCCCGGATGATGGTGCGCTCCAGGTTCTCCTTGGCCCGTTTGAGGAACGCGTCGGCCTCAATCTTCTCCTGCCGGCGCATCTCGCACATGGCCTTGATCTTCTTCTTGGTGGTCAGGTAGTCGCGCATCTCCAGGTCGCTGGTGGCATCGGCCTCGGACAACTTCATTTGGCGGTCGACGTCGCGCGTGGCCTTCTCCAGGTCGGCCTCGGCCTGCTCGATGGCTGCGGCGAGTTGGGCGCAGCGGGCCTCGCCCGATTCGACCTGCGCCCGCAGGTCGTCGTCGTCGAGCCGGCACAGCAGGTCGCCCTTCTGCACGTGATCGCCTTCCTCGACCGGCATCTCCTCGATCTTGGCGACGATCTCGGAGCTGACCTCGACTTCTAGCACCGCTTCGACGTCGCCCGGCGCCTGCACGATGCGCGTGATGGCCCGCGCTTCGGGCTTGGCCGTGTTGACGGTGAGCGCCACCTCGTCAGCTACGTGCAGGACGGGCTTGTCTTCCGGCGACCATTTGTACGTTCCGAGCGCAAACAGACCGGCAAACAAGCCGCCCAAGACCAGCAATGTGAGCACAATCCTCATCTGCGATCCCCGTTTCTGAGAGGCGGGCGTCCCGCCCGCCAATGCACTACGACAGCTTCAGAAACTCGACCCCAACGTTCGCCGCCAATCCGAACAGACACATGAGCGTACACAGGATCGTAGCCCGCACACGGCCGAGCTGGTGTGTCACGACCAGTCCCGCTCCGATCAACACCCAGAACCAAACGCGAAACGGATCGACGGCCGCAAGTGCCAGTGCGCCGGACGGCTTGTCCCGCGGGGCCAGCATGACCAGCGTTGTCGAAACGTCGTCGGACCGATAATGTAGCATCATGGCCAGCAGCAGCCCGCGCGCCAGCACATCAACCACAGCGGCGTACGTGCAGATCGACATCAGCGTATGCCACTCGGGTTTGCGGCCCGTCATGGCCACGGCCGCGTAGAACACGGCCGCGATCAGCATCAATGAAACCAGCATCTGGAGCGGCGCGCCGGCGATGACCCACAGCCGTGTAATCAGCTTGATGAACTCACCGCCCTTGCGGGCGTTCTCCATCTGTTCCTTCAACTCGACCCGGTCGACCAGCTGGGCCTGCTGTTTCTCGATCTGCTCGAGTTCTTTCTGCGTATTCAGGTCCGCCGCGCGGTCGACCAGCCCCGTCTGGACCTGCGCATAGCCCAACAGGGCCATGAGCGAAAGTAACACGAACAGCGTCAACCCGTACGCACCCGTATCTTCGATACGCCGAAAGACGCTTCGCGGTGCGACCAGCACGACCAGGGCGTCGCGCAGGCCGACCGTTCGGTGTCCCTGCCCGGCCGATACCGCTGCCGCCACCTCCATCACACGCCTTCGACAAGACCGACGCAATTGCCCCGAAACGAGTTAGCCGGGCCCCAATGGGTAGGCAGCCCGCCTCGACTCGATGATACATTCGCGGCCATCGCCGCTCTATGCCGGCTTGTCCGAAGTTTTAGCCATAGGGCGACAACATCTTACAAACGCATGCCCGGGGGCCGCGTCGTGGACTGCGGGCGGCATCCTGCCCGAATCAGCGCGTGGTACAGCAACCCGCCATCGCGCGCCCCAGCCGCAGCCGAAGCGCGCCCCGGACGCTCTACTTGTTGCAGTAGTCGATAATTCGGGCGATTTCGCGGCGGAGGTCGGGGCGTTTGACGATGGCGTCGACGAAGCCATGCTCCAGCATGAATTCAGCCGTCTGGAAGTCGGGTGGCAGCTCGGATTTGATCGTGTTGGCGATGACGCGCGGGCCGGCGAAGCCGATCATGGCGCCCGGCTCGGCCAGGATCACGTCACCCAGGCTGGCGAAGCTGGCCGCCACGCCGGCCGTGGTGGGGTCGGTCGAAACGACAATGTACAGGCCGCCCGCCTCGTCAAATTTGGCCAAGGCCGCCGCCGTCTTGGCCATCTGGACCAACGACACCATGCCCTCCTGCATGCGCGCCCCGCCTGAGGCCGTGACGATGACCAGCGGGAGGTCCTCCTCGGTCGCGCGCTCGATCGCGGCCGTGATCTTCTCACCGACGACGGCCCCCATCGAAGCCATGATGAAGGCCGGGTTCATGACGGCCAGGATGACGGCCCGGCCGCGGATGAACGCGCGCCCGACCACCACGGCTTCGACCTCACCGGTCGTCTTTTGCAGCTCCTTGATCCGGTCGCGATAGGGCAGGCGGTCCTTGAACTTGAGCGGGTCGGTGCTGGTCAGATCGGCCAGAAACTCCTCGAACGAGTCCGGGTCGACGAGCTGGCGGATCCGCGTGCGGGCGTCGACGCGACGATGGAAGCCGCACTCGGTGCAAAGGTTGAGGTGCTCCTCGACCTCCTTGATATAGATCATGTGGCCGCAGGCGTCGCAGCGGTCCCACAGACCGCCGGGCACGTTCGTCTTTTTTTCCATGTTGCCCATTGTACCCGGCAGCCATGCTACGGTGTACCTGCCAACGCGGGTCCACGCTTGGGCGGTGGCTGAGCGACGCTCGCCAGTCACGCCGCGGCGGTAATCGCTGCAAGAGTGGGCTTGGCGCCGCGCCGTGTCGGGGTTATACACGCGGCATCCGTTCCAACGCGCGGTCCGACATTGCAAAAGGAGAGCAGAAATGCATCGAACCCTGGCTGTATCGCTAACCCTGGCACTTCTGGCAGGTTGCGGCGAGAAAAAAGCTGAGATGATGGATCCGCGCCAGAAGCCGGATCCCGCGCCGGAGCTGGCCAAGCTCGACGTGTTCCTTGGCTCGTGGACTGGGACCGCGACCATCGTCGAACCGTCGCGGGAGGAGATGATGAAAAACATGCCCCCGGATGCGCCCGAGATGCCGACGACGTTTGAGGGGGCGAACCGCAGCGAGTGGGTGCTGGGTGGACACTTCCTGAAGATGGAGGGCTGGCACGAGGAGGGCCCGAACGATCGTCGCCACTACACGGCGTTCTGGACCTGGGACGAGAAAGCCGGGAAGTTCTACGCGCGGTTCTTCACCGACACCGGCGCCGTCGGTGAGGAGTGGATGACCGCCGACGATGACGGCAAGACGTTTCACACGAAGTTCACCGAAACGGACACGCTTGGGAACAAATCGCACGGCAGCGGAACCATGACGGTGGTTAGCGACGACAAGATGACTTGGGACTTCACCATGACGATGCCGGAGGGCAAGATGCGGATGACCGGTGAGAGCACTCGGCAGCGCTGAGATTCGCGGTCAACGGCTGCGCGCGGCTCGGCCGGGCACTGGCCGAGCCGCGCGGTCCGTCGGGCGTATCGGCGCCGCGGTTTGACCTTGTCGATCACGGGCCGTACACTTCCGATTAGCTGATTTTTCGTGTCCGACTCGACTGGTGAAGGCGTCCGTGGGGAAAGAACACGACAGTCAACCGTTCGTACTGCTGGTCGGGGCGATGGCCGACTCGGAACGGACCGCCACGATCGTCGCTCAGCTCGCCGCCCGCGCGCTAGCGGTCCGAGAATGCGCCAGCGTCTACGTGGCGCTCGCCCGGCTCGGTCGCGATCAGCCCGTCGGTGTCGTCGTGCGCGTCGACGGCCTGGACCCGAGTGAGTTCGAGTTCTTTCACTGGGCCGGGCGGTTGTCGCCGGGGCTTCCGATCCTCGTCTATTCTGAGCTGGGCCGAGTGGACAAGATCGAACTCGCGCTCCGCCGCGGTGCGACGGCGCTGGTCGATGATCAGTCGGTAGCCGGGTTTCGTGCGATGCGATCACCGAAGCCAGCGAGCACGACGCCGGCACGGGCGGCACCCGACATTGAATCGTTGTCGCCGCCACCCACGCCCAGGTTATGCACGTCCGTGTGCGAGCCCCTGGGCGGTGAGGACGCGCGTGATCGAGCTGCCGATTCGGCCGATGGCGAGGCGGACACCGGTTCCGTACGCGTGCCGTGGATCGCCGATTTGACGCGGCCGCAGCGAACACCGCCGGCGGCCCGCGCCCGAGCCGTCGGGCCCGGCGCCGGCGACGTTGCACCGAACGGCCAGCCTTTGCGGCAACCCACGCTTGCCCCGAGGTCGAAGTTGGCCGAAACCGCGGCGCCGGCGGCACCAGACCTTCGTCTACAGACCTCCGCCGCGCCTGCCACAGAGGGCCTTTCGAGGGCTGACCTGTCGCGCACCGGCCGCTTCATGGAAGACGATCCGCCGCTGCTGACGCCCGAAGAATTGGCCGCCTTAATCGGCGACGAACCGGCGCGACCCGGTACGCATCTGAGCCAGCGCGAGGGCCGCAGCACGTGATCCGTCCGCTGGCCGACTCGCCGATTCGTGAGCGCGTCCTCGTGGTGGGCGGGCGGCGTGAACTGCTTGACGAGGTTCGCCGCGTCTATCCAAGCCTCGATGTCGACGCGGCCGACAGCTTTCTGGGAGGCATCGCCACGCTTTCGCAGCAGCCGGCGCGGGCCGTCCTCGCCTACGTTGACCCGGCCGACGCGCATCTGGATGACGCCGTGGCGGGGCTGCGTGAAGCGGCCGGACCGAACACCAAGCTGATCCTCTGCTGCGCGGCTGAGGCTGAGCCGCCGACGCGCCGCGCCGCCCGGCATGGCGCCGACGATTACGTGCTCTGCCCGCTCAAGACTGAGGAGCTCGACGCAGCCATCGGGTATGCGCGGCCATCGGCTTGGACGGAGCCGGCGGAACTCGGCGGCCTGGCGGGCGATGAGCTCCGTTGCATCGGGTCGCTGATCGCCGGGCTGGATGACGATCCGCGCGGATTATTAGCGCGGGTCGCCGAGGCCATCAAGACCGGCAGCGGCGCCGAATGGGTCGACGTCGTGGTCGAAGGCTCGAGCGTCCATGCGGGCGCCGACGGACAAGACGCGCGTCCCGTTCTCAGCGAGACGCTGCAGTGCGGTGGCGAAGCGCTGGGTCAGATCAGCCTCGGGCCCCGGCCCGACCGCGCCTATCGCCCCGACGACGCCGAGCGGGTGCGTCACTACGCGCAACTGGCTGCACGCCTGATCGACCAATCTCGCTGCCAACGCCGCTGGCGCGACCTGGCGATGACCGACGAGGTGAGCGGTCTACCCAATCGCCGCTACCTCATGCAGTTTCTCGGTCAGGTGCTGGCGCGTGCCCGCGATGATCGCTCGCGCGTGACGGTGCTGCTGTTCGACATCGACGACTTCAAGTGCTACAACGACCGTTGCGGACACGATGCCGGCGACGACATCATCCGCACGGTTGGAAACCTGTTCCGCCAGCATTGCCGCGAGCACGACCTGGTAACCCGCTACGGGGGTGACGAGTTCGCGGTGGTTTTCTGGGACGCCGAGGACCGCCGCGTTTCGGGTTCGAGCCATCCGGGCGATCCGCTGATCGTGCTCGACCGATTCACGTCGGCACTGGCCGAGCAGGAGATCGAGTCGATCAAGCCGGCCGGTGCGCGGCGCCTGACCATCAGCGGGGGGTTGGCCACGTACCCGTGGGACGCTTCCACGCCGGACGGATTGCTCCGCCTGGCGGACGAGGCGCTGTTGCAGGCCAAGCGGGCCGGCAAGAACCGCATCTTTGTGATCGGACACCCCGAGCTACCACCCCAGCCGCGCGACACGGAGCAGACATGAGAAGCCCGGCTCGTTTGCCCGTTGGGCCGGCCGCCGCGACGGCGGCGGGACTGATCGGGTTGGGCTTCAGCGCGTGTCAATCGGGTGGCGGCGGCGGGAGCGGGCCGCGCCCCAATGGCAACAACAACCCGGGCCGCTGCGAGGTCCTGAACATCTGCACCCCGCTCGACTTCGGGATGGAGCTCGAGCTCGAGTTCGAGCCCGATGTGCCGCGCTCCATCGCGGTGCAGATCGACCCGCGGCCCGAGCTACCCCAGTTCCTGGCCCGAGGCGAAGTGATGATCGACAAGTCAGCCGTGCGGCTGATCAAGCGCGTCGACGCCGGCCGGGTGCGAGCGCAGAGCGCGCCGGACCGGGTCACGATCGCGCTGCGCGTGGCGAGCTCGGGGGCGATGGGGCCGCTCGATCCGTGCCGGGACGGACTTCCGCTGGGCACGTTCACGCTCACGCTGAACGAGGCGGGCGACGACTATAGCGTGGCTCCGGAGGCGATCGAGCTGCTCCCGATCGTGTTTGAATCGTTCCAGCGGCGGACGTCGGCATTGTGCGTCGATCTGAGCGCGAATTTCGCGGGCACGTTGGCCATGTCGCGGCTTCGAATCGGGTCGGAAGCGGCGCGCGTAGAGGACGGCAGCGACCGAGCGAGCGTCGTGCTGGTTATCGCGGGCATGGAAGCGGCGCGCATGACCGCGGGCGCTGGCTTTACGAGCTTTCGCGTGGGGCGCATTCCCGACAACCCGGCCTTCGGGGCAACGGCAGGCGCCTACGAGTTTTTCGCACAGATCGGCGGCGCGGACGGTGAGGCCCAGTTCTCACTGGTGGTTGCCAGCCCGTCGGACCTCACTGGCGAGCCACGGAACGCGGCCGGGCTGCGCGGGTCGATGATCGCCAGCGTCTTTCAGCGGACTTCGACCACGGTCGCGGCGGCGTGCAGCCCCGAGTTCGCCGCGATCTGCGCCATCGTCGGCGATACGCCGGTCAGCGGAGCCATTGCCCTCAACCTTTCCGGCGGCCGGCTCACGGGCACGTTCGATCTCACGTTTGACACGGTCCAGATGACGGACGAGGGTGAGTTTGCCAATGTCACGCTTTCGGCCGCGGGCGACATCGACCTTCCCGAAGCCTACCTGCAGCTTGCCGATTAGCCGCTGATGCTGCGGCACAGCTTTCGTAATCCCCGCTCTTAGCGCGTCGCGAACCGACTTTATCGGAGCGAGGCCGACGATCTCGGCTTCCGTCGCGTCCGCCCCGCCGATCTTGCTCAATGTCGATCGCAACGGCGACGATTCATAACTGTGCGTCTGCGCCGATTGGCGCGGCCAGGTCCGGAAAACGCCAGCCCACACCGATGGGTTGTTCAACATGGAGCGGCGAATACTTGTAGTCGATGACGATCCGTCCGTGCAGCGCCTGCTTGGCAAGTACCTGGGCGACGCCGGATACGAGGTCGTCCAGGCGGCCAATGGGCGCGAGGCCATTTCGCTACTCGGCCGTCACGGGATCAAACTGGTCATTACCGACTGGATGATGCCGGAAATGGACGGCATCTCGTTGTGCCGGGCGATCCGTAGCCTGGAGAGCGTCAGCTTCGTCTACGTCATCGTCCTCACGGGACATACGGATAAGGAGCGCGTGGTTGAGGCACTCGAGGCGGGTGCGGACGACTTTCTATCGAAGCCCGTACACCGACAGGAACTGCTCGCCCGCTTGCACGCCGGCGTCCGGATTCTTCGGCTCGAAGAGGCCCTGGCTAATCAGAACTTGCTGGTCCACAAGGCCAATGCTGAGATGGCGCTGCTGAACCAGAAACTCGAGCAGATCGCCACGACCGACGAGCTGACCGGACTGGCCAACCGGCGCGAGGCGCTGGCACGGCTCGGCGAGCTCTGGGCACAGAGCCGGCGCTACGGCCAGCCGCTAGCTTGCGTGATGATCGACATCGACCATTTCAAGAGGTGCAACGATTCGTACGGCCACGCGGCCGGCGATGCCGTCTTGAACCAAGTGGCCCACACGCTCAAACGGTCGGTCCGAACGGGCGAGATCGCCTGTCGGGTGGGCGGGGAGGAGTTCCTGATTATTTGCCCCAACTCCACCGCCGCGGCAGCCGCCCAGCTTGCCGAGCGAGTCCGGCAGCGTGCGCAGGACGCCCGCGTGCGCTACGGCGGCAACGAACTGCGCGTGACGATCAGTGCTGGCGTTGCCGAGTGCTCGCCGGGCGATTCGTCGCCGGACGCGCTGGTCAAGGCCGCCGACAATGCCCTCTACAATGCTAAGCGCAGCGGCCGCAATCGCGTGTGCGTAGCCGACCCCGAGCGCGACGCACACCTCCCCGATGCGACGCGCGCGCCCGTGGCGGTTTCATGAACGACCGCGCAGCACCTCTGCCAACCGAGGTACCGCGCATGCGCCTGCAATGCGTCGCGCAACGGCCAGGTGCGGCTCGATCGCAATCAAGAAAGGGACTCTGAGGCGCTGAGGGACTGAGGGGAGTGACCGTTGCTAATTGGCCGAGAGGCGTTGTGCTTATTCGCGAAGCCACACAGACACCAATCCTCTCCGTCCCTCAGCGCCTCAGAGTCCTTTTTCGGGTCGCGCGCTACGGCATGGCTATCGGCAGGCCGGAGATGGACGTGCCTTTGTCGTACTCAACGCGGAACTTGTATTCGACCGTGCGGGCATCGGCCAGCGAGGCGTTGGCCGGCACATCGACGTCCCAGCGCAGGATGCCCTTCTTGCGGTCCAGCCGCTGGTACTCGCTGTCGTCGCTCAAATCGACGCTGGTCGAAGCCAGGTTCACATTGACCTCCGACTCCTTGCCGCGCGGCAGCCGGTCGAGCAGGCGCACCTTCACCGCCTCGTCCCGGAAGTTCTGGATCGAGAGGCCATAGGTAAACTCGACCACACGATTGCCGCCTTGAACCGACTCGGTGCGGTCGAGCAGCTCACGCTCGACGCGGAGGGCTGAGTCAATGCCCAGGCCGACCGTGAACTTCTCGCCGGCCGTCACGGTCGGCAGGTCGCCGTGCCCGACGAACTGGCCGGCGACGTAGGTCGAGACCGGCCCTGCCAGCAGCACGGTCTGTGTGGCGTTGGTTAGCTGCGCTTCCTCGTACACATACGCCGTCAGCACCGGCGAGGCGACGCGGTAGAACTCACCCTTCAGCGGCAGCGCAGCGATCTGGACGAGCTGCTGATCGCTGCGGCTGGGCAGCGTGGTCCGCGAGGCCAGCTCATACGTCACGCTTAGCCCCTCGACCTCGGCGGGCGAGCTTCGCTCGCGCGTCCGGGTGACTTTGCCGTGGCTGAGCAGGTCGATCATTTGCAGGTCGCAGGCCAGATCGTTCAGTATCCAGTCATAATTGCCGCCGGCCGCCTGCGCGGACGGCGCCGCGGCGTCGAACTGCAGTTGCTGCGCTTGCAGCGTGTTGCCGCGCTGCATTTCCACTTGACGCTGCTGCTTGGCCAGCTCGTCTTTCGACTGGCCGCGCCCGCCTTTGCCGCCGCCCTGGGCGAGCTGCTGCTCTTGACCCAGCGGCGCCAGCGTGACCGACAACGGCATCAAGACCGGCGCCTTGGCCACCAGCGACGGTGTTGCCGTCGAAAGCGTCATGCTGACGTCGTTCCAGTCCTCGCCGCTCATCTGCTGGATCGACGCGAAGTATTCGAGCAGCGCACCGCCGCGGTCCTTGTCGGTCCGGACGTTGTACGAGGGCGACCAGTTGGCGTTGGCTACCAAGTAGCTCAACCGCAGCCGGCCGCCTTCGGCCTTGGGCAGATTGAGGAACACGACGGCTTCGCGGGCCGTACGCGTCGACGAGCCGGTCAGCGTGTGCCGCTCGCGCTGCAGCACGTCGTTGCGTTCGGCCAGCGTGCGCTCCTCGATGGCCAGCTTCAGCTCTTCGTCAGCCAGTCTGGCTCGCTCGGCGAACAGGAAGGTGGTCAAGCCCTTGAGTGTTTCCGCGTTCAGGACACCTTTGGTCAGCTCAACCGTGGCGGTGGGGGCGACGAACTGTTCGAGCTTATCGAGATAGGTCTTGTGCTCGGTCATGAGCTGCTTGTGCCGAACCGTAGCCTGGATCTGATCGTGCACCTCGCGGATCTGCTCGTCGAGCTTGCGGACTTCTTCGCGCACGTCGTCGGCCAGCGGGCGGACGCGGTAGCGAACCGAGCGGATTTCGACCGAATCGTTCGAATCGGCGTAGATGCTGCCCGCCACGATATGGGCGGGCAGGTCGGTCACGATGACTTCGCGCAGGCCGGCCGGTCCGGGAACTTCGACTTTCCGCGTGACCAGGGCCTGACCGCGGTAGACGGTCACGGCGTCCACCACGCCGGCCGTTTCGATCGAATCGGCGCCCTGTGCATCGGCGATTGACAGGAACGCTATGGCAACCACGCTCACGTATCGAATCATCTTCATCTCCTTCGGCTGCGGCCCGGATGCTGGCCGGCCCATACTCTCTTCGACTGATCCTGCCCCAACATGTTGGACGATGGCGGCGCCCGCGGGTTCCGGCCGACCCGACCGGGCGTCCGCCCCAGCGTATGTTACCGGCGGGCACCGCGAAGGCTTGTAACGGCCTCGTAACGGCCGAGAATCCGCAAGAACCGTCAAGCGGGCTTCTCGCTCCGCGTGGTAGTCTGTTGTCAGGTGGACGATGAAGACCCAAACACAACAGGATTATTACGAACGTGTGCTGCGCGTACTGGTCTACATCCAGCAACATCTGGACGAGACCATCGAGCTCGATGACCTGGCCGGCGTGGCGCATTTCTCGCCGTACCACTTTCACCGCATCTTCCGCGGGATGGTGGGCGAATCGGTCAAGGAGCACGTCCGCCGGCTGCGGCTGGAGCGGGCGGCACTGCGGCTGAAGTCCAGCGATCGGCCCATCACGCGAATTGCGTTCGAGGCCGGCTTCGAAGCGCACGAATCGTTCACGCGGGCGTTCGGCGAGCTGTTCGGCATGTCGCCATCGAAGTTCCGTGAAGCGCGGCGAGCGGCAGCGTTCCCAGCGACGGCGTCGGCGGTGCACTACGTCGCGAATGGGCAAATCGATCGTTTCACGCCAGTCAAAAAGGAGCAAGCCATGGACGTTCGGATCGAGGATGTAGTCCCCATGCGCGTCGCGTTTGTGCGGCACGTGGGGCCGTACGTGCAGGTCGGACAGGCGTGGTCAAAGCTGATGGGCTGGGCCTGGCCGCGCGGGCTGGTCGGGCCGGCGGCAAAGATGTTTGGCGTTTGCCATGACGACCCGGAAATCACACCGCCGGAGCGGCTGCGCTACGACGCCTGCATCCCGGTGGCCGATCAGGTCGAGCCGCAGGGCGAGATCGGCGTGCAGACCATCGCCGGCGGGGCCTACGCGGTCACGACGCACCGCGGGCCGTACGAGAAGCTGGGCGAGACTTACGCCCGCCTGTGCGGTGAATGGGTGCCGGCCAGCGGCCGCGAACTGCGGGCCGCTCCGTGCCTGGAGCTGTACCGGAACAACCCACAAACCACGCCACCGGACGAGTTACTGACCGACATCTACATGCCGGTGGAGTAGGCCATGGACCTCGGGTCGCCGATGCAGCGGGTCGCCAACCACATCAGCAGGGGCTCCCGGCGCGAGGCTGACACGCAGACCTGAAGGCCTACGACACAATTCGGCGTGTAAGATTCCGGAACCTACCCGGAATAGGGATTAGATCAGGTGATGGAGAGCCGTACGAGCACAACCTTGCTGCAGGGCTTGGCGGATCGGCGAAACGCAGCGGCATGGCGGCGCCTGATGGCGCGTTACACGCCCATGCTGCTGTCGTGCGCCCGCCGGATCGGCCTGAGTGAGGCCGACGCTCAGGATGTGGTCGCGGCCACATTGGTGACATTCCTGGAAGGCTACGCGGCAGGGAAGTACGACCGCGGCCGGGGACGTCTCAAGGCGTGGCTGAAAGGTATGCTCATCAACCACATCCGGCGGCTGCACGAGTATCGACGCGTGCGTGTGCCGCAGGCCAGCCGATCCGGCCTCGAGCCCGCGTATGCCCCGGCTGCGCTGGATGAGTTCGAGGCCGCCTTCGACCGCGAATGGGAACTCCAGAAACTGGCCGAAGCCCAGCAGGCCCTGCGCCGCAGCGTCGAGCCGACGACGTACCAGGCGTTCGACCTCTACGCGCTCAAGGGCTGGACAGCCCAGCGCGTGGCCGAGTTTCTGGAGATCAGTGTGAACCAGGTCTACGTCAGCAAGTCGCGGTGCGTCGGCAAGTTGCGTGCGCTGATGGCAGGCTACATCCAGGATCACGAGTAGGCCCATGCGCTGCTTAAGCCCACATCAAGTCGAGGAATTGACCCTGATCAACGCGGAGACCGTACCGGCCCGAGTGCAGGGGCACCTGCGTCGCTGTCCGGCGTGCGCGTCGCTGCTCGATGCGGCCCGACGCGACGCACAACTTATTCGCGATCTGCGCGAGCTGCGCGAAACGCGAGCACGGGTCCAGCCGATCAGCACCGAACTGCTCACCTCGCTCACGGGCGGCGTTGACAGAACGCGGCCGGAAGCGTAGGTCTGCGGCGGATGTGCCGCAGACCTCTTGGTCTGCGAGTGGCACTCTACATGACGGAGTAGGGTGATGAGCACCCAGTGAATCACGCAGACCTGGAGGTCTGCGGTACATTTCACGCAGACTCGGCGGTCTGTGGTACCGAGCGAGGCACTTGTGGCTGACACGCCGCGTGACGTTCAGACAACCATCGGGCTGCCGGCTCATTGTGCTGCGGCCGGCGAGCCGTGCCCGCGCGTGCCGGACTACCGGTGCATTGCGGTCATTGGGCGCGGCGCCTTCGGCACCGTGTGGCTGGCCGAAGAGCCGCTGGTCGGCGTCTTCCGGGCTGTGAAGGTGCTTGATCGCAGACCGCGGCGAGAGTCGCACCCTGATGATGATTCGATGGGCGAGCCGCTCGGCGATGTGACGCGCGCCCCCACAGGTCTACCGTACACCAGCGGCTCGAGCGCGGCGCCCCGTCTGCCCGCCGCCGGTTTCAGCAGCCTCACCGAGCGAGAGCTGGCCGGCTTGCACGCGTTCCAGACGCGCACCGCCGGTCACGCTCACCTGATCCAGGTCTTCAAGACTGGGTTTTGCGACGTTGGCGACCCCGAGTCCCCAGAGACCAGCACAATGGCTGCGCCGCCGGCGCGGGTGATCTACTACGTGATGGAAGTGGCCGACCACGCCGGCGGGCCGCAGCCGTTTCGGCCGGCCGAGTACCGGCCGCTCACGCTGACGGCGCTGATGCGCCGCCGCGGGCGGTTGCCGGCGATCGAGGTCTTGACCCATGCGGATGCGTTGCTCGACGCCATAGACCACCTGCATCGGGCCGGCATTCGCCATCGGGACATCAAACCCAGCAACATCCTGTTCGTCGGGGGTGTGCTGAAGCTGGCGGACATTGGCCTGGTTGCGGACGACCGCGATGAAGCCGTCGGGACCACCGCCTACATGCCGCCTGAGGGCCTGCCCGATGATCTGTATGCGTTGGGTGTCGTCCTGCACGAAATGCTGACCGGCGTGCCGGCGACGGACTTTCCCGAATGGCCGGCCGACCTTGACCCAGCCGGCGACCGGCGGGTGATCGGCTTGCGCAACCTGATCGCACACCTATGTCAGGACGACGCGCGAAAGCGACTGTCCGATCCGGCCGCGGCCCGCCGGGTGGTAGCCAGCCTGACGGCCGAGCGTCGCGTGGTTCGAATCTCGCGGCGACGCGCTGCTGTGGTGGCCGCCGGGCTGGTTCTCGCGGGAGTGCTGATCGGCGCCGGCATAGCGTTGAGCTGGCTGCAACGGCCGTTTCCATATGAGCGGCGCGCGGCTCGTACACCGTATGACGGGACGCAGGTTGCGCAGTGGATGGTTTCTGATGGATTCGAGTTCGCCCTCGGCCGCCAGCACAGCCCGCGCACCGATACTTCGATTACCGAGGCCGGCACGACGGTCCGGTTCTGGGACTTGCAGACGCGATTGGCCGACGGGCGGCTGGAGGTCCTGGGAAAGTTCCAGATATACTCGGCCACGAATCCGCTGCCCGACGACATTACGCTGCCCGGTGGTGTAATCAATCAGATCTTCCTCGTCGTGGGCGGCGTCAAAGTTCCGCTGTATCACGGCCAGCAAGGCCCATCTCCGGGAACGTTCGGGGTCTTCGGCCGCGCGGTCAAGCTGGCCGACGCGATTGCCGGTGACGCGGGTCAGGTGAGCGTGATGCTGACGCTTACCGCTGCCATGTCGCCGCAAATGGCCGAGCGCGAGCATCTGGCCGGGACGGTCGGCCCGGTGAATTCCATCAACATTGCGCAGCTCTCCTGGAGGCGGGTGCCGTGATGCATCTGACTCGCGGACCAAGAGGTCTGCGGTACATGTACCGCAGATCTCCTGATCTGCGAGTCATGCCTGTGGCGGAACGTACGCACTGCTGTACGGCCAATCCTGTAGCCGCGCGCAGAGCCACGCGGTAGCCGGGTTGTTGACGATGTACTCACCGTAGGCCGCAAACTGGCGCTCATCGCGAACGACGTGATCGTACGACTCCGGCTGCCAGAATGCCTGACCGGCCCGATCGATGAGCCGATTGGCCCGGTTGCCTGTGTAGCTCTTGATGCTCTGAAGAATCTGGCTGAGAGAGTGGCTGCCGCGCGGTGTCAGCAAAGCGTGCACGTGGTTCGGCATGACGACCCAGGGGTGAAGCTCGTAGCGCTGACCATCGAAGTAGCGAAGCGCGTCGCACACGAGCCGGGCGACGTCTGGCCGATTCAACCAACACGCTCCCCGGCCGGCGTCGAGATAGGCATCAATCCGTTCCGCGTAGAGTTCTTTGATTCGTTGCCAATCCGCGAAGCGAAGTTCGCCGTCGCCAGCCCGCCGCTCGAGCTCGGCCCGCTCACCCCCGAACTGTTCGAGGACGTCTTGCGGCAATGTGCCGTCCAAGCGAAACGTGACGAAGTACGTGGCCCCCTCGCGTTTGAAATGCGGCAGGTAACCGCGGTCATGCTCCCCGGACAGCATCTGCCGCCCGTGGTCTCGTCTCTGGTTCATCGCTGCGCCCCGCCGGACCGCGGGTCTTATCGTACCGCAGACCATTGTACCGCAGACCTCTTGGTCTGCGAGTGGCGTTTGACGTGGATCCGCAAGGCCGTGATGACCGCTAACTCGCAGACCAAGAGGTCTGCGGTACATGACGCCGGCCAGACTTGCAGAAAATCCTTGTAAGACGTCTGCCCGCCGCCTGAATAATGGGTAGGCGGTCCAACGTGGGCCGCGGATCGAACGTGTACACGCGCTAGTTTGCGCCAGGAGGACCATCATGGGCCGCCTTCGTCTCGCATTGGGCTTCGGGTTCGCGCTGTTGCTGCCGCCGTCGGGCCGCGCCGACGTGCCCAACTCCATGTGCCTTCAGGGTTTCTTGGAAGACCTTGACGGCTCGTCCGTGAGCGGGCTGGTCACGTTCGACGTATGCCTCTTCGATGCCCCGGCCGGCGGTACACAGGTCTGGCCACCCGAGCCCGGCGAGTGCGCGTCGATCGACGTCATGGTCGATGCCGGTCTGTTCTCGCTGACGTTTGGCGACCTCAATCTCGATCCCGCCGTCTTCCGCACGCCCGACGGTCCTCAGCCGCGCTGGCTGCAGCTCAGCACCGGTGGGCAAGTGATGGAGCCGCGGATCGAGCTGCGGAGCGTCCCGTACGCGTTCCGCACGGGGTTCGTCGATAACCCAGAATTGACCGACCAACTCATCCTCGGAAGCTTTCCCCCTAGCGGCCCCGCCGGGTCGCTGCTGGTCCTCAACGACTCCGGCGGTACGTCGGCATTCATCAGCAGCGAACCGACAGCGGAGCTATGTCTTACGAACGGCGCGGTTCCAGCAGCATTCGCGACGGCTTGCCTAAGCGGCGGTGATGCGGGGCAACTGTCTCTCGCCGCCGTCGTGGGCGACGAAAACCAAGCGCGGATCACGCTGGATGCGAGCAATGGTGGCGGCGCCGAGCTCTCCTTGCGAAACTCGAACGGAGTAACGACATCCCGTGTGTTCAACGCGCAAGGATTCGGTCAGCAACAGCCGCCCTATGGCCGCCTGGAAATGTACACCGGTGACGGTACCTACGCGCTCACCCTGTTCGCCGAGCCGGCTGTCGCAAATGGCGCCGGTGGCGCACTGCATCTCACCAACGCCGTGGGATCGAGTCCGCCCAACACGTTCGTCGTCCAGGGGTATGACTGCTGCGGTGGCTCTGGCCCGGATCCTGGTAGTCGGCTGATGATGTTCAACGGCGGATCAATGACTGGCCCGCCCGATGCCACGGTGACCTTGGATGCTAATCACATGGGCCTGGGCAGCGGCTACTTCTCGCTTCGCAACGGCCAGTCGCCGAACAGTTGGGAGACAATCGCACTGGACGGCAGCGCGTGCTACGCTGGAGCTTGCCAAGGTGAGCTTCGTCTGTCGAGAGGAGATACGGGTGCACTAGTCGCACGTCTAAGGGTGAACCACTCCGTGGACGACAGTGCTCAAGGTGGCGGGGAGTTGAGCCTGTTGGACAAAACAGGCCGCTCGATGAGCTACCTTGGATTGGACTTGACCGGTCCTAGTCAGGAAGTAGCGGGTGCACTCTATTTATTCAATGGAGCTCCAGACCCTGAGAACAGAATTACGGTGAATGTATCGGGCAACAGCAGCGACGGCGGTGGCCGGGTGTTCCTCGCAAACTCCAGTGGCGGAACGACGATAGACCTCCGAGGTGGGACGGGCAATGCCTGCTTCGGAGGAATTGTCAGCTCCGCTAACGGAATGGTCGTCTCGAATGGCGCGGCCTGCGATGTCGCCGAGGCTTTCGAGCACACTGATTCCGCTGCCGTCCAACCCGGTCTTGTCATGGCGATCGACGCCGACGCGCCCGGCAGGCTGCGCATCAGCGATCGGGCCTACGACCGCCGAGTCGCCGGCATCATCTCCGGGGCCGGCGATCTGAAGCCTGGCGTCAAGCTCGGCCAGCGGGCCGACGGCAGCGACGACCACCCTGTCGCGTTGAGCGGGCGCGTGTATTGCTGGGTCGATGCGACCGAGCACTGCGTCGATCCGGGCGATCTGCTCACCACGTCCGACACGCCCGGCCACGCCATGAAAGCCGTTGACCGGGCGCGAGCGTTTGGCGCGGTCATCGGCAAGGCCATGACGCCACTGGTCAAGGGCCAGAAAGGCCTAGTACTGGTGCTCGTGGCGCTGCAGTGAAACAAGACGCCATCGCTCGCAGGCCAAGAGGTCTGCGGCACATGTACCGCAGACCTCTTGGTCTGCGAGTACCTACTCCGAAACGGAGGTGCTTCTCATGAAGTCGATCAACCATCACCTGACGATTCTGCTCATCCTCGTGGGCGCCGCCTCGACCCACGCCGGCGCGCCGGGCGTGCCACACAACGGCATCCATCGCCTCGCGCGAGCGACACTCAACAGCGGCGACGACGCTCGACCGGCTGTAACGCTGTGCGCCAGCGACGGACAGGAGTATGGCCTGCGCGCCCACATCAACCTGGCCGAACCAATCTGCGCCAGCGAAGCGCTGATCAACGGTACGCATCGCTTGCGCGTCGGCCTGTTATACCCGCGGCCGCCGGCCGAGCCGATTCCGTGCAATACGATCGAGTCGGCCAACCCGCCGCTCGATAATCCTTATCTTCCCGGCAACCAGCCGTTCCGCGATGTGCTGCAAGACGTGCAGCAGGTCGGCATGGTGCTGATCCATCAGGGCATCGGTGGTGTGCTGACACCAGACCAAGGCCCCATTGAGTACGCCCCAATCAACCTGACGTTCCGGTTCCCGCTTCCCCAGCCGATCCGCGCTGATCAGGTTCAGATCGCCTGCAGCAACACGACGTCCTGGCCATGCCCGATGGTCGAGTCGCTGACGGAAATTGACGACGCAAGCTACGCGCTGCGGCTGAGCGACGCGATTCCGCCCGGCGGCTGTACTGAGTTCACCTTCACGGGTGTCGTCCCGCCGGTAAAACTCCGCTACGAGTTCCTGCCGGCCGATTGCAACATGAGCGGACTGTCCAACACGCAGGACTTGCTCGGCCTGGTCCAAGCCCTCAACAACAGTACGGCCAACCTGCCGATGAACCTGGCCCGCTACGACGTCAATCGCAACGGTGTGGCCAACACACAGGATTTGCTCCGAAAGGTGCAACTGCTGAACGGCACGCGCAGCACGCGGCCATGGAACGGCGTGGCGCTGACACCTTGTCCATGAGATGCTCTCAACCGAACGACAGGGCTGTGTCCGCACGTAGCGCGCCTCGGAGTCTGTCAGCATGGCTGCGGCACGTTTCCGCGAGTGAAGCGTGAGCGGGCGACGCGCTTCTCGAGGCAGCGATGAAGCACCGCGTGACGAGCTCATGGCCACCCGCCGGCCGACAGCAGTCCGGGTGTGCGCGACGCCAGATCGATGAAGGCGTGTACGATAATCGGTGCGGCAATGCTGCCCGTGCGTTCGCGCAGCAGGCCGTAGTAGACCGTTGTGGCGCTGGTCAGCCCGTGCCACCACGCCAGCCGACCCGTGCCCATGAAATAGTCGTACGGATTGAGCATGTGTACCAGGCCGAACAGCGCCGCGGCGATGATCAAACCCGGACCGAATGCCACGCCGAAGACGCTGAACGGCTTTCCGAAGGCTTCGTTAAGGCGCGACTGCACGTAGCCTCGGAAGAAGAGCTCCTCGCCCACCGCCGCTCCGAGCACGAGCCACAAAACGGTGAGGGCGATCGGCGGCACAGGCCTGCCCGACGCTGCGCCGAGCGCGATGGGCACGAGCGGGAGCGCGATCATCACCGCCCATCCGACCCACGCAGGCACTCGGCCGAGCTTGGGCTCCCACCGCCGCAGCACCCACAACGTCGCCATCGCTACGCTTAGGTTCAGAGCGGACACGATCGCGGCAAACGTTGGACTGCTCCAGGTGGGATCGCGCCGCAGGCCGCATGTGATCGCGATCGTTGCAATGATCGTGTACACGGCCGCACAAGTGAGTCCCGCAGTCACGCTGCGGCGCACCGGGGTGAGCGCGATTGCGTACTCGGCCGGCCGCCGTCGGCGCAGCAGCATGAACGCCGCCACGACCAGCACCATCGCCAGGCCCGGCGAGAAATCCGCCCCGTGCCGAGTCTCGAGCTGTCCCAGATCGGTGAACCGCTTGAAGGCGCGAAACGCAACGTGCATCAGGATGACGGCGGTGGATACTTCGGCGAGCGCGATGAGCCGGGCGCTCCGTGGCAGGGCTCTGGCGGCTCGCGTCACGGTCTCATCAGCGTCTCGGTGATCCCGATCCAAGGAAACGCCGAAGCCTCGTGCTGGCCGCGCGATCGCACCGGCTCCTGAGACGTGCCGGGCGTCTAACCCTTGCCGCGCGGCGCTCGGCCATTGCGGCCAGCCGGCCTGACCGGCTGGACTTCGACGGCGGCGACGAGCAGCAGGTCGACGAGGAGAATGCGTCCTTCCGGACGCTCAACGGCAACGGATTGACTCGGCTTGCTGGGCAGCCACATCGCCTGCGGTCGTGGGACGTAGGCCTTCGTCCCGTCCCCGAGCAGCAATGTAAAGGCCCGGAAGGGTCGCCGCTCGTGGAGCTCTCTCAGTTCTTCGTAAATCATCGCGAAGCGTCCTTTCGCACGGGCAAGCAAACGACCGCTTGCCCGTGCCACCCCTGCCACCATGGCCCCGCCGTGACCGAGTGGTCGCAGTGCAAAGCCGCTCCTACTTGAGCTCGACGTTCCAGTAGGCGTGGTCGAGGAACTGCTTCCACGAGCGGTACTTGGCGTCGGCCAGCTTGACCGTGATGACCGGGCTGCGCTTGGGCTTGGCCGGTCGGGCGATCAGCCGCATGTGGGCCTCGTCCGGCGTGCGGCCGCCTTTGCGGACGTTGCACTTCAGGCAGCAGCAGACGATGTTCTCCCACGTGTTCGACCCGCCGCGCGAGCGCGGAATCACGTGATCGAGGCTGAGCTCGGCCGTCGGGAAGCGCTTGCCGCAATACTGGCACTTGCTGTTGTCGCGGGCGTAGATGTTGCGGCGGTTGAACTTGACATCGTGGCGCGGCAGGTGGTCGTAGCTGAGCACGCGGATGATCCGCGGCACGACCATGTCGAAGCGCACCGTGCGAATCCAGTCGTGCTCGGCCGGGGCGAACGTCTTGCGGAAGGCGCTCACCTCGCGCCAGTCGTCGAAGTCGTACGAAATGTACTGGCCGTTCTCGACGTCGACGATCTCGGCCACCGGCCGATCGTCGCGATCTCGCTTGAACAGAAGCGAAAAGGCCCGCCGCGCGCTGATGATCCGCAGCGCGGCATAGTGCGCGTTGAGCATCAGGACGTTGCAGTCCAAGCCATGCGTGGCCCGGCCATCGGAAACGGTCCCCAAAGCGGTTGCGAAGACGGCACCTCTCAATCAGCGCGGACTCTCCACGCTCGTGCTGCATTGTAGGGCCTGCCGCAGCCCGGAACAAGCCCGCGCTTGCATTCCGCGGCCCTTGAGGCGAGAATATCGCGCTGTCTTGGGGCTGTCTTAGCAGTTTCTTAACAATCCGGAGGAATCGCCCATGCTGCGCACGACCCGTCCGCTGATCGTGTCCACGGTCTCGCTCTTGGCTGCTGGGCCAGTGTTGGCCCAAAGCTCGTTCGTCAACTGGGAGACACCACCGGTCCATCCCGTCGAGGTGACGCCGGATGGGACGCGGCTGATTGTGGCCAACACGGCCGATGACCGCATCGAGGTGTTCAACCTGGCCACTGGCTGGCCGGTGCGGATCGCGTCGATCCCGGCCGGGATCAACCCGGTCTCCGTCCGAGCCCGCAGCAACAGCGAGATATGGGTCGTCAATCACCTTTCCGACAGCGTCAGCGTCGTAGACCTGGGTGCATTCAACGTCATGGCCACGCTGCGGCCGGGCGATGAGCCGACCGACGTTGTGTTCGCGGGGACGGCTGCCAGTGGCGCCGCTCGGGCGTTTGTGAGCGTGTCGCAGCGCAACCAGGTTGTGGTGTATGACAGCGGTGACTTGGCGGCGGCGCCGGTCACGCTGGAGATTGCCGGGGAGGATCCGCGGGCGCTGGCCACCGACGGCACGCGCGTGTACGCGGCCATTTTCGAGTCCGGCAACGATACGACCATCATCTCGCAGCAGACCGTGTCCGACCCGGCGTTCAATCCGTATCCTGGCGACCCCAATCCGCCACCGAACGACGGCTCGGCGTTCAACCCGCCCATCAATCCGAACTACCTGCCGGGCGGCTCTCAAGCAGCGCCGGGCGTCGGGCTGATCCTGCGGCGCGACGGCAACGGCTGGGTGGACGACAACGGCTTCGATTGGTCGAGTGCCGTCACGTGGAACCTGCTCGACCATGACGTGGCCATCATCGATGCCGGCACGCTGGCCATCAGCTACGCCAGCGGGCTCATGAATATGAACATGAGCCTGACCGTTCAGCCGGGCAGCGGGCTGGTGACGGTGGTGGGCACCGAGGCGACGAACGATATTCGGTTCGAGCCAAACGTCCGCGGCACGTTCGTACGCGTGCACATGGCCAGTTTCGACCCGGCGGCGCCCGAGTTGGCGACGGTGATCGACCTGAACCAGCATTTGAACTACGCCGTGCAGATCGTCCCGCAGGAGGAGCGCGACGAGTCGATTGGCGATCCTCGCGGCATCATCTGGAACAGCGCTGGCACGCGCGGCTATGTCACCGGCATGGGATCCAACAACGTCGTCGTGCTCGATTCGAACGGCCTGCGGCTCAATCGGATCGAAGTCGGCCAGGGTCCGACCGGTCTGGCGTGGTGGAACGGCACGCGGTTGATCGTGCTCAACCGCTTCGATGGCACGATCTCCGTGATTGATGCGAACAGCGAAACGGAACTGGGCCGCGTATCGTTCTTCGATCCGACGCCCGCTGTCGTCCGTGACGGGCGGCCGTTCTTGTATGACACGCACCGTACTTCGGGCCTGGGGCAGGCGTCATGCGGAAGCTGCCACGTCGATGCTCACATGGATCAGGTCGCCTGGGATCTGGGTAATCCCGAGGGCGCGGTCGACCCGTTCTTCGGGAGCTGCAACGCGGGCATCCCGATCGGCGGGGCGTGCGGCAACTTCCATCCGATGAAGGGCCCGATGACCACGCAGACGCTGGTCGGCATCATCGAGACCGGCCGGCTGCACTGGCGCGGCGATCGTCAGAACCTGGCCGCCTTCAACCCGGCGTTCGTGGGCCTGCTGGGCGACGACGTGCAACTCACCACGGGCGAAATGACACAGTTCACGAATTTCATACAGTCGATCCGCTTCAAGCCAAACCCGAATCGCAACCTCAATAACACGCTGCCCACGTCGATTTCGGGATTCACGGGCAACCCGGTCAGCGGGCAGAGCCTGTTTCTGAACGCGTTCATCGACGGCGGCCTGATCCAGTGCGATCAGTGTCACACGCTGCCGACGGGCAGCCTGAACACCGTGATTTCCGCTGCGGCATTGCAGGAGACGCAGAGCTTCAAGGTGCCGCAGTTGCGCAACATGTACGAGAAGACCGGCTTCTTGACCACGTCGCAGACGAACAACCGCGGCTTCGGCTTCCTGCACGACGGCAGCATCGATACGCTGTTCGAGTTCCTGCAGGCCGACGTCTTCATCTTCCCGGCCGGCCAGACGGGCATCAACCAGCGTCGCGACATCGAGGCCTTCCTGATGTGCTTCGAGACCACGACACACGCCTCCGTCGGCACACCCCTGACGGTCAACGGCTCGAACAACACGTCGCAGCCGGTGATCGATCAGCTCAATGCGATGATCGCGGTGGCCAACTCGGCCGGCGGCGCCATGATCGCCAAGGGCTGGATCAACGGCGAACAGCGCGGCTACACCTACATTGCCGGGACGGGAAACTTCCAATCGGATCGTCAGGCGGAGGTCATTAGCGCCACCAACCTGAGGCTGGCGGCAACGAACGGCGGTGAGGTCACGTTCACGATGGTGCCGACCGGCACGCAGACTCGAGCCGGCACTGATCGCGATCTGGACGGCGTTCGCGACCACGACGAGATCGACGCCTTCAGCGACCCGGCCAACCCGGCCAGCACGCCGGCCAACGCCGTCACCGGCGACATGGACGGCGATGGCGACGTAGACGCGGCCGATTATCAGCGCTTCGCCGGCTGCCTGACCGGCGCGGCCGCCGGACCAGTCGTCTCGCCCTGCATCGCGCTCGACGTCGACATCGACACCGACGTCGATCTGCTCGACCTGGCGACCTGGACGAACGCCTTCGCACCGTAGCGCGGCGACTTGGCTGTTGCCCCGAGCGTTTCGCGAGGCAAGAATAACACGATATGTGGGTAATCCCGCCTCGAGAGTTGAGTGCTGCGTTGGCCGGCGCCGGCGGCGAGAACTTGGGCCGATTCGCCGACGCTCTTATTCATGCCGAGGCGCAGACGGGGGGGCTGTCGCTCTCTGCCGTGCACACTCAAGTCCGTGCGAACATCCCGGATGGTGGTGTGGACACGCGCGTCGATCAACCGGTCCCGGGCGACACCAGTGGCTGGCTGCAAGTCCCGACCATCTGGCAGTACAAGGCTGAAGAGGCGCGGAAGTTGACCGAAGCAGCGCTCCGAGAGGAGATCACCAAGCCGCACGCGGTGGACCTCATCAAGCGCGGCTATGCCTATCGCCTGTGTGTCGCGTCCGACCTGAGCAGTCCAAAGTGCGAGAAACTGGAGCTGGTCCTCCAACAAGCAGCACGCTCAATCAACACTGACTGCCCGGCGCCGCGCGTGGTGGCGATCGACCAGTTGTCGGCCTGGGCCAGCCGGTATCCCTTCGTCGCCGGAATGGTCCGGAGCTTGCCGCTCGAGCTGCTGAACTCGCCCACATGGGCGCAAGGCGTTACGCACGTCACGCCAACGTATGTCAAGGTCCCTGAGTGGCAGGGTCATCATACCGCCATCCTCGCGCACACGGATTTCGCCTCGCCGGTCCACGAGCCGTGTCTGATCGTTGAAGGTGAGGCAGGCGTGGGAAAGACCCGACTTGTGTATGAAGCGCTCGCCTCCCGACCCAGCGCCAACGCGATGGTCGGGTATTGTGCCAATGACGGGAAGGCGTGCGAAATTGCGGCCTGGCTGGCCATAAACCCTACGGCTACCGGCATTCTGGTCGTGGACGAGTGCTCGCACGACACTCGGATGAAATTGGGGGAACTGCTTCGAGGTCACGCCTCGCGAATCCGCGTCATTGTGATCGAGCATTCTGGCCGACGCGAGAAGTCTGATGTCGCCCAGATTTGGCTCGAGCGACTTCCTGGCGAACTTCTTAGAGAGGTACTGGCCAGGAACTTTCCACACGTACCGGTGGAACGGCGCGCGGTCTACGCGGACTTGGCGGGTGGGTTCGTTCGTTTCGCGGCTGACTTGTGCGGAACGTACGTACCTGGCGTCGACGAGCAATTGGGACCCGCACTGAGAAGTGTCAGTGATCGGTTGCGCTGGCGACTGAGCGAGGATCAGCTCAGCGTGCTCCAGGCTTTGGCGCTGTTTCCACGCATCGGGTTCCGCGACGACGTCAAGGACGAATTGGACGCTCTTGTCCTGGCAACCGGTATCGCGAAACGTACGTTCGAGGACGCCGTCAGACAGACCAAGGACGCACCGGGCTTCATTGCAGTCGCGGGGCGCTTCTGGTACGTCACGCCTGCGATCGTAGCCAAGGTGAGCTACTCTGAAGCCTGGTCGCGCTACGTTGGCTCCGACTTGCCCGCCTTCGTCGCGGCGCTGCCCGGTTCATTGGTGAGAGGGTTTCTCGAGCGGGCCGCCGCCTACGGAAACGAGGAGGTGAAGAGCGCCGTCTCGAATTCGTTTCGGGACTGGCTTGGTCACCTAACTATTGAGCAACTGGCTGATTCACACACTGCTGAGCTGACAGCGACTGTAACTGAGGCGGATCCCGACCGTGCGCTCCCGTCGCTTCGCGCGGTGATCGAGAGTGCTCCAGATGGCTCACTGGCTTCGATCAACGGGCACCTCGGTGTCGGGACGCGTGGTGCTCGGCGTCACCTGGTCTGGCTGTGCGAGCGTATGGCTGCGTTTCCCGAGTGGTTTCATGATGCTGAGACCATCCTGTATCGACTCGCCCTCGAGGAATCCGAACCGAACATCGGAAACAATGCAACCGAGGTCTGGACTCAACTGTTTCAAGTCCACCTGTCGGGCACGGCTGTTCCGTTTCGGGAGCGGCTCACTATCCTGCAGGAGCGGTTGCAATCGACTGATTCTCGCGGGACCTCGCTTGCCGTGGCTGCCATCGACAAACTGCTCAGCGAACGAGGCTTTCGTGTCACCGGTCGTACATTTGTCTCAGGTCGAATGCTGCCTCCCGACTGGCAGCCTTCCAGCAGGCGCGAGGCTGCCGACTGCATCAGGCAGGCACTGTCGGTCCTGGGAAGCACGCTCCGTTCCACCGGCCCAATAGTGGCGCAGGCTGCATTTGATCTGGTGATTAAAAACGTCGGCTCCCTCGTCGGGCGCGGATTCCTTGACGAGATCCAGGCGATGTTGGATGGGCTGGCCATCGACGAATCGAGACGGGCGAAGTTACTTCAGGCCATCGACGAGTTCATTTCATTCCGTGTGGGGCGTCCGGGGCCCAACGCTTCGCCTCAGTGGCTGGAGTACCTGAATCGAGTTGCATCATGGGCTGATACGTTGCGACCGACTCAATTTGCCGAGCGTCTGCGAACCTTGATCAGCCGAAACACATGGGACGTCGGTGTCCGCGATGAAGCGGGGGAAATCGCACCACAGGTCCGTGCCCTTGCCCGCGAAGTCATCGAAGACCCGAGCAAACTCGACGGTGTCGTCACGTGGCTGAACACGGAAGATGCCAAGAGTGCGCCGGTGTTCGGCGCGGCGCTGGCCGAACGGGATGTCGGCGGTGTATTCATCGCGCCGATTCTTGAGGCGACCATCGCGACAGGGTCCGGGGCGCTCGCGCGCGGCTACGCCTACAAGTTGTCGATGGACCATCCGCAGGCGGCGCGCGGCCTGGTTCCTTACCTGGACCGGTTGGCCGCGGCCAGTCCATCAGCGGCGTACGACGTGCTTGCAGCGGCTGGCGACGCTGTTGACGGGTTCAAACGCGCGCTCGACCTCGTGGACCGCGGAGTTTTGCCTGCGGTGTCCATTGCGGGGCTGGCGTATTCGGTCGGCTCACGTAAGCCGCACGCCGAAGAGTTCCGCGATGTCATCGCACGGCTCGTGAAGGCGCATCAGCAAACGCACGATGCCGCGCCGCGCCGCGCTGGGTTACAGGCGCTTTCGGTGGCCGTGCACTTCAAGTCTCGCGAGCCAGACTACGCCGCCGCCCTTGCCCTCGCGGACGTCAAGCACCACGCATGGGCCTTGGTAAACGCCGATTCGGCAGGGCACCCGAGCGAGGCACACGATTGGGAAACGGTCGTTGAGTGGTTGTTCCAGGATAATCCAGCCGTTGCGACGAGGCTGATCGCGCATCGGCTGATTTCGGGACCGCGCGGTGAGGATGGCGCTCGCGAACTCTTGGTGGGCTACGCAGGCGCCTATTCGAAGGAAGTGATGGACGCATTCGGCGAGGTGCTGCTGGACGAACAACACGGCTGGCAGCTTCAGGTAGAGGTCTATCACGATCTGGTCGCGTCGATACCGGCGCCCGTCGTCATCGACTGGCTCAGGCGGCATGGAGTCGAAGGGGCTCGGCGCCTGGCGAGGCACCTTCCTGCCCCGCAGGTCTCAAGCTCCGGTCAGTTGGTCGTGCCCGAGGCACTCGAGTTTGTCTTGACTGAATTCGAGGACGACGACGACGTATTCAACAACTTCGTCACAGGCTGCCACGGCTTCGAGTCCTGGTGGGGCGACGCTTCGGGCCGCCTCACGCAGGAGGCGGCCGAGGCCCGGAAGTTCCTTTCACATCCGCTTCGAAGGATTCGGGAGTGGGCGCGAATGGAGAGCGAGCAACGGCACCGGGTCGCTCATCACGAGCAGCAGGCTCACGCAGAAATGTTTGTTGAGTGACTCGGGTCGCGCTGCCGCAAGCGACCAGCGTATGAGGAGAAGGAAGCATGAATCGCAAGAGCAAGACGCAGACGTCCTGCGCCGTCGGAGTGTGCCTGATGATGGTGGCAACGGCGGCGGCGCAGCCGTTCACGGTGGTTTACACCGAGATTCCCGGCCATCCGACAGCAGCCGTGCCCGGTGTGCCGGGTGAGGAGTTCACCGGGCTGCTCGAGCTGGCCGGCAGCCCGAGCGGGAATCACTGGATCTTCAAGGGGTTCACGACCGCGGTCTCGGCGGCCAACGATGTGATGGTGGCCGGCTCGGGCGACACGGGTGTGACCGTGGCCAAGGAGGGCGATGCGGCTCCGGTCGATGGGCTGACCTACGGTTTCATGGACTCGGACTGCGGCATCAACGACTCCGGCCTGTATGCGTTCGGCAACCGGCTGAGCGGCGGACCGACCACCACTGACGAAGTCATCTTCGTCTACAACGGCGAGGGGCTGGTGGCCGCGGCCCGCGAGGGCGATCCGGCGCCCGGATTGACGGACAACCCGCCCGGCGCCGCGGGCGATGAGCTGTTCGGCAACTCACTCAACTCCGCCCACGTGCTGGCCGACGGCACGGTGGCTTTTCGGGCCGATCTGATCCAGAACATCGCCACCGCCTTCCGCTCAGCGCTCTACCACGGCTCAGCCGTCCAGGCGCAGGAAGGCACGATGATCGACGGATTCACCATCGACAGCTTCGCCGCCCTGGCCGGCAACACGTTCAGCAGCGACCCGACCGGCCTGCACTGGATCGTCGAGGCCGACACCGATCCGTCGGCGCTCAATAACACCGAATCGGTCGTCGTAGACGGCGTCCTGCAATTCCGCGATGGCGACATCCTGCCCGGCCTGGGCTCGGGCGTGACCGACATTTTCGGCGTCAACATGGCCGGCAACGGCGACTGGTTTGCCCGCGGCGAGAGCGCGGTCGACGTCGGCTGGGTGATCCGCAACGGCGTCGTGCTGGCCACGCTGGCCGACCCGATCACACCCGGCTCATTCGAAGTCTTCGTCACGCCCGCGACGGGCACGACGTTCTTCACCGCTCGAGGTCATCGCTACGGCGACTATCTGATCGGTGGCCTGACGAACGCCGATCCGACCACCGACGCCGTGCTCGTGCTGAACGGGTTGCGGGTCGTCGCCCGCGAAGGCGACGCCGTGGATCTGGATGGCAACGGAATGGCCGATGACGATGCGTTCATCAACAGCTTCAACGCCGACAGCGCGTTCGTCGACGACTGGCGCGTGTTGCACCTTTTTGTGACGCTGCGGAACGGCGCGGGGACCAGCCTGGGCGACGCGTTCCTTCGAGAAGACGTGCACGTGCCGGGCGACGACGACGGCGATGGCGACGTCGATCTGCCCGACTACGCCAACGTCGCCGACTGCCTGAGCGGCCCCGGCGGCGGACCCGTTGCGCCGGCGTGCCGGTTCTTGGACCTCGACCAGAATTCCGACGTCGACCTGGCCGATGCGGGCGCGTGGTTCAACCTGTTCGCGCCGTGACTATCCGGATCAAACTCGACGTGCGCGATCGCGACGAAGGTGTGTAGACAGCGTGGTCGTGGGCGAGCATGCCCGCGCTGGCGCTTGGCCATGCCACACTCGAATGACCCGGATTATTCATGGTCACACTGTCAACGGCTCCTAAGTCGCTGCTGCGGCAGCGGTTGCGCGTATGTTTGGGCCAAACATGCGTGTCGCGCGCTGCCGAGACTCCGGCGTCACCGGCGTTCGGGCCCGCGCCCTCGGCGGGCGGGGTTCTGAGTGGGTCGGCTGCGCTTCAGAACCCCGGCCGCCAAGGCCACGGGTCGCGAGCGCTGAACTGGTTCCGGATCAATGACCGAGAGCTGAATCGGTCGTGGCGGCGGGGGCATCATGAATAGTCGGGGCTAAGAATGGCGCGGGCAGTTTCTAATCGCGTTGGGCCAGCGACGGCCGCAAGCGCTCGGTCCAGGCGGCGGCGTCGGCGGGCCGGCCCGACTGCGAATAGAGCTCGACAATCCGGCGGGCAGCCTGAATGGTGCGCTCGTCGTGCGGCCCGCGCGTCTCCACCAGCGCACGATGGGCTTCCAGGAGGAGCGGCTCGGCGTGTTCGAAGCGATCTTGCCCGGTCATACAAGCGCCGAGCGCGCTGGTGGTGTTGGCGATCAGCCAATGGCCCGGCGGATAGGTGCGCCGTCGCCACTCGAGTGCCTCTCGAATGAGCGGTTCGGCTTCCGCCGCCCGTCCGAGTTGAGTCAACACGCCGCCTAAGCCAGTGAGTGAGGCAGCCACATCGGGATGGCCCTGCGGCCAGGTCTGGCGCTGGATGGCCAGCGCATCACGAAAGAGCGGTTCAGCCGCGGCCGGCTCGCCCATGTCGCGCAGCACGGCCGCCAGGCTACTCAAGGCGCCGGCGACCCGCGGATGACGGTCGCCCAGCCGCGATCGTCGGATTCGCACGACTTCCTCAAGGTGCTGGCGCGCGGTGGCCAAGTCGCCGCGGGCGTAGGCCAAGCCGCCCAGGCTGTGCAGAGTTTCGGCGACGTCGAGATGGTCGGCCGGCAGAGTGCGCTGGCGGATCGCCAGCGCTTCTTCAAGTAGCGGTTCGGCCACGTCGGGCTCACCCGTCATGTGCGACACTGCCCCGACATTGTGCAGGCTCAGCGCCAGGTCAGGATGATCGGGCGAGAGCGCTGCGCGGCGGATGTCGAGCGCCGCACGCAACAGTGGCGCGGCTTCGGCGTAGCGACCGGTGATGTACATCAAGTGCCCGAGGTTGTTCAGACTCTCGGCCAGCGACGGGTGTTGTGCCGGAAGCAGCTCGCGCCGCAAGTCGAGTGCTTCGCGGTAAACCGGCTCGGCCTCGCCGAACTCACCGAGCGCCACCAGCGCCGCGCCGAGGTTGTTCAGACTCTGGGCGATGTCAGGGTGTTTTTCGCCCAGCAGCTCGCGGCGCAGCGCCAGGGCTTCTCGGTGGAGAGCGATGGCCTGCTCATACTTGCCCTGTTGATCGAGGATGGCCGCCAGGTTGTTCAAGCAGGTGGCCACGTCAGGGTGGCGATTGCCGTGAAGCCGCTGCAGCGTCTCGAGTGCTTCACGCTGGAGCGGCTCGGCAGCGTCGAACTCGGATGCGCTTTTGTGCACGCCGGCCAGATTGCCGAGCGTCATGGCCACGTAGGCGTGGTCGGGGCCGTACACGGTGCGATACGTCTGCAATGCCTGCTCGTAATGCGTGCGGGCGTCGTCCAAGCGGCCCGTGGCCTGCATCAGCGAGGCCAAGTGACTGAGGCTGGCTGCCACGCGGGCATCGGTCTCGCCCAGCAAGCGCCGCCGCAACTGCAGCGACTCGACCAGCAGCGGCTCAGCGGCGGCATACTCACCCTGCTCGATCCGCAGCAAGCCGAGGTTCGCGAGGCTGGCGGCAACGTCCGCGTGCTCGTCACCCAGCGTTTCGCGGCGCGTTTGCAGCGCTTCGGACAGCAGTCGATCGGCCTCGTCGTTGGCTCCGAGGTTCTTGTAGACGCGGCCGATGGCATCCATCAGGCGTGCCCGGATCAGCGGCTCGTCGGCCAGCTCGCGCGAGATTTGCTCGGCGCCGCCGCGGAGGATGTCTCCGGCCGTGACGTCGATCCCGGCTTTCGATCGTCCGGCGGCCGTTTCGAACGGGTCGGCCACGCCGAAGATCCCAACCAGGAATTCGGCCACTTCCGACGCGGACTGGGCCTCGGCCGCAGCCTGCTGCTCGGCCACCTCGGCGCGGCGCAAGTTGTTCTCAGCGGCCTGGCGGCGTTCGTCGGCGATCCGAGCTTGGCGCCGCGTGGCAACGATTCCACCGACGAGGCTCAGCGCCACCAGCAGCGCTGCGGCGACGCCGGCACGGTGCCGCGTGGCGAACTTGGTCGTGCGATAGACCCAGGTGTCGCCACGAGCGACAACGGGGCGCCCTTCCAGATGTCGGCCGATGTCCTCCGAGAACTGCTCGACCGAGGCGTAGCGGCGCTGCGGCTCCTTGCGCAGGGCTTTCAGGATGATCGTGTCCAGATCGCCGGACAGCTTCCGCCGCAGCCGCTCGGGATGAATACCCGTGGACGTCGTGGAAGGCGCCGAACGAAGTCGCTGTGCGCAGTCAGTAGCCACTGCGAGTGGCATGGCCAAGCGCCAGCGCGGCCATGCCCGACCGCCGTCATGCCCGCGCTGCGCTTGGGCATGCCACACGTCGCGCTCCGCGTGCCGGCGGGTCACGACGCTGCTGGGCCGGTCGGGCTCCTGCTCGCAGATGGCCTGTGCCCATTCGTGGGCGGAGCTGCCTGAGACGCGGTACGGGCGCTTGCCGGTCAGCAGCTCGAACAAGATCACCCCCAGCGAGTAGACATCGCTGGCCGTGGTCAGCGGCTGGCCGCGGATTTGTTCGGGGCTGGCATAAGCCGGTGTCATCGGACGCCAATCCGAGAGCGTGGCATCGCCCGCATCGCCGGCATCCAGCAACTTCGACAGCCCGAAGTCGAGCAGCTTGGGAACGCCGTCGGCTCCGGCGCCGGTGACGAGCACATTGCTCGGCTTCAGATCGCGGTGGATGACCAGCTTCTGATGCGCGTACGACACGGCTGCACAGACGGTGCGGAAGAGCTGCAGCCGCTGGCTCAGCGAGAGCCCGTGCCGATTGCAATAGACATCGAGCCTCTCGCCCTCGATGTATTCCATCACCAGGTAGGGCCGGCCATCCTCGGTCGTGCCGCCGTCCAAGAGCCGAGCGATGTTGGCGTGATCGAGCCCGGCCAGCGTCTGGCGTTCCTGTCGAAAGCGGCGCAGCAGATCGACGCGGCTGCGGACATCCAGGTCGCGCGCGGTCTCGCGGATGACTTTGATCGCCACGCGCTGCTGATATTCATCGTCGGCACGGGCAGCCAGATAAACGACGCCCATGCCGCCGCGCGCGATCACGCTGATGAGTTCGTAGGGGCCGATGCGGCGCCCAGCCAGATCGCCCCGAGTCCCAGTTGTGCATAGCGTCAGGGCGGGCGTTTCGATGAAGCCGGCCGCCCGTTCGTGTGCGGCCAGCAGCGATTCGATCTCCCGGCGTAGGTCAGGGTTGTGTCCGCAAGCCTGATCAAGGAACGTGGCACGGCCGTCCGCCGCCTGCTGAACGGCGGCGTCGAACAGGGCCTTGATCTGTGGCCATTGCGCGTTCACCGACCTGCTCCCACGTGCGTGCGCGCTGGCGACCCGACGTTTAGCCGCGCCCCGCCGGCAGGCGGGAAGCGCGCCAGTGCTTCGGGCGCAGCGCCGGCTCCGCTATTCGAACACCCCCGACGTCGTCGAGCGCCGCCACATGGTCCCAACGGAAACCGGTGGCGCGCTCGCGCGCGAAGCGTTGGTCCGGGACGCGCTAGCTCTGCGCGCGTGTCCCGGATTGGCCCGCGGCTCTAACGGGCCGCGGCTAAACGTGAGCCGTCGCGCCCTCGCTGACTTCGCGATACAGCCAAGCCTTGGCCAGCGTCCACTCGCGTTTCACGGTGGCCGGTGATATCGCCAGCGTCTCGGCCGTCTCCTCAATCGTCAGGCCGCCAAAAAAGCGGAGCTCGACCACACGGGACTGCTGTCGATCGAGCTCAGCCAGCCGGGTTAGCGCCTCGTCCAGCGCCACGATGTCGACGGGCGGCTCGGGCGCGTACGCAAGCACTTCATCCAGAGGCAGTATTCCGTGACCCCCGCCGCGCTTGTCAGTCGCGTGCGCACGGGCGTGATCGACCAGGATGCGGCGCATCAGGCAGGCCGCCACGCCCAGGAAGTGCGCCCGATTCCTCCAGCGGATGCCGTCCTGCTTGAGCAGCCGCAAGTAGGCTTCGTGCACCAGCGCCGTGGGCTGCAGCGTGTGATCCGACCGCTCGCCTCGGAGGGCCCGATCGGCCAGCATCCGCAGCTCGTCATACACGAGCGGCAGCACGGCGGCGCAGGCCTGGTCCGCAGCCTCGAACTCGGCCAGTAATTCGGTCACCTCGCCGGACGGAGTGGTCGTGGTCACTAGGACCTCCGTACGAGCATACGAACCGCTGAGCTGATTCTTGCGCCATTTTCGCGTTGACCGGTGATGTCGGCAACACCCACGGAGCGAGCTCAACGAGGGCAGGACCGTTGTGCGCCCGCCGCCCGAGGCGTCGCCGACTGGGTGAGCTGCTTGAGCGGCATTTTCCGCGTTGCCGGAAGGACACGAGCGCGGCCAGCCCCGAGCGATGGGGCGCTGCCGCAGGGCAATCGCCAACGCGAAAGGAAGTGATCACGATGAAATCGAGCGCACTGCGACTTACCGGCGCCCTGATCCTGGCGGGGCTCGCAAGGAGTGCCGGCGCCGGGGATTTGAATCCGCTGCCCGGTCCGATCGGCCCAACCATGAAGGCCCTCAGTGCGGTCGAGCCGCGCACACCGGTCGATACGCTGCCGGGCGACGCCGACGCCTTGCACGTCATCAGCCAGCCCGGGAGCTACTACTTGACGTCGGAGCTGATCGGGCAGGCAGGCAAAAACGGCATCAAGATCACCGCGAACGTCTTGAATGCGACCATCGATCTGAACGGCTTCGCGGTCACGGGCGTGCCGGGCTCATTACACGGCATCGTCGGCGAGTTTACCGCGCCGGTTCCAGAGTACCACCTCATTGAAATCCGCAACGGCACCGTCCACCTGTGGGGTGGGGACGGTCTCAACCTGGCGGCCAAGAATGCCTCGCTCTTGCGATGTACGTTGGAAGGCAACGGGGGCAACGGGGCAACACTAGGCCTCGATGCCATTCTGCGGGCATGCATTGCCCGCAGCAACAGCGGCAAAGGCATCGTGGTCGGTGCGAATAGCATGGTCATCGACTGTCTCGTCGCCCGGAACACGGGCCGGGGCATCGAAGCTGGCGACTGCACCACTATTCGCGGCTGCAGAGTCTTCGCGGCCGGTTCGGAGGCGATCGTCCTATCCAACAATTCTGTGCTGGACGTGACTGAATACGACCACCATCCGCATCCCCTGCCCGCGCCAGCGGTCCGGGTCACCGGAATCGGTAACCGCATCACGCGAAATCACGGACGCTTGAATGTGGCCGGCGGGGTCGGCCTTCGCGTCGAGGCCGCCGGCAACCATATTGCGGACAATACGATCGGCGGGACGGGCAGCGTGAACATCACCGGGCTGCAGGTGACGGCAGCCGGCAACCTGATCATACGGAACAGCGTGAGCGGGGTCGGCACCGCCGGAACCGGTTACGACATCATCACACCCGGAAACACCGTCGGGCCGATCGTCAACAGCGGCAACATCGCGACCAACAGTAATCCCCATGCCAACTACGCCTTTTAGGAGACGGCGATGTATCGGGCTACCGGCTTTGCGATCATGGTCAGCTCTGCGCTGACAACTCCCCTCCGCGCTGAGTCGAATGTCGACGCCGCTCACAAGTTCGCGTGGGCCGAGAACACTGGATGGACCAACTGGCGCGGCGAGGCGGCGCCGGGCCAAGGCGTGACCGTGCACAATTCTTTCTTGTCGGGATTCGTCTGGGGCGAGAATGTCGGGTGGATCAATACCGGCGACGGATCGCCAGCCAACGGCGAGAGCTACGGCAATATGGACGGCAGCGACGTGGGCGTGAACATCACACCGGACGATTGCCTGACCGGCTTCGCATGGGGCGAGAATATCGGCTGGGTGAACTTGGAAGGCGGCGCCTCGGCCGAGCCGGCGAACCCCGCTCGGCTGGATCGGGCCGCGGGCCGTCTGCGTGGCTACGCCTGGGGCGAGAACGTCGGATGGATCAACCTTGATGACGCCATGCACTTCGTGGGCGTGATCACGGCGGTAGACATCACTCAGGCCAACCCGCCGCTCGACAATCCGTACCTGCCCGGTATCCAACCGTTCCGAGATGTGCTGCAGACTGGTGCGACCGCAGGACTAACGCAGGGCATCGGCGCGGCCGGCACGCCCGACGAAGGCCCGATCCGCTACGCGCCCATCAGTGTGACCTTCGGCGCCTTGCCAATCCCCTCGCCGAGCCCAAGCAACATCACTGTGTCGTGCACAGACGTAGCCGGAAACGGTCTAAATGACTGCCCGGCGGTCACAGCGGTCGATGAAGGGCCAAGCCCGAGCCAGTTTCTCATCACGCTGAGCGCGGCGATTCCACCGCGTGAGTGCGTCACGATCACATTTGCCGGGACCGCGCCCGGGCAGGAGTTGCAGTACCAATCGCTGCCGGGCGACACCAGTCAGAACGGAACCACGAACACCGTGGACCTGCTGGCCATCATCACGGCCCTGAACAACGGCACGGCCAACCAGGCTGAGAATCTGGCGCGGTTCAACGTCAATCGTTCGGCCCGACCAGTGGGCGTCAATACCACCGACCTGCTGCGTCAGGTGCAACTGCTGAACGGCGTCAATACCACGCAAGTGTTCAACGGTGCAGCGGTAGCGGCCTGCCCATGAGTTGAAGGGCTGGGCGAAACGCCCTAACGGGACTCGGGCACCATACTGTATGAGCCGTTTCCGCCACGAGTTTCGCGTTTCTCTATGGGGTGAGGTGAGGTGGACACGATCGACATTCCAGGAGCAAGCCATGTTGCGCCAGTTCGTATTCGGTATGACCGTCTTCGTAGCCGCAATCCCCGCCAGCTCCGCGCGAGCGGGCGATTGCGATTCTACCGGCCTGGACGACGGTCCGCTCGAGCGGACGGAAGGGGATATCGAATTCGACATCCTCTTCGACCAGCTTGAGGCGGGCGAGTCGTGCGGCCGGGCCGGCGTGAGCACCAGCCGCGTGCCGCTTCAGGTGGCGACGTGGGTGCAGAACGTCGTGAACACCAGCCTCCCGCTGCACGCTTTGTTCGGCTTCCGCACGGCCTGGATCGACTCGCTGCCCGACTTTGACATCATGATCTACGACGTTTCCGACAGCGGACCGGGATTTGCACGGTCCTCGTGCATCATGATCGATGCCCCGTCGTTCTGTTGTAAGGGGTTCGACTGCGACGGCGACGGCGCCATCGACGGCACCGACCTCGAGCTGCGCAAGACGCTCAGCCACGAGCTGTTTCACACCATCCAGCGCAACTACTTGTGCGATGCGACGGACTGCGACAACTCGGTGGGCGACACGTTCGGGAAGTGGGTGGCCGAGGGCACAGCCCGCTGTCACGACGATCGCCTGTACGCAGATCTGGACGCCGCCAACTTCACGTCACCGTCGCCGTCGTTCCGCGGAGAAGTCGGACGGGCCAGCGGACCGATCCGCTCGCCGGGTACGTCGTTGATCGACTTGTCGTATGGCGCGTGCCTGTTCTGGAGCTACTGCTGCGAGCGGTTCGGCGACCCGTCCGAACCAAGTACCTGGAACGAGCCGCAGAAGGGCATTGACTGGCTGCGGACGTTCTGGGAGCAGATCGCCGAGAACGGTGACACCGGCAATATCGCCAGCTTGAAGGCTGCCGCGGACGCCATCGTAATCAGCGGAGGACGCTCGTTGAACGACGCCTGGCTCGATTACGCGATTTGCAACTACACGCACTTGCTCGACGTTTCCGCACTGCCCAATTCAAGTCGCTACCTCTACATCGACGAGCAGCAACCCGCCGCGGCTGGCGGACCGGTCTATCCGGCCGTCGTGCCGACGCCGGCAGCCCTGGGCGTGGCCGGTTCCGGCACCGTCGACCAATACGCCATCCAGTATTTCGAAGCACCGGTCCCCGGCACGCAGTGTCAGGGCGTCGGCTTCGTCGGGCAGTCGGTCCCGAACAGTGACACGTCGCTTCTCTGCCTGCTCTTTCCACCCACGTGCAACAACAACCGCGAAGTGCTGGGCTGGGCGCTGGTCGGCGTGACGGCCGACAATCGCGCTGTCGTTCTGTCGCGGGCGCAGGGCAAGGAGTTCGCCCGCACGTTCCTGAGCTCGTTCCCCGATACGATTGTCCGGCTGGGCGCGATCGTGGTCGGCCTGGAGAACGCCGGCACGTTCGAGTTCACATTCGGCAGCGGTCCCATCTCGCTGGACGAGATCACCTGGCCCAACTCGGTCCGCCCGGCCTATCCCGGGCCTTCCGGAACTCCGGGCCGCTTCCTGGCGTCGGTCGTGGTCGAGGGGCCGGAGGCGCTCAAGCCGCCCGGCGAGGGCCCGCGGTCGGTGAAGGGATTGCGCCGCGAGGATTTCGTGGCCGAAGTCAGCGGCGCACCGGGCACGTTTCCGGCCACGGTCATCGCCGACCCATTCTACAGCGGCGACCATTACGAGCTCGAGCTGCAAGCAACCGTGCCGGCCGATGGCTTCTACGACTTGTCGATCTCGCTGCGTGATTGTCCCGGTGTCGTGACCAACCCGGCCGCGCTGTACTTCGGGCCATTCAAGATCAACCAGATGGTCGTGATCGATCGCTCAGGCAGCATGGCGCACCCGGTCGGCAACTCGAAAATGGCCGCCGCTCGAAAGGAAGCCGCCTTCGCCGTCCATGTCGTGGCCGATGACGACCGCGTCGGCGTCGTGACATTCGACGGAGATGAAGAGGATTGCAATGACGACGAGGGCCTCGACGTAGAGGTGTTGGCGCCGTTGGCCGATGCGACGGCCGCGCACCGACAAGACGCCATTGATGCAATCGGGCTGGTCGAGGCGGGCGGCTACACCTGCATCGGCGGCGGCTTGTGGAGAGCACAGGACGAGCTAGACATCTTCGCCTTCGATGCCGACCGGCAGGCCGTGCTGCTGCTGTCCGACGGCATGGAGAACGAAAGCCGCTGGTGGGCCGACGACGACGGCGGGGCCTGTCCTAGCGCCCTCAGCCGCATCGGGCCGTCGGCCACGATCATCGACACCATCGCGTTCGGTCCGCAAAGCGACCAGGAGCTCATGCAGGAGATCGCGACCGCAACCAATGGCTTCATGCTCAGATATGTCGACGTGAGCGAGGCCGAGGGCGGCGGCTCGGCGTCGGCGATCGCCAACCAGCTCGCCGAAGCCTTCGTCGACGGCATTCAGCACTTCCGCGGGCTGCAGCGGCTCCATGCTTCGGCGGGTCTGCTCCAACCCGTGGCCGGCGGAACCGAGATCGTCATTCCGGTCACCGAGGAGGGCGTCGATCAGGCGACGTTTTTCTTCCACGTCGCGGACAGCGGCGCCAACCTCAGCGTTGAGCTGGTCGACCAAAACGGCGTCGCGCCCGCAGCCACCGTGTACTCCACGCCCGGTCACGTCGTCTATCATGTTGACGGGGTCCTGGCGCCCGGGAACTGGAGTGCGACGCTCAACGTCGATCAGAACTCGGAGTACTTCGCCGGGCTCTTGGGGCGACAACGCTTCGGCAGCTGGTTGCGGGTGCGGACGTATCAAATCCACGTCGGTGATCTGAATACGCAGCCGGAGCCGGAGGGACAATATGAGCAGGGTGTACCGGTCACGATCCTGGCCGCGCTGTCCGATTCGCAGGGAGCGATCCTCGGGGCCGTGGTCGAGGCGACCATTGTCCAGCCGAATGGCAGCACGGGTTGCAGCCCTTATCGCCTGCGCGACGACGGCACGCAGGACGACGGCGAAGCCGACGACGGTGTTTACGGTCTGATCTACACCGAAACGGCCATCGGCAGCCAGAATGGCGTCGACCACGACGATCCGATGACGCCACCACCAGCCGAGGATCGCGGCACGTATGTCGTTCACGTCAGCGCGACTGGCACTTCCAACTATGACGACGGTTTCCAGCGCTTCGCAGCCACGGCCTTCCACGTCTTTGCCGACCAACGCGACTTCGATGCCGACGGCTTGCCCGACTCGTGGGAGCTGTACTACGACACTGGCGGTCAAATCCCCAATGCTGCCATCGATCCCGATGACGACGGCCTGCCGCACTCGGGCGAGTTCCTGTTTGGCACCGACCCGTTCGATCCAGACAGCGATGACGACGGTGAACTAGATGGGTCGGAGTGGCTGCACGGACGCTGCCCGACAGATCCGGACGACAGCCCGCTGGCCTTCCCATTAGATGTAGAAGTCATCACCGAGGCCGGCGACGACGGCAGCGCCATGCGGCCGGACGCCAACCTGCTGCGTTTCCCGTGGCTGGCCCACTACGGCGAGCTGAAGATCGAGCGGGCGGTCGATGTGCCGGGTGTATTCGAGTTGCTCGCGACCCTCGACGTGATTGAGGGGGGTGACGCGAACTACTTCGACGAGGAGGTTCAACCCGGGCGCACGTACCACTATCGTTTCCAGGCGGTCGGCGCCGATGGCGGCCTCACCCGCCGGTCGCGGATCGTGACTGGGACGATCGCCGACCGCGATGGCGACATCGACTTGGACGGTGACATCGACCTGGACGACTTCGCCATCTTCCGCGGCTGCCTGATTGGCCCGATTGGCGAAGTGGCCGGCGTCTGTGTACTGGCCGACCTGGACGGCGCCAGCAAGGACGTCGATCTGGCCGACTTCCGTATCTTCCAAAACAACTTCACCGGGAGCCTGAGCGGTGCGCACGACTGCTGCGAGACTGGCACCGCCGGATGCGAGGATCCGGCCGTCGAGCAGTGCGTCTGTGCCGTGGATCCCACATGTTGTTCGGACGCCTGGGACGCCTACTGCGTCAACGCGGTCGAGAGCCTGGGTTGCGGCTCGTGCGGCGGCGATGCGTCGTGCCCGGTGTCGGACCACGACTGCTTCACACCAGGCGGGGCTGGCTGCACGGCGGCCGGATGCTGCGCGGCCGTCTGCGGACTGGATGCCTTCTGCTGCCAAGTGAGTTGGGATGGCGTCTGCGTGGCCGAGGCCGCAGACCACTGCTGCGCGGCCCGTGGCGAATGTGACGACGGCAATCCGTGCACAACCGATCTGTGCAACGACGGCCAGTGCATGTCGATCGCGGCGCCGTCAGGTACAAGCTGCTCCGACGGCCACTTCTGCAACGGCACCGAGAGCTGCAACGGCAACACCGTTTGCCTGTCCGGCGTTTCGCCCTGCACGGGCAACGCCATCTGTGATGAGGCCAATGACCAGTGCGATCAGTGCGATGAAAACGCGGATTGCGACGACGGCCAATTCTGCAATGGCGCCGAGACGTGCAGCTCGACGGTAAGCTGCCAGCCGGGCACACCGCCCTGCCTGACGACGAAGCTCTGCGACGAGGCCAACGACCAGTGCGACCAGTGCAACGACAACGGTGACTGCAACGATGGTCAATTCTGCAACGGCACAGAGACGTGCGGCTCGACCGGCACCTGTCAGCCAGGGACGCCGCCGTGTCTGACGACCCAGGTCTGCGACGAGGTAAACAACGAGTGCGACCAGTGCAACGACAACGGCGATTGCGACGACGGCCAGTTCTGCAACGGGCCCGAGATGTGTAGCACGTCGGGAAGCTGCCAGGCCGGCACAGCGCCTTGTCCGCCGCCGCAGATGTGCGACGAGGCCAACAATGTGTGCGGCGGCAACCACAGTTGTTGCGTCACCGGTGGTCCGGGTTGCGATGACCCACAGGTCCAGTCTTGTGTCTGCGCTCAAGACCCGTTCTGCTGCCAGACAGCCTGGGACCAGATCTGCGTCGATGAGGTGACTTCGTTCGGGTGCGGCGCCTGCCCGCAGGGATTCAACATCGACGTGGGGCGGATCACCGGCGCTGGAGCCGGCGCTCCGGCGGCCACGTTCGTCGGCGCTGCAGGTCAAGCCGGCGTCTGGAACGACATCACCGGCACAACCACCGGCCCGTTCCCGCTGGTCGATCTGGACGGCGCTCCCACCGGTGTCACGCTGACGCGCAGCAGCGGCGTCGGCGGCGGCTTCGGGTTCAACAATCCGAACACGTCCGGCGATTTCGAGAAGTTGCTCGACGACGGACAGGACGTGGGCGGAGCCGGGTCCAGCCGGACCTACACGTTCCACGGCTTGCCGCCGGGAGCCTACGTGCTCTTTACCTACGCCGTGGCGCCGGACAACGCCGGCTACGTTTCCAACGTCGTGGTTCCCGGCTCGCCCAGCCCGAATCCGCAACCGGTCGGTGGGGTGATACCGGTGAATGGCTTTGCGCCCGGCGTCACGCACGCGATCCACCCGATCACGGTCCCGCCCGGCGGACCATTGAACGTAACGATTACGACCGTCAACGGCTTCGGCACCGTGAACGGTTTCCAGATCGCACCGGGTTCTTGATGATTGGGGGCGCTACGGCGGCACGATGCCGCATCAGCAGGGTGAGCGTGACGCTGTGCACGACGATAGCCGCGGCCGTCGCACAAGCGTATGTGGCGACGAGTCCCGCGCCACCGAGGGACCAACTGACGACCACGAAGAACGCGGCGAACGCGAACGATCCCATGACGACGCCGCGGAGAACATGCGCTGCCGCCGCCGCTCCGCCTTGATGATGCGCGAAGGTTGCCATGACCGCCGCAAAAACGGGGAAGGGAGACAACAATCCGCTCAACTGCGGGCCCAGCACCGAGGCCCCAGCGGTGATGCCAACCACCAGCGTGGTGGCCACGACGATCCGAATGCGAAGGTCCCACCGGACTGGCACGAACCTGCGAACTTCGTTCGGCCGAATCGGGATGAGGCGCGATGCGAGCAGCAAAACACCCAGCACGGCAGCGAAAGACACGATCGGAGGCGAGGTCAGATCCCACACGAGCCAGGTGACCATCAGAAACACCGTGAATCCGCACAAGGCGGCGGTGTGCCAAAGCCCGGCACGGGCGATCGTCGCGTAGACCACGCAAAACGATGCCACACCAATCAGGCCCAGAAGCGTCCCGTTGGCCGCTTGGGCTGCGAAAGGCGGACCTTGTTCCAGCGCCAGGAAGATCGACACAGGCCCCGATGTCAGCGGAAGGCCGGCCAGCCAACCGCCAACGCCGGCTCCCCACCGGCGGGCCGCCAACGTGGCCCCGGCAATCAGCACAGGCGTCAGTAGGAGCTTCAGGACCCAGAGCTCCATGCTTCCGCGAGCCTCGCCCTCAGGGCCGCCATGCGCCGTATTGCTCGAACACACACAGCGGACCGCACCGGACTGACGACCCCTCTCTCACGTCCTTATCGCCTATTGACAGTGAGAAGACTACGCGCTAGTATATCACCAGTCAATAGCCGTTTGATAGTGATACCGAAGGAGCTTGACTTTGGCCGTCCGACGCGTGCTCCCGATCGAGACCGTTCCCCTGGTAGGGGGCGCACTGTGCCTGAACTTTGTCAATACGACCGGGGCTCGCGACCTTTCGCAGCCGCGCGAGCGGCTCAAGCGCTATCGGGATGTGCTGACCTTCTGCTCGAGGACCGGGCTGATGCAGTCTGCTCGCCTGCGGGCTCTGTCGCGGGTCTGCGAGCGCAACCCGCGCGCCGCGCGGCGTGCCCTGGCCCACCTGATTGCGGTTCGAGAGGTGCTGTATCGCATCTTCGTCGCCGTCGTGAAGCGGGCCACGCCGGGCGCGGCCGACTTAGCAGCCTTTAACGCGGAGCTCGCCGCGGCGAAGCGGCTCAGGCAGCTTACCCTGACGCGCGGCGTGCCGCGCTGGAGCTGGGCCGGCCAGCCCGATGACCTCGAGCAGATGCTCGGGCCAATTCTGCTTTCGGCCGCCGAGCTGCTCGGATCGCCGCAGCTCGCCAGCCTCAAGCAGTGCGGCGCGTGCGTGTGGTTGTTCCTCGATTCGACGCGGAACCACAGCCGTCGCTGGTGCAAGAACCTGTGCGGCGACCGCGTCAAGTCGCGGCGGTACTACCAGCGGCACAAAGGCAAAGCCCGCTCGTCGCCTTCTTAGGACCAGGTCAGGAGATGCGCATGCGTGAGAAATGGACCGATCGAGTGTTCAACTTCGACATCCCCGCGGCAAGGATGCCATGTCTGCTGGAGCGGCTGCGTGGAACGGCGGTCCGGATCGAGGAGCAGCTGCGTGGCGTCTCGGCCGAGCACCTGCACCGGCGACTGGGTCAAACCTGGTCGCCCCAAGAGAACATCGGGCACTTGCTGGACATCGAAGCGTTGCACCTGGGCCGGCTGGATGACTTCGACGCCGGCCTGTCGCAGCTTCGCGCCGCGGACATGAGTAACCAGAGAACTTGGGACGCCAATCACAACGCCACGCCGCTGGAGTGCCTGCTGGAGCGGTTTCGGATGGAGCGCGTGCAGTTGGTCGGCCGACTCGAGGCCTGGAGCCCGGAGCGGTTGGACACAAGCGCCGTGCATCCCAGGCTGGCCGTGCCGATGCGCGTCGTCGATCTGGCGTATTTCACCGCCGAGCACGACGACTACCATCTGGCACGAGTCCAGGAGCTGCTCACGGCATTCCTGCACGGGCGAACCTGATGCGCGAGCGGCGTTTCACCGGCGTGTCCCGTTCAGACCGGTGTGGCCTGCCGCAGCACGATCGTCAGCCAGAAGATCACGCCGGTCAGGATGGAGAGCACGGTGCTCATGCCCTTGATTCAGGCCTCCTGCTCGAAGGGTGAAGCGTCCAAGCACCGCGCGTCGGAAAGCACGGCTCGGTCAAGCCGGCCGTCCATGTCCTCGAGCGTCGGCATCGCGTCGGACGTCCGTGCGCGGGCCATCATCGTTGTGTCCACGGGGTTGTTACACGTGCTGGCGAAGACGGTGAGGCCGATGGCGGCAGCCAACGTGAGCGCGAGTTGCATGAATGATCTCCAGATGCCCCATCTCTTGGGGGCCAACGAACGGACTGTCTGTCAGCGGAACCGTTCCCGCCGCGCCGGGCGCGATCGTAATGGAGGCGGGTCGAATTGTCACGCGGATTCGTCGGCCGGCTCGTCGCCCACACCGCCCAGGCGACGTTTGATCGGCCGGCCCGCGAAGCCGCGCAGCGTGGGCCCGCGCAGAAACTCGACCAGGCGCCGGCCGGCCGGCGTCGAGAGTGTGGCGTCAAGCCGAGCGACGCCGTCGCGGAAGCTGGCCATGCCGCGGTACAGCAGCTTGTAGGCCATGGCAATCTCGCGCCGCTCCTCGGCCGAGAGGCCGGCGCGACGAAGCCCGACGCGATTGACCCCGACACACTCGTTCCGGCCCGTAAGGATGAAGAACGGGGGCACGTCGTTGGTCACGGCCGCGTTGCCCCCGATCATGGTCAACTCGCCGATGCGGACGAACTGGTGGATGCCGGCCCCGCCGCCCATCATGGCGTTGTTGCCCACGTGCACGTGGCCGGCCAGCATCACGTTGTTGATCAGCGTCACGCCGTCACCGACCTGGCAGTTGTGCCCGACGTGCGAATGGGCCATGAAGTAGCAACCCCGGCCGATCGAGGTCGTCGACCCCGGCTCAGTGCCGCGATGAACGCTGACGCCCTCGCGAAGCACGCACTCGTCACCGACCTGGCAATACGACTGAACGTCGGCGAACTTCACGTCTTGCGGCAGATGGCCGACCACGGTGAACGGATGAATCTGGCAATTCTGCCCGATGCGCGTCCAGCCCGTCAGGTAGGCATGGGGATAGACGCGTGTGCCGGCGCCGATCTGGACCGGGCCGTCGATGACGGCGTAGGCACCAACTTCGACCGTCGGATCGAGCTCAGCCTGCGGGCTGATGAGGGCCGTCGGGTGAATCGCCATACCGGTCGGTCGCACGGGTGCCGCGAACGCAGGCGGACCGCCGCCCACTCGATCCGGCCAGAACCTAGTGGACGGTCCTGGAGCCGTCAACGATGACGTGCGGAAGCGGTCCACGGCGACGCGGAAGCGATGACGTGGGTTGACACCGGGCGCCGGGCCGCATAACCTTTGGGGCATCGACTGCGGGGTAGAGCAGTTGGCAGCTCGTCGGGCTCATAACCCGGAGGTCGCAGGTTCGAGTCCTGCCCCCGCTATGCCGGCCGTCCTCATAGCTTCGGCTGTGAGGACGGCCTCTTTTTGTACCACCCGACCATCCGGCAGGACGGCCATCGGCCCAATCACGTCCCCCACGAACCGATTGAACTGAGACGGTGTCATCAGGCTGGCGAAGTTCGCTTTCGCTTCCAGGAATGCCTGTCGGCAGTCCGCCATCAGATCATCCATGTCGGCAACCGCCTGAACCGCCACGGCCTCTAGCGCCTGCCGCAGCCCGTCCCGTTTTGCCTCGTGCTCTGAAAGCTGCCGGGCAATTGCCTTCTTCGCCCCGGCTTCGATATCCGGATCGACCAGCAGCCGGGTCAGGTTGGCGACGAACTTGTCGGCCTCTGCGATTTCGCCCTTGAGCCGTTCCGACTCAGCCCGATTCTGTTCGAGGGCCTCCTGAGACATCGCCATCACTTCGTCGAGGACGCCATCCATGTCGTCAAAGACGGCAGTCATGGCGGATTGAATACGTGCGACGAGCCGATCCTCGCGGACCGACGCGGTATTGCTGCAATCGCCTGCTCTCTTGGCCATGCGGCGGCCGCAGCTGTAGTAGCGGTATTCGCCCTTGGCGTTCTTGCTCTTGCGGCAGTAGTACACGTCCCCGCAACCGGCGCAGAAGAGGTGCCGGGTGAACGGCCGAAGCTCGCCCACATCGCGCGGCCGCTCCACCGAATTCTCCGCCAGTCGAGCCTGGACGCGCTCAAACATCGCGTCGTCGATAATCCGCAACGACTCGTCTCGCGTCATCAGATGACGGCTCTCGTCGCTCCACCGCGGCACGCGCTTCCCGGTTGAGCGATTGAGCTTGTAGCAGCGCCGAAGGAAGCGTACCTCGCCCAGAAGCATCCGGTTGGTCAGGATGCTGCGGACCGTCGTGAAACCCCACGGTCCGCCGAGGCGTGTCGGCACGCCGCGATCCCGGACGCGATTGGCGACTTCCTTGAGGCTGACTGCTTCCGAGTCGTACGCCTGAAAGATGAACCTCACCGTCTCCGCTTCGTCGGGATGAATCGCCAGCCGCTTCTTTCCGTCGGCGTCAGAAACACTGCGGAACCCATACGGTGGCGGCCCACCCGTCCAGAAGCCTTGCTTGTGTCGCTGCACAAGCCCATCACGCGTCCGTTCCGCCAGTACGCGGCTGTAATCGGCAGCGACCACGAGCTGCACGCCGCGGGCGAGCGCATTCGTGCCTTCGGTGACGCTGATGACCTGGACGCCGTGCTGCTCCAGATCCTCGACCAAGACGTGCGTTTCCGCTGCACGGCCGAGGCGGTCATACTTGTACACGTAGAGTCGATCAATCCGGCCGGCCTCGGCCTCTTCCATGAGCCGGAGAAGCTCGGTCCGGCCACCGGTGGTGCGACCGGTTTTCGCCTGATCGATGAAGTGCTTAAGGGGGTTGCCCGCCGCGCGCTCGCAGGATTCGATCTGGACGGCGATGCTCGTGCCGTCGTCCTGTGCGTGGCTTGAGTAACGCGCGTAGAGCGCATCGTACTTGCGGCTCTCGCCGCTAACCTGCCCGTTTCTCCCGACTCTTCCCTGTTGCCCGATCATCACCATGACTCTCGTCCTGATCGTTCGCCTGGTTTTCGATGCCCTTGCGCCGGTCGCGGTACAGCTTGAGCGCACGTGCCGCGATGACCTTGACCAGCCAACGGCGCGCCGCATCGTGGTCCCGTATCACTATAGGGTCCGCACTCGGCGAAGTCGCGCGGCCGCCGTCATTTTCGGAGGCGCTGACTGTTGCAGCAAGTCGGGATGGAACGACGGGTCGCACGCAATTCTCCGGCAATGCCAGGCACGTCACGCGTGCTGTCCCTGCGGGAGGCTTTCCTTGATTCGCTGATACGCCGCTGCGACCTCTTTGAATCGCTGAACGGCCAGTTCCACGAGGTGTGGCTCGACGTTCTGGCCGGTCAGGCGGTCAGGGTGATATTGCCGGCAGGCAATCCGGTACGCCTTCTGCACCTGCTCCAGGCTGGCGCCACGCTTAAGGCCGAGAAGTTCGTAATCCGAGTCAGAAGTTGACGGAGTGCTCGCGGCGCGCTCCCGCCTGTGCTCCCTTTGCTCCTGGTACGTATCGCGCTGGTGTTGAAGCCTTGCCGCGGCCTGTTTCAGCTGCTCCACTGCCGCAGAAAGCTCACCCTCCGCGGCACCTTCGAAGTGCTTCGCAGCCGACCGGCGCATACCGACAGCCGAGCCGATGTCGATTTGCACGGTGACTTCTGTCCTCCCCTTGACCGTGGCAACTCCAACGCTGAGAAGCGAAGGAATGTCGGCGAAACGCACACTGCGCGGGTTCGGCACCTGCGTGATTCGCAGATCGCCTCGCTTGTATGAATCCGTGCTGGCGCAGTCCAGCCAGACGCGATCGGTCCTGCCGAAGCGCTCCACAATCGCATCGCGAACAAGCGCCGCGGGGTAGTCGATGTACGCGATGAGCTTCCAGCAGAAGCTGGTCGGCGCGCGCGACTCCCTGAAACGCTCCCACGCGTGCGATAGGCTGAACATGATCATGGCGAATATGGCAAACGACATGGCCTGACTCCCGACGACAGGAGGGTGAGCCAGGCGCGGATTGCACCACGCCCGGCCCACATCCTGGCAAGCTCATCCTCCGCTCTCCAGCTGCTTATTCGAGCGATTGACGCGCGCTGCGCCCCACGCACCACAGAGCATCCAGAAGACTGGCGCTCCTATGCCGACGGTCATGATCGAGCCGAGAAAGATCAGCCCGAACAGCACGATGAAGTCGGACCAGCTCTTGAGGTACAGGCCGACTCCGAAGGGACCGAAGAGAAAGCCAGCGAAGAACGCGACGATAGCGCTCTTGCCCGCCGCGACCGGCGGCATCTTCTCGGATTCCTTGAATGCGCGGCTCACAACATGGTTGTAATTGATGTTCACGACACTGCTCCTTGCCTTGCGGCATGAATGCGCCGGCGCGGTCCTTCACGTGCCGGGCTATTCCCTTTCCATTCCGGGCGGCTCCGGCTCGCGACCGTCGCGGGCCATTTCCGCCTGTTTCAACCGTTCACCGAGGATCGATGGCCGCTCGTCCGGATCGCGTGCGGCCTTCTCCTTGTCCTCCATCACCTCGCCGGGAGTCTTGGTCCCGTAGAGGCCGTATTGGGCCGGCTGCGCGACGTTCGATTCCGGGTACATCGCGGCGCGCAGCTCCGCGAGTCCCTGCCGGAACATCGCTGAAGCGTGTCCGGTTCCGATGGGTGTGTGATCCTTCTCTGCCACGAATGACTCTCCTTTCTGATCACTTCTCGCCGCGCATATCGCGGAACCGTTCCACGATGTTGCGCTGCTCTATCTGGGCGTCGTTCATGTCGAGGGCGCGCGTGCGCTCGTATTCCTTCCCCAGGTTCGTTGTGATGAGCAGGCCGAGGCCTGCGAAGATGAGGTAGCCGCCGAGGGGCGGGCTCAAAGCCAGCATCAGTCCGCCGACTGCGGCGACGAAGAACGGCTCCACCTCGCTCTTGACCTTGGCTTCGCTCATGCGGCCCGTGAAGCGCATGAGCCAGGGCGTTCCGCTGTAATAGCTGTGCGGCTGCGGGCCGCCTCGCCGACGCCGGATCGCTATGCGCGAACGAATGCCGATAAGCAGGCAAAACACGAGGCCAAGTAAGGTCAGCATCGGGTCCGGATCGTGCCCCGGCTCGCACAGTGCAGGCCAGAAGAAGATGAGCAGGAGCGCCGCTCCGGCTTGCAGACCAACGTATCGCTCGCCGAACGTGCTCGTCCGGTGCAGGCACACTTCGACCGAGAGCGCGAAGGCGCGCGCAATGAACACGATCAGAGCGATTGCGTTTCTCAGGCCATCACGATGATTCGGCGCCTGCTGTTGCTGGTCCATGTCGCTATTCCTTTCTGCGTGCGCGCACTCTCCGCGCGGACGGCGCTTGCCGCCTCCAATTGCTCGCCTTCAATCGAGCGTCAGGGTTTCTGTCGGAAGCTCGTCTTGAGCCACGTGCGATCCGTGGCCTTGAACACCTTTCCGTTCTGGAACGCGATCGCATCGACGGTCCAGTTATTCGATGGACCACCGGTGCGTAGCTGTGTGAACTCCCGTGGCTGAACTTCGTACTCGTACGTCTCGTTGAAGCCGGCGCTCGTCGTCCCGAGGCGACGCAGCCAATCAAGGCCCAGGGACCCCGACCACTGGTCGTCCGCGTCGTGGGACGTGTTGCCGCTGGCAAGGAACTGCCGGGAACGACCTATCAGGCTTGCCGCCCATTCGTTCGTCACCGGGTCGCCGTTCGCGTGCAGAATCTTCGTGTTGAGATTGGCCAGGAGCGAATCGACTTCGGCTCGTCCCTTTTCGCCACTCAGGGCAGCGATGAAGTTGCTGTAGTTCTGCGACAGCAGCACCGTCGCCACCCGCGCGGCTCGGCACGTCGTCTGAAACTGCATGTCGTATGACGTGACGAAGTGCTGGGCTTCATCCGCAAATAGGAAGCACGGCCTTCCATTCTGCGTCACGTCACGGCGCTCGATTGACCGCTGGAAGGCGTGCTTCCACAGCACCTGTGCAAACTGGCCGACCTCAGCATATTCCTTCACCGGCAGATCGATGAGAATGACCTTGCCCTCTTGCACGGCCTCGGGCGTAACGTTTGTCTCGTCGCTGAACAGCTCGCGAAGAACGCCGCGATTGAGCACGTCCACCATAGACGTGAACGTTGACACAATGACGCTGCGCGTCTTATCGCTGAGCGCCGGGAACTCCAGCATGAAGTAGTCCGCGACGATTTCAAAGTCTGCGAGCTGACGCGCCGATTTTGAACGTTGATCCGCTTCGGCCAGGCAGTGCATGCAGAACGAATTCGCCTTCCAGTCCTGCGAAATCGGCAGCGAAGTCGGTGCCGACACGACCACGCGATAAAGATCGGGAATCGTGATCCGTCCCTTGGCGAGCGCGAGCAGGTCAACCACGTTGCGGCACAGTTGCCGATTCGCCCGCTTCCAATAGCCCTCGTCCTCCCGGCCTCCGCCGCCCGTTGTGTTTCGCTCCGCCACTTCGAGCACCGTCGAGAACAGTGCGACGATGTTCTCGGTCAGGCCAGCGCCCCCGCCCTTGCGATTCAGTTCATGGTCAAGAAAGTTGAACCGGTGTTTCTCATCCGGCCCGAATATCACCAGATCGTCGAGCCTGCCAGTCTCGCGACAGTACGCCTCCCACACTGCGCGCTCGCCCGGCTTGGCGGTGAGCACGAGCCCGCCGAAGCCGCCGTTGAGCATTGTGAGCGCGAGCGTTCGGCCGCTGCCGCTCGACTTGCCCGAACCCGTAGCGCCGAGGATCAGCGTGCCCTCGACCGCATCACGAATGGTCCAGAGATCGTCGCGCGACCAACTGATGAGCGGCCAGGACAAAAGCTCCGTCTTCATCAGCTTTCGCTGCGTCCATTTCCTGCGGAACAATCCAAACACGACACACGCCTCCGGGCGATCAGCCATTCTTCTCTTGTGACTCGTTCTGTGATGCAGCCTCTTCCACTGTCCGCCCAGGAACAGCCCGATCGGCATCGCCGCTCGATTTGATGAACAGGCCGATGAGAAACAGCGCCAGTACTGCCATGCCTTCCATGTTTCTGAGTCCTTATCTGCCCTTCACCGAGAGGGCCTTCACAACTTCACCGAGCGGACGCCCATCCGCGCCAGCGACCCTGATTCGATCCGCCAGGTCCGTAAGCCACGCGATCAGGCCCTCGACAGACAGGCTCGGAGCCGATACGGCGACAGATCGTCCTTCTCCCAATCGCATGACCACGCGCTCGCGCGGCTGCGCTTGTCGCCGCGGACGTACCGACGCCTGCTTTCGCGACCTGGTCTCCTGGACGAGTCGGTCGCGTGTGAGCCGGCCGGAGACAATGAGCTCAGCCAGCCGACGCTGTTCCGCATGATCGGCGATTTTGGCCAACTCGTAGGCGCTGCTCATCGGGATACGGCCTTGCTCGACCAGCGCGACGAGATCAGCCGCGAGCACCAGCATTGACGTGATTTTGGTGACGTTCGCACCGGTCATGCCTACGCGGTGCGCCAAGGCGGCAGCGCTGCCGTTTGTGGTTTTGAGCCACCGATCAAAGGCCCGTGCCTTCTCGACCACGTTCAGGTCTTCGCGGGCGCAGTTCTCGATGAGTTGAAGCTCCAGAATCTCGGCTTCGCTCAGTTCGCGTTCCTCAACCAGAACCGGTACGGTGTCCAAGCCTGCTAGCTTCGCGGCCCGCCAACGTCGCTCGCCGGCGATAATCAGAAGCCGATTTCCTACCCGTCGCACGCTGATCGGCTGCCGGATGCCGACCGTTTTCAACGTTGCCGCCAAGGCCAGCAGTGACTCATGGTCGAAAGCCTCGCGGACCTGCGGTGCGGCGTGCAGCTCGTCGATCGGCACGTGCCTAATCATGTTTGCTCCCTCGGCTCTCATGGGCTAGCTTCTCCGTCGCTGGGCAGCGGTGCGTTCGTCGCCACCTTCGATTCCTCTTGAAGTCTTGCCTGCCAGACCGGACACTTGAAGGGCGCGAGAGCGGAAATCTCGGTGACATTTGGACGCTTCGAATGGCTGACTCATCCAAACGAGCGATGCTGCTTCGAGTTGAGGAGGTTGAGCGGCTCCGCCAAGCCAATGGTCTCACGCTCGATCGCTTGGCCAGGCGGGCTCACGTGGATGTGCGTACGCTAAAGCGGTGGCTGTCGGGTCGACGCGCCTTTCTGGAGAACATCGCGGCCATTGCCGCAGCGCTGCGGGTCGCGCCCGAGGCTTTGATTGCGGACCATGCGCCCGCCGAGTTGCCCGCTCCCCCTCGACAGGTCACGACGTTTAGCCTGCAATTGACGGTGACCGGAACGATTCGATCGGCTGAGCAGGCACGTGTTTTGGCGGAACTTCCGGCTTCGGTGCTAACCGAACTGGCACGCGCTGGCATCCAGATTGCCGCATCAGACGCGCGCCTGTCCATCGAGCATCGCGCCGAAGAGCTTACTCGAACCATTGTTCTGATCTTCGGCACGCTGGATACCGGCAACTCATGCTGGGTTTATGCTGCCATACGACCAAGCATGTACAGCATATTCGTTCGGGAGCAGGCCGCAGGAAGAGTTGATATGTACAACTTTGTCCTGTGGGGTGAGATCATCGTGTCGGCCGAAGGTGACAAGCCATCGTTTGAGATCACCAAGAAGGTACGTGACCTCTACCAAGTTCCGTTGACAGCGGAGGAAATGCACGCGAAGGTAATGTCTCTACCATACAACGATCGAAGATACTAATCCCCCGGTACAATCTTATTTACTCTGCGCGTTCGCCCGTCTATGGTCGGCCTCATCTAGGGATAGAGGCTGTGCGTGGACAACAACACTGTGGCGATTCTCGCTAAGACTAACGAACTGCTGGAGCGCTATGGCATTCATCCGTGCGACGTTGTCGTGACCACACACTACGACGTTCAGCAAGGGACGACGACACTCTTTTTCGAGACTCCGCCCGGTGACGCGGATGCGGAGGATCGCTTTCTCCGTCTACTCTCAAGCCTGGGGCTTTCTGACAAGCGGCTGAAGCTCGTTGGCGATGACCGCGAGATTTACGACAAGCTGCAAGGTGCACTTCGCTGCGCTCCAAAGGCTCGCCCGGGCCGCTGATTTGATCCCCGGACGACAGCGACGACGACCTAGCTCATCGACATGACCAGTTCAGGATCAATCCACTCTGACACCGGCGCCCTTCCGGACGCTCGCAATTCCCGAATGCGATAGGCACAGCCGATCCGACGCGGGGCTGACAGCCGACGACTCAGCCGCTCGGTTAGCAGCGTGCGTGCAGTCTCAACGTCGGGATAGCCGAATCGAACTTCCCGCAGGGGCCAGCCGACTCGCCCGTACCGAACCGTAACCACCCAGTCGTCGAGCAGGTCGCGGCCGACGGAGACTTCATACCGGCGGTGATGATTCCGCTCGTCGCTATGCGCTTCCAGGGCGATCGTTACGAGGTCGAGCACGCCACCTCCGTCCCTTCGCGAAGATACTGGTAGAGCGTCTCGCGGCTGATCTCGAACTCGCGGGCGAGCGGCGCCTTCTTCTCGCCAGCCTCCACACGCGCCCGCAGCTTCGCAACTTGCTCGGGCGTGAGCTTCCTACGCCGTCCCCGATACACGCCGTGTTTCTTGGCCAGCGCGATGCCTTCTCGCTGCCGCTCCTTGATGAGGTCGCGCTCGAACTGGGCAACGGCGCCGAGCACCGTCAGCATCAGGTTCGCCATCGGCGAGTCGTCGCCGGTGAAGGCCAGATTCTCCTTGGTGAACTGGACGCGGACGCCGCGGCGGGTCTGCTCCTGGACGATGCGGCGCAGGTCGTCCACGTTGCGGGCCAGGCGGTCCATGCTGTGAACGATGATCGTGTCGCCCTCGCGGGCGTAGGAGATGAGCGCCTTGAACTCGGACCGGTCTGTGTCCTTGCCGGATGCCCGGTCGGTGAACACGCGGTCGAGTTGCACGCCTTCGAGCTGTCGCTCCGCGTTCTGATCGTACGAGCTGACCCGCACGTACCCGATCCGTTGCCCCTTCCCCGTCACCTTCCCTCCATACTGTCAGGTCAGGTCTATGACGTTGCTGCGCGAGTGTCAAGGAATAAGGGAAGCGAGTCTAACCTGACGCGATTGGAGGGAAGTGTCTGACATCATCTTGCGGTAGACCTCAACTTGACACAGGTTCCTCAGTTGTCACGCGCGTTGGCCACGTATATTAACGCCAAGCGTCGCTGTTAAGCATTCGTTAACCAGAACCGCTGTACAATGAGTGTGATCGAGTTCGTACAACCAACTGAACCACGAATGCGGAGTATGGAGTTATGACAAGGCAACTAGTACTGCACATCCGATATCTGTGTATCTCAACTGTAGCAGCATTACTCGTTACAAGCGGTTCGCCTGAAGTCCTCGCTGTGACTGGGGGTGTGACTTGCAACGAGATTGCCGGCACCGCCTGCCAGGGTCCAGGCGGTGGATCGTGCACTTCGAAGAACGGCGCGAAGTGCACCACATTTTGTTATTGCGAAGAGGACCTCGGCCCGTGCGACGAGGGCACTTGGGGAGTACTCAAGGTCACCTGCCCGAAGAGCACCCCATCCGGAACCAGGCATCAAGGTACCGGCACCGGTCTCGAGTTCTCCTTTTGAACTGGAGCGAACGGAAGCATGGGCAGCAGGTGCGGATAGCGCGGGCGGTCTGCGCTTCGGCTTGCTGCGCGCCATACGCCCAGCCCTCCACACGCTATGTACAAACACGTCATCACGTGCTAGTCTCGCCACCGCATGACGACTCCCAATCCACTTCACTTGGCCAACACCGCGCAGCAGATGGCCCGCCTCGCACCGAAAGACGACGCTATCGTCTTCAATAAGGTGGCGATGGTCTGTATGGGCGTCATGGCGGCGGCTTCGGTCATGCAGGTGCTTCAACCGTTGCTGCGCGACCTCAACGGCCGCCACGGCCGGCAGGACCGTTCGGGTAGGGGCCGCTGAGACGCCGGCACTTCGTGCCAAGCTCGCGGGAACATCGTCCGTAGCCGCTCTTTGTACCCCCGAGTAGACGATTCGTTTCGCAGTCCCGGCGCCTTCAAGTAGGATGATGGCATGGAGGCGGAGCGTAACGGCGATCGTCCTATAACTGCTAGCCGACAGACCCATCCGGCGGATGCGCCGCCCGGGCTGTCGCCCGTTGCCGCGCCGCCGCAAGCGCTTTTGCTGGCGGTCTATGACCACCTCCGCGCCCTCGCGCAGCGCCAACTGGCGGTCGAGCGGCCAGGTCACACCTTGTCCGCGACGGCTTTGGTTCACGAGGCATACCTCCGCTTGATCGGTCCCCGCCGGATACCGTGGGAAGCCGAGGCCCACTTCTGTGCGGCGGCCGCGGAGGCAATGCGGCGCATCCTGATCGACCATGCCCGGGCGCGGTGTACCGCCCGCCGCGGCGGGCCGGAGGCGCGCAGGGCAGCCCTCCGTCTAACCGAGCTTCCCGACCCGGCGTCCGAAGAAGACTGCGCCGGATTCCTGATCCTCGACGAGTCCATTTCCCGCTTAGAGGGCGCTGACCCGCAGGCCGCGGCCGTCGTTCGGATGCGGTACTTCGCCGGCCTGAGCATCGACGAGACCGCCCGCGCGTTGGGCGTCTCCGAGCCGACCGTCAAGCGGGCATGGGCATTCGCGCGAGCTTGGCTTAAGGAGGCCATTGAGCGCGAGCTATAGGAGGGTCCCAAAATGGACCACGACCTGGCGCGCGTGCGAGCACTCTTCGACGAGGTCATACAGGCACCGCTGAGCGGCCGGCCGGATTTGCTCTCGTCCCGGTGCGGTGACGATAGTGCCCTCAAGCGCCGCGTAGAGGCGCTCATCGCGACCGCGGAGTCCGATGAACCGTTCCTCTCCCAACCTACGCGCCCCGACTGCTCCACATCGACATTGGCCACGCCGCCCCTGTCAGAGCGCCCCGGCATCCGTATCGGCCCGTACAAGCTGCTCCAGCAAATCGGCGAAGGAGGCTTCGGCGTTGTCTTCATGGCCGAACAGGATCAGCCGGTGCGGCGCCGCGTTGCCCTCAAGATCATCAAGCTCGGCATGGATACGCGGCAGGTCGTGGCGCGCTTCGAGCAGGAGCGCCAGGCGCTCGCGCTCATGGACCACCCCAACATCGCCAAGGTGCTCGATGCCGGCACGACGGACTCAGGACGACCCTACTTCGTGATGGAATATGTGAAGGGCGACCCGGTCACCGCGTTCGCCGACGCCCACAAGCTCAGCGTGCCAGACCGCTTGGAGCTCTTCGCACACGTGTGCGCGGCCGTGCAGCACGCCCACACCAAAGGCATTGTCCACCGCGACATCAAACCGCGAAACGTGCTGGTCAGTATGAGCGATGGAAGACCATTTGCGAAGGTGATCGACTTCGGCATTGCCAAGGCGACCGGTGCGCGCCTCACGGAGAAGACACTGTTCACGGAGCACCGACAGCTGATCGGGACGCCGGAGTATATGAGCCCGGAGCAGGCGGAGGGGTCGCCCGACATCGACACGCGCACGGACGTGTACTCGCTGGGCGTGCTCCTCTACGAACTTCTGACCGGCGCGACGCCGTTCGACGCGGAGCGCCTGCGCTCGGCGGCATACGCCGAGATGCAGCGGATCATCAAGGAAGAAGACCCGCCCGCGCCGAGCGTACGGCTGTCGCGCGGCCTGACGACGCTGGCCGCGACCGCCGCGGCCCGCCAAGCGGAACCGACCAAGCTCGGTCCGCTCGTCAAGGGAGAGCTGGACTGGATCGTGATGAAGGCACTGGAGAAGGATCGGGCCCGGCGCTATGAAGGCCCAAGCCAACTCGCGGCCGACGTACGCCGCCATCTCGCGGGCGAGCCGGTAGAGGCAGCGCCGCCGAGCGCAGCGTACAGGGTGAGAAAGTTCGTCGGTCGCTACAAGGGTCTCGTGGCCGCCACCGGCGCCGTCGCTGCGGCGCTCGTCGTCGGTGTCGCGGGAACGACATGGCAATGGTGGAGGGCAGATGGCGCCAACGCGCAACTACGTGAGGTCGTTCGTTTCGGTCAGAACCAACTCGGAAAACTGTACTTCGACGCGATCCTTGGGGGTGGCTATGGAGCACCTAATCGCACAGAGCCGCTGCCTCCGATCATCGGCTACAACCACGGCGACCCCGGCCGACTCAGGATCGAAACCAAAGGTACCCCTGATCCGGACGGGTACTTCCGCAGGTTCAACGAGAATGTCTTCCTCAAATGGGTCGACGCGGATGGGCGCGAGGCCGACGGCAAATTGTTGTTCGCAGTCGCAGCGCAAGAAGCGCTCAATGGAATCAACGCTGCGGCCGAGCGTAAGAAGGAACTCGAAGTCGCGAACGTGACGCTCGCCCGCCAGCGCGACCATGCCGAACTCTGGGTCTACCGCGGCAATATCGCTGCGGCGAGGATCGCCCTCAACGAGGGCGACTCCCCGACGAACCGCGCCCGCCTAGATGCCTGTTCCGAGGGACTGCGCAACTGGGAATGGGGTCACCTGGACGCCATGCTGACCGACGCCGCGGTCATTCTGCGCGGTCACTCCGCGCAGCTCCGATCGGCGGTATTCAGCCCCGACGGTACGCGAGTGCTGACTGTCGGCGACGACACGGAGGCGGACGGATCGGCACGCGTGTGGGACCTTGCAAGCGGTCAACAGATATGCACTGTTCGCTCGCCGCACGGCTATTTCACGTCCGCGGGCTTCGCCCCGGATGGCAAGACTTTCCTCACCCTCACCGCGCCGCGCTCCTACGTTGAGAACGAGGCGTTTCCATCCGTCGTGCAAACCTGGGACGCGGCGACCGGCAACGAGCTGTCGCGTCTCACGCTTCCGGACGAGAAGCCCGAGGCCGGCGTGACGAGGAAGGCACGCGCCGCGCTCAGCCCCGACGGCGCGCGCCTTCTCTGGTCCCGCGCAAACGACACACGCGCAGCGATCATCGACCTCTTGGCGCCGGATCACGTCACCTGGCTGGGCACGCCCGGCAAGCTCGCTGGCGACGCCGCATTCAGCCCGGATGGGAGGCTGGTCTGCACGGTTCAGACCGAAGATCGCTCAATCAAGGTCCATGACGCCGCCACGGGTGAGGTTCGCTTCGTGACCCCTCTCGCCCCTTGGAATGAATCGGATGGCTATACCACGTTCGCCGCGGTTAGCCCGGACTCGCGCCTGCTCATGACCAGTCGAAACAACGGTGCCACGACACTCTGGGACATCTCCAACGGCGCGAAGCACTCCGAACTCGCCGCCGACGAGGGCGGCCAATACCTGGAGTCAGGGCGGGGCAACGTGTTTCTTTTCCCGGCATCATTCAGCCCCGACGGCAAGTTCGTCGCGAGTCTCCTCCACGAGCAGCGGGGAATCCGCCTCTGGGAAGCAGTAACGGGCCGTGAGCTATGGCGCTTGCCTCTCGACACCCGCGTTGACTTCGTGCGTTTCAGCCGTGACGGCACGCTTCTGGCCACCTCCGACGAAAGCTCCACGACGCGGCTTCTCGACGCCCGGTCCGGCACAATTGTGGCCAGCCTGACCGGCGAATCGCTCGGCGGTCCAGACCTGAACGTACCCAACTCTCCCTTCAGCCCAGACGGCCGTCGGTTGATCACGAAGGCGCTCAACGGAGACGCCTGCATTTGGGACTTGCCGATCACTCCTGGACGCACGGAGTTCAACGCGCTTGCAGGCTCGATCTACTGGAGCATTTTCGTCCCCTCCACGTCCACCGTCGTCGCGGCCGTCGATGAGACAACGCTGAAAATCCTCGATGCGTGGACAGGACGTGAAAAACTGACGATGGTTGGCCACGCCACCAAGAACGTGTACCTGGGCGTTGCCACTCGCGATGGTCGCCGCTTGGCGACCGTGGATTGGGATAGCTTCGTGCGTGTTTGGGACCTTGAGCGTGGAACCCTAATCGCTTCGCGTGACTTCACGAAGGATCTCCGCCCCGGCGAACGTCATGCAGACGTCCGGACCGCTCGGTTCCTCGGGAACCGCCTTCTGGTCGTCCGAGCGTTCTACATCGACGAAGGCGACGACGCCGCGCCGGCGCGCTCCGAGATCATCGAATGGGACGCCGACACCGGGCGCATCGCCCAACGATTTGAGGAGTTTGGAGATTGCTGGAGAGGAATCAGCATTAGCCCGACAGACGACCGCATCATATTCGGCGCATCCAAAGGCTCCAGGACGCTCGTCGATGCCCGCTCCGGCGCGATCATCGCCCGGCTCGACGATTGGCACTACTCCGGATGGGGGCCCCCGGCGGCCTTCAGCCCGGACGGCAGATCACTCGCAGGCATCATCCGCAGCCCCACGACCGAGGAACGCCTTCAGTTTTGGCGCGCCGCCGACGGCGCACCCGGACCGACTGTGCAACTCGACCGGAAGACAGGTATGGTCCAAGCCATCAAGTTCAGCCCCGATGGAACACGCCTCGCGCTCGCGACATGGATTGGCGAAGATGCCGACGGCGGGCGGGTCGTCTTCATCGACGCCCAGCGCGGTCAGATTCTCTGGTCGGTCAGCAATCCGGGCAAGCACATGGACAACCTCGACTTCTCGCCAGACGGATCGCGCGTCGCAACCAGCCGAAGGATGCACGAGGCCGGTCTCGACCTGTGGGACACGATCGACGGCACCAAGCTGCTCTCGCTGCCCTATCGACTTGGCGAGCCGTTTTGGATCGACCAGAAGGACTGGCGCGCGTTCAGCGACGACGGCGCGTGCCTATTCGTCAGTGACCGCGCTGGACGCCCCGTGGTCCTCTATTCGAGGCCGCGCCGTTCGGCGGCGGGCGAGACGCCACTGCCGGCCACGCAGCCCAAGTGACAGGAGACGTACGATGGAATCACTGACGGTTACGTCGGGGCCACGTACGGGGGATTACTATCCCGTCACTACCAAGCAATGCTGTCGATGATGGTAGCCTTGTCGTCGGCCTCCAGGCTCTCCGGCCGATCAGCCTCACGCACCCACGGCACCCGGTGCCGGCTGATCCCCTCGAATAACCGCACCATCGGACGAATTGCCTCATTGAGGTTCCGCCCCTTGATGCGGATCCTCTGGCCGGCCACTGAAAGCGTGATTCCGTCCGATGGATCGAACTCCACCTTGTCCATGTAGCCGTAGCCCACCGCCAAGATGTTCCCGTCCTTACGTCGCAGTTCGAGCATGGCCGCGCGATCGCGGATTCCCCGTAGCCAGCCGAAAGCACCGAGGTCTTCGGTTCCTTCGACATCCGAGGGCAGGCTGCCGGCTCCAGTCTCGCCGGTACGCACCGCGTATCGCTGGAGAATCGACCTATCGCTCATACTCACCTACCCGTTCACCTGCCGGGTGCGCTGGCTCGTCCATCCGCTCACTGCGTTGCAAGGCTGCGGCGCGTCTGCGCGCATCGCGACCGTCCACGAACTCCGTCGCGGTGAGACGTTCGTCTGATCGGCTTACCGCTTCGAGCAGCGCGCCCTTGTCATCCGTGTAGACCGTTGCCCGTTCGCGGCCACGAGACAAGGAGACATAGAACTGCTCCCGCGACGATGCGGGCAGTGAGTCAGTTGACTGGCCGATGAAGACCCGGTCCACGGTCTTGCCCTGCGAGGCATGGCTGGTGACCACATAACCGTACGCGAAGTGCCCGTAATCCTTGGAGATCGTCCAGCCGTTCGCAAGCCGAATGTCCCCGCCCTTCGTGAAACCCGCGACTGTGTAGAGCGCGCCGTTGTTCAGCCGGTGCTGGTTATCGGCCGTCATGCCGTTGCGCGTGATACGCAGAATGTCGCCGCACGCAACCGGCAGGATGCCCTGACGGAAGACCTGGAATTTGTCCGCCTCGTCGAGCGGCAGTGGATCGCCGGCGACGAGGACGCGCTGGCCCTTGTGAAAGCCCTTCGCATTCTGATGGAACACGAGCACGTCGCCTGGTTCATAGCTTGTCGCTTCCGCGCGGTCTGCTTCCGTGAGGTTCGCATTCTCCAGCGTCAGGAGACGATGCTCGCCACTCTCCAGGCGTCCCGTCTGCTTGAGACGAGCCCGGATTTCGTCCGTGATCCACTCACCTTCCAAGTGTGTAGGCGAGACGACCAGCGCCGTCTTGCCCTCAGCCACCGTCGATACGTACTCATCCGCAAGCGTCGCGTAGCGCTCCGTCTCGTCCACTTCCCGAATCCATCCGAGCTTGTCGAGTTGCCGGAATCCCTCCTCCGTCCGCCCCTCCGAGAGCGCCCGCACCGCCGACTTGTAATCCCCTTTCTGTCGCTGAATCTCGCGGATGTCGGCGGGCTTGAGGCCCGCCTCTTCTTCCAGCAGCCGAAGCGCCGCGCCGCGTTCGACGGACCCGTGCTGCCGGCGGTCGCCGGACAGGACAACACGGCAATCGAGGTTCTCGGCAAGATCAAACACCTGTCCCATCGTTCGCGTGCCGAGAAGGCCCGCCTCATCAATCCAAACAACTCCACCGGCGACTCGCGCCTGCAAGGACTTGTCGGCGAGCAGCCGTGCGACCGTGTCGGCGCTCGCGAATCCTTCCTCTCGCAGCACTCCGCGGCTCGCGCCAGCCGATGGGGCGAAGGTATGTACCCGCGTCCCGTGCGCTTCGATTGCTTCCACCGCTTCCCTCATCATGGTCGTCTTGCCCGTGCCGGCAGCGCCGCGAATGAGGATGACCCGATCACGCGATTCAAGCACTTGTCTGACTGCCTGCTTCTGCCCCGAGTTGAGCCATTCGCGCTTGAACGTGTATTGCGCCGGGCCGAGCGCGCGGCGCGCCCCGCGCCCGCCGCGGGCAAAGTCGATCATCCGGCGCTCTTCCGCGAGCACGCCGCGCGTCGTCGCCATGCGGCGCCCGTCACGCTCACCGACGACAAGACCATGTACGGCCACGGCGCGTCGCACCGTTGCCGGCGCCGCCGCGCCAAGCGAGCGCTTGAGCGCTTCGGCCAGTACCTTGCGCTCCGGTACGACCGAGCTGCGCTCAAAGCAGTGGCCGACGGCGTGCAGCACGGATTCGGCCACCAGGCGGCCGTCCTCCGGGATCGCGTCGCTTCCGACCCGTTCCTTCACCGCCGACAACGCCGCTTGTTCCTCCGGTGATAGTCGGGCGGCCCATTGCTCGCGCAGTTCATCCATCGACAGGTCCTTGACCTTGCGCTCGCGCGTCTTCGCGCCCAGTTCGCCCTTTGCTTCGGGGTGCGTGACGCCCTTCTCGCGGGCCTTCTCTTCGATGAGCGCCGTTCGTCGCGAGAACTTCTTGAGTGCGGATTGTGGCACGTCGCGAAGCTCCCATCCGCGCTTCGTACGCTCGACTGGCAGGCCGAGCTCTTCGAGCCGGCGGGCCAGCCGCGAGTGAAACACAGCCTCGAAGAACTCGCCGTCGCGCTTGAGTCCTGCGAACTGGCCGGCTTTCCAGCGGGATTCCTGACCATCCCACGTCGTGTTGAACACAAAGCAGTGCGCGTGCAGGTGCGGGTCCGGTATGCCGTCCACGGGCCGCGCCGTGAAATGCACGAACTCGCCCCACACCATGTTGCCGGTCGCACGGTCGCTGTTCTTTCCCTTGACGCGCACGCGCGTCTGCATGTCCGCTTCAATGTCCTCCATCGTCGCGTCCACGGACTCGCGAAAGGCTTGCACGATTCGCTCATCGCGCGTCAGCCCGTAGAGTACGGAGACGCTCTTGGGCACATGGAAGTTGAAGTCGTAGCCAACCCGTCGATCGCGCTTCTGGCGGGGCGTCAGCGACTGGCCGGTCGTCGGGTCGAGATTGTCGCAAAGGGCGTCCCACTGCTCGCGTTGCACATCCCCGCTGAGGCCCAGGCGCTCCGCGCCCTTGCCCCGCCATAGGCCGACGAGTTCCTGCCCTTCCGTGTAGTAATCGGCGGTGCTGTAATAGCTCTTCGCGCCTGCGGGCGTACTGTTCTGTGTGATGCGCAGCATGGTCGTTCCATACTTCCTAGCGCCTCATTCGCAATCGTCAAGGATTTGTTCGCGCGCCGGTTGTCTTCTTTCACGACGGTGCCTTTCACGCCGTGAGGTTCGCGCCTTTCGGCCCGCCATTCGCTAAATCCCTTCCTGCTTGCGGCACTCGACTGCCGGCGGCACGCCGTTGCAGAGTTGAACGGCCCTTGCATGTCCGACTCCATGCGACGCGGGTTTGCAGCATGTTCGGCGTCACGCACACATTGCCCGATGTGCGATGCTCGCCATTGCGTTGACGTGTCGCAGGCTCGTCCCCTTCCCCGCCTCGGTTTCCTGCACCCACAGCGGCCTGATTGAGGCATCGCTACAGCCGCCGCCGGTCCGGTCAAGCAGAAAATCGTTTCCCCTGAAGGGACCCACCATTTTCCGCTGTGACCCGTGCGCTCGCTGGCGCTCACCCCGGCTATGGCGGCTGGTTTTCGCGTGCCATCAGGCCGCGATGGGCGCGGCCGGAAAACCAAGAGAAGGAGACTTCACCATGACCGACACGAACAACACCGCTTC
>Ga0187892_10000751_pt1 | contig 81333 bp, 73 predicted proteins | sample MA1701073metaG_FD_139345 | JGI IMG/M metagenome (GOLD analysis project Ga0187892, IMG submission 139345) | Bio-ooze microbial communities from a basaltic lava cave in the Kipuka Kanohina Cave System on the Island of Hawaii, USA - MA170107-3 metaG ... | reverse complement strand
TCTTCTTCGCTGAAGGACTTGCGTCTCTTCAGCTTCGAAGAACCCGATGCTTTTCCCTTATCTCATTCCTTCGTAGCTCTGAGCATTAGCTACAGAGCGAAGAAGAATGGAGCGAGCGATGGGATTTGAACCCACGACATCAACCTTGGCAAGGTTGCGCTCTACCAACTGAGCTACGCTCGCGTATAACAGATAAAAACTACGTGGCCAAAACGCTAAATTTTATCTTGATTGACCTAAAGTGTAAACAGGATTTTCGATGGTAAAAACCGGCGGGGATTTACGCTTCTTTTTGTTTTAAAAGGACTTAGAACCGGATTTCCGGCTTGAGTATCCTATCCACTTCCTCTTTAAGCCGGATCAGGTTAAACGGTTTGGAAAGAAATGCGTCACATCCATATTCCGTTGCCTGATCCATCAAGTTCTGGTCCACGTATCCTGTATTCACAATCACTTTACAGTCAGGGAAATTAGACCGCAGCGCTTTTAATACCTCAAGCCCTGAAGTGTCCGGAAGTTTAAGATCAATCATCACCAAATCAGGCATTTCCCGCCAAAGAAGACGCTTACCGTCCTCGCCGGTATCCGCCGTAAAAACACTGTAACCTTCTTCTTCAAAGAAATCCTTCACTTCGCTGACGATTCCGTCTTCGTCATCAATGATTAACAATTTCAGCATGTTCAATTTCCTCATAAACGGGAAGCGTTATCGTGAAACAAGTCCCTTCCTGGGCTTTGCTTTGAACTCTGATTTCCCCGCCATGAATCTCTATAATATAGCGGCACATATAAAGGCCGATTCCGGAACCTTTTCCTTCTTGTTTTGTTGTGAAACGGAAATTAAAAATTTTCTTCATGATTTCATCGTTCATTCCGGTCCCGTTATCGGAAAAAGTAATCACAATCATTTTTTGATCTTCGGGATCAATCTTTGCCTTCACAGAGATTTTTCTATTTTTGCGGCCCTGAAGGGCATGTAAAGAATTGATAAACAAATTCAGAAAAACTTCTTGCAGGCGTTCCAGATCGCCGCGAATCAAAGGAATATTCCCGGGAATGTCAAAGTCAACATCGGTCCCGGAAAGATTATCCATATAAGTTTGAAACCGGACGAGCGGCAGCGTTTCCTCAAGTATGATTTTGAGTGACAGCGGCTTCATGGTTCCCTTTTCATGGCGTCTGAGAAGGCCTGTGAGCGTATTCACAACGGCCTGAATCCGCTGAATGTTCGATTCAATCTTTTTAAACACCTCCAGGACTTCCGCAACTTTAAGATAAGGATTTTTCCGGAATTTAAGAATGATACGGCTGATATTCATGGAAAGAATCGTCAGAGGGTTATTGATTTCATGCCCGACAGAAGAAGCCAAACGGCCCAACGTCACCATCTTCTGCTCATGAAGCAGCTGGGCCTGGGTGTCCTGAAGTTTTTTATTGGTTTCTTCCGTTTCATTGAGCGCGTGAATCAGCTTTTGTGAGGCTTCATGAAGCTCCCGATTAATCTGTTCGAGCTTTTTCCCCTTACTAAGCGCTTCGTCATAAAGCCGCGCATTTTCAATGGCAATCGCCGTATCCTGGCTTAGGTGAAAAAGAATTTCCAAATCTTTCTCGGAAATCCGTGAGCCGCTTTTTTTCGGGCCGATAATGAGAATACTTCGTAATTCTTTTCCATAAAAACTCGGAATAATCATCTGAGCTTTCATGCGGACCAACTGTTCCCGGATAATTTCCAGCGGATATCTCGAATGCGCGTGGCTGACTTTACGGACAGCGTCTTTTAAATACCCGTCCATCCGGTTCAGGTCCAGCGGAATTTTTTCGTTTTCCAAAAAACTGATCGCGGGATTTCTCCCGTCCAAGGCCAGCGCCATTTGTTCACGCTCCGCATAACCCCGCTGACACACAAGACGATAAGCGCCTTTGTAATCCTTAATAAGCACAGAAGCGTTTTTTACTTCAAGAGCCATAGTCACAAAATGGATGACAAGGTTGAATAATCTTTTCGGGCTTTTTATTTTAGAAATCCGGCGCGTCGCTTCATCCAGCAGACGTTTATAGGCAAGGCGTTCTGGAAAAAAAATGCGGTCAATCCAGTAATTCATATACCGCGAACATAGGTCATAGAGCAGATACGAAATGAGAACAACCGCGGAAAACACCATAAACTGCGCGAGCTGGGAATCAAGCGAGTAAATTCTTATTTCGAAAAGAAACGGCAGGAAATAAACCGGCAAGAAGACGCTGAAGAACACAATAAATCTGAGGCCGCTGCGTAAAACAAGTTCATACTTGTTCCAAAACTGGTTTTTGTTGTGCGCCGGGGAAAGCATGTTTATTCACCTTTTAAGGCTAAGATGGGTCTCGACTGCCAATTAATTATCGGCCGAACGATGCTTACTCTGAAACAGCACAAGTAAATTCCGTGAAAACTGCCGCGGGGGAGAGTTGAACTCCCACACCTTGCGGTACAGGATCCTAAGTCCTGCGCGTCTGCCAATTCCGCCACCGCGGCTAAAATCATTACCTCTTGAAAATAAAGCAGTTACGATTTTACCATCTTTTTCATCATTTTCAGAAAAGTCATTTTGTGCCATAAATGTGCCACACGATTCGTCTTTTACATCCAATTTATGGTTCAAAACGTCAACAGCATGCTTTGCGTGTGATTGACTCAAATGTGCATATCTCATAGTCATTGATATCTCAGAATGCCCTAAAAGTTTTGAGACAGTCATGATGTCCACGCTAGACATGGCCAAATGGCTGGCAAAAGTATGCCTTAAAGTATGTAGACTTACTCCCTTCAGGCAGGCCCTTTTGACCGCTTGCTCAAAAGCACCCCTATGAGGACTCGAAAAGATATTCGGTTTATCCGGCAACTTCCTGAGTGAAAGCAATACATCCCTTACATTTTCATTCATGGGCACTTCACGCGGTTTGCCGGATTTTGATGTCCGTATATAAATCCAACCCGTATTAATATCAACATCGTTCCAAGTCAGCGCCAAAATCTCACCCCGGCGCATACCGGTATTCACGGCAAATTTTACAAAAGCCAAAAGCTCTCCGTGGCATTTTGAATAAAGCCGTTCTAGTTCTTCAATGGAAAGAAACCTCAATTTAGGGCTTTCCTGGAATTTTTTAAAACCTGAGGCGGGATTTTGTCCGTAGAAGATACCCCACTCTATAGCTCTTTGAAAACAGCTCCGGATTAACGCCGTATGACGGTTAATCGTTGAACCTTTTATTTCCTTAATCCGTTCTATCCGGTAGTTTTCCACAACTTCTCGTGTGATTTCACTCAAATAAAGATTTCCGAAATATCTATTCAAGAGGTTAAGCTTATCAACAACATCATCATAACTTCTATTATTGATCCTCGCATGGCGACTTAAATATTGCTGGGAGAAATCTCTAAAAGTAATTTTCTCAGTTACTTTGTTTTCGGGGAGATAAGTTCCCTTAGAGATTCTGGCTCGAATGTCAGCAAGCTCATTACGGGCCAATTCTTTGTTCGTTCCAATCGCTTTCCGCACTCTTTTTCTAAGGCCCGTTTTAGAATCTCTGTAGCTAATATCAATAGACCAAGACCCGTTACGTTTAAAAAGGCCGCGTTCCATTCTTTTAGCTTTTTCTATTTCAGCCATTATTTTTTCCTCTTACGAGCAATTGCTTTCTGAACCTCTTTGCTCAGAATGGCATAAGCCTTTGGACTGATCTTGATTGCTTTTAAAGTTCCCCTGCTGATTCTGTCTAGAACGGCCTGTCGGGAAACTTTAAGTAGATTTGAGACTTCAGTGACTGAATAAAACTGTTTTTTCTGACGCATAAAAACGGATTATATCATGCTCCTTGCTATACAACAAGGCATTTGTCGCTATTTAACTTATTCTTTTACTTTAACTTTGTTTTCTGTTAACCAATTATTGATATCTTCGATGTTAAATCTTAAGAATTTCCCAACTTTAATATGCGGAATACGCCCATAAGCACACCAGTCATAAACCGTGTTTTTTGAAACACCTAGTTTCTCGGAAACCTCTTTGATGTTGAGCAGCTTTATGTTATCGCTCATCAATAGTCCTCCTTCATTATTGATGCTGCATCTTAAGAAAGTTTAAACTTATATCACTGTTTGATCTGCCAAGAATCTTCACATCCGCTTGCATACCCGGCTTCAATCCGTCAGGAAAACTATTCAGCAGAATTTTCACTTTGACTATGTTTTTGACCTTATAGACCTTTTCCACAACTTCCTTTGCTTTCTCCTCTATTTCTATTACTTCACCTTGATACGTTCCCGGGTAGGCTCTAAACGAAATCTCGGAACGATCTCCCACTTTTATCCTGACCGAATCTTTTTCAAGAAATTCCGCCTCAAGGAAAAACTTTTCCGGACTGAAAAGTATTCCAAATGATTCTCCTTTTTGAAAATAGGTACCTTCTCTTTCATTTAACTCTCCAAGAAAAACACCGTTAAAAGGGGCTTTTACGATTAAGGATTCTTTGTCTTCTTTTAAACCGGATATTCTTTTTTGAACAACCTCAATTTCCCGTTTTAAATCCTGAATGGCTCCTTTTTCCTTTTCCCGTGCAAGTTCCATTCCTTCCATTTCAAATTTGCTAATAATGTCATTCTCAAACAAAATCCGCGCTCTTTCGATTCCCTTTTCTATATGTTCTAGCTCAGCGGTATTTCTTCTTAATTTATCTTCCAAGTCTTGGTTTAAAGTAATGGATTCATCAAGTTTTAATCCAATCAGATTATTATCAAATTCAAACAAGACTTCGTCCTTTTTAACATTTTGTGAATTGGATACATGCACCTTGCTCAAATAGCCTTCAACCTTGGTTTGAAGGATCACTGTTTTTTCCGCATGCACTTCACCCTGCGCTTTGGGCAATATCATCAATAGCCCTTTGAAAACAATAAATACAGTTATTGGAATAAGAATGGAAAGAGCAATAAACCATCGCAGAAACCATTTCTTTTTCTTCCCTGTCTTTTCAGGTTTCGACTCAAAATGCTGTGTCTTATTGAATTCTTTGTCTCTAGAGAATTCGTTCATATGGGGGTTCTCCCTTCCTTAAAAAGATTTGGCCGAAAAATAAACTGCCGGGATAGAGAATATGAAAGATACAAATAAAGGAACAAAGGACCATTGTGGATTTGGTGTCCCTTCAAACAAATACCAGAACCCTAAAATTCCGAGTAGCGTTCCCGGAACTAACTGTTTTGCTGCGTCATACAAACTCAATTTTTCATTCGGGTCCTTACTCATAGGCCGCCAAACTAATTTTTTAAAAGGCATGATTAGGAGATCCCAGGTGGCATAAAGGAAATTTCCTCCTGAGATCAGAAAAGACAGGCTTGTTTCATAAATGAACTTTTTAAAATCTGAGACATTTCTTACTAAAATTAATTTATGAAAGAAAATCACGAAAAGACTGAAAAAAAGAATGCAAACAAGTGCTTTATTAATAAAAACATCAAACCAGATAGCATCCGTTTTGAATGACATGAGTTCTCCTGCAAAGAAGCTTTGGGAAAATAAACCCAATAAAAACCAAAGGAAGAATACTGGCTGCGCCAGATAGCAATAAACGGAATAGAAAGAAAGAAAACGGCATTGAGGACTTAGGCCCTTCATAAAAATAATGGGCCAGCCCTGAAGCGTTCCCTTAGCCCATCTTGCTTCCCTCTTTCTGGCTTCAAGATAATGGGCCGGAGCTTCATCATAGGTCACGACATCATCAACAAAAACAGTCCGGTATCCTTTTTGATCAAGTAACGCAGTATCCCAATTATCATGAGACAGAAGCCCTTCCGGCAGATTGATTTGGCGAAACATGTTTAGACGTATTAAGCATTGATGACCGAATGAAATCGTCCGGTCAAAAAGCGCTTGATAGGTTCTAAAGAAAAATCTCTGTGTAGTCTCAGACGACATCCCTTCGAAACGCGCATAATAGGTCTTCGAATGAGCCGTTTTTATGAATGTTTGAAAAATGGCTATGTCCTGATTTGAGGGATGTAAGGCTTTCCTGAGAAGCTTGAGAATGGTTCTCTTGGGAACTATCGAATCCGCATCTGATATATATAGGAAGTCATATTCCGGATGGGTAACAATAAATTCCTTTATATTGCCCTGCTTTCTTTCCCTGGGTTCGTGCCTTCTGCGGTAATAAATTTTTACCTTATGCCTTTCTTCTATTTTTTGAATGAGATTTCGTTCAAACCCTTCAAACTCTGCATCCGAATCGCTTAAAATCCAAAAGTCACATCTAGAAAGACGGTTTCCATCAAAACTCCAAACAAGTCTTTCATATAAATACTCTAGATCTTCATTACGGATGCAATAAACCAGGGCTGTTTTGGGAAAGGTTTCAAGATACTTTTCCTTCAATTTCTCAGCCTTAAGAAAAGTTGAAATAACTCCTACAAGGAAAATGTGAATCACATTGAAAAAAAGGAATGCAAATCCTGCAAGCCAAATCCAGACAATCCATTCACCCGCTGTGACTAGAAACTGATTTTTGACAATAAAAACAGCTAGAAGTGTTAATGACAAAAGAGCCGCAAAATACATATTGAAACGATTTTTTCCTGATTTCATTGCCGGAATCCTCCTATAGTTTCTATTTGGGCTAGAGTTATTTTCATATCAAAAAGACCGTCTATCCATTCCATCTGAGCTTTCTTTAACTGAATAAAGGATTCAATGACATCAAAGCTGCTATTTCTACCTGCTAAAAATTTTGTCTTCTCACCCTCATATTTCTTTTTTATTTCTTTGAGATATGTCTTTAGATAATTAAGGTTCATCTTTTCTATTTTATAATCCGACATCTTTTTTTTGACCTCTTCCTCCAACTGTTTTAGCTTCATTTTGTTCTCTGTTTTTAGTTCATTAATTTCTGCGGCCTTGGCTTTTATTTGATTTGAAGTCACTCCCCAATCCCATATATTCCAGCTTCCTTGTAGTCCCAGCTCATAGCGGTTTTGATCAAAATCAACACGGGAAGATTGAAACCGGCTCACAAAAGAAATTTCAGGCAGCCGTTCAGAAAAAAGAATTTTCTTCTCTGATTCAAGCTCGCTGACTTTAAGCGGAAGAATCTGATACATGGGATGTGATTTACGAAGCTGTTCGATATAGGCATTCTCGGAAAATTCCCGATTGTAAGTTTCTCCAACAGGTTCCAGCATCAGCCTTTCATTAGGAGTCATTTTTAAAAGTTCACAAAGAAGCGACAACCCGTAATCATATGCTTCCTTATGTTGGATAAGCTTAAGCTGTGATTCTTCAAATTGAGAAGCGCCTCTTAATAACTCCGCTTCTAAAACCAGGTCCTTATCTCTTAGAATTCTTAGAATCCGATAATGCTGTCCTGTTTCTCTGACCCACTCTTGAGCCAGCTTTAGAAGCTCAGCTTGCCTTAAGGTATTAAGATAAAGCGCCTTGATTTGATAAATTGTTTCCATCTCATCTTCTAATTTAAGAAATTTTGACTCTTCGACCTTTAAAGCCTGCTTCTTCTTTTCATGAATATGCCTCCCGCCCTCAAACAAGGAAAATCGAAGACCCGCTTCACCAAAGAATCCGCTTTTTTCACCTGGGATAAATTCAGATCCCGCTAAGGTATCAACCGTTACCTGAGGAAGAAGGCTGCCTTTTGCAGACCGAAACAAAGCTTCTTCTTTCTCAATTCGATACCGGGCACGTTCAATCTCACTATGATCATTCATGATTCTTGAAATGAGTGTATCCAGACCGATTTGAATACCCTTTGCCTCAAATCCTCCATCCGCCGAGGCGAATGGAGGAAAAAGAGCCAAAAGAATGACTAAGCAGAATAAAAAGGATGCCGTCCTCAAACTTTTTTCTCCTGTGCTCTTTTTTTTCCTGTGCTGGCTTCGATTAATCGTTCAATCCCCTCTTTTACTTGGGGTAATTTCTCAATTTCCAGAAATAATCCCTTGTGTGTTGCGATTTTTGTCCCATCGTCATCGAGCTGATAAACCCGGATGTCCACAAATGTCTTTCCTTTTCTTTCGGTCAGTGCAAATCGAAGCTCCTCGTGCTTGGATTTCTCAAATCCAAAAACTTTCTCCTTAGAATAAATGTTAAACATATTTTTTATCTCCTCTCTTTTTAATTAAATTCCGTCCAGAAGCAGTACCTGGATCGGAGTAAAATTTTCAACGGTTATAGATGAATCAATTTTTTCTGTTCTTAAGTCCTGAGCCGCTTCTTGTGTTAAATTCTGAGCCAGATTCATTCGAAGCTCATCTTGAAGAGAATATGGCTCAGCACTTGGGAAACCCGCCGTAAAAAGGCTTGCCCCCGCAAGAAGCGTTTCCCCTACAGCTTTCAACGCCCTCTGATCATGATGTTTATCTATTCTTCCTTTGATACCGGCGGAAGTATCCGCAGATACCGCCATGGCTCTTACTTTCATTTCCCGCCCGTCCGGAAATATCAGGAGATGAAATGAAACATTAATCCGGTTAATACTTTTAATGACATCCGCTTCACCCAAAAATCTGGAATCTTTGGGTATTAATATTTTCCCGTCCTTTTCTATATCCTTGGTAACAGCACAAATCACGGGAGCTTTTGTATTAAATGAAAATATAGTCCCCTGAACCCTCGCAGGAATTAAAGTTCCTGCAGAAAGTCCCAATTTCATTATTTCTTTTCTCCCTGATTCATTTCCCCTGTTTTCTCCTTCCGATCTTCCTCCATCCGTCTGGATAAAAACCTCTATTTTTGAATCATGCTTCATTTGAACCTTGGTCTGCTTTGCCTCAGAATTTTGATGTGCGGCATCGCCTCTTTTGTTAATGGATTCATCAAAAAATTTAGTCTCAAAAATTGCCCGTTTCTCCTGTGTCTTAACGGTATTTACTTTATCCTCTTTTTTGAAAGCAACCCGGCTTATCAGGATAAATCCGAGCACAAAAGCCAAAACAATCACAAAGATAATCACCGGAAATTTTTTGATTAATTCTAGAAAATTATTTACCTTTTCTTTTTGGTTTTTTTCTTGATCGATTTCATTCATTGTGATTTCCTTTCTATGCAATCCACTTAAAGCCTTCTATTCTCAAATTGATCTTTCCATTCTCGTCCCAAAGAATAAAAACAGGCTTCTCTTTACGGCTTAATTTCCGCGCGCTGAATTGAATCACGCCGTATTCGTAGCCTGAAGCAGGAACCGGGTTCTCGATTTGAAGCCGGCTTTCAAGCTCTTCAAAACCTTCCAGTTTCTTACCGAATCCGAAATTCTTGCTTTCATAAGATTGAATGCCCAACACAGTTTTCGAAATTGGGAATGGATTATCAGAAAGATTCCTGACAGCAAAACGAAGGAAATATTGATCGCCTATTTGTGAAAGTGAAATAAGGTTGACTCGGATATCCCCTTCTTCAGCATGCTGATTGAGTTCAACCGTTTTTGCCGCCTTGGATACATCCTCTACGACTTTTGTTTCTGCCTCTTTTTTTGCATATGCCTTAACAGTTTCTTCCCGTTCTTGAAATTCCTTTTTCATTTCTTCTTCTTTTTTTGCCACTTTTTCCTGGAATGCATTGTCGATAAAGACATCTGGATCCTCTGATCTGAAATCCAGGATAAAATCTGCCGTCTCCGGATGTCCCACCGATATATCAAAGGTCAGCCTTCCTGATTCAGTCATAATCGTAAGGTTTGTGCGGGCTTCCTTAAAATCCGTAATGGGCTTAATCAATACCTCATTCTCATAAACGCCAACCTTAAACAGATCCTGATCGCCGACAAAAACCTTAAGGGCGGGTTCGGGCAGTTCAATGGCAGAGACATAACCCAATGCGGTTTGAAGCTTATAAACCACGTCTTTTCTCATCTTCACACGGCTGATTCTTTCCGTCGGCATCGTTTTTTGATTGAATAGTTTCCGCTTTTCATAGACTGTATGAGCATTTTCAATTTCCTTTTCATCCAAGGGCGTAACTGTTTCCTGCGCCTGAACAATCGAGTGAGAAAGAAGCACAATCAAAACGAAAATCGAGAAGATTTTTTTCATATGTGATTATTTCCTTTCTTTGACTTCGTTTAAGACAGTTTCCCGATACTCTTCCACCAAAAGCCCCTCCGGCACCTCACGGCTTCTCGGAACTTTTTTCAAAACAAAATCAGCCCTGAAAAGAACCTGCTCTCGATTCGGATAGCCGTATCGGGTAATTTCCCGAACGCCCACAAGAGAAACGAGGGCTTCTTTTTCGGTCTCTCTTTCCAAATGTTCTTCTTTAAATTCAATTTTGGTATCAATACCCGCATCTTTGATTTTCTGGATCAAACCGGATGCGATCAGCTCTTTCTGAGCCTTCTTTTGCAGGCTTGCGCTCATTTGATTAAAAGCTTCAGCCAAATCCTTGGATAAGGTATAGGAGTTGTACGCTGTGTAGCGGACAGCGAAACGCTTGGCAAAGGAAACCATTTCAAAAGAAGTGGGTTCATTGTTATGTTTCAAGTCTTCGATAGCTTCAGCACCGGCTACTTTATCAACACGAATGACTACAGGCGGTTTCTTTGAAGCGTTGAAGAGGAAAACAAGTTCCAGAATGACAATAAAAAGAAGAACGAAAGCAAGTTTCCTTAAAAATTTAATTTCCTTTTCCAAATCCCCGAACACTTCAAAATAATGACGTTTGATCTCAGGAAAAATGTTCTGCATCAATGTCCTCCTTTATAAGAACGCGGTCCGGCTGAAGGTAAGTTTTTATTGGAAATAATCTTTTTTCCAAATTCCCTGAGTCCCCTTAGGAAATCTCCGCCTCTGATTCCCGACATGCCTCGAAACGCCTGGCGTCCAAGAATAGCGGCCCCCACACCCATAGCCGCACCGCCCGCTGTCGAAAGTCCGCCGGCTCCCCGGACCATGATGGAAGAAAAGAGTGGGACAAAAAGAATAATGATGATGATGATCAGAACATTCATGGCAATAAGATCAAAAACAGGCGTATTGGCTTTTTCATAAATTTCAAAAAAATTCATTTCGGAAATAATTCTCAAGAATAGCGACAAAACCACATTCCAGCCGGAAATCTCAAAAATCCAGCGAATCCATGCCCTTACCATTCCGGATTGAAATACGCCGATAGCAAGGAAGATGGGGCCTGTCACATAAAGAGCGGATAGAAGCACCAGTCGAACCCAGCTAAACATTTTCATAATAATAAAAGCCAGGCTATATGTTCCTTGAAGAGTCCATTCAACCAGGGTCATCTTGAAAGCTGCCAACATTCCAAGGTCTTTATTCTGTTTATAGGCGCTAAAAACTTTTTGCATGGCTTCTTTAAAATCCTCGCCGGGCATAAAGAAGTTTGAAAGCAAATCCATGCCGTGAGTAATCTCGCGGAAAAAAGGTGTATAAATCGTATAAAGGCCGGTGATCAGAAGAAGTCTGATGAAAAGATTGGAGTAATTTGATACCCCCGAAATTCCTTTTAAAAATTCCTGCACGAAAGCGATGGAAATAAATACCAGAAGAAAAGCAAACCCCATGTCTCTGACATCGCTATACAAGGGGCCAAACACATAATAAATATCGTCTATGCTCTTGAGACCGTTCGTCATTAATCAATCCTCCCCAATCCTTCAACTGAATCCCGGAAATCCTCCATATAACGAAGTCTTTCCCTCTCAAGACGTTTTTCCTCACGGGATACCTGCTCAACTTGAGTTGCGGTAAGTTCAATGAGCTTGGCAATTGCCTCCTGATTCTCCTGACTGAGAACCATCAGCTGAGCCGTGGCTTGAGCTGTCAGTCTTGCGGCTCCTTTTGGGCTTGCCGTTTGAGCCTCGAAATGAATCGTCTCAGCAGCTTCGCGGGTTTTATCCCCTTCTGCATAGATTTGTTTGGCAAACTCATATCCCCGGACCGCCTGAATTTCTTCAAAAGGAATATAGGGACGTGCCGTGGATTCAGGTATTGGCCCACTGATTTCTTCCAGACTGGATGCAATAGAATCGAGACTTTTGGCCTGATCAAATAACCTGATTTGGGGAATGGAGGAATAATAGGTTTGATTGCCGGTAAGGAGAGGATCATTATTATTAATTACTTTTTTTAACGGATCCCCAATAACTACTTTCACAATTTCATCCAGACCCGCATGGAACCGTAGCATCTCCTGATAAGTTGCCTTCATTTGCTCAAGTTTCTGAAGCGCGACTTCAATTTCCCGGATAAATCCGGAATTTAAAATAGCGTTGCGTAACTCGGCCAAAGCGGCATTGACGGCATCAAAAGTCGGAAGAGCTGCCTGTGCGGGCCTTGGAAATATCCCGGTGAGTAAAATAAAAATAATCAAAAAAGAAATTTTTCTTTTCATCTGCTTACTCCTATGGAATGCATCACAAAAATAAATAGCACTTCAATCACAAGGATGAATGACGCCCAGAAAAAAGGATCAAACGGCTTAAAGCGCATCTGTGGCATTCCTTGTTTTTTTTCCGGCCTTACCTACCCCGTTCGGAAACTTGAAAGCCAATTCTTCAAGAATTTCGAGATCATTTTTTTCCGGAAATTCGCGCCTTAATTTCTCTTCTTCTAAAAAATCTTCCGGATCGGTTGTTGAAATCCAGTAATCAAGACCTGACGGCTCCAGTTTTGCAATGACTCCATGACTCGAAAACTTAATGAATATCTCTGAGAAAACACCGGGCCGGATTTCGAGTTCCCGCACAGCCCTGATTTCGTTTTCACCCAAATCCAGTTTTGAGAGCAGCTCATGGCTCTTTTGAAGTCTTAAGATATATTTCACATAAGAATTGGCCAGAATGGCCGTAGAAGCCTGAGACTCGAGAAAGTCCTCGGGACTTTGAGATATACTGAGCACCAAGCCGTTTGATTTTCTGGCTGTGCGGTAAAGCTCTTCAATAAGTCTAGATCCCACTTCGTCATTAAAGAAACGCCACCCTTCGTCAATCACGATCATTTTCCGAAGTGAAGTGTCATGCAGTTTTTTTGATAGGCTTGAGCGGATAACAAAAAAGAGAATCGATTGAAATTCAGGATGCTGAGATAACTTTCCAAGATCAAATACGATCAACCGGTTGTCTAAAGAGAGCTTGCCGGGCCTGTTGAGAATAGTTCCGAATCTTCCTTCCGTCCAAATCGATAGATTCTTCGAAAAATGATAAGCCCTTTTTTTGTCCTCATCATCTCCCAGGCTAAAATCCCGGAGTATCGCTTCCACATCCTTTAAAAGCGGTGAAGATTCCGGACTTAAAGGCTCATAGACCTTTTTAACAGCCTTCTCTAATATTCGAAGATCATTCTGATTCAGCTTCTTGTCTTCGGTAACCATCTTTTCAAGAAGCGTTGTCAGGAATGATAAAAAATACGAATCAAACTTCTCTTTTACCGGAAAAAGATTAATGGCATATTCTTCTGAACAATCAATCTCAAGATAGCTCCCTTTAAAAATACGCGCGAGCTTTCTATAGCTTCCCCCCATATCCAGGATCACGACGTGATTTCTTGGATTTTCAATCAAAAATTGAGAGAGAAGATAATTTGTCGTAAACGATTTTCCGGATCCCGTGCTTCCGATCATGAGCGCGTGTTTTGCCGGAAGTTCCGGATCAAACAAATCCAATTTCAGTCCTTCATCCCGGTATGTCTTAAGGAGAATCCCCGGTTTATCAGTGCCTTTCCATTCTTCACAAATGGGGAGAATTCGGGTAAGAGCCTCTGTTAGAACAGGAAAACGAAGCGGATTTTCATCCCCCTGCATGGGAAGATGACTTAAAAAAAGAAGATCATGCTCAAAATGATCCGACACTCCGACCGCACCTCCCAGTTTAGGAAATGCTTTGAGCACGGTTTCTCTTTTCTGATAAAGCTCTTCATAAGATTTGGCTCTGACAAGTATGCTCAATGAAATTTCAAAGATACTCTCCCCTTTTTCTGCCATCTCATTCATGAACGCTTCAAACTGTCTTGCCCTCTCCTGGGCAAAACTGTCCTCCATGATTCTAAAAAAAGCATTGGCTTTGGATAGATTAGCTTTAATTCTCATACGTGAAGCTTCTTTTTCCTGATCAGGCTTTTGTATCGTGAGCATGAACTCAGATTCATCAGGAAGGAATTCCTCAAAATATTTCATCATCCCTGTCATTGCTTCCTCAGGAAGGAGTCTTAAGTTCACGATTGAATGGTAATAGCCGTCCAAATAGAGAGAATCTTCATAAACATGAGGCGGATGAATGAGAACCTTAGACCTCAATGTTTCAAACCGGGGCCAGGTCGTTTCAGAATTTAAAATCTCATGATAGGAATTAATTTGCGAAAGTGATGGATTAAGTTTCTGGTAATATTCATTTAGAATTTGCTCTTTTGTCAGTCTTGATACCTTTAATCCAAGCCCCCCAAAAACCTGCCTAATTAAATCTTCCGTATTAGCAAGAAACCGGGAATGCTCTTTGTTTGTCTGGGCATAATTCCTGGCTATGGAAAAAAGTTTTTTCTTCTTTTCTTGGGGTAAATAAATCGCAAATAAAAAAAGCCTCCTTTCAAGCAATCTTTGTTTGCTTAATCCCTTTATTTTCATTTCTACAATTCTATTTGTGAGCAAATCTTCTTTTGGAATCGAAGAGTCATAGGCCCTGAGCAATTCCGTATTACCTATTCTTGATTGCCTTAAGAAACTCAAGACAATCCCCTCAGGCAGATAATTCAAAAACTTGCCAAGTTCGTTGAAAAACCCCTGAATTCTCGATTCATCACTTAAAAGATAATCGATACCCTCAAGACGGAATCCGATAGCTTCTTTTCCTGACACTCCGATTATTTTTCCGCTCTCTTCGACAGCCGCTAAATCAATGCCTGAAAAGAAGGGAATTCTCTTCCGTGCATCTCTTGCCTTTTTCATCGAAAGAAGAAAGTTCATATTCCCGGCTCCCTTGCTTGAGTGTATCTGGATGGTTTTAAGAGAAAGCGCATGAACGATTGCGTATAACGAGGCGCCTTTTTTCTTTTAAATAAACGCAAGAAACAATAAGCGCCAAAAATCAGAATCAAATTTATCCATAGAATTTTTGAAAACATAAAAACAAGAAGATAAATGCCTACAAGCAGCAAAAAATCCATCGGTTCCAATCCCGTGATCTTGTTTTCTTTGGTTAGAGTGGGATACATCACAATGCGCTCCATCATTAAAATCCCGTCACATCTTTCATTAAGTCAAGAACAGCCCTGGCAAGCATAATCAACGCTCCTCCGCCTGCCGCTATCGCACCGCGCCTCATACCTTGTTCATTACCCAGAGCCATAGATATTCCCGCAACTGAAATTCCAATGACTAAAATGCCGGGTCCTACAATCTGAATGAGAAATGAACCCACCGATTCTAGAAAATACTGTAGATCTTCCTTTGTCTGAGCTTCCGCAAACGCAAAATGCGCTTTTAGAAGAAAGAAAAATATAAAAAGCAGTGGTTTCCAAAATCGGCTTATTTTCATGCTCAACTTTCCTTTCCTCGGAAAAAGGAAGGGGAATATCCCGATAGGTCTTTAAAAATTTTCGTCTCAGAAATTGAGCCGTTTTGACTCATGACCCCGAATACTCCCCTCACTATTAATATGTGTTTGAAACCGACTCGTGTTGACATAAAAATAAAGTTTTTTATGAAATAACTTTCGAGTCATTTATTTCTTTTCAATTTATCTCAAAAGAAATTTTCCTTCTTATCTTGGACACAAGACGCCTTAAATGAATATGAACACTTGCTCGATGTATACCGAGCTTTTTCCCAATCTCAGCAGAATTCATTCCTTTCAAAGTGAGGTTCAAACAATTACGTTCGATTTTTGTTAATGGAACCTTTTTTACAGCAGATTTAAATGCGATTTCTTTTGCCTTTTTTTCCTCTTCTGGAATCACAAGTTCAGCAGGGCTAGGTATACGTGCCAATTTCTTCTGAATTTCCCTCTCTAGTTTTGTTTTAGGAGCATTTTCTACCCGGTCGAAGTCAATCCCCCGATAGATGAGAAATTTTCTAGACTTCCGGTTTATTGAATTTGGATTGATCTTTTGTACTTTCTTGTGGTTTTTTGTATTCATGGTTAACACCTCCACAAGACGTACAGAAGGTTTACCTCTTTCTGCGACAACCTTCTGTATTTCAAAGGGTTATGAAAAATAATAGGGTTACCTTTTGAAAGTAGAATGGTAGCAATGAAAGCTTAAAAGGGATTCAACAAGGAATGATTTATGAAGAAATTTGATGCAAATTGAAACTGTATAAATACAGAACAAGAGATTTACTGAAGGATGGAATTAAAGAGGAATATAGGAAATTATTTTGCTTTCAAATCTTTCGATAGTGGCTTCTGATTTGATGCCAATATGTTCTTCTAAACAAGTTAGGAAGAAAGATGCTTCATCGCTAATATTTTTACAATTTTTTCAGTCTTACTCCTATATCATCCTGAATGAAATGAAAATAATAACCGCCATATTTTATTGATGTTCTATCTGCCTCTGGAAAAAGTATTTTTTCCATTTTCTTGTACGCTTCAGGAATAAGTGAAAATCCAATTGTGTTGTCTTGTTGATCATAATCTGCCAACAAAATAGTATCTTTGGGAATTACGCACTCAAAACTTCCCGTAAAGGGCGCTAGCCAATCAGCCAAACAACCTCGTAAAAAAGCAAAAAGGACTATTTTAGGGGCGGTGATTTGATACCCGCCCCCAAAATATCGCCATCATAATTTTTCAACTAACCACGATTTCCTGAGCATCCTTGGACGTATAATCCAATTCATGCATTTGGATTTCACCGGTTTCCGGATCCTTAAACTGCAGACAAAACCGGCCCTTGTGTACTTGCATATATTCCTTTTCCCTTTGATCGAATCTTGTCTTTAATTGTTCCAATACAGCTATAAGATTTGCCATCTTGACATCTCCTTTTAGATAGAAAATTCCTGTCACATTTTATTATTTAAAATTAATGGTTTGAAATGATGCTATTGAAAATAAATAAGCGGAGGGAAATGCTATTACAGCAGATTTTGCTCGGAGAAACTGAAGTACTGATTATCACCCACAATAAGATGATCCAGGATTTTAATACCAACGGGGGTACATACTGACTGAAGCTTTCGGGTGAGTTCCTGATCCTCACGGCTTGGCTGCACTCTTCCCGATGGATGATTGTGAATCAGAATTATTCCGGTAGCTCTCCGGTCAAATGCTGATTTCAATACCTCACGAGGATGAACTGCAGTTTCATCAATGGTTCCTTCGAATAAATTCTCTTCCGCTATGATGCGGTTAGCTTTATCCAAATAAAGAACCTTGAACACCTCTGTACCTCGATCCCTCATGGAAGCATAAAGATAATCCATAACCGATCTCGGATCCCGGCAATAATTCTTGCCAATAATTTCTTCCTTGAGATGCCGTCTGGAAATCTCAATCGTGGCAATCAGAGAAGCAATTTTGGCATTTCCAAGCCCCGAAACTCCGTCGAGGTGTTTCCATTCTGCGGAAAGCAATCCCCGGAAACCTCCAAAACGGGCCAGTAGGTCGCGGCTGAGCGCCAAGACATCCTTTCCCTTTACCCCAGTTCTCAGAAGAATAGCGAGAAGTTCCGCATCCGAAAGACCTTCAACTCCATATTGTCTCATCCTTTCCCTTGGTCTCTCGGAATCAGGCCATGAGGCAATTCCATTCTTTTGTTTCTTAATCTGCATTTTCATTGTCTTCTCCTTTATTAGTTGATTTAATTTTCAATTTCAAAAATTCATTCATTGTTTTGTTCCGCTTTTTCTCGTAAAGCGATCTCATACATCTCCCTTAATACCGATACTGAAAATCTTCCCCATTTTGCTCTTTTAATTCCGATCAAATCCTGAAGCTTGTCTGCGTAAAAACTCTTATCCTGTGTCTCCACAATTTCTTGAATAAACATTTCCTTCTCCTTTCACTGAATTAATAAAAAAGGCGGAAGGAAATTGCATTAGCAGTTTCCGATCCGGCGATTTTGAATGAATTTAAAAGCTAAGTTCTTGAGGTATTTCCATTTCTTCCGGATAAAGCCATTTGATCAAATCTTCTTCCATCGCTGCATTCTCCTTTCCTAAAAACAAAAAAGGCGCGGGAAAGTCCAAAAAACTGAACTCTCACCGCGCCTCTTTGCTATTTTGAATTAATTAATTTTTCGATACTGACAATTCTGATTCCACCGCTAAAAGAGCAGTAATCAGCGGACGGATAAATCCGGAATCAATCGCATACCCCCGTTTTTCAGCAGGGTAATATTCGCCTGACTCTTTATGTCTGAAAAATACACGCTGATTAAGGTATAACTTTCCTTCTTTTCCTTTTCCGATGGAAATGATTAGCTTTTCACCATCACGGAGAGGAATTTCCTCAACCACTTGATTAATGAATTTTTCATCATTTTGATTTATTTGTTTTTCAGTTGTATTCATGTTTTTTCCTTTCATTTTAAGAGTTAAAATTAACTGATCATTTCGACTAACTGTGAATGAAGCACCTCCCTTCTTTAAAATAAAAAGGGGAAGACAAAATCCGTTAAACAGACCTTGCCTTCCCCTTGATTTATTAATATTATTAAATGATTCCGTTTAAATTTTAGTTTGGTTTGAATTTCTTTAAGGCATTCTCTATCCCTTCCTCCTGTTGATTGCTAAGTGTTTCCTCAAGCGTTTCCTTAACCTTGTCTAATTTATTATTTCTGTTTTCCTTTTCTCGCCTAATTTCTTCTAGCATATAGTTGATATCCATTTTTCCGCCGTAATCGAGTTTCACATATTCAACCTGTAACTTTGGATACTTAGTTACTACAATCGCTTCTCCGCGTCCTAAAGCTCTTACCAGATCAGGATCTATACGGAATGTCATTCCTTCCCGGATAGACCCAACACCTGTATAATTTTTTCCTGTCAAACCATCTTCTGTCTGATAAGTTGAGACAAGGGTCTTTTTGGAACCCCCGATTTTCGCCATTCTCTCAATCGATGCGGGATCATCCTGTCTCATAATGATTTTGATATTCGTATTTTCAATTACCTGCTGGCTGAAACTGAACCTTCTGACGGATAAATCCGCAAGACTTTGATGAAGCAAAGTTACCGCAAATCCCGCTCCTCTGGCTTTGTTCAGGAATTCGATAAAATTCTCATAGGCAAAACTTGAAAATTCGTCTACAAAAACCGGAAAGAACCTTCGCTTCTTTTCCTCTGTTTGAGTCTGAATTTCATTTGAAACCGTCTTAATGTCCTGCAAAACAAGTCTTCCGAATCTCTTTGCTGTTTCTTCATACCCTTGCGTATTGAGAGAGAAATATACAATCTGATTATTCTCATAAGCATGCAAGAGATCAATTTCACCCCGTTTAACATCCACAAGTCTGGAAAATTCCGATTTTGCCACTAACGCAAGATCCGCGATCAAACCTGAAAGATACTTATTGTGATCACTGAAATGTTTCTCCATATAACTTAAGTCCAGCCATAAATTCTTATCTTCTGTATTCATCCTAAGGGCCTGCAAATGGCTCATATTGGTTAAGAGGTCATAAAGACTCCTAAAAGTAATCGCGAGTTCCGCTTTACTGTCTTTTGTTATAATTTCTTTCATTGGCCTGAGTAGTGTCAGAAGCGCTTCTTCTGCCTTCTTTCTGTAAAATTCCTCCCGCCATTCAGTCGCTCCAATCAGCTTGTCTTTGATTTCTGAGGCATTGCCCCTGAGAAGAGGGTTATACGTGTTCGAAATTTCAGGATGGGCCAGAGAGAAGAATAGAAAATCCTTAGATCGTCCGCTTTCCTTCATCAAAATTTTAATCTTAACCAAAAGCTCGTAGTCACCTTTTGCATCCAAAATAATTGCGCCTCTTCCTGCCTTTATATCCCGTCTCAGAAGCGATATAAGAACCGAATCCGTCTTCCCTGAACCCGTCGATCCAACCACATGCGTATGCATCAACCTCATATCTTCGGATAAATAAACCGGCTTTCCCGTCCATAAACTGGATCCCAGATATGCCTGATCCTTTAAAGCTCCGTCTCTTCCCTTCTGAATGTCTACCTTTCGAATTTCCTTCTTTTTCGCGGGCATATCTTTACCCAATGCCGATACTCCATCATCCTTTGCGAAATAAACGAATGCCATAAAAAATGGGAATGAAAGAACTAAATACAGGAGGTATAAAAATCCGAAAAAGATGAGAAAACCGTAAATCTGGACAGTCCTCAGTAAGCTATAAATTTGATGGGAAAAAAGAAAAACCGTAAAACTTAATATCCAGCAGATAACAATTCCAGAAAACCAGATTATCTTTGAATTTCGACTATTACTTTTTCTGATTTTTCCCGATATCGTCTTAGAAACATTTACAGGAAACTTAACCCATAAAAACCAGAATAACTCACCCAATAAACCATGCCTTGGCGTTTGCTTCATGAGAAAAGCGCACCGACTTTAATACTTCCGCTAAGATTCCTTAATTCACTTTCTCCTTTCTCTCGCATGAGATCATCATAAAGAGTATATGTAATTTTATCCTGAGGCACGTCTACATCAATCATCCAGCTAAGAGCCGACATCCAACTCACGATATAGATCACAAGATCGAATTCCGACGATTTGCAATAGTTGTCCAATTTCTCAAGGAAGATTTTCTTTGCTTTAAGGGAGTTTTCAAATTCTACTGCTGTCTTAAGACCCTTATATTCAATGATTGCATCAGGGAAGTACTTTCTCTCCCTGTTTAACTTCCGAAGAACCCGTTCACTTACCCAATTAATAGGCCCCATCTTTTCAAAGACACTGCGTATCTCAACTAATTTCAATGTATGTTTCACATGAGCTTGATTTGCCCCGTCCATTGACATCAAACCATAATCCAAATCTCTATCTCTGAGTTCCTGAACGCCCTTCGTCGTAAGTAAAAAAATCTTCATCTTCTGTCTGATCAATTCATGAATTTTTATATATCCAGCTTCCACAAGTTTGGTAAGTCTTTGCCTTCCCGTTCCTGATCTCAAAGTGCTATCAGGCCAAAATTTATTGTAGATTTGCCCGGCGGTCATGTATTTCTGCTCATTCAAATATCTGAATAACGCAATATCTCTTTCTGTAATTTCAATTCGAGGTAATTGTTCATTCAATTTTAGATTCTCCTTTTTCAAATTCGCAAACTTAAGGAGAAAACCCATCAATGGGCATTCTCCTTAAGCCGGTTATGACTTAATTATCCAGAACATCTACAAACCGCCTCAACTCCCGAACATTATTTCCTGTTTCCCTAAGACTATTCCTCAAAACATAAAGATTCTGATTTGCCGAAGACTGAACGTAATTCTTCCTTACGAACGGAGTTTGAACTCTCATTTGCCCCTGTACAGCGTTACGGCTTTGCCATTCTGGAATATCTGATGCTTTCTTCTTTTCCACATTGGCATGAGCTTCCCTTTGCCATCCGGAAGTAACCATCGCTTTCACAATCAAAGCAGGCATAACAACACCCAAAGACACTGCACCCACTATCAGCCATGTTGAAATAACTATTCCCACCAGCCGAATGCTCAATGGCTTTATTGAATCTTTGAATTTCTTAATAGCTTGCATAACTTCGATACCAATCGCTTTATCCATTTGACAACCTCCAGCTTTAAAGTTTTATGACTTTGTCTATGTACCCAAGTTTGTGGCTCGGCGTATTTTGTTTTTTTAAATGTTCTCTCACTATTAATATGTGTTTGAAATTGACTCATGTTGACATAAAAATAAAAAATATTTCTTACTCACCCAAATTCTTCCTCACCGAGCAGTAGGCCAACTGACTTACCTACCTCCACACTTCCAAATATCTAAGTGGAATTCCATTATGAGGGAGGTAAGTCAGTTGGGCGTGGACCCAAAATGCCGGTTCTGCGAGGTGAGGAAGTAATTGATTTGATTGAAGTTAGAAAAAATGAATTGGGTTTTACCTCCCCGCTTCAAAAAAATTTTGCGGGGACTTTAGCGGGGGAGGCAATTTTAGAGCAGACCAGATATGCTAAATTTATTCTTTCTAATGTCCTGGGATCCTTTTTACGTCAAGAGGAAATGCTTCTCCCGAATATTTGCCATGCTTTCCATCCTCAAAATAAACAAATACATGACCTGAAGCAAACTCAGGAGGTGTTTTGACAGGGCTTTGTGATAGGACTATACGATAAGTCAAAGGAATACAATCTGGACCAATAAAGAGCTGCATTCGAGCATAAAGCACTTTATCGAATGTCTCAGCCGAAAGAACGTGAGATAACCGATTTGGAACTGCGTTTGGCGGTCCAAAGATTATCTGCTTATCTTCCTGGGTAACAAGTTCTGATTTTTCAATGCCGTTAATAATGAAATTCCGAATCTCTGAAAATTCATCTTCATCACCGCGAATATCCTTACAAACAGCCAAAAAATAATGAAATCCGATTTTAGCGATAGCTTGAAAAAAGGGCGTGGTTACTTTTACCTCAGCGACGGGATTAGCGACGGTATGAGGTTCTAAAGGTTTTTCCCATTTAAAATTTCCACCAAACCCTTTTAAGAGTTCTTGAACCCATTCCACCTCATCGTCTTCCGGGATTACTCTTATACAATCCATCTTTTCCAGAGTATGTTTTTTTATTTCATTCCTAACGTCCTCTGTACTTTTCATCCATTTCTGCAATCTTATGGGAAAAACCCCTCCCTTCACATCAATTACAATTATTTGACTAATTATTCTCACCTTATTTGATTGAGGTATTTTTTCATATAAAATTGGAAGGCCAAGTGCCGGATTTATTCCTATAAAATCGATTGGTTTCCCTCCAAAACTCCCTCGTTTGTAAACATTCACTTTATCATGATGTTCACGGCCTTCCACTCCGTAGATGGTTCGGAAGAAGGCTTCCGGCCCGCAACGACAGAATTGTTGTTCGGATTTTCCAATTTTATGATTACAAACATTACATACTTGTTCTAAAAGCAAAGGGAAGTTACGAAACTCCCCTAAACATGCAGGTAGAGGATGTTCCTCTGAATAAGGTCTTGAAATATTACAATAAATACAATTTGGCATTTAAATAATGACTCTTTTGGTTTGATACTATTTACACAAACAATCTTTTCGCTTCTTTTCGAAGTATCTGAAACTTCATTCTCTGGTCTGAAGGAAGGTTCAGCAATGCAAGGCGAGTATGCTTTTTTACAGTTGGAACGCTGATCTTTAGAAGCTGGGCCACTTCTTTTTGAGTTAACCGGAACGAAAGCAAAAGACATGCTTCCTGCCTCAGCGTTAGACCTGTGAATAGTGCCTTACGCCTTGGAACAATCGTTTCGGGATATAAATACCTTTCGGCATTATCCCGCTTTTGTTCCTCAATAAGACTGGCTAATTCATCGGTTTGTTTAAAAGTTTTCCGGACAGACATGGGCTTGAAAAGAATTACCTTTCCAATGCCTCTTATGTCCGGCCAGTCAATAACGAGAGTCACCTCCCTTTCTTGAGGAAAGGGCCGGTTCCTTCTCTACCTCCGGTGTTAAGCCAGCATTACTACGCTATTAGTCTAATCTAAACTGAAGCGGCTCACGAATAATCATATCTACCTGAATCCCTCTTTTTTTCGGCCTCAAAATGACCTGCTGAGGGATAATCAAAATCTTACCTTCCACTACATTAGCCTTAAACTCTCCGTGTCCCACTTCTCCTAAAAAGGCTCCGAACTTCATGTCTTGCTGATCCATCAACTATCACCGCCTTCATTCCGTTAAGCGCCTAAACTGCGCTTTGAATCTTAAATAAGATTAGCTAAAAACCGTGTTGGGTAAAATAAAACGAATAGTATGCCACCCAAAACACAATCAAGAGAACGTATTTGATCTTATTAGCATGAACTAACTTTGCATCCAAAATAGAACATATCAGCCGGGTTAATCCCACAGCAAAAACAAACCTGATACCTCTAGAGAAAAAAGATACAAAAATAAACAACCACAAACTTCCATAGAGCAATCCCCACTCAGAGGCAAAAATCTTATAGGGTATTCCTTGAAAAACTCCTGAAAATAAAGAAAACAATCCCTCCTTCGTAAGCATTTGTTGGGCGTGTTCGATCATTGCATTGCTAATACCGGGTATATAATCCAGGAAGATAAGAATTCTATCCCCTAGATGCTGTGCGGAAAAATACATTACTATGCCTCCGGCTATGGCGCCTAAAATACACAGAACAACTGCAACACTCAAAGATCTGCGCTTTTCCCTGCGGCAGGCCAAAAAAGTCAACCATATGTCAGGCACAAGAAAAAAACATGTCCCTTCTAGAAAACCCCATAAGAATGGAATCAAACGATAAGCGATCATTTATTTACCTCTCAAAGTTAATATGGAATCTCTAATCTGATTAAGCTGGCTAGAACGTTCACCTTTTGGAAAAAGAGGCTTACCGATTCTTACTTCGCAAAAAAATGGAACAGGCAAAAATTCACCTTTGGGCAGAGACCGCCACATATTGCCGAGGTAAACAGGAACAATAGGAACATCCGGATATTTCTCAATAATATGGACAATTCCCGAGTGGAAGTTTCCAATCTCGCCGGTAACGGACCTCGTCCCTTCCGGAAAAAAGATCAATACCTGATTAGAATCCAAAGCCTGCTTTAAAGGAGCCAATGGATCCGAATGTTTGGATACGACTTTTCTCTCTATGGAAAGAATATTAAAAAGAAGATGAGAAATAAAAGAAGTGAACCAGTTTCGTTCGAAGTAATCCGACGCTGCAACCGGACGGACATTATTCAATTCATCTAAAGGGAATATATCCAGTAAAGAAATTGCGTCAAGATGGCTGGCATGGTTACTAACTATGATATAGGGCTTTTCTTTTGGAAGATTCTCCCTGTCATAGACGCGCAGGCCGATAAAAAGAATCATGAATGGCCTGACAAAAAGAAGAAAAAATAGAATCCGAATAATATTGTCCATACTGTTCTACCAATTATATGAATAATAATAAAAATACTTAACAATATGGAAAAAAAGCGGAGCCGTGTAACAAAGTGAATCCATGCGGTCCAGCATTCCTCCATGCCCTGGAATCAAATTGCTGAAATCTTTGACCCCGGCATCTCTTTTCACAGCAGACATAACTACATCTCCACAAAAACCAGAGACTCCGATCACTAATGAAACGATTAAAACCATCTTGAGATCAAACGGTGTCAAAAATCTGAAGAAAAAACCCACCAAAATTGTAGTAAGCACTCCCCCTATGAAGCCAACCCAGGTTTTATTAGGACTGACTGAGGGCAAAATTTTCTTTTTTCCGAACGATTTTCCCCATATAAACTGGAATACATCATTTAATTCTGTAAGCACCACCAGAAATAAGAGCAATGAATGTCCATTCGCTTCCGATCCGGCTACATTAGGCATATTCAACAAAAAAGCCATATGACTTAAACCGAAAACAAAAGCCATTAGTCCCCATTGAATCTTGGAAGTGGAAGCAAGAAAACCGGATGTTTCCTTAGAGAGAACCTGCCGGATAGGCAGAAACAGAAAAATATAAACCGGAATAAATATAATGAACATTCCATACCAATGAATCCCAACCCAAAAATATTGAACTGGTATGGTAAGAAACGCCCAGAATAGAGCTCTATGATCAGCCCGCCTGGTATCTAATATCGTTATAAATTCCTTGAAAGCCCAAAAACTGACAAAAGCAAAGAAGATAATGGATATGATCCGGTTCGAAACAAGAGCAATAAAAAAGAGACCGGCCATCATCCACCAGGATTTGACCCTTTGTAGCAACGTTTCCCATTGACCATCGGGTTTGATTCGTTTCAGAGCAAGAATAATCAAAGTGGCCAACACCAGTAAACCAATAATAATCACGCCAGCCCTGTGTGAAATCGACAAACTCATAATCCAATCCATGGTATTTTCCTTATTTAATCCGGTTAACTTCCGCTAAAGCATTTTTTAAACGATTCCAGCAGGTAATAACCAACAATAAACAGGCAAACAAAAACAACCATTTCCAAAAGAATAAAACCTTTGGGAAAATCACCGTTACAAGAGACAAAGCACCAACAAAAAATGCCCTGTCACTTTTTCCCATTGGACCTTCATAATGCCTGCTTCCCCCAATTGCTTTACCCAAAAGACCTGAAAATTCAGAAATCACAGCACCAAACGAAAATAAGATAATCGCAAACGTCGCTTCTTTACCGACTAATGCCAAAGGCAGATAAAGAAATAAATCCGAAAGCACATCGCCGAGTTCGTTCAAGACAGCCCCCAGCTGAGTGGAAAGATTAAATTCTCTGGCCATCATGCCGTCGATTGCGTTCAATGCCATCCGGATAAAAAGCCAGACGGGAATAATCCAAAGCCATCTTAAGTCATTAGCGTGTAGGACAATCAGCATTCCGGCAATAAATGATCCTGATAAAGCAGCCAGAGTGACCATGTTTGGCGTCAATTTCATGCGAACCATCCCCCGGATTAGAGGCCGGAGAAGATTCTGAAATTGAGGTTTAAAATCATAAATAGAAGCCATTTTAATGTCCTTTCACTTTAGAGGGTTTCGCGAAACCAATCTAAGGTCCATTTCTTCAACTCATCGGGAAATTGATCATACATTTTTTCTGCATGAAGGCCGTTTTCGACAATACGGATTCTTTTCGGATTCGGCGCGTACTCATAAAGCTTTTGAGAATGCCGGGGGCGGATTAACCAGTCATGCGTCCCATGAATAAAAAAGATAGGCGTATTGTTTAAATTGCTGATACATTCCAATGGTTTTAGTTTTTTCAAAAAAGGATTCCCAAGGCGTACTCCTTTACCAATACCATTCGATGAAAAATTATCAATCAAATTATCGAATGCTTCCTTTCTCCAGAAATGATAATCAATAGACCCGAAAGTCGCAGGTGCTGCGATACTGATAATACTGCGAATTAATTTCGTCCGGCTGGCTGCCTGAATAGCAATCGCGCCACCCAATGAAAACCCTATAACTCCTATTTTTTCATAGCGATTCTTCACAGACTCAAGGTAAGTCATCAGATCTTCCGATTCCCTTGCTGTAAGCGTAAATCTCCCGCCGCTAGTACCATGACCCCGGAAATCTAATACGAGAACATCAAATTCATTAAAAAAAGTCTCGGCAATCTGCCGGGTAATCTTTGTGTCCTTATTTTGAAAAAAACCATGAGCAACGACTACTAGTTTTGAATAACCGCCTTGATACCACAACCCATCCAACCGCACTCCGTCGCGTGTTTTGAGACTTAATTTTTGGGAGAACATAAAGACTCCTCATTAGCTTTTATCCATTCCAGTACAATTGAACGTTTAATTTTTCTTGTAGCAGTTTTAGGCAAATCATCTGTATGAATGAAAATCTTTGAAGGTCTTTTATATGTAGCCAGTTTCTCAGACAGACGATCAATTTCTGCTTTTATTTCAGTTTGAACTTTTTCTATCGCCTCCGACTTCTTCACAAGCGATTCCGCCGGAACCACTACTGCCGTGACTTCTTCTGTACCCTCTTTAGAACCGCTTGTCGCCTTTTTTCCAAGCACACAAATTTCCTTGATAAGGGAGGATTCGGAAAGCACCGCTTCTACTTCCTCAGGATGCACTTTCTTTCCGCCTCCGAGAACAATTAAATTCTTAATGCGACCCGTTATAAAAAGAAATCCGTCCTTATCCATCTTTCCCAAGTCTCCTGTATGAAACCAGAGGGAATCATCGATAACTTCATTAGTTAATTCCGAACGTTTGTAATAACCCTTCATCACATGCGGACCCTTGGTGATGATTTCTCCTTCTTCCTGAGATTCATCCTGTTTTAAGATTCTGACATAAGCACCGGGCAGGCATTTACCGACTGATCCCAGCTTATTGCTTCCAGGCCAATTCACCGTAATCACGGGACTTGTTTCTGTTAAGCCATATCCCTGATAAACAGGAATTCCTATAGCATCAAAAAATTTCCCGGCCTCCGGATCCAGAGGAGCGCCGCCCGAAATAAAACCTTTCAATTTCCCTCCGAATTGATCATGAATTTTCTTAAAAAGAATCTTTTTTAACGAACATGGCATGTATGGTGATAATCCAATAAACAGATCAAATAAACTTTTATTGATTCCTTTCATTTTACGAATCTCTCTATCAATGCTCCCCTTTAACATCTTGAGAAACATGGGAACCGTAATCATGTAGGTAATTTTTTGTTCCTTCATGATGGAAGCAATTTCCTGAGGATGTAGAGATTTGGAATAACAAATACGGCCTCCGGCATGAAGAACGCCCAAGAAACCTCCAGTTAATTCGAGAAGATGATTGAGGGGAAGAATTGAAAGAAACGTGTCCTTCGAATCCAGATTCATAAGTCTTTCAAAGTTACTTACCTGAAATACCAAATTCCCAAAAGTAGCCATCACTCCTTTGGGATTTCCGGTAGTTCCGGACGTGTAAATAATCAGAGCCGTTTCATCCAGGCTGCGGTCTCTTCCCTCATGATTTACATCAGGCTTCAGACTTTCATAATAGGGAAAATCGGATTCTTTGGATTCTTCCTGTGTGAGCAGAATAATTTTTTCAATAGACGGCAATAACGTTCTTAAGGCTTTTGCCGTTTCAATAAATTCACTGGAGATAAACAAAATTCGGGGTTCAGAATCTGAAAGGATGGATACAAGTTCTGAAGAAGTCAGCTTGATGTCCAGAGGTACGAAAATAGCGCCGGTGCGAACCGCGGAAAAAAAGGCAATTCCCCATTCCGGACGAGATTCAGAAAGAATGGCAATCCGGTCACCCCGTTTGATTCCATATTCAATTAGATAATCTGAAAGATCACGGGCTTTACGTGAAAGCTCGATATAGGTGATTTCATTCCATTTGTCATTTTCTTTTAAGGCAAGAGCTGTCCTGGCGCCGTAGGCATCCGATTTCTGCTGAACCAAAGACAAAACAGAATCCAGATACACCTGTTCCGCCTTTGCTCTTTCGCGCCTTTCCAGAGCTTCTTTCATGAATTCAATTCTCGATTGCACTTCCCGTACAAGTTCTTCTTCACTTCCCGTAAAATGCTCTATCGGCTGTCCAAATTGAAGAATGACAGGCCTAGGCTTTGGAAGAACACGTCCCCATTTCCAAGCCTCATAACCTCCGTGAATTACAAAGGGAATTATTGGAGCCTGAGATTGCTTATGTATACGGGCAAAGCCTTTTTGAAAGGTATTGATCTTTCCATCTACGGTTAATTTCCCTTCTGGAAAAATGCCTATGGTACTCCCGTTTTCAAGCGCTTTAACGGCCTCATGCACCGCTTCAAGTCCTTTTCCCTCAGTTACCGGAATAACTCCGGCAAGACGGACAATAGAGCCGATAACAGGCCAGCCAAGCACTGATTGAGCGACAAGAAATTTAATAGGCTTCTTATATGCTGAAATAACCATTGCCGAATCTAAAAAACCTGTATGATTACCCGCAAGAATCACTTTTCCTTCAAAACGCAGATGCTGCTCACCTTCAACCTGAAATGAAAAGAAAATTCGAAGAATTGCATTCACAAGATACCGAATCATTTGTTTTTTCCCTCCCAATTCTTACCTAGATACTGACGGATTTTATCTGTACCCGCCATAATCGCCTTCTTTTCTTCATTTGTAAGAGAAATCATAACACGGTTAATTTCAGAAAAATATTGCTGTTCAATATCTTCAAGCTTCTTTTTCCCCTTTGAGGTCAGAAGAACCCGATTAATCCGTCTGTCTTCTGGATGGGTTTTCCGGATGACATAACCCGCCTTTTCGAGCCGGTCAATTAAACCTACGACATTGGACTTTGTAACCACCATCAAATCTCCGATTTGATTTTGGCTTAAACCCTCACCTGTATGATCATCATATTTGAGAATCATCAAAATATTGAACTGAACATGCGTGACATCAAAATCTGAGAAGAAACGGTCAGAAACCCGGAGCATCATGGATGAAGTCCGCAGTAATCCCACGAGCACTTCGTGGTTGAGTTCGTCTGTTTTGGAGAGTTTCACATCTTTCATTATAGTTCCTCTTTCTCACTGGATCTGAAATAAGTTTATATACAAATGGTTTATATGTCAACTATTATTTTGCAAGAGGAAAATCTCCTAAAAAATGAAGTGGAGTTAGCTAACTGGAAGAACGATCTGCGTGTTTTCTGACAGGCTGGGCAGGAACACCGGAATAAATGCTTCTAGGCTCCACTATGGTATTCTTGGGAATAACGGCCCCTGCCGCTATGACGGATCCGTCCCCTATTTCTGCTCCGGGGAGGATGACGGAATTAAGACCCACAACCACATGCTTGCCAATACGTACTTTGCGGAGAATGAACTTGCCCCTTTCAAATGAATGGCATATTACTGTTGAATGGCCCCCTATAACGGAATAATCCCCAATCTCAAGAAGTGATAGATCAGCACAAAACTTCGAATTAATCTGAACATGTTTACCCATTTTGGTTCCAAGAAGCCTGAAGAAGAGATTTGCGAAAGGTGTCAGAAGTATAAAATCCATGAAAACTATGGAGACAATCAGCTGAAGACTGTTAGCCAGTGCCCATTTGGCGGCTCCAAGGGAAAACATGGAGTATTCACCCTCTTTAAGCCTCAGCCTTAAAATAAATCGAAGCAATCCTACAATCCCTATCAAAACAAAGCCGAAAATGAAATATCCGCTAACCGCTCCAAAGCACAATGCCAAAAGACGGTAAGCAATGTCAAAATCTGTACTATGCCGCCAAATAAAAAGACAAAAAAGCACTCCCGGATATATAGCAATCCCGAGAATAAGAACACCCAAGAGATATAGCAGGAGAGTAAATATAACCTGACCGATAGTAATTAAGATTGTTTTTAACATAAGGTTACTTATTCAGTTTCACCTGGTTATCTTCGACCTTCTGAGTCGGCTTCAGCGGGACCACACCGGCCAGGTCTCCGATCATATTTACCAGTTCACCATTAGCAGGCACAACAATCTTGGCATTCTCTGATAAAGAATTCTCTACAGTCTGCAATTTTCTAAGAATCTGCGCATTCCCGATAAAGTATTTTTCCGCTGATTCATTTACTAATCTGATCGCCTCAGCTTCCCCTTCAGCCTGTAAAATTCTTGATTGTTTAATACCTTCTGCCTTCTTAATCTGCGCTCTTTTCTCACCATCAGCCATCGTTTCAGTCGCTGTAGCGAAATCAACGGCTGCAATCTTTTCATTCTCCGCTTTCACCACTTTATTCATCGTTTCTTGCACATCTTTCGGCGGATCAATTTCCTTCAATTCGGTACGGACAATATCAATTCCCCAACTCGAGGTTTCACGAATCAAAATCTTATGAAGTTCATCATTAATTTTGCCTCGCTCACTATTTGCTGATTTCAATGTCATAGTACCGATAATATTCCTGAGCGTAGTTCTAGCCAAATTCACAATCTGGTATTTGACATTATTAACGTTATAAATTGAATTTTTAACACTTTGTTCATCTGACTTCACCTTGAAATAAACTTGAGCGTCAACCCGAGCATTCAAATTATCATAAGTAATTATTTCCTGCGGTGTGGCATCAACCATTTGTTCTGTCACGTCTTCCTTATACATTTTTTCAATAAAAGGAATAATCCAGTGAAAACCCGGATTGGCAAAGCGTATATATTTTCCTAATCGCTCAATCAATGCCCGGTGAGTCGGCCTTACAATACGAATACCGAAAAAAGCAAATAATAGAGGAATACCTATTACAGTCATTAAGCCAACATAAAAATCAGATGAGTTATCCATACTATTCTTCCTTTCCTTTTAAAGATTTGAATTAATGCTTTCTATCTCTTGGGGGACAAGGATCGTTGCCATAGCTATCCTTATCCTGAATTTTGCCATCCCGACCATGAATAACCACCTCGGATTTCTGATGCCTTGCAATTTGTCTTGCAGCATTTTCAGCGGCATTCTTAGTGCGGTGCTCTGATGTGATCCGGGAATTTCCCTCACCGCGAACTCCCCATCCATAATCTGTTTTTACTACATGTTGATTCTTACCCATTTCGTTGCTCCTTAATTTTTAAATCAGCGTAATACATCCCAATTATTTTCATGATTTTCAACCGTGGGAGTAGGTATTGGATATTTTTCATTTTTTAAACCAATCCGGAATGTCCTCATCTTATTCTCCCGACTATGGTTCTTATCAGCATCAAGCCATAATTGATGCTGTTTTTTGACATATTCTGCCACAATTTTGCTTGAAACAATAAAAAAACGTAGCGACTTACCTTCTTTATCAATATTAACAAAGCAATAAAATAAATCAGGCTGAATCAAGTTTTCATGCTTAATATTCATGATCCATGCGCTCACAAATTTCCCAAATAATGTGGAAGAGCCTCCTGCACTTCGACTACTATGATAATTTGTCTTAACCTCTAGCTTTGACATCTTTCCGGAAGCAGGATGAGAGACTAAAATATCAACACTTTTGGTTCTTCCGAGGGTTAAATTAGCATCAAAGCCCCTCAAAGCAAGTTGAGACAAAACCGCAAATTCACCTGCTAATGCCACTGAATTATTTGTTAAATCACTTTTATTACTCATAATTTTTGATGATTTCGTGAATCATGGTAATTTAATTTAATATACCAACTTCAACCGGCAACACGTTTTAACACCTTCAAAACACTGATCATGGCTTGTGTATCTAATTTACAATAATCTTCCAAGCCTTTCCGTATTTTTCTCTTTTCTTCCTCTTTGATACCTTCTGAAAAAGTTATTCGCGCGAACTCTATACTCGCAATATCTCCTCCCGCAATTTCCATCCCTTCATACGATCCTCCAGTTAATGCGGGAAACACATTTTTGATTGATGTTCTCCCCATTTGCTTCGGGTCGTAATAATTAAAATTCCTGAATGGAACAATAAGATCCAAAAATCTGCTTTCAATATCTTTAAACCAATTTCGATATTCGGAATAAGCTTCAATAGATTCCCGGAGTACCGATAGTTCAAACGACATATTATAAGAAACGATACTTCCCTTACCCACTACTAAAGATTTCAATAATGAAAGCAATTCCGGGCGCGGATCTTCCTTCCCATCAGCCAAAAAAGCATGATGTTCTGGTTCTTCATCCCAAGATTTTAAAATATGAAGTGAGAACTGGAACGGAATCTTCTGGTAGGGACGGGTCAAATTATAAAAAGGAATTCCTGGGTTTACTGTTTCAAAATCAAGAAAATATAAAGGAAGCTGCAATTGTCTCAGGAAAGATTTGATAGCAGCAGAATCAATATGAACCTTTCTTTCATTATGACATTGCCATTGTATTCTTTGACTTTCTGTAAGCTGAACATCCGAGGTTACATCCTTGATAGCCAGTATTTGTTTATCCAATAACTCAAATGCTTTTTTCTTCCGAATTCTATTTAGGATGAAAACACTCTCTTCAGGAAGAAAATCCCAGCAAATAATCTTCAGGGGGCATTCATACGGATCATCGCATTGAAGTCCGATCTTTACATCAGGGCAAGTGCTTTGATTTAGAATATCAATCATTTCTCTAATATTCTTCTCAACGCTTCCCATCATCCCATTAATAATTTCGGTGATATCTTCATGAATAAAAAACTCTTTTGGATTGATATCACCATTTTTTACATACTGATTATTGATATACGTTAGAAAGGTTTTCCTGATGCGGAGGCCAGCTCCTTCATAGCAATATTTCTGAAAAGCCACATCCGGGTAATACACATCCTTTACTTCTGTTGAACTCTTCACCTCGTAAATATCCCAAGACCCATCTTCATTGGGTGAAAGAATATCCGCACGCGCATACGTATTTTTGAATCTGAACCCCGGCTCAAATAATGGTTTCTTTAAAGAAATCAGTTTTTGTGTTTCCTGGACAATGCCTTCAAAATCATCTGCGCCCTTAATTTCGATACCGTTAGGAAATAGCGAACAAGCCAGTTTTGTAACTTGATGCCCCTGATCAAAATTGGCTTGAGTTTGAATATCAAAAGCTGGGAATTTTTCTTTAGCGTGATAGCTCATCCAAAGCAATTTGTGACATTGAAGACCGTTGAGATATTTACTTTTTGATAGCGTATACGTTTTACTCACGGAGCATCCTTCCTCCTCCTGTATAAATCCTCTGTTATCCCGCCTGAAAAGTTTAAGTTAAGGCTTTGAAACTTCATAAGTCTTCATAAGCGTGTTAAAACCCATGTTGGTCATAACAGCATTATGGGGTATCAGGACGTACTTCCAGGGTTTGCCGCCGTGTTGAGCGTTGAATTCGGAAGCATGTTGGCAATACCGAAGCGCTGCTCTCGCCTTTTCCTGCACCTCTGAAGACTCAATATCGCCCTCTTTCTTGGTTTCCACCAAATAAATTACCTCTTTAGTCTCAGCAACAAAGTCGGGATGATATTGCCTTGAATTATGCTTCCAATAAATCTGAAACTGGCTTTGGGCCGGTCGCAGCCATTTCAAAACCGCTGAATCTTGTTCGAGGATAATGGCAAAATCCTTTTCGGTCTTATTGGCAAATTTGTAGCGGGAATGGCAAGCTTTCCTGAAGCCGTTGAACACTTTTTGCGGAATGGTATTTGTCGGCGTTATCGTATCCGTGTAATGATAAATGCTATCCTTAGTATATTTTGAGAAATTATGTTCTTCTATTCTTGAAAAAGGTCTTACGACCGGCTTTTCAAACGATGGGGCTTCACAATAAAAGTTGCCATCCATCATCTGGGAATAAATGAACCGCCCAATCTCCCGTTTGTGATATTGCACAACGTTCGAAAGGTCAGCTTCATTAAGATAGCTCTTAAACTTTACCACGGCCTGGTCGGCTAATTTAAAAAGAAGGTCAGCTTGTCCATCATAATCAACCTCCGAATAGTTCATGAGCTCGTTGACGATTATCCGAGCGGGACTGTCAAGAATGATACTCCCACCCCCAATAAGAACGTCCATACCGTTTTCCTGTTCTCTAAGTTTCTTAATCAGGATTTCTTTTGACACGGGCTGGTAGTTCAGGTTCTTGGTATCCAAGTCAAAGTCCCTAAATCCAGATTTTATTTGGTCACTCGGCTGGATAGTAATCCTCGGAATCGGGATGATATTCTCAGTGAATTCTTTCACCGTGACGTTGTAAGCGGCTTGCGCCTCTTTAACGACATCGGCAGCAAATAGCGTCCGCTGCGGATCGCTCATAATTCTCTCCTTCAGTTTCTCTACGGCGATCTGCTTAATCTCGCTACGATCGAGATCGTTGATGTTAGTAACTACACCGCTCATTTCAGTAAGCGTTAGAATAATGGCCTCTCTGGCATCCAGACCGACTTGAGCTTTTTGTTTTTGCTCCGGCGCAGCAATACTTTCGATCTGCTTCTGTTCTGCATCGAGTTTCTGCTGAATCAAAGAAACCGACGTGATAACTTCCTGAGGTTGTTTCAATGATTCGGCGTCGATAATAATAACGTTTTCCCGTTTGATAATGGAATCAGGCTTATTGGCTTCGTCGATAATCTCCTGAAACCTGTCATGCGCAACAATGGTGAGCTTATCCACTTTGTCTGCGCCAGTCCTTTTGCCATAAGGCAAGCGAAGGCCTCTGCCGATGGTTTGCTCCCGCAGCGTCATAGATGCCGCTGTCCTCAAAGGAATAATGGTATAGAGATTGGTTACATCCCAGCCCTCCTTGAGCATATTCACGTGAATCACAATCTCGATTTTGTTTAAAGGGCTCTCCAGGGAAATAAGTCTGGCGATATTCTCATCTTTCTCCCCGCCCTTCTGATTCGAGTGAATTTCCATCACTTTATCAGCATAACGTCCTTCAAAAAAAGACTGGGAAATTATCAGTTCTTTCAGCTTGGCGGCATGGTCCGTATTCTGCGCCACTACCAGCACGAACGGTTTCACCGAAGCCGTCTTATTGTCACGGGCAAAGATATCCAGAGCAACTTTTGTGTCCTCATGAATCCGAATCCCGTCCTCCAGCTTGATTCTGTCGAGTTCATCAACCTTGTATTTGCTTGGGTCAAAATCTTTTCGGGTTGCGACTGCCGGCTCTTTCACAAAACCATCCCGGATGGCTTTCGCCAGGGAATACTCATAAACCACGTTCTTAAATTTTATCGCGCCGCCGCTCCGTTCGACCTGCGGGGTTGCGGTAAGCTCTAACCCAAGAATCGGTTTTAGTTCGTTGATGACCTCCATGCCTCGGTCTGCGCGGTAATGGTGAGATTCGTCCATCAGTAAAACCAGGTCCTCAAGGTTCGACAAATAATTAAAGTAAGAGTCTCCGAGGCATTCCGATAGTCTCTTGATCCGGGGGACATTCCCGCCGCGGGTTTCAGCGTTGATTTTTGAGATATTGAAGATGTTGATATGAATCTGTGATTCAAAAAGCTCCTGCCCGCGGACTTCGTTGTAATTGTCCCCCGTCACAACACGCGGCGGGTTATGGACAAATTCTCCGATGCCCTTAAAAACATATTTCGGATGGGAAAGGTCAGAAAAGTCCTGAATAAGCTTGTTGTAAATAGTAAGGTTCGGAGCCATAACAAAAAAGTTTCTGAATCCTTTTGCCAGATAAAGGTAAGCGACGAATGCTCCCATCAGCCGGGTTTTACCGACACCTGTTGCCAAGGCAAAACAAATGGATGGAAACTTCCGTTCAAAATCCGAGCAGGTGGGATAAAAACTTTTGACCTTTTCAATCTCGATAGTCAAATCAAAGTCTTTCTTGAGGACAAACACGCCGCAAAGTTCGGCCAGAATTTCGAGGCTTCTGCGCTGGGGCTCCCGCAGGCTGAGACGATTTGAAATTTGCTGTGCCGTTTTGTTCATTTAAGTTAAATAACGCTTTCCGATGTCCAGGGTATCAAATGGCCGTCAAATAGTAACCCGTTGAAAACAAACAGGTTATAAAAATTTGACCATTTTTTAGGCCTTTTTATCAAATAACCCTACGCCCAATACGGAATGTATTTGGCGTATTTTCTTGAAACATTTCCAGGATCCTCATCTTTGATTAGGCCCTTTTTCAAGGTATCCCCAATAATTCTTGAGACAATGGCTGAGTTTTTTGCTTCAATTTTGAACCGGTCACGTAATGTTTCGTTAGCCATCTTTTGGTTAGAAACATACTTTAAGCAGCAGTGTTGATAGCAAGCCCGAATCCTGTCTTCCCGGTCCATTTCCTGAAACTTCTTAAACCCAAATAATATTGCCTTTGTATGTTTCTCTCCGACCAAAAATACGGGGGCGGGCAATTGAAAGACCTCCACCTGAAATATCACCTTATCAATTCCGCTTCCCTTTTCCTCACAAACCCCGATCCTTCTTAGAAAGGCTGCCAACGCATCGTTCCGGGATTGATATTCATCAATAAAGCGATCTGGCGTAATAATCGGCTGCCCGGGATTGGCAATCTCAATCCTGTCCGAAAAAACTTCAACCATCGGCCCTGTCCCATATTCATTAAAATCTTGATGAATTAAAGCATTTGCAACAAGTTCACGTATGGCCAGCGGCGGATAGACGGTAACGTTTTTCCGTAATGCTTTTTTAATTTCTTCATTAGACGGAAGCTTATCCATAACACTTTCAATGAGCCGTTCAAAAGATATGGCATATCCCGAATATTCCGTTTGGTCTTTTAATGTCCTCATCCGGTCAGCACCATCGTAAAGGATTATGCGAGGGGCCTTACGAAAAAGACCATTAAAACTTCGCAGATCCTTAGCCAATAAAATCGCCCCTAAGTTAAAGATAGAAAAACCGCTGGAATCTCTGGCGATAAATTTTTCGTTAATAAGCCGGTCTAAAATTCCATCCCGCATGGACGGTAAGGGGATACCCAAAAGATCAAAATATTTCTGACAATCCAGCAATTGAACCACTTCATCCGGCGATAAACCCTCCTTGGCAATCCTGAACTCGAATGTATTTGCCTCTGATTTACGCCAGAGCTGCTTCTCAATATCAGGAAAATCGTTCAATTTTCTGGTGATACTTCCAACCCGGATATAAGCGAGATTCGCAAATCGGACAGGCTGTTCTCTGGCCGCAGGTATTTTAACGATAATGACTTTTTTATTTTCATAATCCTGTTCATACACCTCGAAAGGAATACGAGGAGCTAATCTTTGGAGCAGCCAGTGCTGCAACTCTTCATTACCTTTTTTCGTACCAAGAAGTGAAAATTTTGTTCCTACCACTTCATGTTTATCATCTTTTATTCCAAACAGCAGATACCCGTGCGACTTATTCTTGAGGCAAGCCCCATTGGCAAGTGCAGATATTTTTTTGCCAACCTCCTCTTCCTGGGAATAGTTCTCTTTAAATTCCAGCCACTCGGTTTCACGAGGCAATGCAGTTAATGTGCTTACTAATTTTTTAAATCGGGAATGATCCATAACAGCCTTTTAGAACAAATCCTTCTGCTTATTTTTTGGCAGCTTAGTTCTTGCATTCTTTTTCCTCTTGTCCGTAACTAAGGCAGTCGCCTCCGGCTCATCATCCGGCTCATCAGAATCTGCCGGCAAATTCACGATATTGAGGCTGTAATTCTCCTTGCCGAATTCGCATCGGCCTAAAAGCATATTAGGAATTTTTTTAACCGTAATTTCCGGATAACGATTGGCGCAGGCTTCCTGAAACGATTTACAGCAAATCAGGAGGCTCTCGCCCGGCTTCATTTCATCTTTGATCTTATTGAGATGCTCGACCGTAATGAAATTCGTGGTTGTAAAAATGAAATCCTTTTCCGTGGACTGCCCCTGTTTCCAATACAGAGTTTCGTCGGGGCTGTATCTGAACCCCTCATGCTTCGCCATGGCCGCGGCAAGCATGTTCGGGTTATACCGCTCATCGATCACCCAATTATCGTATTTGTCCTTTTTCAAGAGGCTCGGCGCCAAGTAATAGTATCGGAAGCTCCCGCCGCCTTTCCATCCCAGTTTTTCTGACAACAGCAGGCCGTCTTTCCCATCCACAACTTTCTTCAGACGGGGCAAGCAATGCGTGTTTGCATGCGCTCCAAATTCAATTCCAATCCACTTACGTCCCATCTTGTTTGCGACCGCCGATGTCGTTCCAGATCCAAGAAAACTATCTAAAACCCAATCATCTTGCTTGGAAGCTAACTCTAAAATACGCTTCATTAAACGCTCAGGCTTGGGCGTACCGAAAGGATCCTCACCAAATAATACTTTAATTTCTCTTTTTGCTTCTTGATTATCACCAACCTCATCACGATACCAAATCGTTTTGGCAATTGTTCCTTCTTGGACCTCTGAAAGAAATTTTTTCAAGGATGGCTTATTGTTACCATGAAGCCCAAACCAAATTCTGTTGTCTTTTATCATCTTGTCCATTTTTTCCTTACCATAAACCCAATGTCGATTGTTCCCAGGTGAAAAAACCTTACCCGTAGGACCGGTTATGTCGTATAGTCCGTATGGAAAGGGGTCTTTCGCGGTCAAATCAGAATTTTTCCAAGGACCTCTTGGATCATTATCAGGATTTTTATATCTTTCATTCATCTCTTCGGACCGCGGAAGGAGATATGGTGTCCAGTCTGATTTACACTTAGCATAAACTAAAATGTGGTCATGACTATCAGACAACCATTTGGCGTCATTTTGTGGAGAATATTTTTTTTCCCAAATCACGTTTGCGACAAAATTTGCCCTGCCAAAAACTTCATCGCACAATATTTTCAAGTAATGGCCCTCATCGTCGTCTATCGAAATCCAAATACTTCCATCATTCGGATGCAAGAGATTTCTCAGAATCTCAAGCCGTGGTCTCATCAAACTAAGCCACAATGAATGCTCTAGATTATCATCATAATGCTCAAACGCACTGCCGGTGTTATATGGCGGATCGATATAGATGCATTGAATCTTCCCAGCGAAATCTTGCTCAAGCGCTTTGAGCGCAAGCAGATTGTCCCCGTGAATGAGCATGTTCTCGGAACCTTTGTCGCCGTAGGATTTGTCTGGGTCTTCAATCAGGATACGGGGTTCCAGCTTGGGCTGCTCATCCTTCCCAATCCACGTCAATTCAAGTTTTTGTTTATTCGGCATCCATTCCTACCTTACTGGCTATTTGTACAACACTTTTCCAAGAGCTGGAAATGTTTGGGATCAGACTTCTCAACAATTTTCAACAATACAGTTATTGCATTTCGACTTTCGCTCTTTTCCATATGGTAATTTGTACTCATCGGATCAGATCCGTGAGAAAACTCTTGAACCAGCTTATAAACTTTCCCTTTCTCGACATCACTTACTCCTGGCGCATCCAGATGGTCTACCTTGCTCGCTAAATCCCCAGTTGTTGGGATTTTAAAATTTACATAAATTTCTAAAAATCTTCGCGCTATATTTCCAATCGTGTAAAAGTCAGCATAGTCTGGCGCCGTTTCACCGACAAATTGCCTCAATTTTGCAAATAGAAAATGATACTCTGACTTGAATTTCCTGAGGGTTTCCTCAAGAACTAGCAGTGAAGCGCAGCGCTTTTCATTGTTAACTGTATTTTCAATCATGTAAAATTGACACGGGACGGGCTTCTTGTCGGCATCGCTCATCATTCGCGTGTTACTCCGCTCCACTTCTTGATTCTTTCTCTCAAACCATTCTTTCACTAAATTGAAAAATTCGAAATTATGAGTCGTAATTATAAGCTGTTTTACATCTTTGAAATGATTTTTAATCAAAGAAAAACAATGATGGATAAAGTGAGAATCAAAGCTCGATATAGGATCATCGATCACAATTGTACTATCTTGAATCTTGGACCCTTTTTCTTGAGTCTTAACAATAAAATAGCAGAACGCGATGGCATTCTTTTCACCTTCACTTAAATTGTCAGCTGCATCACCATCCCGCTTGATGACATATCCTTTTTTAAGATCATCCAACTCGAGCTGTATTTCTTTTCTCCCAAAAAATTCTTCCAAATGTTTGTTTATTTTCGGAACAGCCTTTCCGATGTTAGACGTTTCCATTTCAAGCTCTAATATTTGCCTATTGTTTTCCTCCTGTTCCTTTTTTTCTTTGCGTTCAGCTTCAATGCTCAAATCGTAATCCCTTTTAATTTTAACGTAATCCTGCTCTGCTATAGCAACGGCGATAAGATGCCCCTCTAATTTTCCTTTTGCATTTTTAACCTCTTGTTCATGATTTTCAACTCTAGAGTTATGATTCGCAATTGCGGTATTTAATTCATCAATCGCTTCATCGTATGTTTTCTTAAAGTCTTTCGGTGCATCAGGCATCTCCATCATTGAAAGAGGGGTCTCTTGCTTTGCATTCAATTTTTGCATTGCGCTATCGATCCAAAAATTCAACTTTCGCACTATAATATTTAATTCTTTAGCGCTGTCCCTGTAGCTCCCCTGAAAATCCGCGTAAAGCTCTGTATTCTTTTCTGAAATCTGTTCATTTTTTAGGGCGGCCAATGCTTGAATAAATGATCCGATATCACCCTGCAATTTTTTATAATCATCACTGAAATGTTTTGACAAGGATTCCAAGAAACCTTCAGGCAGTTTGTTCTGACAAAATAAACATTTATCTCTTTCGTTCCTGTCGTTGTGTAGCTCAAATCCGTGTTGCGCCCACTTGTTTAGCTCGGAGTCATTTTTGAAGCGGTCAATAAAATCTGCTACTATTTGCCGCTGAAGCAAGCTCGTAACTTTGTCATGAATATCTGAAAAGTGTTCTAACTTTCCTTCGTTGAACGAAAAATTAATCTCGGACTTTGAAAACAGCGATTGACTCTGGAGAGGTTCGCCGCCGATAAGCTTTTTCAGCTTTTCGAAATCATCATCCGAAAGTTTTTTGAATTTACTGACTCCAATATTTTCAATCGCATCCTTTACATTACTTTTGTCATAATCACGGTATTTATCATTTATTTTAAGATTGCCAACTAAATCTTTAATAGTGCGTGCCGTGGATTTTCGAAAATCATCTTCCGCCTTTTCGTTTTTTTGGCGGTCTTTTTGAGCAAATTCTAGGGTTTGAGACAAGGCCGCACTTTTTCCCCTCAATTCCTTCAACTTCTTATTACTTTCTATATCTTCCTCGCCGACGTAGACAATTGGATTACTCGGGTTTAATGGATCAAACGACACGTTATCTTCAACAAAATCCCTATTAAAAACTCGTATCTGCACTGGGGTATTTTGACAATCGGAATGCTTCATTGAAGTTCCCCTACTTGTCTGCATCTCAAATTCACCGCCGTTTGGATATTGCTTAAATTCTGTAGTCTTTTTTTCACAAGCAGAAAAAATTCTGGAGAGGGTTGTCTTTCCGCTTTTATTCCAGCCATAGATTAAATTGAACCGACTAAAATCTGGAACATTACTACTCCATAAGAAGTCACGAAATATACCAAACTTCTTAAGCTTAGTTATCTTGCTGATCATGTCTATCCCAAACAATTTCTTCTCTTACCATGGTTAACTTTTTTACCATTCAACTTTTTTCTGCTAGACCTCGAATTAACCCGTGCTTTATCACTCATCATCATGAGATTCCTTAATAAGCTTTTGATCGATCTGTTTCGACGCTTTGGCGCCCAAAGTCTTGAGAGATTCAACCTTGCCGATCAAATTTCCACGCCCCGTGCTGATTTTTTTGATCGCTTCCTCATAGCTGTCCTGCGCTCCCTTGAGCTTACTTCCGACATTTTCTAAATCTTCAAGGAACCCCACGAACTTGTCGTATAAACTCCCCGCTTGTTCGGAGATCTTTAATACGTTTTTACTGACCCGTTCCTGCCTCCACAACGCCGCGACGGTTTTCAGCGTATATAAAAGTGTTGTGGGGCTTACGATAGCAATGTTTCTATCCCAAGCGGCAGAAAAAATATCCTTATCAGACTGCATCGCAAGCGCAAACGCGCCTTCCAAAGGAACAAACATCAGAACAAAGTCGGGAGCGTTAAGCTGCTCATTGAAGTCGTATTTCTTGCCGCTGAGCCCGCTGACATGGTTCCTGACGGAATCCAAAAACTCCTTCAAATATCTTTCTTTTGCATCGGGTTCGGTTGTGTTGACGTAGGCGTCATAAGCGGTCAAAGAAACTTTCGCATCGACGATAATATGTTTTGCTTTCTCAGGATCAGGGATCTTGACAATCACGTCTGGTTTTTGAGTTTCACCGTCAACGCCTTTGAGGCCCAAACCCTTACCCTGAACCGTGTATTCCTCGCCTTCCCGAAGTCCTGATCGTTCCAGTATCTGCTCTAAAACCAGTTCTCCCCACCTACCTTGGGTCGTGGAATCTCCCCGGAGGGCGAGTACGAGGCTCTCCGTTTCTTGTTTCATTTCCTGGTTTAGAGTTTTTGTCTCAATGACATTTTCCTGAAGTTCCCGGAGCCTCTCTTTGAGGGGGTTGATGATCGATTGAATGCTTTTCTCCCCGCTTTCCTGAAACTTCTCGCACTGCTTATCCAAAATGTCTTGAGCTAAATTTTTAAAACGTTCCTCAAGTTTTTGCTGAAGGTTATCGAAATCCGCTTTACCGGTTTCGAGCCTCTCCAAAAGCGCCTGTTTTTCAGCTTCCAAACGGCTCTCATCTTTAACCAGCTCCAAAACCCTATTATTTAAATCCGCTTTCTCTTTGGCGAGAGCCTCATATTGGTTCTTGGGAATTCCTTGCGATCGCCCCCACACAAACCACGCCAAAACAAAACCTGCTATGATACCTATCATTCCGGCAAGCAATATTTCCATACAGTCACCTTATGAGCCTTATGTCCAAGAAAATGATTTTAATTTATTTCGTGGTATAGAATATGGCAACTCAGTAAATTTGCTTTTCACATGTAATTCAGATCCTTTTGTCCAAAAAACACACACATTACAAGCTTCCAGATTCCGTACAATTTCTAATGCATCGATATCTTCCCACTCCAACATACAAATTTCCTTATCTGCACACACCAAACAAAACAACACGTTTCCGGGTGTGTTTCGCAGCTGTTCAACATCAGCTATAGAAAATGTGAAATTTGAATAACACCTTCCTTTTCACCCTTTAGTCACTTGTGTCGTGGTTTTAATAAAAAGACGATATACTTGGTGATTATCGCTCACCTCATATTCACCCCATCCATGCTCACCTGTTCTCTCAAAAAGCTTCAGGCTTAGACCCGGATTGCGTACGACCTGCGTTAAAACTGCGCCATGATAGAGCTCGAATTTAGACGTTGGCATCTGCTCACCTTTCTTTACAACACTCTCCACCGCAGGGTGAAAAGTAGCTCAAGTTTTGTTTTTTGTTTTAAGTGTACTTCGACGCGGGCTATCAAGTCTTCCTTGCGCACGTCCACTTCGTCCTGGGCTTCGTAAAGCTTCTTGCGCATTTCATTGCGCTTCTTTTCCATTTCTTTGATCGTTCGCTGGGTCTTTACTTTTTCCTCCAGGTTAAGAATTCTTTTAGCCTGTGTCTTGGCCGTTTTGATGTCGATATCCAGCTTCTTTAAGTCAAGCTCGAGTGCCGTTTTCATGTCATCCGCCCACTTATCGAGCTTTTCTACTTCGTCATCGAAAAATTCGCTATTGCGTTCGGCTGCCCGTGTGGTGATATCGTTAACGATCTCTTGCTCAATGTGATCCAGGCGTTCTCGTTCGTTGTCTGCAAGGACCGATTTCGAGCTGTTCCCTTTATTTCCGTTCTCTGCTTCCGCCGCCAATGAGAAAAACTTTTTGACGATTTCCTGCGGGATGGGTTTGCCTTTTTCATCCGCGGCGGAAACCAGCACATGATCTTCCGCTTCAAACGCTTCGACGGTATAACGGCTTACTTTCATCGCACCTCTTTTACCCACAAGCGGCTTGAGGACGGAAATAATGGCGGAATGGTTGGAATAATCAAAAGTAAGTTCTGCCTGTCCAAGCGCCCTTGCTTTGATTTCATTTAAAATACGCTGGGCAAGCGGATGGCCGGGGCGGTAGATATGAACGTCTTCAAGATTTTTGCCGATTTTATAGGGGCCGGGATGAATTGTTTCTCCGGGAAACGGGTTTTGTTTGAGCACAAAGGAATACTCATCATTGGAAAAGTCAGCGTCACCGCCGAGGAAGAAACGAGTTATTTCCCATAGCCAGCGCTCATAAATGTCAAGATAGGCTTTGCTTTCGCGTATATTCACCCGTAATTTCTCGTGTACTTCCGCATCAAAATTTTCCAGAAGTTTCTGGCGCGTTTCATGCAGATTATGCCGGATGGTTTCATCCATCTCGCTCTGAAGCGCATCAAAGGCGGTATTGATCTCCTCCTCACTCCGGCAGGACTGGTAAATGGCAGCGATCCGCTTTTCGAAATCGACGCCCGATTCAATGGTACCGAGCACTTCATCGCTTGCGCCGAATACGCCCTTGAAGAGATTAAATTTCTGATCAAGCAGCTCATAGACTCTCTGGTCTGCAGCGTTCTTTCTATTTACAAAGTTGATCACCACCACATCGTGTTTTTGCCCATAACGATGGCAACGGCCAATACGCTGTTCAATGCGTTGGGGATTCCAAGGTAGGTCATAATTGATAATGAGTGAACAAAATTGCAAATTGATTCCCTCCGCCGCAGCCTCGGTACCGATCATAATTTCCGCCTCGTTTTTAAAATAATCCACAAGTGCGGCACGTAAATCCGCTGTCCGGGAGCCGGTGATTTTATCCGTATCTTTATGCTTGGTTACCCATTCCTGGTAAATTTCTTTTGATTTTTCGTCAGTATTCGAACCGTTAAAAAGTACGACTTTGCCGGCGTAACCGTTTTTTGAAAGCAGATCTAAAAGGTAATTTTGAGTAATGGTAGACTCGGTAAATATAATCGCTTTTTTCTGAGCTTCCAATTCAGCCGTCATTTCAAACCCTTTTTTAAGCGCAATCAGCAGGGCTTCCCCTTTTGAATTTGTCCATATCTTCTTGGCCCAATCGCGGAATCTTTCAAGATCAGACTGTTCCTGCTTCATTAACCCAATGTCTTCTTTGGTATAAACAACTTTCTTGCTAACATCCTCCTCAGCATCTTCTTCATTATCAGACCACTCATCCGAAACCTCATCATAACTTTCATAATTCTGATCGAGCCCAGCAATGCCGGATTCCTCTGCGACTTGCTGCTTCTGGGCTTCTTCAATAAGCTTTTTTAGTTTATAGACCAAGCTATCAAGAGTGCTTGCTATGGCAAAAGAGGATGAGGCGAGTAGTTTGCGCAAGATAAGCGTAATTAACTGGCGCTGGCTTGATGGTAACGCAAAAAGCACTGGGCGTTGAAGATATCCGGACATACCGTTGTAGAGCTCTATTTCCTGCTCGGTCGGCACATAGTCTTGCGTTAGAGGAATGCGCTTTGTGTATTTGATGTACTCCAAAACCTGGCGGCGAAGGGTACGAGTGCATACAGATTTCAAACGATTGCGTAGGTCGGTAAACATCTCCTGCTTTGGCTCAACAAGCCCAGTTTCATTTTCATAAATATCCTGTTCACGTGAGACGCGGGCATACTTTGCTTTGAAACTTTTAAGATCCCCGAAAAGATGGTCATCAAGTACGCTAATAAGCCCGTATAATTCAAGCAAAGAATTCTGAAGAGGCGTAGCGGTCAGTAATACTTTAGGAACTTCATTTAACGCATTTTTTATTTCACGCGCTATTTTATTGCTGGATTTGTAAACATTACGTAAATGATGAGCTTCATCGATAACAACAATATCCCATTGAGTTTGTTTAATGTAGGCCGATTTTGCGCGGACAAAATGGTATGAGCTGATAATAATCACATCTTCTTGATTAAATGGATTCAGGTTGCCGTCTTTTATGTATTGATTGAATGATTTTGTTTCAAGAACAATTGAAGGTAGAAAAAACTTTTCCTGAAGTTCCGCATTCCATTGCTTCCGCAAACTGGATGGAACAATAAGGAGAATCTTCCTCTTACGCTCCGCCCACTTCTGCGAAAGAACGAGTCCGGCCTCAATCGTCTTGCCAAGGCCAACTTCATCAGCAAGAATAGCCCCTTTCGATAAGGGAGAACGAAATGCAAAAAGCGCTGCTTCAATCTGATGCGGGTTCAGATCAACTTGCGCATTGGAAAGCGTTGAAGACAGCTTTTCCAAGCTGTCTGAAGCGCAGCGCTTTGTCAATTCATACGCAAAATATTTCGCGTGATAATCAGTAATCACTTTTTCTTTGGCAGACGTATGCTTAACCATTTTTCGTCTTCTTCGTTTTCTGCGGACGTTGCTTTCTGAGCCAGTGATCAATTTCATTCTTATCAAAACGCCACTGGCCGCCAAACTTCGAAGCCGGCATTTTGCCTCTTTGGCAATGCTTGTAGATTTTCTCCTTAGAGACCTGGAGATAGTCAGCAATTTGATCAATGGTCCACCATTTATCCGTAATCTTAGCAATTTTCATAACGCACTCTGCAAGCCCTATAAAAGATTTGAGGGCATGCGTTTGTCGGTCACATATAGGGTTTCCAGAGAAAAACAAATTATAACAAATAAAGGGTAAAGCTTGAAGGGGTTTATCGAGGAGTGCCTTACAATTCGCAGAAAATTCAATGACTAAAAAAGGAGAGAAAACATGATTTCAGTGCAAAACGATGGGAAGCTCTGTGTCATTTGGGTTCAGAATGGAATAAAAAATAGACGATATTTTCGTTCTGAAAAGGAAGCTAGGCAATATCAGGAACTTTTAGAAGATCTTCAGAACACGATCAAACTTTGCGAGGAGATCGAAAAATTCAACAAGAACTTTATGTATGACCCGAATATTGTGGATCTTAAGAATGCAGAGCTTGGAAAAGAGATTGAAGAACTTAAGGAAAGGATACGGATTAAAAAGTCGCTCCAAAAGAGACTCGGAGAAGCAAGTCAAAAACTAGCAGAACAGCCAAGGAACGTTATTGACCGTACCTCCTTTTTTAAAGAAATGAAGGAAATACGGAATGATATTAACCGGTTAGATAGATTTTTTAAGGAACATGCAATCATTCGTCTTAATCAGCAACTTCATGAAGCGCTGGATCAGATGAGACTTTACTTTCACAGGCAAAAAGAAAGCATAAAAGCAATTTCGAATGAATTTAATGCCATAAAAAAGGAAGTTATCCAAAACCTCGGAAGTATTAAAACTAAGGATCGTGTTCTCACCCTCATGGAAGTAGCTGAATATCTTCACATAAGCCGAAGCACTGTTGAGGCAATGATGTTTTTAGAAGGACTCCCCTATTTCAAAGTTGGGATTAGATACAGGATTAAAGAAGCTGATCTTACTCGTTGGATAGAGAAACATAAAAAGAAGAGGCGTGATTCGGATGAAAATTCAATATCAGGAGGTGTGACCAAAGTGTGAGCACTTGGTGCATCTTAATTGGTTTTGTTCATTAGAAGAAATGGTGATATTGATAGCCTAAAAAGAAATCTCTCTTTCTCTCTTCCTACTCCTGCAATCTTCAATAACGTCCTTGGGAATCAATTTTAAAGCAAGGATGACCAAAAACGGCAGTATAACAAGATCGTCAAGATGGCCAAGAACAGGAATAAAATCCGGAATCAGATCAATCGGGGATAAAGCATACGCTACTGCAAATCCTAATAGAAACTTCGCTATTCGGGGAGTTCGCTTATCTGTAAGTACACATTGGTAAACCTCAACCTCTAATTTAAAATGATTCCAAGCAGTCTTCATTTTTTGAATCATAGTTTTAAACCTTAAGAGTGCAAAAGCAGCTTTTCATTTTGTGCCATATTTGTGACACAAGTATACCAAAATTCCGCCAAAATGAGTTAAAACAAGACAATTAAAGACAAATGGATTTCTGCGGAAAACACTAGGAATTACGAGGGAAACGGCGGAATGTCTTCAAAATCTGGCGCAGGCTTAGGTAGCTTCCTAAGTCCTGCGCGTCTGCCAATTCCGCCACCGCGGCGCCAAAAATGGTGCCCACACTAGGGATCGAACCTAGGACCTACTGATTAAGAGTCAGCTGCTCTACCAACTGAGCTATGTGGGCGTAATTCATTGAATTCAGAAGGGATATAATAATACGGAAGGCCCGGAGAGGCTATAAATAATCATAAATCAGGCATTTTTGCAAGAGTAGGGGCGAACCCAACGGGTCGCCCTTCACGGAAACGGGCGACCCGTTGGGATCGCCCCTACCAAAACCATGCAATTTCAACTGTATGAACTGGGATGCACCCTATTTAAAAGTAAAAAATCTAAAACGGCTTTGATCTGCGGAATGCGGAAACCATAGGCGCACAGGGACCCCGCTCCAGGTTTTAGGCATTTCCTGCCGTAAGGATCTCGTAAAAATATCACCGACAATTTAGCCCGTGACTCTTGCAAAGCATCCAAAAGTTTTTTGCATCCCGGATAAAGATGCGGATCAAAGCAAAAGAAAAGAACCGGATAATTTTCAACGGCTAATTCAACAGATTTTTCAATTTCCTCTTGAGAAGCATCCAGAGAAACAATTTGAACGGCTTTAGGACGAATACCGTATTTAGGGAGCAATTCCCGGATAAATTTATCTTCATCCAGACAATCTGCTTCTATCAAAACGTTGTCTCTCAATTCGGAAATTCTCGGAAAAATAACCGCAAGATTATTTTCGAATAAATTCGGTACACTCACGTTTAGATGCGAAATTTTAATTGATTCAGCGGCGATTTTTTCCGCTAAACGCGCTCCTTCCTTTTCCGGCATGATGCTTCCCATTTCGAACCGGTTCTGTCTTTTTCGCTTTAACAGATCAATCCGTTGAACGCTTGTTTCAAGTTTTGCTTTTTTTAATTCGCCGTTTTTATATGCTTCCACAATTGCCTGATGCACCCCTCTTACCGCCTTCACATCATGACAAATCAAAACCATATCATGTCCCGCTCTGAGCGCTTTCACACAAGAATCTTCAAGCGATCCAAAATTTCTGAGCGCTCCCATTTCCATATCGTCGCTGAAAAGAACTCCCTGAAATCCGAGTCCGGTTCTGAGCAAATCATCAGCAATTTTTTTTGAAAATGTAGCGGGAACTTTGGAAGAATCCAAATTCGGATAAACCGGATGCGATGTCATGAATGTATCCGCACCCGCTTCAATTGCGGCGATGAAGGGTTTTAAATGGACGCGGTGCATTTCATCCCAATCGGTCGGCAGCACCGGAAGTCCGAGATGGGCGTCAATTGAAGACTGACCTTGTCCCGGGAAATGTTTGGCGCAGGCGGAAAGACCGTTTTCCTGCATGGCTTTGATACGAGCGCTTCCGAGCCGGGAAACCAATTCCGGATCTTTGCCGTAAGAACGGATTCCGATATTCGGACTGAAATTTTCGCTCAATACATCAAGTGTCGGTGATAAATTCACATCAAATCCAAGCCGGCGCAACTCCCGTGCTTCTATTTTTCCCTGCTCGGAGGCATAATTTTCATTGCCGGTAAATCCAAGAGCGAGATTATCCGGAAACACGGTGACGCCTTCCGACAAGCGAATCACCCGGCCGCCTTCATGGTCCACGGCAACGATCAAACGCCGGCGCAAAGTTTCCTCAAGATCGGAAATTAATTTTTTAAATTGAGCGGCAGATTCAAAATTAGGACGGAAAATAATAATTCCCCCGGCGTGCGTGTCTTTGAAAAGATCGATGACTTCCGGGGTTGCCCGGGTTCCTTCAATGCCAATCATCAATTGCTGGCCGGCAAGCTGTTCGAGGGTCAAGACACAACCCTCACCCTACCCTCTCCCTTCAAAGGGCGAGGGAATTGCAGAAATCCATCATCATGAAGAGGAACACGCTTTTGATAATCCGAAGCTTTGCCTTGCAGAAAATCACCTACGATTTTAAAAGCCTCTTCTGCAGTCGAAAATGACTGCAAACATTTCCCGAAATAATGGACACTTTCCATATCCAGCACATTCGAGACAAAATCGGGATAAATGGACAATGTTGGAAGTCCGCTCATCATTGCTTCAAAAAATGCGGTTGAAGGCCGGTCCATAAATGCGGCATCCACATCGGAAAGACACTCTACAACAGATCGCGTGTCTACTTTGATTTTGGTATAGCCTCTCTCTTTGATATAAGGCAGAACTGTTTTATCCACAAAAGAAGTCCGGTTTAAATTCTGCTTGTAGATAAATTCGTAATCGGGAAAATTTGCGGCAAGATAATCAAAAAGTTTTTTCTGGAATTCCAGATACCAAAGAATCGGGTAAACCATGCAGTTGAAATACCGGGTATGCACAGAAACAAGTTTTGTCGGAATATACAAAATTCTCTTCTTACCCCGGTTGCCTTCTTTGATCCCACTTCTTATCGCATTCAGAAAATGGGGCGATTGAATAATTTGGCATGAGCTTGCCTGGTCTTCATTTGCCAATGCTGCATATCGTTTCTGCGATAAGCTGTCCATGGTGAGAAAGTAATCGAAGGCGTTTATTTCCGTGATTCTCTTTCCTTTATCCACGAACACATCATTGCCATGCTGTATGCACACTGTTTTAACGGAGGGCCTTAATTGAGCGGCAAGCAAAGCACTTTTGGAAATCATATCCGCGCTTGTGTGAGAAACTACATAATCGACTTTATTCGCTTCATAAAAATCACGGAGTTTCCGCGCCTGAATAATCATTTGAGAGCAATCATCGCTTAGGAAGGATTGAAAATAGGGCAAAACGAAATCCGCTGCGTCAAATCCGCAATGACGGCTAATCCAGTCAATAATCGCTTTTCCATCCCTGGTAAACGCTCGGGAAAGCCGCCCGCATTCTTCCAGTTCCGCGGACAGTACTTCCTCACGGTAAAAAAAGATATTCCCCCCTTTTTTTGAGAATATTTCAATCGCCGGATCCAGAATTAAACTTCCGGAATGAAGGAATAAAACATTTAGCCCCGGTTTGCCGGCCGACTTCTTCGATTTGAAAATTGAAGCTAATCTTTTTACGACTGACTTTAAGGATATTTTCTCAGTTGATACTTTTTTATCTGATTGCGCTTCATAACCATTAAACAAATGAAATGTGTAATTCACACTGTGCTTTTTGCAGATAACCGGAAGTATTTCAGCAAAACTCAAACTCGCCTCATTAAGGCGAAATCCCCTAAAAGTCTTTTTCTGCGGCGATTGGCCATGCTTTTTAACATAGAGAATTTTAGAATCTGCCCCAAGTTCCTTAACAATCGAATTAAGAATGTACGATTGAATGATTAATGAATTAACGAAATATTTGATGCGGTTGTAATAAGCGGTTGCCAGATTCAGATTATTTTTCGCGCAATAATCAAAACGCTCTTGAATCCACTCGTCAAACTGTTTGAACCAATTCAATTCTTCGTAAAAGAACTGGCCTTCCCGGCTTCTCAATTCCTTTTCGTCATAGAAGTCCTCCATGATGCGGTATGGAATTCCCCGCCGCCTGAGCTCGTAAAGCGGAACGGGATTCAGCGCGACACAAATTCCATCGCGATAATCCAAAGCGGGATCAAAATCTTCGATGAAATAATAGACTTGATTCATTAGCGGGATAAGGTACGGGCTTGTGATTCGTAGCCGTTCACTTTCATTAATTGAAGTGTTTTCTCCAGCTCATTTTCGTCGGCATCATTGAATGGATACTCCTGGCACCCAACAGGCTTTTCACGGTCCACCGTTTTAAGAATTGTTTCTGTCCGGGCACCAAAGTCGGCGGCCAAAAATCTGCAAATACCTTTCAAAGTTTCTGCAGGATTTTGAATAAGCGTTTCATAACGGACTTCAAAGTAATTCTTTTTTTCAGCGGCAGTCAATCTTAGAAAAGTTTTCCCATGATGTTCCATGAGCGTTCGCCACGCGCATAATCCGCGGCTGAATTCTGAATACTTGATAAAACGCTCTTCATCCTCTTGATTCACCCACCAAGGCAGAAACCGCTCTTTTCCGGCCGCTCTTTTTTTTATTGAAACAGATTCCGTGTTATTAAGCGCCGCATCCGAAAACCAATGTTTTTTCTGAATGGAAAGAGCCGCGTCCAGCCCGTTCCTCACAATATGAATAATTTTTACGTTTGGCAGACTGCGGAAAAGAAAAGGATAAAACGGCTGTAAATTCACCATTTTCATGACCAGCAAGCTGTTATTTTCCGCGGCATATTTTTTCGCATCATCCCGGGTTTTCAGTTTTTCCCATTTATAGCGCAAATCATCAATGGCGATAGCGCTGTCATCCGTAGTGCGAACATTTACGCCGCGGCCGAGCAAACGCGAATTGAACAGTTCATAGATATTTCCCTGAAGTAACTCGGAAGCGACACCCGATTCAATCAGCCCTTCTTTTTCAAGAAGCGGCAGCTGCGCGAGCAGCCACGGCTCATACTCAAATTCCACACTTTTTAGCGAGGAAATTAATTTACCAAGAATAGTCGTCCCGGAACGCGCGACTCCGGTAATGAGCGCGGCACGGCCAAGAAGCGGATTGTCATTTTTATACCCAAAAGTGTATTGAGAGGATTGCTTCATAGCATTAATGCCTCCTAAAAATTGGATTAATTCCGGCGCCTCTTAAAATTCCTTTGACCGACTTTGCATCGAGGGCTTTTTTAACGCCCTGCAAACCAAGATCCGAGGCATCGATAAAACGGTTCAGGTCTTTGTCTGTATGCGACAAACAGAAGTTGTTAATTCCCAGACTCAAGATGCCTTTTTCAAGAAGTTTCTCCTGAAAAACAGACGCGAGATCCAAATAAGAAAGCCCCGGAGCGCTAAAGAACTCAACCCCGCAATGAGGCGCGAGTCCTGACACGGAAACAAATTTATCCAATCGGTTCTTTTTTATACCTTTCGAAACTTCTACTTTCCATTGAGTTCCAAATTGCCACATTTTTTTAATCGCGCTGTTCTTTTCAAGAAGTTCTATGGTTTTAAGTGATGCCGCCATTGAAAGCAATTCATCGCCAAATGTCGTAGAAATAAAAACACCCTGCTCAATTTGTTCAAGAATGTCTTTACGTCCCACGACACAGGAAAGCGGCATTCCGTTGGCCATTCCCTTTCCGAACGATGAAAGATCCGGCGTCACACCGTAATAAGCCTGCGCACCGCCCAGGCTCACACGGAATCCGGAAACAACTTCATCAAAAATCAACAATGCTCCCGCGTCGTGAATCAGTTCTTTAACTTTTTTTAAATAGCCCGGTTTTGGGCCATTACTTTGAACTGGTTCCATAATCATGGCCGCAAGTTTGCCTTTATTTTCTTTCAGAAGCTTTTTCAAGGCTTCGAGATCGTTATACGGGCAAGATTTACTCAAGCTAATAATTGATTTCGGCACTCCTTTATGATGCGGAGTCGAAGCAATATACCAATCCTGCCAGCCGTGATAGCCGGAAGCGATAATCACTTCGCGCCCGGTAAATGCACGCGCCAGCCTTACAGCAGCGGATGTTGCATCGGAACCATTCTTGACGAAACGAACCATTTCACAGGATGGAATAATTTGCTTAAGCTTTTCGGCAAGCGTAATCGAAACCGGCGAAGGCTGTGAAAAGATCACGCCTTTTTTCAGCTGATCCTGAATCGCGCGATTGACTATCGGGTTGTTGTATCCGACGGTAATCGCGCCCAGCGAAAGAATAAAATCGACAAATTCATTGCCGTCGATATCCCAAACATGCGCTTTTTCGCCGCGTTCGATAAATGCCGGCGCTTCGCTCTGCGAAAAATAGCGGTAGCTTCTGCTGAATGTTTGAGCACCGAGAGGTGTTAAATTTCTGGCTTTTCCAAGCAGCGCTTTGCTTTTAATGAATTTTTTGTTCAATCCTTCATTGCGCGCAATATGCTGATTCACTTGAAATATTTCGGGCTTATTTTTCTTCAGTTCCAGAACATCGCTCATTCTAAAATCCTTTTTCTTGGAAAAATGTGAAAAGACCCTTCGGATTAAATTCAGATCTTCCTCCTGATCCACAGTCCAGCGTTCAGCAGAAAGGTCTTTCTTGTGCTCAAGATTCTCTAACTTGAAATTGCCCGAATTTCGAATATAAGTCGTGATATGCTCTCTATCCTGCGGCTGCTTCGCTTCTTTCCAGGCTTTTTCCAATGCACGAAATGAAAACACTTCGGTATCTAGACCGTCCGGAAAAGTGGGGGGATTTACATTAGAAACATAATCGCAGCCATTTGCCCGATATTTTTTTATTACCTGATCGATAACATCCGGATCAATTAAGGGACAGTCTCCCGTAATACGGATAACTGTCGAGCTGGTGTTAAACCCTTGTGTGCGGAGCGCTTTATAAAACCGGTCAAGCACATCATTTTCACTGCCGGCAAAAAACCGAATTCCCTCCCTTCTCGCCACCTGCCCCAATAAAGCATTTTCTTTTCCTGAACCTGTAGCAAGAATAATCTCATCAATTAAACTGGATTGTTTGACACGGTGAATCACATGTTCAATCAAAAGTTTACCGGCAACCTTTTCGAGAACTTTTCCCGGCAGACGCGCTGATCCGACTCTCGCCTGAATCACGCAAACAATGGAACCGGATTTATTTTTGTTCATTGAGCTGCCGTCCATAATGACGGATTTATCAATTCTTCGGGAACGTCTTTTCCCAGGTCGAATAATTCCTGTTTAAATGCGGACAATTGTCTGTTTTTCTCATTCGCGATCTGAATTGTTTCTTCGATCTGATTGGAAGTTTCCGCTCCAATCACAATAACGGCATTCGGCGCGCACTCCATCACAAAACTCAAAGCTAATTCCTTAACGCTGATTTTTTTCGATTCGCAAATTTCATGCAATCGGGAGAAATATTTTCCGTGCTTTTGAAGCACCGACGGAATCTCTCTATTATTTAATGCAAGCGCCCCTTGCAAATAAACACTTCTCAAAAATAGAAGTTTTCCTTTTTCCTGCGCTCTTTCCGAACAATGCTCAACACGAACCCGTTGGTCAAACAAGTTGAACGGCATTTGAATTGTTTTGATTTCGTCTATCTGGAGCGCTTTCTCAAATCCTTCCACGGAATAAATAGAAACCCCCAAAGATTGTGCTGCCCCTGATTCGCAAAGTTTATTCAACGGTTTTTGATAATACTTCCCCCAATCCTTGAGCCATTCTTCGCGATGCAGCATTAATGAAAACAGTTTTGGAATTCTTAACTTTCGAAGCGAATCTTTCACGCTCTGAATAATATTTTCAGAATTTTCACGTTCCATCGAAGGCGCTAATTTTGTCATCACTCTGGCCCGGTTTTTAATTTCCAATGCCTCAAAGACACGCCCTAAAACTTCTTCACTTTCTCCATAGGCCTGTGCCGTATCAAATAAGTCGATATCGTTTTCCCAGGCTGTACGGACAATATTTTCTATTTCCCCGGAATCCGGGCGTCCCGTTTTGTTGGCAATACCGTATTTCATTCCGAGCTGAGCAGTTCCCAAACACAAACTAGCCATTATTTTTCACCCGGATTAATTTGAAACACAGAATACCTTTATGATTTTTTTTACCCACGTGTTTATAACCCGCCTCTTCAAAGCAGGCCACCGAAGGCTGATTGTCTTTTTTTATAAACGCCACGATTTTTTTTGTCTTTCCGCTCTTTAAATGTTTCGCAGTTGCTAGCTTCAGCGATTTGGCTCCATAACCGTTTCCCGAAAACTTGTTCGAGATGGAAATGTTCGCGATCGAATGTCCTTTTTTCACATCAAACCGCACCTGTCCGATTTCATTTTTTCCGAGAAGCACCAAAAATAAATCCGTATGGAAATCATTCACTCTCGACTCAAACCAGCGCTTGTGCTCCGGAAGCGGTACCTTCCGGCAACTCAAAGACTGCTTCACGACTTCTTTCTGATTTCTCAGGCGCCAGAGAAATTTCATATCGCGGGGGCCTGCTTTTCTCAGACGGATGCTCAAACCATTTCCCATGTCAGAATGTCGTCCTCTTCGATATTTATTTTTGCCGTTCTGCCGATTAGCGCTTCCATCATCCGCGTCGGAATACCAAAGCCGGGACGCTTCACTTCAATCATATCGCGCGTAATTTGTGTTCCCTTCGGAATTGAACGTGCGGCCACAAGACTTCTACGGGCCAGGCGGTACATTTCCTCTTCAACTGGGGTATGTTTTTTGATGGCAGAACCGAACGAGGCTTCTGTATCGCGAATTGCCTTCACCATTGCAGCGAGCTCCTCCGGTTCCACCGCGAAAGGATGATCCGGCCCTGTAAGCTTCCGGCTCAACGTAAAATGTTTCTCAATGACCTTCGCTCCAAGCGCAACAGCAACAATATCTGCTGTGATACCGAGCGTATGATCCGAAAATCCAACAGGAACGTTGAACGCAATCCGCATCGTTTCCATATTCTTAAGATTAATATCCTGAATCTGCGCCGGATAATTAATTGCGCAATGAAGCAAAACCACGTCACGGTTTCCCGCTTTGTAAATTGTGTTCAGCGCAACTTCAATATCCGTCAAATCCGCCATTCCGGTAGACTGAATTATCGGCTTGCCTGTTTTTGCGCAAGCTTCGATGAGCGGAAGATGGGTAATTTCATAAGAAGCAATTTTATAAGCAGGGATGCCGACGGCTTCCAGTTGATCGACAGCATCTAGATCAAAGGGCGTGGATAAGAAAATAATGTCCTTCTTTTTGCAATAATCCGCGAGTTTTGCATGCCAGTCACGCGGCATTTCTACTTTCTTGATCAAATCCCAAACAGTCTCGCCGTCTTTCAGTAATTTGTTCTTTTTAACGTATTCCATCGTGGGAGTTTTTTTGGAATAGAGCTTCTCCGCAGAAAACGTCTGGAATTTGACGGCATCCGCGCCCGCCTGTTTGGCCACATCTATTAGCTGATAGGCTTGCTCAAGTTTTCCGTCATGATTGCTTCCCGCTTCGGCAATGATGAAACAAGGATATCCTTCACCGATTGTTTTATTTGCGACTTTGACTGATTTCACTTTCAACCTCCTGCATGGCTTTAATAATTCTTTGAGGGCCTTTGCCGTCCACGAGCTGCACGGCTTTTTTCCGCATCGCGCTCAACTTATTTAAATCTGTCAGTAAATTCTCAACAGCCTTTGTGATTTTTTCAGCGGGAATATCCCGGTACCAGCCAATCGATTGGAATGCTCCAGCTTTACTGACCTCTTCTACGGATTCCACTTGATTATCTGCCAGCACTCCCACAATTCCCGGAATGCCAAAATAACAAAGCTCCCAAGCTGTCCCGCCGCCGGCGCAAATCGCGAAATCCGTCGATTTATAGATGGACGAAAGATCGAATGCCGGTTTTATCATTTCTATATTTGACCGGCCTTGACAATCAAAATTTTCTGAAAAACCGGATAGCACTTTGATGCTCAATCCCTTTATTTTTACTTGTCCGAGCGCTTCAATTATTTTTTTTAAAGTATCGGACTGATTTCCACCGCCCAGCGTTACAAGAACATGTTTAGCACTGCTCTTAACTGAAGGCATCTCTTTTAACAATTCCTGACGGATCAAAGCGAACTCAGTTCCGAGCAAAAGCCTGTGGTCGTTGTTTGAATCATATTTCAGCGTCTTCGCCTGCAAACCGTGATTCAGCAGCAAATCACAATTGAAAGAACGTTCCGCCGTGTCATCAATCACGAGCAAACGCGCACCTGCCTGCTTCACGGCTTTTTGATAATTCAGTTCAAAATGATAATTGTCCAGCACCACCCAATCGAAGCCGTTCTTTATTTCATTGACTAAAATCTCTAAATCTTTTTGAGAGCCGAGTTCCCGTTCTGAATAAGGAAACGGGTTCAGCTTAAAACCCTGCTGAACAATATAATCTTTGATATGCGGCCAGGGACAAAAAGACAAAAACTCAATTTCGGCTCCCTGACTTTTCAGCGCTTGAGCAAGAGCAACCGAACGAATGATATGGCCCGATCCGATTTGCGGAGTTCCGTCCACACGGAATAAAACTTTATTGATTGTCATCCGAGTGAACCCATTGCCTTCTTTTATTGTATACCTTTCCGACCTCATCCTCTAACTTGGGCGAAAGCATGCGGAGGATTTCTTTGCCGAGAATGCGGTATTGCTTACCTACCTTGGCGGCGTGAATTAATTCCCGCTTAATGAGACGGGTCATGGTGCTAGAGCTGATTTTCAGGATTTCTTTGGTTTCTTCTGCGGTATAAACTTCGTTTTCGTTGATTTGCATAGAGTTCTCTTAGGTAAAAGAAGGTCTAGATAATAGGTTACCAATCATTAGATGTCAATAGACGTCATTAGTAGTCAAATTCAATCGTGAAAACTGGATTGCGTACCCATTTTGAACATGCTATTCTCACAATCCATGGAAAAAAGCTCCTACTCTAAATTACCCACTGAGCAGGCGAATCCCCGCAGTAAAAATATTGATCGTGTCTCAATCGAAAAAATTATCAGCATTATTAATCAGGAAGACAAGCAAGTTCCCAAAGCAGTGGCAAAAGCAAAGCCCCAAATTGCGCGGACTGTGAAACTGATTGTCCGCTCTCTCAAGTCAGGCGGCAGAATATTTTTTACGGGAGCCGGAACAAGCGGCCGACTTGGAATTCTTGAAGCTGCGGAATGCCCTCCTACGTTCGGGACATCCCCCTCTCTAATTCAGGGATTTATCGCAGGCGGAAAAAAGGCGGTGTTCCGTTCGATTGAAGGTGCCGAAGATGACGAAAAGAAGGCCGTTTCTATTTTCAGAAAAAAACTATCGAGTCAGGATGTGCTGATCGGAATCGCAGCCAGCGGCATTACTCCTTTTGTCTGCGGCGCTTTAAAAGCAGCTCGCGCAAAAAAAGCATCTTCCATTCTGATTTCTTGCAACGCTTCTTCTCCGATGAAAAGACGGGCTGATTGCCTGATCGCTATCAACGTGGGACCCGAAGTTATTACCGGTTCTACCCGGTTAAAAGCCGGAACAGCAACTAAATTGGTATTGAACACTTTAACAGTTGCCTCGATGATTCAAATCGGGAAAGTTTACAAAAACTGGATGGTGGATGTTCAGCCCAAAAATAAAAAACTAGAAGCGCGCGCCCTGCGTCTCATTGAACGCCTTGGTTCGGTCGATTCTAAAAAAGCGCTCCTCTGCTTCGAAAAGGCGAAACGAAATGTAAAATTAGCCATTATTATGGCGAAGAAAAATTGGAACCTCTCACTCGCTGAAAAGAAACTTAACGAACATTCGGGTTTTCTGAGAAAACTGCTGAATTAATGAAAAAACTCGCCATCGGACTCATGTCAGGCACCTCCTGCGACGGCCTTTCTATCGCGTACGCCTCCTTTAATAAGAACAGCTTCAATCTTCTCCGCTATCAAACAATTTCTTTTCCTAAACACCTTCCTCACAAAATAGTTAATGCCTCAAAACTGACTCTTCCCGAAATTTCACGTCTGAATGTCGAATTAGGCGAGTTCTACGGAAAATCCGTTAAAAAATTTATCAAAACAAATAAGATTAATCCGAAGAAGATTCAAGTAATCGGCTCTCATGGACAAACGATTTATCATGGCCCGAATGATGCTCCACGAAACACCTTTCAAATTGGGGAGCCTTCAATGATCGCGGAATTGACCGGTATTCCCGTGGTCGCTGATTTCAGAATGCGCGATATTGCCGCCGGCGGTGAAGGCGCTCCGCTCATGCCCTATTTCGATGAATACTTTTTCGGGAACGGCCATATCCGGGCGCTTCAGAACATCGGTGGAATCGGTAACGTTTCTCTTGTCGGCTCCAAATCTAAGCATGTCGCTTTTGATACAGGTCCAGGGAATTGCTTAATTGACTGGGCTATTCAAAAAATAACAAAAGGAAGCCAGCAATTCGACAGGAATGGGCAAATCGCTTCGCGTGGAAAAATTGACATAGAGGCTACTGAGAAAATGCTGCGTCATCCATATTTCAAAAAAACTCCTCCGAAATCAACCGGAAGAGAATTATTTAATGAATCATTCATTCCGTATTCTTTGCTTCAATCTAAACCTGAAAATCTGGCGGCAACACTTACTTATTTCACAGCACTCACGATTGCGGAAAGCTATAAAAAATTTCTCCCCAAGAATCTAAAAGAAGTCATTGTGAGCGGCGGCGGGGCGCTGAATTCAACGCTGATGCGTCACTTGAAGAAGCTGCTGAATCCGGTCGTTGTCAAAACCCTTTCCGATTACGGAGTTCATGTTCAAGCGAAAGAGCCGATTGCATTTGCTTTTTTTGCCCTTCAGGCAATTCAGGGAAAAATCAATCATTCACCTGCCGGAACGGGCGCAAGACGTGCCTGTATACTCGGTAAATTAATACCAGGGAATCAATGAAAACCGTCGTTGCGAGGAGCGAAGCGACGAAGCAATCTCCTCAAAACGAGATTGCTTCGTCGCTTCGCTCCTCGCAACGACGAGGGGAGAATTAATGTCTGTCCTTGATTGGAGCGTTGTCACCGTTTATTGCGTCCTGAGCCTTTGGCTCGGTGTCGCACTGACTAAGAAAGCATCTCAGAGCATAGAATCCTATTTTGTTTCCGATGGAAAACTGTCCTGGTGGCTGGCCGGCACTTCCATGGCAGCAACTGCCTTCTCCTCCGATACGCCGCTTCTCGTTACCGGAATTGTCCGTCAGCGCGGAATCTGGGGGAACTGGGAAATTTGGGCACTAGGAATCAGCACGATGTTCGCCGTGTTCTTCTTCTCAAAACTATGGAAGCGCGCGGGCGTCATGACAGAAGTTGAACTTGTTGAACTCAGATACAGCGGAAAACCCGCCGCTTTTCTTCGCGGATTCAAAGCAATTTATTGGGGTGTTTTTTACAATGCGTTCGTCATGGGCGCCTGGCCTATGATTGGTTTGACAAAAGTGATGCAGGAAACAACAGACTGGAGCAAAGCCCAATCAATCTTCTTTTGCATGGGACTTACGGTGGCGTATTCCTGCATGTCAGGCTTCTGGGGCGTTGTGCTTACGGATTTCTTCCAGTTTTTCATCGCAATGGCAGGTGCCATTTTACTCGCCTTTTTCGCAGTGAAAGCTGCCGGAGGAATGGAGAATATCGTGGCGACACTTCAGCACACGGATAAGCTTACATTTATTCCAACCGCCGACAGCGGCAACTTCAGCTGGTTTCTTGGGCTGATCCTGATTCAATGGTGGGCTTGGAAAAATTCGGACGGCGGCGGAATTATCGTTCAGCGCATCGCTTCCTGCAAAAATGAAAAACAGGCCATTCTCGCGACCCTGTGGTTCAACATCGCGCAAAACGCGCTCCGTGCCTGGCCATGGATTATTACAGCGCTTGCTTCTCTAATTATTCTTCCCGATCTCATGGATCATGAACGTGCTTATCCGCGCATGATTACCGAACTCCTCCCTGCCGGGCTCAAAGGTTTCATGATCGCATCATTCTTCGCGGCGTTTATGTCGACGATCAGCACACACTTAAATTGGGGTACGTCTTATTTTGTGAATGATTTTTATAAGCGTTTTCTCGTCAAAACAGCGGAGGAAAAGCACTACGTCAACATTTCTAGAATTGTATCATTCGGATTAGCAGCCGCAGGCACCGTAATCGCATTTTTTACCGAAAGCATCGGACAGGTGTTTACATTTGTCTTAAGCCTTACCGCAGCAATCGGCCCTGTTTATTTTCTCCGCTGGTTCTGGTGGCGGATAAATCCGTGGAGTGAAATCGTGGCTTTAGCGGTAAGTCTTCCGGTTATTATGGCAAGACCTCTATTTTTTCAACTTACCGGCCTTCCCCACATTCTTCCTCTCGAACTGGGGTTTATGATTTTCGGAGCGGCCTTGTTCTGGGTTCCGGTAACCCTGCTCACAAAACCCACCTCGCCGGAAACGCTACAGAATTTTTATATGAAAGTCAGGCCTCCCGGGTTTTGGAATAATTGGAAAGAATCCCGCGAATCCTGGGCGGAAAGTCTCAAGCAATGGATAGTCGGATCATTGGCGCTCGGAGCAACAACGGTTGGACCGTTGAAATGGTTTTTAGGAAAAAATATTGAGGCAGTTCTTTATTGCACAGCTGCTGCGATTTTGTGGGCTTATGTGTGGCGTTCCCTGAATAAACCGGATGACCACCCTCTCACAGAGCCCGTCATTGCGAGCGAAACGAAGCAATGACAGTAGTTATTTCAGTTTGTAAACTTCAACCGCGTGGCCATTCGCGTTTCTCTTAATCAAATCCCGAAAAGTGAATGGCGCGCCGGTTTGCGGTCTGTCATCCACCGGCCAATCCGAAGAACCGCTTATATAGGGCGAAAAAACAGCAATTAACTCAGAATTATTTTTAACATCCTTATAAAATTCGGGGTGATTATTTTTTATTTTTACGACCAGCACATACTGCACTCCGGCCTTTTTCAAATCCTCGAGCCGGTAATTAATCGTCGGCTTGGCAAAAAGAAAGGGCTCCTCATGTGTGCTGTCTTTTAGAAAATATAAATCATACCGCTTATCGGTTTCCTGTTGAATGAATCGCTCAATCCGTTTTTTCTGGACGTCGGAACCTGACGCTTCAGCTTTTTTCTGCTCCAGCTGAGCGAGACTGAAATTAAGACGCGGCATAAACTGCGGGACGTCCAAAGCCACCTTCGATCCGGAAGGAATTTTTGATTCTATATCGGCTTTCGCGATTGTCCGAATGTCAGGAGCGGCTAGGATCATGTCACAAAGCACCGAACGAATTGCAGAAGGCGAAATAATGACGAAAGCCATGAGCCAAACAGCCAATTTTGGAAAAGCAAATCTTTCACTAAACATTACCAAAAAATCTGCGGCGAAAAAAATCAAAAAAGGTATCAGCGGCAGGACATACCGCTCGTAAGGCTGGCTAAAAAAGCAGAGCAGTAAATAATAGGAAATAACGAAAGAACCGATCACCCACCTTTGCTTGTCGCGCGCCAAAATCATTCCCAAAATTGAAGCGGACAAAAGCGCAATTCCCATTCCTCCGGCCAGTGAATAAGTGAAGTGATGAAGCCATCCTGTATATCCCGTGGATTTCCCTTGTCCCAGCAGTTCACGAAAGAAGAAATTGGCGTCCATCGCCGCAAAAGGATTCAGGAGGTAAAAGGTAATCACCGAAACCAGTCCCGCAATGAAAATCCCCAAGTTCAACCGGAAGCCGTTCCTGAGCAAATGCGCCGCGAAGAACGGAATGAAAATGAATACTCCGTTGTATTTGGTGGCAGCAGCTAGACCAGCCAGCAGACCAAAGATCAAATAATTTCTCATTGTGCCGTCCCGAAGGATATTCAGGATCGGGAATAAGCACGCAACCAGCACAAAAACCAAGGGAATATCTACATAAATAAAATGAGAGTCCCGTACATGCAGGAATACGAGAGAAAAGAAAAACGCTGCGATCAGAGCCCGGTCTTTCGTAAAGAATTTCAGGATCAGCCGATAGAGCAAATAAACCGTCGCCGTTCCGAGAACGGCCCCGAAAAGAACTCTCGCGATTAAGAAAAACGAGCTCGGATTATCAAAAAAGAGGTTTTGAAACTCAGAAACGCCCGCGAATCCGCCGAGCAGGTAATAAATGCCGTAGCAGACAAAAAGCAAATAGCTGACAAGCGGCGGAATTTTGAAAAAATGCGGATTGAAATCCCAAGTCCCGTAAGCCAGCGCGTGATTCACGACGATCGGCTCATCCGCGTGGTACAGAAACGGCAATCCAAAGTCAATTCCCCATATCCTCAGGGCAAATCCGGCAATTAAGATCAGAAGAAGCGGAAACATGGCGGATATGATACTGGAAAAATCCCTATTCGAGGAACATAAAATATGTATAATGCCGGACTTATGGAAATTATTATCCTGCTCATACTTGCGGCGGCGGTGCGTATTCCTTTCATTCTCCAGGCGGGAAGCACTTTTGACCTGGATGAAGCTACTTTTGCCTTGATGTCCAGACATATCCTTCAAGGCGAGTTTTCCTTTTATATATTCGGGCATTCCTATTCCGGAAGCCTCATTTCCTATTTAATAGCGCCATTTATTGCTGTATTCGGAAATACAGTTTTATCCGTCAAATTGGCCACTACAGGCCTCTTTCTGGGTTTTCTCACCGTAAACTATTTTCTTTTTAGACGCATCGCAAGCCGAGCGGTAGCTGTATTCACCACCTTATTCCTGGTCCTCATGCCTATGGACATGTTCGATATCAGCATGCGCGCTTGGGGCGGACATATGGAACTATGGATTTTCCAGGCCGCGGCATTGCTTTTGCTCGCAAAATATTTTGACGGACCCACGTCATTCTTTGCCGGACGTTTGCTTTTCTTCACGGGACTTGTCATCGGGTGCGCTCTTTGGCTTAGCGAATTTTTTGTGCTTTTTCTTATGCCGTTCCTGTTTTATTTTTTCCTGAGGTTTCGTCAGCCGCAGGATGATAATATTTTCAAATGGGCATTAAACTTTTTCCTCCTAAAATATTTCAGGCTTCCTAAATGGCTGAGACTGCCGCTGATCGCTTTAAACTGCTTCCTTCTTTTCGTGATTCTTGTACACGTTGCGGGCCTGTTTTTACTGCATCAGCCCGGAATTCCCGATAAATTCTTTAAGATATTCGGCGCCATTCCCCCATTTCAAATCAAAATGCTCAAAAAACTCCTGCTCGTGTTCGGAATTGAAGTGATTGGAATTTATTTCATGCATTCGCTGGCTTTTTCAAAACTCCTCATGATCCGTAACCTGGGCGGATTTATCGGAGGCTTTCTTGTAGGTTATCTTCCCGCGTTCATTTTTAATATCGCGGGCGGTGAAGGTCTCAGAATCTTCCAGAAATCGGGATCCTTGAGCGCTGCTGAAATCCCCAATCGATTTCAGTCGGTTTTTACTCAAAAAATCCCTAATTTTATTCTGGGAATCGGCGACAATTGGGTATGGCGAAAAAACGAATGGCTTACCTGGGGAAGCTGGGGATTTTTCGCCGTCATTCTTTCGGCAATTGTTTTTTCCGTTCTCTATTTCCGGAAAGATATTTGGACATTCATTAAACCCATCAACCGCCCGAAACCGTCTTATTTCTGGGTTTATATTTTTATCGCAATTTTCACGATTAAAGCAAATCTATTCAGCACGCTGGAAGCGGCTCGCTATCTCGCTCCTCTTTATCTTTCAATCGCCGCAATTCTGGGTTACTTTTTTGGGCAGGTACTCTGGAATAAACTGAAACCCATTTCAATCTTGCTCGCTCTCCTCACCCTTTCCTATCTGGGGTATGATCTTTACCGCTATTATGATTATTTACCCAAAGAAAGAGCGAAGGAGCATTACGAAATCATCGATTATGTGAAGTCCCGGAATGTGCGCGGCGGATTTGCGGCCCGCAGTCTTTCACATATACTGAATTATTACTCCGGTGAAGAAGTGATTTTCTCGACCTACCTTCGCCCTCCGGAGCGTTATATTCCGCATGAAAAATACGCGATCACGCTGACCAAGCGGGCCTTTGTATTTGAGCCCGGCGATTCAGCACAGGAAGAATTCAAGAATGATACGAATCTTTTCTCAAAAGTGAAATCAGAGAAGAAAATCGGCGGTACCGCCGTGTATATCGTCGAAGAAGAAACGGTCAAAGATCACCCGGCGTACACGCCCCCAGCCAGCAAATTCCCTGTACATTTCTATCTGAACGAGTAATCGTCGTTGCGAGCGAAAAGCAAAAAAGGGGTCAGACCCCTTGTTAACAAGGGGTCTGACCCCTTTTTTGCTTTTTAACCGAAGATAACTTTTTTACCGTGGGTTAAAAACCACGATGGGCGGAAATAGAACTCGCGGTAGGCTTTCTGTTTGAATTCCAGCAGATCTTCATTGGTGAGATGATCTAATTTCACAACCGGTTCATAGGTTGTGTACTTCTTCCAATCTTTCGTTGTAATACGAGGCTCGATCTGGTCCCAGAACTTAGTTCCCGGATACGGAGTCATCAAGTCGAATTGCGCGAGCGACGGATTCAGATATTTCGCGTAATCAATCGTGCGCTGCATGGTCGCACGGGTATCCTCCACAAAACCCAGAATAAAAAATCCAAGGACATGAATTCCGAGCTTCTGCGCGTGGCGGATCACGGCTTCCTGGTGCGATTCCTTAATCGGCTTCCGGCCTGACTTCAAAAGCACTTCCTCCACTGGGGACTCAATGCCGAAATGAATCGCTCGAAGACCTGCCGCATAAAGATGATCCAGCAGTTCCGCATCCGTGCAATCCGTGCGGGTTTCGCAGGCCCATTCAATCTTAATTTTCCGTTTTATGATCTCATCCGCAATTTCATGCGCGCGCTTTTTATTGATCGAGAAAATGATGTCACGGAAAACAAGACTTCTGACCTTAAAATCTCTCTGAAGCTTTTCGATTTCATCGACGATATGGCCGGCGCTGCGTGAACGGAATTTCGGCGTCTGCACCACCATGTAAGGACAGTAGTGACAATCGAAAGAACATCCTCTCGACGTGAGAACGGCAAGTGTGGGCGCTTTCTTCAGCGATGGATAATAACTGTAGCGGTACACGGGAAATCCGCGCCAGTCCGGATTCGGAAGCGACTCCAAATCGGTGAGCATCACGCTCTCAATAATTCCGGATGGAGCAATGTCGCCGCTGGCAATTCGTCCGGCAGCCTCTTCCGGCTCACCCTTGATAATAAAATCCGCGCCCCCCTCCAGGAATATCTCAGGATTGGTGTTGGCAAAAGCACCGAAAAATCCGACCTTTCTTCCGGGGTGCTTCTTTTTAATCTCCCGGACAAACGCAGTTTCTTCGTCATAGCCCACCAGAGATGAAGGCATAATCACCAGCTCTTCATTTCCGGGATTCGACTCATAATAATTGACCTGATGCCCGTGCTTCCGGAAAATTGCGGACAAATAACCCAGGTGCATCACGGGAACTTTAAGTTTATTACGTTTAAACCATTCGAAAATACGCGAGGCAAACCCCTCGCCACGCATGGCATTGCCGAAGCCGCCAGCCACTTCCTTGTTATTGCATCCCATCCGGGATTCTTTTAGGTCAATCAAAGCGACTTTCATAGGAACCTTGTATTATATTGAATTTTGTCTATTTAATCTCGTAGATTCGATAATCCCAAGTTTCTGATTTATCGGGACTTATATACTTAAATTGATATATTTTTTCCAGACCGGGGCTGGATTCAAGTTCATGCACCGGCTTGGACGGCACCGGCGAACCTGCTTTCGACGAAAAAAGCACGTGAGTAAACCGTTCTTTTTTCAGGCTATCAAGGTCGGTTTTGTGCGGATAAAACCCCTCCCGCACCAGATGGCGGTCAAAATAATAAACACGCACTTCCCCCACATTCAAAATTTTAGAATCCTTCGGTAAATTCTGATTCACCCATTGAGCCGTTTGATACGATCTTTCCGTCCTCAGCAAAAATGCTTCCGGACTCTCCTTGCCGGTTACAACCGGAAATAAATTACGATTGTTATAAGCAGCGAAAGATGTGTTGAGTGCAAAAATCGCGATGAGCGGCAATATTGCAAATGTTCTGATCCAGAAACCTTGCCGCATGAGTTCCATAAATGCAAAAGCGACGAGGATGGCGAGGAATGGAATGATCGGAACAAGAAATCTGGAATTCTGAGCCAGGAAAAACCATATTGTCAAATATCCCAAAACAATAATAAGCAGGCGCTTCACAACCGGAAATTCCCGGATAGCCAGAAAAGATGCGGGAACAAACGCTAAAAAAAGAACCCCGATTTGAGCTCCCAGGCCTTCAAAGCGCTGTGGATGCATGGTGATATTCCAGGGCATGAGTAAATATTGAATCAATCCGGCTCCCATTCCCGTTCCAGCCACATCGTAATTAGTCATCCCTCTTCCGTCGGTGAGCGGAAGGCCAAACAGCGAATTGAAATAAGGATAAACAGGATTCTTGTATTCCTGATACATCCGCAAATACCAGACAAAAGAAAACACGAGGGCGGACACGGAAAAAGCGATTAAAGATTTCAGCCCATTCTTTTTTAAAAGATTAATGAGGAACCCGAAACCTATAATAGCAAGCGTCATTAATCCCAGAAGTTTAACGCTCAGCGCAAACCCAATAAAAATTCCAGAAAGTATTGCCCATCTCGGAGAAGGATTGTCCAGCCACTCAAGAAATGAAAAAAGAGCGAGAACGCTGAAGGCGGCGAGTCCTACTTCTACATAAGTAATTCCCCACTGATTCAGCACAACCGGCGATAGTAAAAATCCAAGTACAGCAATCAAAGAGTATTCTTTGGCCAAATATTTCCTCGAAAATCCGTAAATAGCAAAGCATGCGATAAGCCCTGTAGCGAAGTGCATCGACTTCGCCAAAGCCGCGCCGCCGAGCCCCAACCCGAACGTGTAAAGCATTTCCATGAGAAACGGATAAAGTGAGTTCGGATCATAGTCGAAATAACCGATCCTTCCTGCTTCCAGAAAATACTTCGGCCAGGTTAAATGATAGCAAAGCGAATCATTGCTGATTTCGGGAGTAAGCACGTCCATTAATCCCAGAACGATCACAAGCCCCAGAATCGCGTAAAGAATTCCCGTATGAAATGAAATTTTGAAACCGGATCGGAAACGAATGCTACGAATCGAGAAAAATCCGAGAATTGCTAAGAATACCGCAAGCGACATCAAAGTCCATTGATTCAGGACGCCCAGTATTCCGATCACAAAAACGCCGTAAGCAAGAAGCCCGAATCCGATTCCCCCGGCAAATCCGAGACGGTAAACAAAACAAGATTCGATTGCCTCGCGCATTTTGGCGTTACCCCGGCTAATCCATTCAAGAAGGGTATTTCCGGAAGCAACAGCGGCTAGAAATATGAAGAAAAACCAGAGCAGGCTCATGACAGTTCCGGGATAATCACAATCAGAAGATAGGCGATGAAAACAGCTGATGCCCAGACAATACAAACCGCCGCCAAAATGGATTGCTTCATTGTTTTGGTCTTTCCTTCCAAACAAACACGTAATAAACCGGAAATTTATAACCAAGCCCTTTAAGAACATTTGTATAAAGTGAATTATTTTCTGACGGAACCGTACCAACCAGCTTTCCGCCCGACTTGGTCTCAAATCCGCGTTCCTGAGCGGCGGCTAAATAAGCGACCCCCCATTGATCAAATTTGGTTTGCAAACGCTTTTTGATTTCAGTTTCATGATCAGCGGGAGTTAATCCTTCATTGTGAATAACGTCCCATTCATTGACACGGATTCCGTCAAACTCGCCGGGTTTTGAAGGCGGAATTCCCAAAAAGTAATACATCATTTCTTTTTGGCCATACGCCGCCGCTTCAAACTGATCTCGATACACAAGCTGAGCGATATTAAAAGCGGCTGAATCTTTCAGACTCATATGATTTCTCAGGTGAATGGTGTAAAAAAATCCCGCACCTGAAACAAACAGGAATCCGGCAATACAGCTTATTTGACCCAGAACACGAAACCATTTTATCTCGGAATGAATCCAGTCGTTCATAAGCGCCCCGAACAAAATCGAAGCCGGAACCCAGAGGCTGGTTAGATAGCGGAATTTAAAATAAGTCTGGAATATCAGGACGGAACAGAAAATCGCACCAAACCACACACAGACAAAACGCAAATACGGCTGTGATGCCTGACGAATGAAAAACCACAGAAGTCCGGCAAAAACGGCCAAACCTCCGAGTAAAAATACTGCTCCGAATACGGGATTCGAAAACAGCTTCTGCACGTGATGGTTCGACATGAAAAGATCCCACACCCTCACCGTTCCGTCATTATTCGATACGGAAAGAGCGAAGGATCCAATATTCTGAGGAATAATCAAAAACGCGAGAATTACGGCCGTTACTGCGGCAAATAACCAATTTCTGGCATCCTGCAGCTTCGCGGGGAATACTTTTTCCCAGGCAAGAAATGTCAGCATCACGAACGGAATCACTTTAGAACTTTCGCGCGTTCGGAACGCGAGCCAAGCGCTCAGAATCGTAACAGCGAACCAAATCCAAGATTTTTTACCGAGATAAAGACGAAAGAAACCGATCACCGAAATGACGACAAATATTTGATTCACGATTTCGAAATCGGCAGTCCAAGCAACGCTTTGATAAACGAACGGGCAGGAATAAAAGAGGATTGAAGAACAAACAGAAGCAAATATATTGCGTGTCATGCTAAGCACGAGACAATAAACACCCAGTCCAACACCGGCGTAGCAAAAATCTTTCAGCCAGTGATAGGCGTCTGCGTTATAACCGGAAACCGTAAAAACCAGCTTAAGAATCACTGTCTGAATAATGCGCGTGGTCAAATCAGCGCCCGTACTCGGAATGTACCAGGCCGGCGAAAGCGGAGTCAGCCACTTCCCGATGATCTCATTCCACGGCGTCGTAATCGCGACATTCAAAATTCCGATATCATCACCGAAAGGAAGGGCAAGGCCGGCCGTCAGGAAACGCATCCAGAAGAGTCCCGCGAAAAAGACGGCAAGCGGGCCGATAATATTCTTGACTTCAATTCGCGAATTGATAATCTGCTGAGTCATGCTTAAGAAAATCCTCTTTATTATTCCGTTTGGAGCGATACTCTTTTTCGGCGTAATCGCTGCCGGACTGAACACGCTTACCTACGACGAAGCCACACATTTCCGGAACGCCGAAAAATTCTGGCAATTTGACACCGGACGGCATGACTTTAACGCAACCATGCCGATTAACGCCGTACACGTGATCCCTTCAAAAATCGAAGCGGCAATCGCACAGGCAACCGGGTTTTCTTTCTACGGCTGGGTCATTCAAAAATCCGGTATGGCCACGCTGAGCCAGGAAGAACTTAAAATTTATTCGGGCCGGCTCGTAAATCTTATCTTCTCCCTGCTGCTGGCGCTTCTCATTTTCAGATGGACCCGGGAACTCTATGGTGATAACTCCGCCGTGGTTACACTCTGGCTTTATGCGTTCACGCCAACATTTCTGGCTTTGGGCCCTATCGCCAATTCCGACGTGGCTATTTCATTTTTCTGCGCGCTAAGCTTTTACATCTTCTGGAAATGCTTCAAACACCTGACTGTGTTCACTCTGGTCATGCTCGGCATTTCTTTGGGGCTAGCGCAAATCAGTAAATATCACGCGGTATTTATTCCGTTTATTTTCCTGCTGATCCTTTTAATCCGTTATTTATTCAAGTTCAAAGAGCTGTCAGCTCCAAAAACCTGGACAAAATTTCTCGGATGCGCAGTTCTTGTTGCCGTAATTACGGTTCTCGTGATCAACACGGCTTATCTTTGGAATGCAGTGGGAAAACAATTGAAAGCCGTCGAATTCCAGAGCGAATCCTTCAAAAAACTCGGCGCTGTGCTCGGTCCTGTTCCCGTTCCCCTCGCCCTTCCGTTTTATCAGGGACTCGACTTTGTCGCAGATCAAAGCGAGGACGGATCTTCTCATTATCCGATTTATCTGCTCGGCGAAAGATCGCCCTCTGGATTCAAAGGATACTATGCTATCGCGTTCGGACTAAAAGAAACAATTCCGTTTATTCTGTTTTCGATTGCCGCGCTGCTAAGCCTTCTTTTTGTGCGTTCAAGATGGCGGACATTTCTTGATAATGAAATTTTTCTGATCGTCCCGTTTTTATTTTTTTGGATATTCTGCAACTTCTTCACGACGATGCAGACCGGAATCCGCTACTTATTGCCTGCTTATCCGTTTCTGATTATTTTCATCGGCTCGCTGTTTCAGAATCCGGAATTGTGGAAAAAAATACAATTCAAAATTCCCGTTCTGGGACTGCTTGCCTGGCATGTAATTTCACCTCTCACCTACACGCCGAATTATCTCTCTTATTTCAATGAGCTGATCGGAAGCCGCCTGAACGCTTACCGTTATCTTGCCGACAGCAATCTTTGCTGGGGTCAAAATGGTTTCTGGCTAAAATCTTATTTGAAACGGCATCCCGATGCTAGAGTGGATCCTCTGACACCCACATCCGGTTTGGTCGTCGTTGACGTCAACCGCCTGCTGGGCCTTGCCGATCCTCCTGAAGCGTTTGCGTGGATACGGGAACATTATCAGCCTGTCGGTCATGTGTCGCATGCCCATTTGGTTTTCCGGATCCCCGAGACGGAAACACAAAAAAATCTTTCCCAATAAAACAAACCGCACCGACAAAAGCCAAAAATAAACTGCAGGCAAGCCAGGAAAGCGACAACGCGATTGCCTGATCTTTCATGACGGCCATTGAAGCCACGGTGACGTAAATCGCCTCACGGGCGCCGATTCCGTTAATTGTAGGAACAAAATAAGCGAATTCGCTCAAAGGAACGATCAAAGCTAAATGCCAGAAAGAGATATTCAGATTTAAAGACCGGGCGAGTAAAAGATTGGTGAAAATGAAAAGTCCCCAGCGGAGTATCGAAATACCAAACAAAACCGCTGCTTCTTTCCAGGTTACAAGCGAAAAAGCTTCAACAAATTGATTTACAAATTTCCAGGGCAGCCTCCCTAGCAAATTGAAAATTAACTGCTTGAATACAAACAAGAGGGTTAAAAAAACAAAAAATCCGGCTCCGGCCCAGAGTGAATAAAACAGAATCTCCGATTTCAGCCTGAAAAACCACATCGCCCCGAAGAAAACAACCAAAAAAGACATCGCGGCGAAGCCAAACACCCGGTCAAGAAGAACCGTCGTGATCAAATGTGGAAGACTATCCTTCTTCTTGGAAAGATAAAAAACTTTCGTAACGTCCCCGCCCACAGAGGTCGGAAACCAGCTGCCGACGAAATACCCCAAAAAACTAAGACGCAGAAGATAAAAGAAGTTCATGCCGGCGCCAAACACGATTTTGATCAAATAATTGAGCCGCAGCGCTTCAAATCCAATCGCAAGCACAAGCACTCCCAAAGCAGACAGAAATTGCCAGGAACGGATTTGATCCCGGAGAATTGAAAGCGCGCTCGCAAGATCGGCTTTCCACCAATAAGCAAGAAGCCCGATCATCATGGCCGTGAGAGCTAGTTGAAGAGTGACTTTTTTATTGTTCATGATTTAACTCACCCCGTCATTGCGATTTAATCTGATACACCAAAATATTTTCTTTCTTGAGGATAGCAGGGTACTTCGTTTCAATATGCTTCGAAAAATCAGCCCTGCGCTGAAAAGCCTCGACGTCGTAAATCACAAAATAATCGGTTTTTTCTTTCAGCCGCAACTCCTCAAAACGGCTCACTAATTCTTCATCTTTCGGAAGCGCAATTCTACGAGTAATTGATCCATCGTTAGCCTTAGCTTCCAAATTAACCAGGAACGAGTTTCCCTTTCGCTTCGAATAATACATAAAGTCCATTCCGCTGCCGGCAACGACAATTCTCGCTTCCTTTGGAATAAGACCGTCAACTTCCGCACCGAGCCTGACAACTGACTGCCGCATGTCATGCTCAGCAAAAATCGGCGGCAGCGCGTATCTGAGTGAACAAACCATCAAAATTGAGAAGCACAAGGCAGAAATCCACTTACCCGTTTTTTCGGAAAACTTAGCTACAAACCTACCGGCAAAAACCGCTCCGGGCAGCGCAGTCGGCAATAAGTAATATGGCAAATCAAAAAATTTACCCGGTACCGCAATGATTGGAAGCGCGGCTAAAATCAGCGCTGAAATCATGAACAAATCTCCTGCGGTCACAGAAATCAGCAAAATTCCGAGCAATAAATAAGCAAACCCCGCGGGAGAAAAGACAATCCCTGTTAATTGATCAAACATCCCTTTGTAGAAATCAGGATTAAGCAGGATCGGATCAGGGAATTTTCGAATGGCAATTTGATCAAACGTACTTGTTGCAGATTTCATAGCCTCCATTCCAGTCAAATAAGAATGCAAATACCAGACGAATGGCAGTGTAAAAACGCCTGCCGCCCAAATCCAAAATGCCGGGCCTCGGAGCAGCAAAAAACAGGGCAACACAAGAGGTGCGAGAAAAGGCCGATGAGCAATCGCTAATCCGACCAGGAGAGCTGAAAGCGCTACAAAAATCTGCTTATTTCCCTCTCCCTTTAAAGGGAGAGGGCAAGGTAATGGTTGATTGCTGAATTTCACACCCTCACCCCATCCCCTCTCCCTCTGCTTCGCTAGAGAGAGGGAATATAAACCCGCGACAAACAAAAACAAAGCAAACATGTCGTTTTGAAAGGATTGCCCAAAAACAATCGTCAACGGAAACAGGCTAAAAGCCGTAATCGACATCAGCGCGATTTCAGAGCCGTACCAGAAACGGGCGATCAGAAATAGAAAAACGATGACTCCAATCGTGCTCAATATCGAAAATAATCGCCCCAAAACGTCCAGAGGAATATGTGTCACTTTTGCGGTGATGCCGATGACGTAATAATAAAAAGGCATATCGGTCATTTCCAGTCCTCGCTCCCCGCCCACAGTCCAGTCCGTGCGCGGATAAAGAGGATTATGACCGGTCTCGGCAAAATTCTTGGCAACCATAGCACAGGTAATTTGCTTGGTTGAAAACGCTCCGGTTAAAGGCTCTCCGATCCCGGCGAAGCGTACTAGAAACGATAATCCGATTAAGAACCAGCATATTTGCTTCGTCATAAGGCGAAATACCTTGCTAAAAACTTGTTGGCTGTACTCACTACAGGGAGAGGTACATATTTCAGAAATTTCCGCAGTCTCAAACCTTGAGAAAATACTTCCCCTGACACCACGGTATCTTTAGATTGATAAAAATGAACTGGCTCGCTCACGGCCCCCCAACGTTCCTTGAAAAATACGAGACCCTCCATCGCAGGGCTTGAAATTCCAAAATTAATTTTGGAGCAATTCATTTCGACGGATCTTTTTATCAGGGTCGCCATCAGCAAGGGAAGCACATTCACCCTTTCACGGAATTCGTATCCCACTCCCCATGCGTAATAAGCTTCTTTGTTCCAGAAAAACCAGACGGTTCCGCCGACAACTTTCCCCTGATTCAACGCGATCAGGAATTTTACTTCTCCACTCGAAGCGAAAGTTTTCCAAAGCGCGAGATAAAACGAGTAAGGCTGACAAAGCGAAAGAAAACGGTCTTTATATACAGATGAAAACACGCGGTAAAACTGCTTCAATTCGTCTTCGCTTTGGAGCTCACGGATTTCGATTCCCGCATTTTTGGCCTCCTGAAAATCGTGCTTCAGGGACTGCCGGAAGCGCTTCTTAAAACCGGCCTCGACTTTTTCGTAATCGGAAGACAAATCCATTTTGGAAATCAAATAAGGCTGAACAGAAACAAAACTTCCGGAATAGCCATTGAGGTTGATGGGATACTCGCACTTTAAAGAAAATTGCCGAAAACTGACGAGATGCTCAAGAAACTTGCTTAAAACTTCTTCAGAATCATAAAGAGGATCACAGCAGAATCCGTAAGGAACGCTCACGATTTTCTTTCCGCTAAGCGTCGGGACTTCATAAAGCGGCATCACACCTACAAGACGTTCGTTTTGGAAAGCAGCAACGTGCAACGGTTTGAACCCGTAAACGGATGCAACCATTCTTTTCCAGCGCAACGTATGAACGATTTGCGATTTAGGAGAACGGGAAATATATTGATCCCATTCCAAATCAGAGAATGTACTCGAAAGAAGAATTCCCATTATTTTGAGAACAATCCTTCTCGGGAAGTTTTTGATGCCTTCTTTCGGGCGGTAGAGCCCAATAATTCTTCAGAGAAAACAAGGGAGTCAAAATCTTCGGAGCGATACCACTCGGCCACATCTTCCGGCGTGTGAGAATGATGTGTTTCGGAAGAGAGCCAGTCAAAGATATGCCCCGCTCCTTCCTGCTCCCTCCGTTTTTGAGTTCCGTTTACTCGTTTCATGAGAGGAACCAAAGGCACCAAACAAGCGCTGACAAAATGCAGTATTTTATTGGGAAGCCGGCTTGTAATTTTACGGACGAAACGATCCAACGCTTCATACCACGCGCTTTTTCTCTGCAGAACATAAACAGAAACAATTCCGCCATTTTTAGTAACGCGAGATAGTTCTTGAAACCCTTTCACGGGCTCAGGAATAAATGTCAAAACCGCCAGGCAAAAAACCATATCGAATGTTTGATTTTCGAACGGCATGTCGGTAACACTTCCGAGGACATACTTTACATTGTTAAACCCGGAACAGACTTCTTTCGTTTTAGCCAACCCTTCGGGGGATAGCTCCAGAGCAGTCACTTCCTTGGCGTACTTTGCGATAATTTGCGTATGACGGCCCGCTCCGCAGCCTGCGTCACAAACGACTTTCCCCTTCAAATCTTCAGGCGTCAGGGAAGTGAGGCTGAAAAATTCTTCCTCGGCCCGTTCGCCCAAATCAAAAAGTCCGGGAAATTGTTTCCACTCATAGTCGTAACGGGATTGCACATCAGAAAAAATGGGCCAGCCACCTTTTTTGAAAAAAGGGGTCTGACCCCTTTTTTCCTTCCGGGCAAGAACAAGTACGCGATTCTGAAGATTTAGAAGCCGGGCAGCGATAAAAGTGATGCTGAGTGCGGCGCGCGTCAAAGAACCCAGATTGAGCCGTGAAAGATTTGTTTCATCCATAAAAAATTTGACGGGTTTAAGCTGATTTTTCTCCAATAATTTTTCAAGCGATCGCGGAGAAAAATGGGACCGGTGATCGAATTCATACATCAGTTTTACCGGCTTCACGATATCCCTTCCGCTGCCCCGGTAAAACCAGCGCGCGAGCATGGAAAGCAAATTGCGGTCATTCGGAACAGCGATCAAGAGCGCACCGCTATCGGCCAGTCTTTCCCGGCAAGTTTCCAGAATTTCGTTCGGATTGACGAAATGCTCCAGGATGTCAAACAATGTGATCAAATCGTAACGCGTGCCGTCGTCCGGCCAGCGCGTTAAATCACACACCGTGCCGGGGATTTGATAAAGCTCTTTCGCCGTCCGGATATTCGAAGGGTCATAATCCACCCCGCTCACGTCCCAGCCGCGGAACCTTGCGAAATTCAGGAATTCCCCCGTTCCGCATCCCAAATCAATCAGCCTTCTGCCAGGAATCAGCCCTTCGGCTAAAGAAAGCCATTTCGTCCAGCGTGCGCTCATGCTTTGAACGTAGGCAGCTCTATCCTCGATTTGAAAATATCCCGAGCATTCCGGAAAAAATGCATCCCGGAGCGCGGGGGTCTGATTGATTTCATCCATTTTCGGATCACAGAGATATACGCTTTGAAACCTCAGATCGCAGGAAGGACATTTTGCGATTTCAAAACCGTCAAATGAGAATTCGCGATTGATGCCGTTCGACTGGCAAATAGGACAGGCTTCCCGTTTTACCAAGCTCTCTCTGAGATTAAGCGTTAATTCCTGAGTAATCACTTTTTAATTTCAACTTTCCGGGGCGTTTCCTGCCAAGAGTAATTTCCGAGCTTCAAACGCAGAACAACTTTCGTGTAATTCACAAGATTCGGAAAGTATTTGAACTTGCTTTCCCCGTAAATCCGGTGACGGTAGACGGTAGAAACCTCATGAATCGATATTTTTTTGATCCGCGTGGCCCAATACGCCAGCGGAATATGAAATTCCCCGAATCCTTCGAAAATGCTTTTTGAGTCCAGCTGATCAACAGCGGAGCGGCGCATAGCGAAAAACCCGCTCAGATTGTCGGTGGTTTTCAGGCCGAGCAGAAACCGGACGAAAAGATTAAACGCGTAGCTCAGATAATACCGCAGCTTCGAAGTTTCCATATCCCCTCCGGGAACGTATCGGGAACCCACCACCATGTCGTAGCGGTCAATATGCTCAAGCAGCCTCGGAACATCTTCCGGATGATGGTTAAAATCGGAATCCATCACAACCACGACATCCCCGGTTGACTCCTGAAGCCCTCGCTGAACCGCGCTCGCAAGCCCCTTCTCATCCTGACGGAGAATCAATTTAATCGTGGGAAAAGCCTGCGTAAGCTCCCGCACCAATTCCGGGGTGCCGTCCGGGCTATTGTCATCGACGACCAACACTTCGATATCCGTGTAATTCTTTTTTGCAAGCTCATCGTAAAGCGCCGGAATCAGTTTTTCCAAACTGCCGCGTTCGTTGTATGAGGGAAGAACAATGGATACTTTCAATCTTAAGCTCCTTGAATAATTTGAATGATGAAATCCTGCGCCTTGCGGTCCAGTCCTTTCCAGACCGGAATGTCAATCAGAGTACGCCAGGTTTCCAGAGACACCGGCAAATCGGAATCTTTGAACCCAAAAATTTTCTGATAAATAGGCTGAGTATGAATCGGGGGAAAACTGAGGCGCGTTTCGATATTCGCCTCTTCAAGTTTCCGCACAAGAAAATCCCGTCTCTTTTCGGAAACCGTGATTGGATACAGATACCATGAATGCTGATCCACATAATCCGGCACATACGGAATTGCGATTTCCGTGCTGGCCCCAAATGCCCAGTTATAATACTCCGCAATTTTCTGCTTAGAACGGATAATGTCATCCAAACGTTTTAACTGCTCAATCCCGATAGCGGCTTGAAGCTCAGTCATGCGGTAGTTGTATCCGAGAATAACATGATGATAACGCACATCTTGCCCCTGATTGCGGATCTGACGGATTTTTTTCGCGAGAGCCGGGTCATTCACCGTCACCATTCCGCCCTCTCCCGTCGTCACATTTTTATTCGGGAAAAAGCTGAACACGTGAATGTCGGCGATGGACCCGATCTTTCTGCCTTTGTAAACCGCTCCCAAACTTTCTGCGCTGTCTGCAATCACCGGAATTTTATATTTCGCCGCGACTTTTAAAATTTCATCGTAGTCGACGGGCATCCCGTTCATGTCGACCGGAATAATCGCTTTGGTTTTCTTCGTAATCCGCTTCTCGATTTCCTTGGCTGTGATATTGAAAGTTTTCGGATCGCATTCAGCCAAAACCGGTTTCGCGTTTTGATAAAGCACCGCGTTTGCCGTTGAAATAAACGTAAGCGAAGGAAGGATCACCTCATCGCCTTCCTTGATGTTCAAAGCCGCAAGAACGGCGTGCAAAGCGCAAGTACCGTTAAACAGGGCAATCGCTTCCGTAGCGCCGACACATTTGGAAAATTTTTCCTCAAACTCCTTTACTTTCGGTCCCATGCTCAGCCAGCCGGACTTCACAACGTCGGAAACCGCTTTCGCCTCTTCTTTTCCCAAAAAAGAATTCGCGACGGGAATCCGCTTGGGCCAAACGGTTGTTTTGGTTACCGGACGGGAATTTTTGAGTTTTGCTTGTACCATTGAAGTGTCCTTTTTAATCCTTCTTCCAAAGAAATTTGCGGTTCATATCCCAAAGCACGCAGTTTATGGATATTCGGACAGCGGCGCGGCGCGCTGCCCTGTGGCATCGGTCCTTGTCTTATCTCTAATTTCACATTCAAAGTTTTAGCCATGGCCTGAACCAAATCTTTGATGGATGTTTCTCGGTCATTGCCGACATGCACAATTTCATTTCCGTTGATTTTCTCAGCGGCGAGAATTGTTCCGGCAACGGTGTCGTCCACATAACAAAAAGCGCGGGTTTCATCGCCCTTTCCCTGAAGTTCAATTATCGCCTGCTTGTCATCAAAATTACGCGTCGCTTCGCGGATTTTCATGAAAAGCTCCGGGATCACATGCTCATAACCCATATGCGGTCCGTACACATTGTGAAAACGGACGATCACGGTTTGAATGTCGAATTTACGCGCGTAATTCAGACAGAAAAGTTCACCGATAATTTTTGAACCGCCGTACGAGTACCGGGGATTCGTAATGTCCGGAAGAAGAATCCGCTCCGTTTCATCGGTGGGAATATGCTCCGGGTTTTGATAAACCTCCGAAGACGACGCAAACACAAATTTTTTGACTCCGCCCTCAATCGAGGTTTCAAGTGTGTTGATAACTCCCTTCACATTCACATCGAGCACTTTTTCAGGATGCTCGTAGAAATTCCGCGTTCCGTTCACAGCGGCCAGATGATAAACCGTATCGCAGCCTTCAACCGCACGGGCCACCTCGTCGCGGTCACGGATATCCCCGTTCACGATCTCCAGCCGGTTTTCATATCCGCGCACTTTTTCCAGGCCGCCGCGCGACTCATCATCGAAAACGCGCACGTTATAGCCGGAATCCGCCAGCTTTTTAGCCAGGAATGCTCCGACGAACCCCAGCCCCCC
>Ga0187892_10000750_pt1 | contig 81393 bp, 81 predicted proteins | sample MA1701073metaG_FD_139345 | JGI IMG/M metagenome (GOLD analysis project Ga0187892, IMG submission 139345) | Bio-ooze microbial communities from a basaltic lava cave in the Kipuka Kanohina Cave System on the Island of Hawaii, USA - MA170107-3 metaG ... | reverse complement strand
CCCAAAGGATCCGCCTCCAGGCCACCAAGTGCTGTGGCAGGGCTACGTGCGGCTGCAGGCGATGTGCGAGGGCTATGCACTGAAAGACCTAATGGTCGGTTGAGATTTGTGGGGCAAGGGCAGAGCTAGCGACCGGTTTTCCGGGGCTTGGAGGGGATTTTTGCCGAAACCCCGGTCTCCCGCGGCGGCAGGCCAGTGTGCTGGGTCAGCAAGCGGCCCTTGGGCGGTGCCGTCCTGGCCGGTGAGGCGGTGGAGTTCTTGCGCCGCGCGCTCTGGTAGCTGCCGTCGGTCAGCGGCTGCCAGGTCGGAATCAGATGGTGCTTGCCGTTGCCGATCAGGTCGGCGCGGCCCATGGCCTTGAGTGCTTCGCGCAGCAGCGGCCAGTTGTTGGCGTCGTGGTAGCGCAGAAAGGCCTTGTGCAGGCGGCGCCGGCGCTCGCCACGCACGATGTCCACCGTCTCGTCAGCTTCCACGGCATGGCGCTTGATCTTGCGCAGGGTGTTGCGGCCACTGTGGTACATGGCCGTGGCCGTGGCCATGGGACTGGGATAGAAGGTCTGGACCTGGTCGGCGCGAAAGCCGTTTTTCTTCAGCCACAGCGCCAGGTTCATCATGTCTTCGTCGCTGGTGCCCGGATGGGCCGCGATGAAGTAGGGAATCAAGTACTGCTTCTTGCCCGCTTCGGCGCTGAACTTCTCGAACAGCTGCTTGAACCTGTCGTAGCTGCCTATGCCCGGCTTCATCATCTTGGACAGCGGGCCGGCCTCGGTGTGCTCGGGCGCGATCTTCAGGTAGCCGCCGACATGGTGCGTGACCAACTCCTTCACGTACTCGGGGCTTTGCACCGCGAGGTCGTAGCGCAGGCCCGAGCCGATCAGGATCTTCTTGACGCCCTTGAGCGCGCGCGCGCGGCGGTACATCTTGATCAGCGGCCCGTGGTCGGTAAGCAGGTTCTGGCAGATGCCGGGGTAGACGCACGAGGGCTTGCGGCAGGCGGCCTCGATCTCGGGCGACTTGCAGCCTATGCGGTACATGTTGGCGGTGGGGCCGCCGAGGTCGGAGATCACGCCGGTAAAGCCCGAGACCTTGTCGCGGATCTCCTCGACCTCGCGGATGATGGAGTCTTCAGAGCGGCTCTGGATGATGCGGCCCTCGTGCTCGGTGATCGAGCAGAAGGTGCAGCCGCCGAAGCAGCCGCGCATGATGTTCACGCTGAAGCGGATCATTTCCCAGGCGGGAATCCTGGTCGCACCGTCGTGGCTGCCGTTGGCGTCTGCGTAGTTCGGGTGCGGGCTGCGCGCATACGACAGGTCGAACACATGGTCCATCTCGGCCGTGGTCAGCGGGATCGGCGGCGGGTTGATCCACACGTCGCGCGCGGTCGTGCCTTCGCCATGGGCCTGCACCAGTGCGCGTGCATTGCCGGGATTGGTTTCCAGGTGCAGCACGCGGTTGGCGTGGGCGTAGAGTACCGGGTCGCTCTTGACCTGCTCGTAGGACGGCAGGCGGATCACCGTGCGCTCGCGCGGCGGGACCTTGACCTTCGCTTTGGCGTTTGCTCCCTCCCCCGCTGGGGGAGGGTTGGGGTGGGGGCCGGCGGCGCGCAAGTTTGGATTCGGGAAAAAATGGAGGGGCTGGGGCGCCATGCCCTCACCCCTGCCCTCTCCCAAGGGGAGAGGGTGAGAGCGGCCCGCAGGCGCTTCAGGACGGCCCTCACCCCCGCCCTCTCCCAGGGGGAGAGGGGGTGAAGCCCCCTCCTCCTTCGAGCAAGTCGTCCCCTGGGCCTGGGCCTGCTCGGAAATCATCAGGTAGGGGTTGATGTGCGTATCGACCCGGCCCGGCAGGTCCACGCTGGTCGAGTCGATCTCGAACCAGCCCTCGGGACTCTCGCGGCGAATGAAGGCCGTGCCGCGCACGTCGGTGATGTCGTGCACCGGCTCGCGGGCCGCCAGGCGGTGGGCGATTTCGACGATCGCGCGCTCGGCATTGCCGTACAGCAGCAGGTCGCATTTGGCGTCCGTCACGATGGAGCGGCGCACCTTGTCCTGCCAGTAGTCGTAATGCGCAATGCGGCGCAGCGAGCCCTCGATGCCGCCCAGGACGATGGGCACATCGTTATAGGCTTGCCTGCAGCGTTGCGAGTACACGATGGCCGCGCGGTCGGGCCGCTTGCCGCCCACGTCGCCCGGCGTGTAGGCGTCGTCGCTGCGAATCTTGCGGTCGGCCGTGTAGCGGTTGATCATTGAATCCATGTTGCCGGCGGTCACGCCGAAAAACAGGTTCGGTTTGCCTAAAGCGCGGAACGGATCGGCGCTCTGCCAGTCGGGTTGGGCGATGATGCCCACGCGAAAGCCCTGGGCCTCCAGCATGCGGCCGATCACGGCCATGCCGAAGCTCGGATGGTCGACATAGGCGTCGCCGGTCACGATGATGACGTCGCAGCTGTCCCAGCCCAGCTGCTCCATCTCGGCGCGGCTCATGGGCAGGAACCCGGCCGTGCCGAAGCGGGCCGCCCAGTACTTGCGGTAGCTGGTCAGCGGTTTGGCGGCGCGCGCGAAAAAGGAAACGTCGACGGGGGCGTTCATGCAGGGCTTTGGGGATAACCCGCGATTTTACGGCCTTGACCCCCTCGGCGCCCCTTTAACAGGCCATTCTCAACGGGTATTGCGCCCCGCCCTGCGCGACCCAAGCCGCTGCATCAGCGCCGCGCGTACTCGATCAGCCGGTCGAGCATCGCGCCCAGTTGCTTCTGCTCGGCGGCGGAAAGACAGCCGAAAATCTCGTCGTTGCGCCGCGCGATCAAATCGATCACGCGGCCGTACAGCTTGGCGCCTGAGCTCGTCAGCCTCAGCACCACGCCGCGGCCATCGACCTCGCTGGCCTGCTTGAGCACCAGGCCCTGCTCCACCAGCGCCTGCGCCGAACGGCTGGCCTGCCCCTTGTTCAGGTTGGCCTTGGCCGCCAGATCGTTGACCGACAGCGGCCCGAAGTTGCCGATGGCGGCCAGGCAGCGCGCCTCGCCCACCGGCAGGCCGAACTCCTGGGCATAGGCGTCACTGCTGTGCCGGTCGGTCAGCTTGTTGATGAGGTGCAGCCGGTAGGTGAGGAACTGGTCCAGCCTCAAGACCGGCGGAGGTTTACGCGCCGCCATGACCTGCCCCGTCACCGCACTGTTGCTGAGCGTTCGCAATCAGCGGCAGCAGCTCGTCGGCCCGCTCGAAGCGGCTCATCAACGACAGGCACAGCATCGAGAGGAACAACGGCGCCTGCGCCTGCCCCACCTGGGCCAGAGACTCGCACAGCGCGCTGTAGCTGCGGTCAAGATCGTCGGTCGTCATAGGGCAACTCCTTTTTCTTTCAATGCCGCCAGCAGCCGCGCCGGGTCCAGCCCCTGCCAGCGGCCCATCACGTAGCCGTCGGGCCGCACCAGCACCAGGGCTTCGGATGAACCCTCACTCAGGCCGTAGCGCTGGCGCGCCTGGCCCAGGCTGTCGACCCCGGGCAAAATCTGCACCAGGTCCACCCCCTGCATCATCAGCCCAGTCAGCGTTGGCGGCAAGACAGCGGCGCAGAACGCGAGGACGACAAAGTTTTGGCCGAACCGGCTGGTCAAATGGAATGGCCCCGCATCGCCGGCCAGCAGCGCCTCGGGCGCGGGCGCGCCCGGCTGGGCCAGCTCGTTGACCCAGCCGCCGGCTTCGGGCAGGTTCAGCGGCGAGCCCGCATAGGTGATCGGCGCCGACTGCCGCGGATTGATCAGCGGCCGCATGCGCTCGTCGACCAGCGCCATGCGCAGCGTGGCCTCGCGCATCAGCGTGAACGCGAAGTTGGGCGGGGCCATGAATTCGGTGCTCTTGGCGCCGTAGGCCATGTTTTCGCGCGTGGCATGGACGCGCTCGATGGAATACGAATCGAGCAGGCTGTCGGGCGAGCGGCCCTGAATCACCCGCGCGAGCTTCCAGGCCAGGTTGCCTGCATCGTCCAGCCCCGAGTTGAGCCCACGCACGCCGAAGATCGGCACCAGATGCGCTGCATCGCCTGCGAACAGCACGCGGCCTTGGCGGTAGCTCGGCAGCGTGAGGCATTTGGCGTTGTAGATCGAGATCCACAGCGGCTCCCAGGGCTCGTTCTCGCCGATCATCGACAGATGGCTTTGTACACGCGGTAGCACGTTCTCGGGCTTGACCGCCTCGACCGGGTCTTCGTCGTCGCGAATCTGGTAGTCGATTCGCCAGACGTCGTCGGGCTGGCGGTGCATGAGGATGGTGGAGCCGGGGTTGGACGGCGGGTCGAACCAGGCCAGGCGCTCCACCGCGCGCCGGGTTTTCTGCACGATGTCGACGATCACGTACCGGCCCTCGTACTGCATGCCCTGCAACTGCAGGCCCATCTGCTCGCGCACCGTGCTGCGGCCGCCGTCGCAGGCCACCAGCCAGTCGGCACGCACGGTCTGCAGGCCCTCGGGCGTTTGCACGTCGACCTCGGCACCCCCCGCTTGCGCCCGTACGGCCGCGACGCGGCTGTCCCAGCGCAGATCGGCCAGGCCGCCGAAGGCCTGGGCCGCGCGATGGGCAAACTCCTCGACGTAGTACTGCTGGATGTTCACCATAGGCGCAAAGCGCTGCGTCGCCTCGCTGGGCATCTCGAAGTGCAGCACCTCCGAATGGCGGTAGTAGCTGCGCCCGCCGCCCCAGGACAAGCCCTTGTCGACCAGCGGCCGGTCGGCCCCCACCCAGCCCAGGATCTCCTGCGAGCGGCGCGACATGCAGATGGCCCGGCTGCCCGTGCAGTAGCCCGGGTCGGCCTCGAGCACCAGGCTGGCAATGCCGTGGCGCGCCAGCAGGGCCGCCAGCGTCAGGCCCACCGGCCCGCCGCCGGCAATCAGCACCGGAACGTGCCGCGGTAGTGAAGAGTCTGGTGAGCTCATGCGAATTCCCGTGATTTGGTTGCGCATGCAACTATATATCGATTTGGTTGCTCGCGCAACTAGTTTTGGGCCCTTGCAGTGGGTCACGAATCCGGAGCCAGGTCATACGCTGCGAACCGCCCGAGCGGCGCACAATGGATGCAGCATGGACACGCTCTCCCCCACCGCTGCCACCCTGCTGGCCGACCTGATCTTGCTGCTGCACATCGCCGTGGTCGGCTTTGTGGTGCTCGGCGAAGCGCTGTTCCTCGCCGGTGGCTGGCGCGGTTGGTCCTGGGTTCGCCATTTCGGGCTGCGGCTCACGCACCTGGCCCTGATGGTCTTCATTGCCGTGCAAACCTCGCTGGGCCAGCTCTGCCCGCTGACGCTGTGGGAGCAGGCGCTGCGCCGGCGTGCCGGGCAAGGCGCCTTCACTGAATCGTTCATCGAACACTGGCTGTCGCGGCTGCTCTTCTTCGACGCGCCCTGGTGGGTGTTTGTGGCAGCCCACATCGCCTTTGCGGTGCTGGTGCTGCTGACCTGGTGGTGGGTGCCGCCACGGCGGCGCTCCAGAGCGTGATGCCTCAGCGGCTGCCCAGGAAGGCGCTGTAGAAGTCGATGAAGGCGCGCACCTTGGCCGGGACGTGGCGCCCCGGCGGATAAACCGCGTAGACGCCGCCCTGCGGCAGCGACCATTCGGGCAGCACCCGCACCAGCTGGCCGGTGCGCAGGGCTTCGGCGCCGCTGAACTGGTCCAGCGCCGAGATGCCTGCGCCGCTTTGCAGCAGGGCCCGCAGCGTGGCTGCCGAGTCGGTTCGCAGCCGGGCGTTCATGCGCACGGTGCAGGTGTGCCCGGCTGCCGAGCTGAACTTCCAGGTCAGCGGCGTGGGCAGCAGTGTGAGCGCCAGCCAGTCGTGCTGGGCCAAGTCCTCCGGCTGGGCCGGGCAACCGGCACGCGCCAGGTAGGCCGGCGAGGCCACGACATACTGGTCAAACTCGCCCAGCCTGGTGGCGCGCAGCGTGGAGTCGCGCAGCCAGCCGGCCCGGATCGCGAGGTCGAGCCCCTCCTTCACCAGATCGACCACATGGTCGCTGGTGCGCAGCTCGATCTGCAGGCCGGGATGCAGCCTCGCAAACTGCGCCACAGCAGGGGCCAGCGACTGCACCGCATGGTCGACCGAGGCGGTGATGCGCAGCGTGCCTCTGAGCGCGGCGTTGCCGCCGATCTGCGCCAGCGACTCCTGCACAGCACGCAGCAGGGGCACACATTGCGCGTACAGCGCCTGGCCCGCATCGGTCAGAACGACGCGGCGCGTGGTGCGGGAGAACAGGCTGACGCCAAGCTGGGCCTCCAGCCGGCTGACCGCCAGGCTGACCTTGGCCTTGGCCACGCCCAGCTGGTCGGCCGCGGCCGTGAAGCCGCCGGTCTCGGCCACGGCGGCAAAGACCAGCAGGTCGTTCAAATCCATCTTGCCGGGAGCTGCCATAGGCTTTGAAGACTGTCCTTATTGTTAAGAATCCAATAACAATCAATTCTGTCAGCCGCTCTTTATCAAATCAAGCTGGGCTGCCACAGTCATGCACCGCCAACTCATCGCAAAAGGACATTCATGAACATCGCACTGATCGGTGCCAGCGGCTTCATCGGCTCGGCCCTGCTCCAGGAAGCCCTGGTGCGCGGCCACAGCGTGACCGCCCTGGTCTCGAACCCGTCCAAGCTCGCGGCCCAGGACGGGCTCACCGTGCTCAAGACCGACGTGACCGACACGGCCACCCTGAGCGCGCAGCTGCGCGGCTTCGATGCCGTGCTCAGCGCCTTCAGCGGCCACGCCCAGGCCGACGTCTATGACTACTACATGCGCGGCATCCGCTCCATCATCGCCTCTGCGAAGCAGGCCGAGGTCAAACGGCTGCTGGTCGTCGGCGGCGCGGCCAGCCTGGAAGTGGCGCCCGGGGTTCAGCTGTTCGACACGCCCGAGTTCCCGGCCCAGTGGAAGGCCACGGCCCAGGGTGCGCGCGATGCGCTGGCGCTGCTGCGCCAGGAAGCCGAGCTCAACTGGACCCTGCTCAGCCCCTCGGCCCATATCGAGCCCGGCCAGCGCACCGGCCAGTTCCGCCTGGGCACGGACCAGCTGCTGGTCGACGCCAAGGGCGAGAGCCGGATTTCGCTGCAAGACTACGCGATGGCCATGATCGACGAGCTGGAAAAGCCCGCCCACCCGCGCCAGCGCTTCACCGTTGGCTACTGAGCGCCCCCAGCCCTGCCGCTTCGCGTCAGGCCCCCCGAGGGGGTGCAAAAAACTTGGGGCGGCCCGGCGTTTTCTTGAGAACCGCCAGGCGCGGCACCGACAGCGAGCTACTTGCGCAGAATCAACTGCCCGCGGATTTCACCGCCCGGGTGGGCCGCCGTGTGGATGTTGACGTACCACTTGCCGGCCATGAGATCGGCCGCCTGCGCCGCCGTCAGCGTGGCCCGGCCTTCCATCGGGCTGGTCGGCACGCCCTTGAACGGCAAGGCGATGCCGGCATTGGCGCCAATCGCGGCCGGGCCGTGAAAATGGCCCGCCGTCGCGGGGCCGCTCAAGCCTGAGTACGACAGCTTCCAGCGGAACAGGTTGGTGTTCGTGTCGAGCACGGCATCGACCCGGCCCGTGCCAGCGGCCCTGACCGGTGGCACCTCGTTGGCGCCGGTCAACTGGGTGCTGAAAGCTTCCAGATGGGGATCAGGGCGCAGCGCGGCGCAACCCGCCAGCAGAACCAAGGCGGCGACAAACGCGGTACGAAGCGCTGGGCGATCACTCAACATCTGTTTCTCCTGGCCGGCTATCGTTTGAGTCCGAGCCGTGCAGTTTAAGGCGCAATGGCTTTTGGACCGCAGCCTTCAGAAACCGGACAGCAGCGCGACTTTGTCGCCCACATCAGCCGCTGCGCGCACCGGAATCGGCTGCGGCGCCGTGGTCGGCAGGTACCGGCCCGCGGCCACTTGCTGCAGGCGCGCATGCTCGGCCAGCACCTTGGCGGCGTAGCCGCCGTCGTCTTTCATGTTGGCGGCGCCTACATAGTGCTTGAGCCCGCCTTCGATCGAGCCGGCGCGGGCAATGCATTCCTGCAGCACCTTCACACCCACGCGCAGGTTGGTCACCGGGTCGAAGGCCGCCAGCCTTCCGCCAACGTTGTCGTACTTGTCGCTGTGCACGCCGGTCATGACCTGCATCAGGCCCTGCGCACCCACTGCGCTTTGGGCAAACGGGTTGAAGCTCGACTCGATGGCCATGAGGGCCAGAATCAGCGTGGGGTCGAGCTTGGTGCGCCCGCCGATCTCATAGGCCTCGGCCACCAGCACGCTCAGCGGCTCGGGGGCCACGCGGTACTTCTTGCTGAGCCAGTAGGCCACGTCCGCCTGCTGCGGAGGCAGGTCTGCGGGGTCGGCGGCCATGGCGCGATCGTTCGGATCGTCGTCCACCTCGGTGCCCGGCAGGGCCGCCTGGCGGGCCTGGAGCCAGCTCATCAGTTTTTCTTCGCCGGCCTGACGCAGGTCAGGACGGGCGGTCAGGGTGACCACGCCAAACACAACGGCCAGGCCCAGCAGGGCAAAACTGTTGTGCGTGATCTCTAGGAAGCCGTCCGCGACATCGGATGCGAAGACTCGCAGGTCGCGGGCTGTTTTTTCCAGCGCTGTCATGGCTCCTCCTTTTTACACACGGGCCCGGTCTCGGCCCGGCGGGGCCAAGGCAGCGCCATGCCTTCCTGCGCCGCGCCGGCATCACGGCCCAGCCGCACCGATTTCCATCTCCTGCCCGCGGTTCGCATAGGCCTGGTAGGCCTCCAGCGCCGTCAGCACCTCGCCGCCGAGCTCCTGGCTGGGGCCGCGCAGCGCGACGACGATGCACCAGTTGATGAACTCCTGGGCCGTCACGACCCGACCGTACTGCTGCTTGAACTTGGGATAGGTCTCGGGATGGGTCGCCGAACCGTCGGGGTGGCACATGTTGCAGCTCTGGCCGTTGCTCCCCAGGCTGCGGTCACTCCACAGCCGCTCGCCGCGCCGGATCGCCCTGGTGGTCTCCTCGTGCGTCTTCACGACCAGATCCGAAGGCAGTTGCGGACTCTGCAGGTGCACGCCGCGCGGCGGCGACTTGGGCACTTCCCTCGGCAGCTCCCTGGACCGATCCCGCGCTTGCAGGAGCGCAGCGGTGGACAGCGAAGACACGGCCGCGACCACGACCAACCACAGCCCTAACTTCACCGAAGCCTTCATGATGCTCTCCTGTTCTTGCGCTTTCCCACGCTGTCACTGCCGATTCACCGAGACGCTCAGCTGGTCGGCGGCTTCAGGGTCCAGAGAATGTCTTCATGGCCCGGAATCCCGCCAGCGACCTTGCCCACATGCCAGCCCAGACCGTCGAAGGGCATGGCCGGGTTCGAGCGCGGCATCTGCCCGCTCAAACCCAGGCTGTGATAGGTCTCGGGGTAGGGGTGCGGCCACGAGGTGGACAAAATGCCGGTGAATCTGATATTCGCGATGCGGTGCTCGACCAGCTGGTGCACGTGGGCATGGAATACCTGGACATGCTTGAAGGGCTTGAGGATCGCCTGCGCATCCTCGGCGTCCTGCGTCCAGAAATTCCACGGCCGGTAGTAGTAGTACAGCGGGACATGGCTGAACACCAGGATCGGCGCGTCTTTGGGCACGTGGGCCAGGTCCTGCTCCATCCAGTCGAGCTGCTGCCTGCCCAGCATGAATGGGCCCTGGCTCTGGTCGTTGACGGTGCCCGCCACATGCATGCGCTCCTCGGGCGTGAGCTTGCGCGCCGTCCAGAAATCGTTGAGATTACTGCCGTGCAGCGCCATGATATGGGCGCCCTTGTGGTCGAACGAGTACCAGGGCTGCGGGCGCTGGATCATGTGCCGCATGAAGTACTCGCCCATGTCCAGGTACCAGTCATGCTCGCCCGCGAGGTAGTACACCCGGGGTTGCAGCTGCGCCATGATCTCTTCGAAATACTTGAACTCCTCGCGCGTGCCGTCGTGGATGGCATCGCCCAGGTACATCACGAAATCGGGCGTCGGCACCTGCGCGTTGATCTGCCGGATCGCGGCCTCGAGCCGGACTTTCATCAAGGGGTTTTTCTCCCCCATGGTGTGGCTGTCGGCCAGGATGGCGAACGTGAAATCCTGCGCCGCAAAAGCAGCGATGGCCGAGCCTGAGAAAAACTGCGATGCCAGCGGAGCCGCCACCAGCGTGGCACCCGACAGACCCAGCGTCTCGATGAATCCCCGGCGGCTCCAGTGCCTGGCCACGACGTTGCGGTGTCCGTCGTAGACATGACCTGCGCCGGTGATGCCGATGGATGGAGCGGGCCCATCCGCTGGTGTGTCGACAGTCTTCTTCGGATCAGACTCCATAGGCCACTCCTGATGGTTGAGACGCCATGACACGCACGGATCCGCCGGAACCGGCACCGACAATGCGGGTTGCTTGCGCTACGGGCGCGAAGCAACCGGGATGAGAACCTCGACGACCGTGCCTGGCGAGGCGGCCGGATCCACAGCATGGGTCGCGTGGCGACCCAGCGGGCTGCCCGCTGCGGAACGTGCCACGGGCGGTCCCGATGCCGTTTCCGCTGCCAAGGCGACGCGCGGCCCCTCGTGATGCAAATACGCGCGCAGCTCATCGCCAGGCCAGACCAGCGACATACCCACGAAGACCGACAGGACGAGCGCCAGCGCAACGACCGCCACATAGGCCAGTTCGTTTTTCAGCGGATCGAACCTGGACAGGAATGCGGTATTCATTTGTCCCTCCTGCTGCCACCTCGTTGACATATCAAAACCCATGCCAGCAGTGCAGGCAGAACAGAATTCGCATTTGCATCAATCAGTTACGCGAGGCGCAACTGGTTACGCCGCCGAGGCAGCGCCCAAAACACGGCGAAATGTTTCAGCGTTGATGCACTTTCTCAAAACAGGGTGTTAAGCAAATGGATAAGTCGCCATCGGCCATGGGGCGTGCTCAGGCCCCATGCGGCCGGCAAGCCGCGCCAATCAACGATTCAGGGGAGATTCAGGCCGATCCGACGCTGCGCTGTTCAACGCGCATCGGGCCGGTCAGTGTTTCAAAACCGAGACAGGACTCAGCGGAAGAACAGCAGGCGCGTGATGAAGGTATGGTCGGCCTCCAGGGCCATCAGGCCGACCAGGACCAGCAGGCAGCCGGGCGGCAGCAAGATGGCGCAGATCAGCGCCAGCCGCTCCCAGGCCATGTGCATGAACACCGCGACGATGAGTCCGGCCTTCATCAGCATGAAGCTCACAATCAGGCCCCAGCGCAGATAGCCCTGGAGGTGGAAATAGTCGACCAGGTACGACAGCGTGCTGAGCACGAACAGCAGCGCCCAGATCTTGAGGTAGAGGCCGATGGGATGTTGTTGGGCCATGGTCACCTCACCACAGATAGAACAATGCAAAGATGAACACCCAGACCAGATCGACGAAGTGCCAGTACAGGCCTGCGATCTCGACAATCTGGTAATTGCCGGCGCGCTCGTAGCGGCCCCGCAGAACGCGCGCGGCCACGACGATCAGGTAAATCACCCCGGCCGAGACATGCAGGCCGTGAAAACCGGTGATCATGAAGAAGCTCGAACCGAACTGCGCCGCGCCCATGGGGTTGCCCCAGGGACGCACCCCCTCGTTGATCAGCTTGGTCCACTCGAACGCCTGCATGCCGACAAAGGTCGCGCCCAGGGCGGCGGTGGCCAGCATCAGCACGGCGGCGGGCATGCGAGCGCGGCGGTAGGCGAAATTGACCGCCATCGCCATCGTGCCGCTGCTGCTGATGAGCACGAAGGTCATGATCGCGATCAGGATCAGCGGGATATCGGCGCCGCCGATGTGCAGCGCAAAGACCTGGCTCGGATTCGGCCAGGGAACGGTCGACGAGATGCGCACCGTCATGTAGCCCGTGAGAAAGCAGCTGAAGATGAAGGTGTCGCTGAGCAAAAAGATCCACATCATCGCCTTGCCCCAGGACACGGCGAAGGCCTCGCGGTCGGACGACCAGTCCGCCACCAGTCCGCGCCAGCCGGTGGGCCCTGCCGGCGCGGCGCCATGGGAAGAAGCAATCGGCATGGGAGTGCTCATAGGGCCTCCGGGATTTGCAGTGCGCCGTCAGCCTGTGCCGCAGATGAGGCGGACCACCTCGGGCGTCAGCCAGCCCAGCGTGGCAAACAGCACGGCCCAGACCGCCAGCAGGAAGTGCCAGTAGCGCGCGCACAGGGCCATGCGCCAGACGCTGCGGGTGGCATGGCGCAGCAGGCCGCGCGCCGTCACGGCCCAGGCAACCAGGCCACCGGCCACATGCAGGCCGTGCAAGGCGGTGAGCAGGTAGAAGAAGCTCGCGGCCGCGTTGCCTGCCGGCACCACATGAAGGGCGTGCAAGACCTGCCAGGCCCAGAGCTGAACCCCCAGGAAAGCCAGGGCGCAGGCGCCGCCGGCCAACAGCAGGGTGCGCGCGCGGGACCAGCGCATCGCCTGCGCCGCGACGCTGGCACGCTGCATCATCACGCTGCCGGCCGTCAGCAGCCCCGTGCTGAGCCACAGCTGCCAGGGCATGGCGATCGGATAGCCCTCGGCCCCGTCCATGCGCATCACATAGGCCATGAGGAACAGCGAGAACAGCACAGTCGCGACGCCCATGAACATCCACAGGCCCGTGGCCACGGCCTGGCCGGCCGCGGCATCGGGGCGCTCGAGCGCGCCCCCGCTCAGGACGGTGGCTGAGGTCATGCCGGCGCTCCCTTGGCCTCATAGGGCTCAGGCTCCGCGCTCCCGGCCTCGGGCGGCGCGTTCTGCGCGATGAAGTCCTGCGGCGCGCCCGGCACGCTGTAGGCGTAGGCCCAGCGATAGACCACCGGCAGCTGCGGCCCCCAGTTGCCATGGCGCGGCGGCGTGGTGGGCGTCTGCCACTCCAGCGAGGCGGCGCGCCAGGGGTTGGCATCGGCCAGCCTGCCACGCCAGGCGCTCCAGGCCAGGTTGAAGAGGAACAGCAGCTGCGCCGCCCCGACGATCAGCGCGGCCACGGTGATGAAAACGTTCAGGCTGTGGGCCGAGGCCGGGATGAACTGGTAGCCGTCGAAGTTGTGGTAGCGCCGCGGCATGCCGAGCACGCCGAGGTAGTGCATCGGAAAGTAGATCGCGTAGGTGCCGAGGAAGGTGATCCAGAAGTGCAGCTTGCCCAGACGGTCGTCGAGCAGGCGGCCGGTGACCTTGGGGAACCAGTGGTAGATGCCGCCGAAGACCACCAGCAGCGGCGCCACGCCCATCACCATGTGGAAGTGGGCGACCACGAAGTAGGTGCCCGACAGCGGGATGTCCACGCTCACATTGCCCAGGAACAGCCCGGTCAGCCCGCCGATCACGAAGGTGCAGACGAAGGCCAGCGCGAACAGCATGGGCACCGTCAAATGAATGTCGCCGCGCCACAGCGTGAGCAGCCAGTTGTAGACCTTGATCGCGGTAGGCACGGCGATGACCAGCGTGGTGGTGGCGAAGAAGAAGGCGAAGTACGGGTTCATGCCGGCGACGAACATGTGGTGCGCCCAGACAATCACGCTGAGCACGCCGATCGCGATGATGGCCCACACCATGGTGCGATAGCCGAAGATGCACTTGCGCGCGTGCACGCTGATCAGGTCGGAGACGATGCCGAAGGCCGGCAGCGCCACGATGTAGACCTCGGGGTGGCCGAAGAACCAGAACAGGTGCTGGAACAGCAGCGGGCTGCCGCCCTTGTAGTTCGTCACCTGCCCCATCGACACCAGCGCCGGCATGAAAAAGCTGGTGCCCAGGGTGCGGTCGAGCAGCATCATCACGCCGCTGACGAACAGCGCCGGGAAGGCCAGCAGCGCTAGGATGGTGGCGACGAAGATGCCCCACACCGTCAGCGGCATGCGCAGCAGCGTCATGCCCTCGGTGCGCGCCTGCAGCACGGTCGTCACATAGTTGAGCCCGCCCATCGTGGTGGCGACGATGAAGATCACCAGCGACACCAGCATCAGGATGATGCCCCAGGTATTGCCCGGCGTGCCGGGCAGGATGGCCTGCGGCGGGTACAGCGTCCAGCCCGCGCCGGTGGGCCCGCCCGGCACGAAGAAGCTCGCGATCAGCACCAGCACCGACAGCAGGTAGACCCAGTAGCTCAGCATGTTGAGGTAGGGGAACACCATGTCGCGCGCCCCCACCATCAGCGGAATCAGGTAGTTGCCGAAGCCGCCGAGGAACAGCGCGGTGAGCAGGTAGATCACCATGATCATGCCGTGCATGGTGACGAACTGGTAGTAGCGCTCGGCGTTGATGAATTCGAACTGGCCGGGGAATCCCAGCTGCAGCCGCATCAGGTTGGACAACACCACCCCCACCAGCCCCACCACGATGGCGGTGCAGGCGTACTGGATGGCGATCACCTTGTGGTCCTGGCTCCAGACGTACCGGGTCCAGAAGCTCTGGGGCTCGTGAAGCGAAGCGTCGTCAGCGTGGGCCATGGCGTTCCTCGTGGGGCGGGTTCATCGCTGCGCCTTCTGCGTGAGCGCGGCCGGAGCGGGGCTGGCGAGAGACTGGATATAGGCCACCAGCGCGGCCAGTTCGTCGTCGCTCAGGTCAGCCGCGGGCGGCATGATCGGAGCGAAACCCTTCACCACCTGGGCCTGCGGCTCGCGGATGGAGCGCCTCAGATAGGCCTCGTCGGCCGGCGCACTCGTGCCGTCGGCGAAGGTTCGCGTCGTGCCGTACAGCCCCTTCCAGGTCGGGCCCACGCCGGGGCTGCCGTCCACCGTGTGACAGGCCACACAGCCTCTGGACTGGGCCAGGGCCTTGCCCCGCGCCTGCGCATCGACCACGGCGCCCGGCGCTGCGGAAGGGGCGGCGCCACGCGGGGCCGCCATCGACATCGCGAAAGTCGGCTGCGCCCCCAGCCAGGCCTGAAACGCGGCATCGTCTTCGACCACCACGTGGCCGCGCATATTGGGGTGGCCCACACCGCACAGCTGCGCGCACATCGCCTCGAAGCGCCCGGCCTGGGTCGGGGTGAACCAGAACGTGCTCACCTGGCCCGGCACGATGTTCATGCGGGCGCGAAACGGCGGCACGTAGAAGTCGTGCAGCACGTCGTGCGAGCGCAGCAGCACCTTGACCGGCTTGCCCAGCGGCAGGTGCACCTCGTTGCCGGACACAAGGATGTTGTCCTGCCCGGCGGGGTCGGCAGGATCGAGTCCGAACGGGTTGGCGGCGCTGACAAAGCGGGCATCGCTGCCACCGAGCTTGCCACTCGCGCCGGGAAAGCGGTAGTGCCATTGCCACTGCTGGCCCAGAATTTCCAGCACGAGGGCATCGCGCGGCGCCCTGACATAGTCCGCATAGACCACCAGGCCGGGCGCCAGCAAGGCGATGATGCCCAGCGCCGTGACGGCTATCAGCCAGTACTCGAGCTTCCTGTTGTCGGGCGCATAGGCCGCGCGGTGGCCGTCGCGGTGGCGGTAGCGCAGCAGGGTGTAGACGACGAACAGGTTGATGATCACGAAAAAGACGCCGGTGATCACCAGGGTAATGGTCAGCGTGTGGTCCATCTCGCGCCAGTTCGAGGCCAGCGGCGTGGTCCACCATGGGCTGACAAAGTGAAACAGCAGGGACGCGGCGACGATGACGAGGATCGCGACAGCCATGCTCATGTGCAGTCTCAGGGCTTGGTGTTGACGATGGGCCCGCGCTCCTCAGGGGAACGACGGAACGTGGCGATCGGCGTGCTCCACACCGGCCTGCCCAGGCGAGGCCTGCAACAGCGCCTCGATCTCCCCAACCCGCGAACGCGGCACATCGACCATCAGCAGGATCTGTCCCTGCTCGATGACGGCCGCAAAGCGCTGCAGCCGGGTGCTCGGTATGGAAATGCCGATCATGCTGGACGACCAGGCGCCTATCCCCGCTCCGAGGACGGCCAGCGCAGCGAGCACCTCCCACTGGGGCGCATCACCCGCGACGGGATAAAACACCGCCGCCAACAAGCCTGCGACCATGCCGGTGACGGCGCCGAGCACCAGGCCCGTTTGAGCCGCGTGAACCACATCCGAGGTTTGCCACAGGTTGGCCGCATGCAGCCCGCTGATGTCCATGCCTTCCTGGCCTACGAAGTGAATGTGCCTCGCTTCAATGCGCGCCATCAGCAAATCCCTCATCGTCCACCTGGCGCTCGCCAGATCGGGCATCAGCCGGTAGATTCGTCTTCTCATGGCACCCTCCAGTCATTCACGTCGCGTGTTAGCCGGGAAACCACTCTTGACTTCGATGCTCGACTTATACGCCAAGGCCAAGCCCGGCGCAAGCTGAAGCCTGGTTCGCACGCATTCCACCCAACTCCATTCCCATGCCCCTGACCCTGCTGACCCCCGTGCACAGCGAGCTGCTGATCAAGAAAAGCCGCTTCATCGGCTGCGTGCAACCCATCGGCGACCGCGCTGCCGCGCAGGCGCAGGTGGCCGCGCTGCGAGCCCAGCACCCGGGCGCCGCGCATGTCTGCTGGGCGCTGCTGGCCGGCGGTCAGTCGGCCGCGGTCGACGACGGCGAGCCCAGCGGCACCGCCGGGCGGCCCATGCTCGACGTGCTGCGGCATCAGGACCTCGATGGCGTGCTGGCGACGGTGGTGCGCTATTTCGGCGGCGTCAAGCTGGGCGCGGGCGGGCTGGTGCGCGCCTATACCGACACCGTCGCGCAGGCGCTGCTGGGCGCAGCCAAGGTGCCGCTGCAACGCCTGGTCACCCTGCGCTGCAGCGTGCCCTACGCGCTCGAAGGCCTGCTGCGCCGCGAGATTGAGGCCGCCGGCGCCACCCTGCTGGACGTGAGTCACGGCACGCTGGTGGAACTGCAGTTGAGTCTGCCCGAACCGGGGGTCGAGAGCTTTGTGGCGCGCCTCAACGATGCGAGCCAGGGACGGGTAGGCTGGCTGGCGCTCGCTTGACGGGTCGCCTCAGCCGTCGAGTTCCGGATAGCGCCGGAAGATGTCGTCCTCGCTGAAAGCAAGCCGCCGCTCGCTGCGCAGATAGGCCGCCACGCGCCGGTGCTGCGCCACGCTGGCGTGCAGCGCTGCCAGCAGCGGCGCCTTCCTGAGGCTGCGCTGGGTGGCCTTGGGAAAGGCATACAGCAGGCCCTCGATCAGCTGGAACAGCGACAGGTCGGCGTAGCTCAGCCGAGCGCCCACCAGGTGCGGGCCGCGGCCCGCGGCGTTGCGAGGGTTGCGCGCCAGCACCGCCTCGAACCAGGCGAAAAATTTGGGCAGGCGCGCCTGGCGGAAATCCTCCGCGCGCCGCTTGGCCTCCACCTTCTGGTCTTCGTAGTACAGGCCGCCCGCGATCGGGTGGTGTGTGTCATGCGCTTCGGCCACCACGTCGGCAATGGTCAGCTGCAGCTGGTGCGTCCAGAGGCGATCCGCCTCGCTTTTGCCCACGAGGCCCAGCCGCGGCCCGAGGTAGAGCAGGATGGCGGCCGTCTGCCCGATGACCAGCTTGCCATCTGTCAGAAACGGTGGCGCAAACGGCGGGCGCGGCACGCAGCCGTGTTCCAGGTAGTGCGACATCGCGGCCATGCCCTGCCCGTGCGCCACGTCGCCGCGGGCGATGTCGACATAGGGCGCGCCGGCGGCTTCGAGCGCCAGACGGACAAATTCGCCGCGGCCCTGGATACCGGGCCAGTAGTGCAGTTCGTAGGGCATGGCCAGTCCTGATTCGGCAACGTGGGCGTCCAGAGTATCCTCGACGCCATGTACGCCCCATTTTTTGGCCTGAAGCAGGATCCCTTTTCGATTGCACCCGATCCACGCTACCTGTTCATGAGCGAGAGGCACCGCGAGGCGCTGGCGCATTTGCTCTACGGATTGGGCGGCGGTGGCGGCTTTGTGCTGCTCAGCGGCGAGATCGGCACCGGCAAGACGACCGTGTGCCGCTGTTTTCTGGAGCAGATCCCCGAAGACTGCAACGTCGCCTACATCTTCAACCCCAAGCTCACCGTGACCGAGCTGCTGAAGTCGGTCTGCGACGAGTTTCACGTCCCGGTCCAGCACCAGGGCCCCGGTGCGGCCACGGCCAAGGAGTTCATCGACCCGCTCAACGCCTTCCTGCTGCGCACCCATGCCGCCGGGCAAAACAATGTGCTGATCATCGACGAGGCGCAGAACCTCTCGGCCGACGTGCTGGAGCAGCTGCGCCTGTTGACCAACCTGGAGACCAACGAACGCAAGCTGCTGCAAATCATCCTGATCGGCCAGCCCGAGCTGCGCAACATGCTGGCCCGCCCCGAGCTCGAACAGCTCGCCCAGCGGGTCATTGCCCGATTCCACCTCGATGCGCTGTCGGAAAACGAAACCATGCAGTACATCCGCCATCGGCTCGCCGTGGCCGGCATGACGGGGGCGCTGCCGTTCGAGCGCAGGGCAGTGCGGCACATCCACCAGCTGTCGCGCGGCGTGCCGCGTCGCATCAATCTGCTGTGCGGACGGGCCTTGCTGGGCGCCTATGCCCATGGCCGGGCCAGTGTGGACCGCGCCATCGTCCGCAAGGCGGCCAGCGAAGTGTTTGGCCAGGCGGAGTCCTGTGCGACCCGGCCGTCGCGCTACGGACGCGCAGCGGTGTGGGGGCTGGTCGGCGGCGCCGCGCTACTGGGCGTCGCCACCTTGGCGATGAATGGCGAAATGCGCCTCCAGGGCCCAACGTTGGGCCGCGTGGCGGACAAGGCGCCGGCGACTGCGTTGGCATCGGGGCCGGCGGCCGCCGCCAGCGTTGTGACGGCACCAGGCCCGGCAGCGACACCCCCAGCGACAGCTGCGTCGGGCCCGCCATCAGGCCCTGGTTCCGCGCCCGCCACGGCGACCACAACGAGCACGGCCGATCTGAACCTCGGTTTGCTGACGCGCAGCGACAGGCTCGCCTGGCGGGAACTGGCCGCCTCGTGGAACCTGGCCCTGGGCGATGGCGATCCCTGCCTGGCCGCCCAGCAGCATCAGGTTCACTGCTTCCGGAGCGGCAAGAGCAGCCTGGCCTTGATCCGGCAACTGGGCCGGCCCGGCATCCTGACCTTGGTCGACGAGACCGGCAAACCGGTTTACGCACTGCTCACCGGATTGACGCACCAGAACGCGACCCTGGCACTGGGCGGCATCTCGCAAACGGTTTCCCTGGCCGCGCTGGCACAGGCGTGGCGCGGCGACTTCGCGACTTTCTGGCGCGCCCCACCGGGCTACTCCGGCGACGTGGTGGACGTCACCAGCGGCCCGGTCGCGGACTGGCTGGCGACGCAATTGGCAGCGGTCCAAGGCGCTGCCCAGCCACCGGGGAAACCGGCCCAGGACGCGCCCTTGAAATCCCGCATCCATGTGTTCCAGCTGGCCCAGGGGCTCACGCCGGACGGGCGGGCGGGTCCGATCACGTTCATGCAGCTCAACCGCGTGATCGGCATCGATGAACCGCGCCTGCCCACGCACTGAAAGACAAACCGATGTCCTATATCCTCGACGCACTCAGAAGAGCCGACTCGGAACGTGAACGCGGTTCGATCCCGGGCCTTCACGCCCAACCTGCGGCGCTTGTCGCTGCCGACGAGCCATCGCACAGCAGGCTCAAGCGCTGGCTGTGGCCCGTGCTGGCCTTGCCGGTCGTGCTTTTGGGCTTTCAGGCCTGGCGCATGATGGCGCAGGAGTCCGCGCCGAACATGACCCAGCCATCCGCCGCCGCGCCCGTGCCCGCCCGGCCTGCGGCTGCATTGCCCGCTGCACCGATAAATGCGCCGGCTGACTCCGCTGCGGTCGCGCCACGCGAAGAGGCCACCCTCCCCCCGGCGGCGCCGCCTGCGATCGCCGCGCCCTCTGCCGAGACGGCGGCGCCACCGCCCAAGCCGCTGCCGGCGCCGCGGGTCGCCACTGCGCCCGCGGCACCGACGGTCAAGCAACAGCCCAAGGTGCAGGCGACGACTGCGGCGAAGGCCGACGCGCCCGCCGGCACGGCACCCTCCGACAACCGCGTGCCTTCACTCAACGAGCTTCCCGAAGACCTGCGGCGGCAGTTGCCGGCCTTGACGATCAGCGGGTCGAGCTATTCGGCAAACCCCGCGCACAGAATGCTCATCATCAACGGGCAGGTGTTTCACGAGGGCGAAAGGCCGGCAGCCGAACTGGTGCTGGAACAGATCAGGCCCAACGTGGCCGTGCTCAGCTTCAGGGGGCAGCGCTACTCGCTGACGCACTGACATCGACAGCAAGCCAAGATGGGTATTGGCCCAATCGCTATCAAATATATAGCAATCCAACCCAACCATCGAAGACCGGATAACGCTGCACGCTGCCCTCGTCTCGCGACGACAAGCGAGGATGGCCGCAGCACAGGCGGCCTGGATGGGCCTCAAGCGCACGATCTATGAATTAGCAGCCCGAATGTGCTGCACCATGCTTTTGTCATCCCGAGCACAGCGAAGGATCTTGGGGCTGGAAAGATTCTTCGCGTTGCTCAGAATGACAACATGGTGGCGTCCGCTTCATTTCGGACTGCTGGGTAAGCCAACTGTAAGCGGCTGCTAAGCCAGCTGTGGGCCCTGCGTGTCCACGATCGGTGGGCAGGCGATCCGACCTGTTCACGACCGATTGGAGGACTCCATGCAAGTCACCCGATTCGCCAGCGCCGCCGCTGGCACCCCGACGCCCCGGCGTCTCCCGTCAAGCCTGGCCTCACCGAGGCGCGCCGTGGGACCCGACACTCTGGGCCCCAGTCCGGCCACCCCCTATGCGCCCAGCCGCGGCTTTACGAGGAAGCCGGCCCTGACGAGAACGGCAGGCCTGGTTTCAGCAGCAGGCGCGGCCTTGCTGATCGCAGCCTGCGGCGGAGGCGGAGGCGGAGGCGGAGGCGGAGGCGGAGGCGGAGGCGGAGGCGGAGGCGGAGGCGGAGGCGGAGGCGGAGGCGGAGGCGGAGGCGGAGGCGGCGGCACGGCTGTGACGACGGTCGATCCAGTCGACAAATACATCGGCCCCTGGGCCGTTTGCATCGTCGACCCCGCAGTCAATGCGTCGGCCCGGCTGGAGTTCACAGCGGGCAAAATTGGCCCGACCCAGGCGTCGACCTCGGCCCAGGCAATCGGCTTTGCCAACACCAGTTGCGCGCCTCCCGCGGCCATCATCATCCCCATCCCGGAATTCACAGGAATCGGAACCATCGATTCTCCGGGTTCCGGGCCTTCCAGCGCTGACAAGGTCACCTTCACGCCTTCGAACACGGCCATCCCGAGCTTCAAGGACATCACGCTCGTCTTCAACGGCAACCAACTGCAGTTCGGCGATCCGGCCAGCCCCCTGGACGCCGAGGGCTATCCGACGGCGCTCGATCCTACGATCACCTTTACGAGGCAGTGATCACCACGCGACGCCCTGCCCACCCTGAAACCGGGCCGGGGCGTCAGTCGACTGTCTGCCTGTAGCGCTTCAGCGCCAGCGCACCGGCTGCGGCGAGGAACGCGAGCAGGGGCCAGAGCTCGGGCAGCACCTGCGTTATCTCATTGCCCTTGAGCATGATGCCGCGCACGATGCGCAGGAAGTGCGTCAGCGGAAAGACCTCGCCCAGCCATTGCGCCCAGCGCGGCATGCCGCGGAAGGGGAACATGAAGCCCGACAGCAGCAGCGACGGTAGAAAGAAAAAGAAGGTCATCTGCATGGCCTGCAGCTGGTTGCGCGCCAGGGTCGAGAAGGTAAAGCCGACCGCCAGGTTGGCCAGCATGAAAATGCCGATCATCGCCATCAGCAGCACGAGGCTGCCGACCATGGGCACCTCGAACAGCAGCAACGCGGCGCCGAGGATCACGCCGAGCTGCACATAGCCGATGACGATATACGGCAGGATCTTGCCGAGCATGACCTCCACCGGCCGCACCGGCGTGGCCAGCAGGTTCTCCATCGTGCCGCGCTCGCGTTCGCGCGTCATCGCCAGGCCCGTCAGCATGACCATGGTCATCGTCAGGATGGTGCCGATCAGCCCGGGCACGATGTTGTAGCGCGACAGGCCCTCGGGGTTGTAGCGGCGGTGGATGCGCAGCTCGTAGGGCGGCGGCCCGGCTTGCAGCGCGCGCAAGGGGCCGGTGAGGTCGTGCCGCAGCGCCTGCCCGGCGACCTGAGCGAGCGCGGCGATCGCGTTGCCCGAGGCCGAGGGGTCGGTGGCGTCGACCGCCACCAGGATCGCCGGCCTCTCGCCGCGCACCACACGGCGCGAGAAGTCCGGCGGGATGACGACCATGAACTGGACCTCGCCCTCCTCGATCAGCGCCTCGGCCTCGGCCTCGCTGGCGCCCAGCCGCGTGACCTTGAAGTAGCCGGTGTTCTGCAGTGTCGCGACCAGGCTGCGTGCCATGGCGCCGCTGTCGTAGGAGACGATGGCCGTCGGCAGACCTTTCGGGTCGGTGTTGATCGCATAGCCGAACAGCACGAGCTGCAGGACAGGTATGCCGATCGCCATCGCGAAGGTCAGCCGGTCACGCAGCATCTGCTGGAATTCCTTGATGAACACTGCGAGCGTGCGGTGCAGGGAGAAGGCTTTCATGCGGTGGCCCTTGTCACGCCGGGCCGCGCAAGGCTGTTGTCCTGCGCGCCGCTGATCAGACTGATGAACACGTCTTCGAGGTTGGCGTCACAGCGCTGCCAGCGCAGCCCCGGCCGCTCGCGCCAGGGCGCAATTGCCGCCTGCAGCAGCGCATCGTCGCGCCCGGCCACGTGGATCGCGCTGCCGAAGGCGGCCACGCTCAGCACGCCCGGCGCGGCCTTCAGCGGCTCGACGAGCTCGCTCACGGCGTCGGCGCTGACCGACCAGACATGCAGGCCCGCCAGCTCGACGATCTCGCGCTCGGTGCCGCGCGCCAGGATCTTGCCGTAAACGATGTAGGCCAGCTCGTGGCAGCGCTCGGCTTCGTCCATGTAGTGGGTGGACACGAGCACGGTGATCCCCTGCCCGGCGAGGCGGTGGATCTCGTCCCAGAAATCGCGCCGCGCCCTAGGATCGACGCCGGCCGTGGGTTCGTCGAGCAGCAGCAGGCGCGGCTCGTGCATCAGGCAGGCGGCCAGCGCCAGGCGCTGCTTCCAGCCGCCCGACAGCGCACCGGCGAGCTGATGCTGGCGCTCGGCCAGTCCCAGGCGCTGCAAGGTTCGATCGACCGCCTCGCGCCGCCGCGGCAACTCGTAGAGCCGGCCGACAAAGTCGAGGTTCTCGCGGATCGACAAGTCTTCGTAGAGCCCGAACTTCTGCGTCATGTAGCCGACCTGGCGGCGGATCTCGGCGGCATCGGCTCTGAAGTCCAGGCCCAGGCAGGTGCCCTGGCCGGCATCGGGCCTGAGCAGGCCGCACAGCATCCTTATGGTCGTGGTCTTGCCGCTGCCGTTGGGCCCGAGAAAGCCGCAAATGCGCCCGGGGCGCACCTGCAGCGACACCTCGTCGACGACCGCGCGGCCGCCATAGCGCTTGACCAGGCCGTGCACGTCGATCGCCCAGCCGTTGCGCTCGATGGGGGATGCGGCGCTCACCACTTGGCCCCCGATGCCGCCGTCGGCTCGCGGCGCACGTCCACCGGCTGGCCCGGCTTGAGCCGTTCGCCATCCTTCGCGTCGGGGCGCGCCTCGACCATGAAGACCAGCCGCGAGCGCTGCGCGTTCGAATAGATCACCGGCGGCGTGTACTCGGCCTGGGTCGCGATGAAGTCGATGCGCGCGGCAATCGGCGTGCCGCAGCCGTCACACTGGATGGTCACGCGCTGGCCGACACCCAAGCTACCGAGCTCGTGCTGCGGCACGAAAAAGCGTGCGCGGGTGTTGCCCGGCGGCAGCAGCGCCAGCACCGGCTGCCCGGCCGGCACCCATTCACCGACACGGAAGAAGATGTCGGCCACGCGGGCGTCGGCCGGCGCGCTCTGCTGCTTCTGCTCCTCGCGCCACTGGCTTTGGCGCAGCGCGGCCTGGGCGGCCTGCGCCGAAGCGCTGGCGGCGACCCGCTCGTCGACGCGGGCCGGCAACTGGGCCACGCGCAGCGCGGCGCTCAACTCGGCGATCTTGTCTTGCGCCTCCTGCGCGGCAACACGGGCTTCGTCCAGCCGCGACGGCGAGACGAAGCCCTGGGCCAGCAACTGCTGCTGGCGCGCGAGCTCCCGGGCGGTCAGCGCAGCCCGCGCGCGCGCCTGCGCGAGCTGGGCCTTCGTGATCGCGATCTCGTCGGCGCGCCGGCCCTTTTCGGTGTCCGCGGCCTGGGCGCGCGCACCTTCAAGCCGCGCCGCGGCTTCCTCGCGCGCGACGCGTTCGCTCTCGGCGTCGAGCGTGAACAGCGCGCTGCCGCGCGCCACCGTCTGCCCGCGCCGCACCGCCAGGCTGGCCAGCGTGCCGGGCAGCGGCGCGGCGACATAGACGTAGTCGCCTTCGACATAGCCTGACCAGGCGGGCGCCGGCTGCTCACCGCAGGCGGCGAGCAGCAGCGGCAGGCACGGCAAGAGCATGCGCACAGGGCGCGCGACAAGAGCTGTGTTCATGGCGCAGCTCCATCGCCGCTGGCGGGGGCGCGGCGACGCGACGGGCGCGCGCGTCGCACCAGTGGCGACGCGGTGCTCCCGCCGAGCGCGGCCAGCGCAAGCGACACGCGCTGCGCAATGGCCTCGTCGCTCATCACCTGGGCCGCGAACTGTCGCTGCAGGGCTGGCTGCTCGATGACGAGCTCGAACAGGCCGGACGCAAAAAGCATGGGCATGAGCACCGAGCCCATCACGAACACGAAGCGCTGCAAAGGCGCAAGCTCGCCGAGCGTGCCCTCGGCCTGAGCTTCCTGCATCAAAGCAATCAGCAGCTCCAGGTGGCGTGGCACGTTGCGCCGGAAGAACTCGCGCGCCACCGGCTCGCCGGCCATGGCGTCCATCCACACCCGCGCCATCAGCCGCCGGTGCTCGCGCGCGAACCGGCCCATGGCCAGCAGCGCGGCGCTCAGCCGCTCGAGCGCCGGCCCCTCGTGGCGCGCCTCGCCGCTCAGGCCGGCGAACATCTCCTCGTACATCTGCTGCAGCAGCACGCGCAGGAAGTTGTCCTTGGTCTTGAAGTGGTAGTGGAACATGCCCTGGTTGGCACCGGCGCGCTCGGCCACCGCGCGCACCGACAGGCCTGCGCAGCCGAGCTGCGGAAACAGCTCGCGCCCGCTTTGCAGCAGGGCTTCGTCGATGCGCTGGGACGGGCGGGACATGGTTCATTACTAGTCGATCGACTAGTTTTTTTCAAGCGCTCAAGAAAACGCCGGGCCGCCCCAAGTTTTCTTGCACCCCCTCGGGGGGCCTGACGCGAAGCGGCAGGGCTGGGGGCCCTCAGAACGGTTCGCGGACGGGTCGCGGTGCAGCTTTACCGTGCGCCCAGGCTCCCGAGCCTCATGCGTAGCCGGTGGCCAGCCAGCGCGCCCAGTCGGCCGCGCCTTCCCGGGCCGCCTTGGCGCTGGCCGCGCCCCAGTCGTAGGGCACGGCCAGCTGGGCCACGGTCCAGCTGGCGGGCGTGCGCTCGCACAGCGCGTAGTGCGCGTGCGGCGTGCCGGTTTCGTGCACATGAAAAGCCACATGGTCGTCGTCGAATGCAGGCAGGCCCACGCTGCCGGGGTTGACGCACAGCGGGCCGCCGCTCGGGCCCATGCTGACGGCCATGGTGCGCGGCAGGTGGCTGTGGCCGCACAGCACCAGGCTGGCCCGGGCCCCGGCCGTGCCCGCCAGCCGCGCGGCCACCTCGGCGGGCCGCGCCATGCGAGATCCCGCGGGCTCGACCGTCTCCAGCAGGTACTCCAGGTCGGTGGCGGGCTGGCCGTGGCACACGTAGACGTCTTGCGCCAGCTGCAGCGTGGCCGGCAGCGAGGCAAGCCACTGCTGCTGCGCCGGCGTCGTGTGCTCGAACGCGTACTGGTCCGAGGCGCCGCCGGCCTGGCTCGCGCAGTGCAGCAGCTGGCGCTCGTGGTTGCCCGCAATGGTCGGCAGCGCCAGCGCCATCAGGCGCTCGGCCGTCTCGGCCGGCCACAGCGGGCCCGACAGGATGTCGCCGCAGTTCACGGTGAGGTCTGCCCCGCGCCGCGCAATGTCGGCCAGCACGGCGTCCAGCGCCGGCAGGTTGCCGTGAATGTCGGAAATGACGGCGATGCGCATGGCAGACCTCCTTCAGACCTGAGCGACAGCGACGGCCCGCGGACATGCAGGCCCGGCAGCGGTGTCGCCATTTTTACAGAGCATTTGCTTGGTGAAAAGAATATACTGCGCCACGCCTTTGTCATGTTGAGCGCGGCGAAACATCCTCGAGATCCTTCGCGGAGCCTGTCCTGAGCATCGTCGAAGGGCTCAGGATGACAAGACTCGTCAATTCCAGGAGAAACCCATGGGCGAAGCCTTCGTGTACGACGCCATCCGCACACCGCGCGGCAAGGGCAAGAAAGACGGCAGCCTGCACGAGGTCAAGCCCGTGAAGCTGCTGGCCGGCGTGCTGAGCGAACTGCAGCGGCGCAACGACTTCGACACCGCGCAGGTCGACGACGTGGTGATGGGCGTGGTCTCGCCGATCGACGAGCAGGGCTCGGTGATCGCCAAGGTGGCCGCGCTCAAGGCCGGCTGGGATTTCCGCTGCTCGGGGGTGCAGCTCAACCGCTTCTGCGCCTCGGGCCTGGAAGCGGTGAACATGGCGGCGCAAAAGGTGCGCTCGGGCTGGGAAGACCTGGTGGTGGCCGGCGGCGTGGAGAGCATGAGCCGCGTGCCGATCGGCTCGGACGGCGGCGCCTGGGCGCAGGACCCCGAAACCCACTCGGCCACGGCCTTTGTGCCGCAAGGCATTGGCGCGGACCTGATCGCCACGCTCGAAGGCTTCAGCCGCGAGGATGTCGACCGCTTTGCGCTGACATCGCAACAGCGTGCGGCCAGGGCCCGCGACAGCGGCCTCTTTGCCGGCTCGGTGGTACCGGTGAAGGACGCCCTGGGCCAGACGATTCTGGACTTCGACGAGTTCATCAAGCCGCAGACCACGCTCGAAGGCCTGGGCGCGCTCAAGCCCTCGTTCGAGCAGATGGGCGCCATGGGTTTTGACGCCGTGGCCATTGCCCGCTACCCGCAGGTGGAGCGCATCGACCATGTGCACCATGCGGGAAACGCGTCGGGCATCGTCGACGGTGCCGCGGCCGTGCTGATCGGCTCCGAGGCAGCGGGCAGGACGCATGGCTTCAGGCCGCGGGCGCGCATTGTAGCGGCGGCACTCAGCGGCGCGGATCCGACCATCATGCTCACCGGCCCGATGCCGGCCACGCGCAAGGCCTTGGCCAAGGCGGGCCTGGCGATCGAGCAGATCGACCTGTTCGAAGTCAACGAGGCCTTTGCCGCCGTGCCCCTGAAGTTTATGAAGGAGATGGGCGTGCCGCACGAGAAGGTCAACGTCAACGGCGGCGCCATCGCGATGGGCCACCCCCTGGGCGCGACCGGGGCCATGATTCTCAACATCCTGATCGATGAGTTGCAGCGCCGCCAGCTGCGCTACGGCCTGGCCACGCTGTGCGTGGGCGGTGGCATGGGGATTGCGACGATTGTTGAGCGGATCTGACCCTCGTAGGGTGGGCCAAGCGCAGCGTGCCCACCATCGCGCACCGCGTGGGCAGCAAGCTGCCCACCCTACAAGAATTCATTGAGACACCATGCAAACCATCCAATACGACATCGCCGACGGCATCGCCACCATCACCTTCGACGAGCCGGGCTCGCCGGTCAACACCATGTGCGCCCAGTGGCAGCACGACCTGACGGAAGTCACAGCACAGGTGGTCAAGGACAGCGCGCAGATCAAGGGCATCATCCTCGCCTCGGCCAAGGCCACATTCTTCGCCGGGGCCGACCTCAAGGCCACAATGCGGCTCAAGCCTTCGGACGCGACTGCGGTGTTTGCCGAGATCGAGCAGACCAAGAAGAACTTCCGCACGCTGGAAACCCTGGGGCTTCCGGTGGTGAGCTGCCTCAACGGCACGGCGCTGGGCGGCGGCTGGGAGGTGGCGCTGGTCGGCCACTACCGCGTGGCGGTGGACGACAAGAGGATCCAGTTCGGCCTGCCCGAGATCACGCTGGGCCTGATTCCGGGCGCCAGCGGCATCACCAAGATGACGCGCCTGCTGGGCCTGATGGGGGCGCAGCCCTATATCCTGGAAAGCAGGCTGTTTGGTCCGCGCGAGGCGCTGGAGCTGGGCCTGGTGCATGAGCTCGTGAGCGAGGCTTCGCAGCTGCGCGGTGCGGCGCTGGCCTGGATCGCCACGCACGACCAGGCCCCGACGCCCACCCACCATCCCTGGGACGACAAGAATTACAAAATGCCCGGCGGCACGCCGAGCAACCCCCAGATCGCCGGTGCGCTCACCGTGGCACCGGCCATGCTCAAGAAAACCACGCGCGGCCTCTACCCCGCCCCCGAGGCCGCCCTGGCTGCGATGGTCGAAGGCGCGCAGGTGGACTTTGACACCGCGCTGCGCATCGAGAGCCGCTACCTGGCCCGGCTGATCGTGAGCCCGGTGGCGAAGAACATGATCAACACCTTCTTCTTCAACATGAACGCGATCAGGAGCGGGCACAGCCGGCCGAAGGACGTGCCGCGCTACAAGCCGCAAAAGGTCGGCGTGCTGGGCGCCGGCATGATGGGCGCGGGCATTGCCTACGCGCAGGCCAGCCGTGGCGTGGCGACGGTGCTGAAGGACCTGAGCCTCGACAAGGCCGAAACCGGCAAGGCCTACAGCGCCAGGATCACGCAGCCGCGGGTCGACAAGGGCAAGATGAGCCCGCAAGACCAGCAGGCGCTGCTCGCGCGCATCACCGCGACCGACCAGGCTGCCGATCTGCGGGGCTGCGATCTGATCATCGAGGCCGTGTTCGAGAACCGCGAACTCAAGGCCAGTGTCACGCAGGAGGCCGAAGCCATGCTCGCCCCCGGCGGCTTTTTCGCCTCCAACACCTCGACCCTGCCGATCAGTGGCCTGGCCAAGGCCAGCAAGCGGCCCGGGAAGTTCATCGGCATCCACTTCTTCAGCCCGGTCGACAAGATGAAGCTGGTCGAAATCATCCGGGGCCAGGCCACGGACGACGAAACCGTGGCGCGCGCCTTCGACTACGTGCAGGCCATCGGCAAGATCCCCATCGTCGTCAATGATTCGCGCGGCTTCTACACCAGCCGCACGTTCGGCACCTATGTGATGGAAGGCGCGGCCATGCTGGGCGAAGGCATTCCGGCTGCCGTGATCGAGAACGCGGGACTGCAGGCCGGCATGCCCGTGGGCCCGCTGGCGGTGCTGGACGAGACCGCGCTCAGCTTGAGCGTGCATGTGCTGGAGCAGACCCGCGCCGACTATTTCTCAGAAGGCAAGCTCTACACCGCCAGCCCCGGCGAACTACTGGTCGAGCGCATGGTCAAGGAACTGAAGCGCCCCGGGCGCGCGGCCGGCGGCGGCTTCTACGACTATCCGGCCGGCCAGAAAAAGAGGCTGTGGCCCGAACTCAAAAAGCTGTTCGAACAACCCGGCGCGGCCTGGGACATGCAGGATCTCAAGGATCGCCTGCTGTACCGCCAGGCGGTGGAAACTGCGCGCTGCCTGTCCGAGGGCGTGCTGACCTCGGTGTTTGAAGCCAACATCGGCTCGACCTTCGGCATCGGCTTTCCGGCCTGGACCGGCGGGGCCATGCAGTTCATCTACGGCACCGGCATCGACGCCTTCATCGAACGCGCGGACGCGCTCGCCGCCCGATTCGGCCCCGGCTTCGCGCTGAGCGGCGCGGTCAGGGATACGATCCGCCGGCATCAGCCGGTTTACTGAACACGGCACGCCGGTCGAGGCGGCCGGAAGCATGCCGCCCCAGATACTTGACAAAAGCAAGTATTTAATTGATAGTGTCAATAATGGCATTGACACCTTCCCCCATCCCGGCGCAACAGATCGAGGCCGTCCGCGGCTTCAACCGCTTCTACACCCAGCGCATCGGCGTACTGGACCCTTATCTGGGCAGCGAGTTCTCGCTGACCGAGGTGCGCGTGCTCTACGAGCTGGCGCACCGCGAGCAGGCCACCGCCAGCGAGCTCGGGCGCGATCTGGCGCTGGACGCCGGCTACCTGAGCCGCATCCTGCGCCGCTTCGAGGCCCAAGGCTGGCTGGCGCGCAAGCCCTCGCCCAGCGACGCGCGGCAAAGCCTGCTGGCGCTTACAGCGAGCGGGCGCCAGGCCTTCGAGCCGCTGCAGCAGAAGTCGCGCGACGAGGCCGCCGCCCTGCTCTCGCCGCTGGCACCGGGCGATCGGCAGCGGCTGATGGAGGCCCTGGCCACGGTTCAGCGGCTGCTGGAGCCGGCCAGCGCGCCGCTGCGCACCGTCGTGCTGCGCGAGCCGCGCCCCGGCGACCTGGGCTGGGTCGTGCAGCAGCACGGCGAGATTTATGCGCGCGAGTACGGCTGGAACAGCGAGTTCGAAGCCCTGGTGGCCGGCGTTGCGGCTGAATTCATCCAAAAATTCGACCCCGCTTGGGAAAAAGGCTGGATCGCGGAGCTGGACGGGGAGCGCGTGGGCTCGGTCTTTGTGGTGCGCAAGTCCGCCACCGTGGCGCAGCTGCGGCTGCTGATCCTCACGCCCCCGGCGCGTGGCCTGGGCCTGGGCGCAAGGCTGGTCGACGAATGCATCGCCTTTGCCCGCGGCAAGGGCTACAGGAAGATGCTGTTGTGGACCAACAGCTGCCTGGACGCCGCCCGCACCATTTACGCCCAGCGCGGCTTTCAGTTGGTCAAGAGCGAAGCCTTCCGCGGCTACGGCCATGACCTGGTCGGCGAAACCTGGGAGCTGAAACTGTGACCGCTCAAGCCTGTCGTCCCAAGCCCCGCGAGGGCTCTGTCTGTCATCCTGAGCATGGCGAAGGATCTCATCGCCCGGGCCAGCCACCGCGGCCTGGGGATGCCTCGCGGTGCTCAGCATGACAATAAATCTCCCCCTGCTCGCCGCGGCCGCCACCGGCGTGCAGGTCGGCGCGGCGATCGTGGCCTCGCGCTTTGTCGTGGCCGAGGTGCCGCCGCTGACCCTGGCCTTGCTGCGCTATGCCATCGGCCTGGCCTGCCTGCTGCCCTTTGTTCTCCAGCCTTTCAGGGCTTTTGCCCTCCAGGGTCGGGCGCAAGGCGCTATCAAAAGTGTAGCGATCCGGGATCTGGCAGCGATGGCGGCCTTGGGCGCGGGCCAGGTCGCCGTGCTGATCGCCCTGCTCAACTACGGCCTGCAGCAGCTGGGCGCGGCCCAGGCGGCGCTGATCTTCAGCCTGTTGCCGCTGCTCACGCTGCTACTGTCGGCCGCGCTGGGGCGCGAGCGCATCACGCCCGCGCTGCTGGCCGGCGTCCTGCTGTCGATTGCCGGCGTGGCCGTGTCGCTGGCGCCCAAGCTGGGCGGCGAGCACGCCGGCTCCTGGTGGGGCGAGCTCGCGGTGCTGGCCAGCGCCTGCACCGGCGCGCTGTGCAGCGTGCTCTACCGGCCCTATCTGCGGCGCTACCCCCACACTGCCGGTCTCAGCCTTCGCGATGCTGGCCTCGGTGCTGTTGCTGGCGCTGCTGGCCGTGGCCGAAGGCTGGCCCGCCCGTGTGGCGGCCTTGAGCGTCCCGAGCTGGGCCGTGGTGACCTTCATCGGCCTGTCCAGCGGCCTCGGTTACTTCCTGTGGCTGTATGCGCTCAAACATGAGGCGCCCACGCGGGTCACGGTGTTTCTCGCCCTCAACCCGGTCACCGCGGCCCTGCTGGGCGCCCTGTTTCTGAACGAGGCCCTGAACCAATGGTTGTCGTCAGCTATTGTTTTGATAGCACTCGGCTTGTGGTTGGCCACGCGGCTGACGCCGGCGCAGCCACGATAATCACACTGATGAGTTCTCCCCCGGCATCGCCCCCTCCCGAGCTGTCCCCCGAACCGCGCCCGCAGCCCCGCTCCCTGGCCGACCTGTTTGTCTCGTTCACCCTGCTGGCCCTGCAGGGCTTTGGCGGCGTGCTGGCCGTGGTGCAGCGCGAGATCGTGGAAAAAAAGCGCTGGATGACACGCGAGGAGTTCGTCGAGGAATGGGCCGTGGCGCAAATCATGCCCGGGCCCAATGTGGTGAACCTCGCGCTGATGATCGGTGACCGCTACTTTGGCCTGCGCGGCGCGCTGGCGGCCCTGGCCGGCATGCTGGTCGTGCCACTGGCCGTGATGTTGCTGGTGGCGCTGCTCTATGCGCAGATTGCCGATCACCCCGCCGTCGCCGGCGCCTTGCGCGGCATGGCGGCCGTGGCCGCCGGGCTGATCGCGGCCACCGGCTTCAAGCTGTTCGGCGCCCTCAGGAAGCACCCGCTGGGCCTGCCCCTGTGCATGGTGCTGGCCGCCCTGTGCTTCGTCGCCATTGCGCTGCTGCGCTGGCCCCTGGCCTATGTGCTGCTGGTGCTGGGCGGCCTGGCCTGTGTGCTGACCTACCGCAAGATCAGAGCATGAGCATTGCGATGAACCCGGGCGACTGGTTCCACCTGTTCGCGCACTACCTCTCGCTCTCGCTGCTGGCCGTGGGCGGCGCCATCACGACGGCCCCCGACATGCACCGCTACCTGGTGGACCAGCAGCGCTGGCTCAGCGACCCGCAGTTCAATGCCTCGATTGCGATTGCCCAGGCCGCGCCGGGACCCAACGTGCTGTTCGTCGCCTTGCTGGGCTGGAACGTGGGTTTGAATGCCGGTGGTCTGTGGGCCGGGCTGTTGGGCATGGCCGCGACCATGCTGGGCATCATGCTGCCCAGCACCACCCTGACCTATCTCGCGGCCCGCTGGGGCCACCGCAACCGCCAGCTGCGCGCCGTGCGCGCGTTCAAGCAAGGCATGGCGCCTATCGTGATCGCGCTGCTGGTGGCCACCGCCTGGATCCTGGCCACGGGCAGCCACTACGCTGTCAAGCATTGGCCGCTGTGGCTGGTAACCGCCGTCACGGCGCTGATCGTCTGGCGCACCAGGGTTCATCTGCTGTGGCTGCTGGCAGCGGGTGCGGCGCTGGGGGCCTGGGGCTGGGTCTGAGCCCGCCAAATGCCCGGCGCAAGGCGTATGCTTGGAGGGTCGCAGCGCTGATGCGACTCGCAACCATCACCTTATCTCCAACCTGTGAACTCGGAGGAAGCTGACATGAACAAGCGTTCATTGGGCCGCTCCGGCCTGCAAGTGTCCCCACTGGCTTTTGGCGGCAACGTGTTCGGCTGGACGGCCGACGAGGCCACCTCGTTCTCCCTGCTCGATGCCTGGGTCGATGCGGGCCTCGATTTCGTCGACACGGCCGACGTCTATTCCCGCTGGGTGCCGGGGCATCAAGGCGGCGAATCGGAAACCATACTCGGCAAATGGTTCAAGCGCAGTGGCAAGCGCCACCGCGTCGTGCTGGCCACCAAAGTCGGCAAGGACATGGGCGAAGGCAAGGTCGGCCTCAAGCCCGCGTACATCCGGCAGGCCGTGGACGACTCGCTGCGCCGCCTGCAGACCGACTACATCGACCTGTACCAGTCGCACGACGACGACCCCGACATCCCGCTGGAAGACACGCTGGGCGCCTACGGCGACCTGATCCGGGCCGGCAAGGTGCGCGCCATCGGCGCCTCCAACTACAGCGCGCCGCGCCTCGCGCAGGCGCTGCAGGTCAGCGAGAAGCACGGACTGCCGCGCTACGAGAGCCTGCAGCCGCTGTACAACCTGTACGACCGCGCGGTGTTCGAGGACGAGCTGGAACCGCTGTGCGTCAAGCACGAGGTCGGCGTGATCAATTTCTACGCGCTGGCGGCCGGCTTCCTGACCGGCAAGTACCGCAGCGCCGCCGACGCCGCCAAGAGCGCGCGCGGCAAGACCACGACCGCCAAATACCTCAATGAACGCGGCCTGCGCATCCTGGCGGCACTCGACGAAGTGGCGGCTCGCGTCGATGCCAGGCCCGGGCAGGTGGCACTGGCCTGGCAGATGGCGCGGCCCAGCGTGACCGCCCCGATTGCCAGTGCCACCTCGCTGCAGCAGCTGCAGGAACTGGTGGGCGCGACCCAGATCAGGCTGGACGCCGAGGCCACCGCCTTGCTGGACCAGGCCAGCGCCTGAAACCCGGATGTCAGCGCGGGTTCTCGAAGAACACGTAATTCGTGTGGTCGCCGATCTCGAAGTACAGCTTCTTCTCGCCCGGATCAGCGACCAGATTCAGGTTCTCGTCGAGCACGCCGTAGCCGTAGCGGTAGGCGCGCGGCTTGCCGTCATCGGTGCCCAGCGCGGTGCTGAGCTTGTCGATCTTCAGAAAGCGGCGCACCAGCTTGTCACCCGCATAGACCTCCAGCACGCCATTGGTGCCGGTCCAGTTCTGGATGTCGCGGCTGATCTTGTTCTGTTGCTCCTGGGTGCAGGCTCCAAAAAGAAAAACGGCTGCCGCCGCCGACAAAAGGACGCGAGCAGCTATTGATTTGATAGCAAACACAGGATTCGGCTCCTTTTCAGCTGCGCTGGCGCAGAGCCTCGTACAGGCAGATGCCGCTGGCCACCGAGACGTTGAGGCTTTCCACCGCGCCGCGCATCGGGATGCTGACCAGCTCGTCGCAGGTCTTGCGCGTGAGCTGGCGCATGCCCGGGCCTTCGGCGCCCAACACGAGGGCCACCGGGCGCTTGAGGTCGACCTGGTACACCGTCTTGGGCGCGTCGTCGCTGGTGCCTATGCACCAGATGTTGCGCTCCTTGAGCTCGCCCAGCGTGCGCGCCAGGTTGGTCACCATGAAGTAGGGCATGGTCTCGGCGGCGCCGCTGGCCACCTTGGACACCGTGGCGTTGAGGCCCACCGCATGGTCCTTGGGCGCGATCACCGCGTGCGCGCCCGCGCCATCGGCCACGCGCAGGCAGGCGCCCAGGTTGTGCGGGTCGGTCACACCATCGAGCACCAGCAGCAGGGGCGGCTCGCCGCTGCCCGATTCGAGCTGGTCGAGCAGGTCGTCCAGCGAGCGCGCGGGCGCCAGCGCCTGCACCCGTGCGGCCACGCCCTGGTGGCCGTGGCTGCCGGCCAGCTTGGACAGGCGCAGGCCGTCGGCTTCGATCAGGCGCGCGCCGGCCTCGTTGGCGCGCTCCAGAAACTGCCGCATGCGCGCGTCGCGGCGCGTCGGTTCGTAGTAAATCTCGATGATGGATTGCGGGGCGGTTTTCAGGCGCACGCCCACGGCATGAAAGCCGAACAGCACTTTGGGGGAAGACATCGCCCGATTATCGATGCTCAGTCCAGCGGCGCCCAGTCATGCCCGGCGATGCGGCCCGCATCGATGGTGATGCGCCGCTCGCAGCGCGCCGCGATGCCGCGGTCGTGCGTGACCAGCACCAGGGTCGTGCCGCGCTCGCGGTTGAGGTCGAACATCAGCTCCATGACCTTCTCGCCGGTGGCGAAATCCAGGCTGCCGGTGGGCTCGTCGGCCAGCAGCACGGCCGGCTGCACGACAAAGGCGCGCGCCAGCGCCACGCGCTGCTGCTCGCCGCCCGACAGCACCTTGGGGTAGTGGCCCAGCCGCTGCGACAGGCCGACACGGGCCAACATCTCGGTAGCCGCCTTGCGCGAGTCCTTGCGGCCTGCCAGCTCCAGCGGCAGCATCACGTTCTCCAGTGCCGTCAGGTTGCCCATGAGCTGAAAGCTCTGGAACACAAAGCCGACCTTGCGGGCCCGCAGCGCCGCGCGCTCGTCCTCGTTGATGGCAAACAGGTCCTGCCCGGCCAGCCGCACCGTGCCCTTGCTGGGCGTGTCCAGGCCCGCAATGATGGACAGCAGCGTGCTCTTGCCCGAGCCGGAAGCGCCCACGATCGCGGCCGTTTCCCGCGGCGCCAGCGCGAAGTCAATATCGCGCAAAATGTCGAGCGTGCCGGTGGAGTCGGTCACGGATTTGAAGACTCGCTCCACAGCAATAATGGGCCCGGAGTCGAGGCCCCCGGCAGGGGGCGGCGAAGCATTGAGGGAAACAGACGGGGTCATGAAAGGTTCTTTGTTTTGGATCGACGACACTTTATCGTGAGCGCGGCCGCTGGCCTGTGCGTGGGGGCATCGCGCGCCCAAACCAGGCCGGCCGGCAGGACCATTCTGATCCTGGGCGACTCGCTGAGTGCCGAATATGGACTCAAGCGCGGCGCCGGCTGGGTCGCCCTGCTGGAGCAGCGCCTGGCCGCCGAAAAAATCGCGGCCCGGGTCTACAACGCCAGCATCAGCGGTGAAACCACCGCGGGCGGGCGCTCGCGGCTGCCTGCCCTGCTGGCGCAGCACAAGCCCACCCAGGTGATCATCGAGCTCGGCGGCAACGATGCGCTGCGCGGCCTGCCGCTGGCCATGACAGAAGACAACCTGAATCAGATGACCCAGGCCGCCCAGAAAGCCGGGGCGCGGGTGCTGCTGGTCGGCATGCAGGTGCCGCCCAACTACGGCAGCGACTACGCGAACCGGTTTGCCGCCCTGTTCGAGAAGGTCGCGAAAGCCAACCACGTGCCTGTCGTGCCGTTCTTGCTCAAGGGCGTCGCCGACGCGGCCGATCCCGCCAGGCTGTTCCAGAGCGACCGCATTCATCCCAGGGAAGAGGCCCAGCCCACCATGCTGAACAACGTCTGGCCCGAACTGAAGAAGCTTCTCACGTGAGCATGCATGTCATCCCGGCGGCCGAGGCCATGGCGCAGCTCGACGCCTTCAGCGCCATCATCGACGCCCGCAGCGAGGGCGAGTATGCCGAAGACCATCTTCCGGGCGCGCTGAACTGGCCCTCGCTCAGCAACGACGAGCGCAAGCTGATCGGCACCCTCTACAAGCAGGTCAGTCCGTTCGAGGCGAAAAAGCGCGGCGGCGCCCTGGTGGCCGCCAATATCGCGCGCCACATCGAGCGCGAGTTGCTGGACGCCCCCAAGAACTGGCAGCCGCTGATTTACTGCTGGCGCGGCGGCAAGCGCAGTGGCTCGCTGGCGCTGGTGCTGGACCAGATCGGCTTTCGCGTGTCGGTGGTCGAAGGCGGCTACAAGGCGTTTCGCGCAACGGTGCTGGCGAGCCTGCCGGAGCTGGCGCAGCGGCTGCGCTACCAGGTGGTTTGCGGGCCGACCGGCTCGGGCAAGACGCGACTGCTCCATGCGCTGGCAGCAGCCGGCGCGCAGGTGCTGGACCTCGAAGCGCTGGCCAGCCACCGCAGCTCGGTTCTCGGCATGATTCCGGGCCAGCCCCAGCCCTCGCAAAAACGCTTCGACACCCTGGTGTGGGATGCGCTGCGCCGCTTTGACCCGGCACGTCCGGTCTTCGTCGAGAGCGAGAGCAAAAAGGTCGGCAACCTGGCCGTGCCCGACGCGTTGATGAGCGCGATGCGCGCCAGCCCCTGTCTGGACCTGCAGCTCAGCGACGACGAGCGCGTCGCGCTGCTGCTGGAAGACTACAGCTTTTTCGTGCAGGACACCGCGCTGTTTTGCGACCGGCTCGCGGCGCTGACCGAGCTGCGCGGCAAGGCCGTGGTCCAGGGCTGGCGCGACCAGGTTGAGGCTGGGCAGATCCAGGCCGTGGTGCGCGAGCTGCTCGCGCGGCACTACGACCCGGGCTATGCCCAGTCGATGCAGCGCAACTTTGCGCAGTACGGAACTTCAAAAAAGATAGCAGTCCACGACCGCTCGGCGGGGACCATGAGCCGATTGGCCCAAAAAATCATCGAGGAAACGGCATAGCGAGGCGGGTCGCCGATTCGCGGGGCGGCGCCTGCCTGCAACCCCCGGCGGCGACCGATGCCGCAGACCGGCTTCACGCCGCGAGGCTGCAGGCCAAAGTACGGGACCGACTGCCGAGGTGAAGACTCAGGGCTGGACGGGGGTACCCGGTGTTTGGCCGGGCAACTCGGCAGATTCAGTGCCCTCCTGCTCGGTTTGGCCCTCTGCCGGGCCGCCAGCCTTGCGCTCAGCCTTGGCCTTGAGCTTTTCTTCTTTCTTGCGCTTTTTGGCCAACTCTTTCTGGCGCTTTTCATATCCGTAATTGGGGGTTGCCACGGGGCCTTCCGTTTCTGTGCATGAGTTGACTCGGGTCTGACAATGTACGCGATAAACGCCCCCGCGCCCAAGCGCCGAGGGCAAAAATCACAGCGCTGCCAGTGCGATCGCCAGGTCAGCGCGCAGGTCTTCGACAGCCTCCAGACCGACCGAAAACCGCACGAGCACACCCTTGTGGGGCCAGGCCCTCACGTCCGCGGAACGCATCAGCGCGATGTCATAGGGAACCACCAGGCTCATCGGCCCGCCCCAGGAGTAGCCGAGCTTGAAGCGCTGCAGGCTGTCGCAAAACCGGTCCACCTGTGCCGTGGCGTAGCGCTCATGGAAGACTGCCGAGAACAATCCGGCTGCGCTGTCGGTCGCACCGCAGACAGCCTTCCAGTGCTCGTGGCCAGGCGAGCCTTCGAGGGCAGGATGCAGCACCTGAGCGATTTCCGGCCTGTCCTGCAGCCAGCGGGCCAGCTCGCGGGCCGCGCCGTCATGGGCCCGGTAGCGCAGGCCGATGCTGGGCAGGGAACGCAACACCGCCTCGACATCGTTGGCCCCCACGCCCCAGCCCATGCGCATATGGGTGTGCTTGATCTGCAGATGCAGGGCCTCATCGCAGGTGATCACGCTGCCCATCAGCACATCGCCGCCGCCGCTGGGGTACTTGGTCAGGGCCTGGACGGAAATGTCCACGCCAAGCCCCGGACCCAGTTCGAAAGGACGGAACGCCAAACCGGCGCCCCAGGTGTTGTCCAACGCGGTCGTCACGCCCTTGGCGCGGCAGATGCGGACCAGCTGCGGCAGATCGGGAAACTCCAGGGTCACCGAGCCGGGCGCCTCCAGCCAGACCAGCCGCGTTTTCGCGCTGATCTTGCACTCCAGATCGGCCGGGTTCATCGCGTCATAGAGCTGGTGCGAAATGCCCCAGGCCTGAAGTTCCCCGGCGGCCAGCGCCTTGTTGGGACCGTAGGCGTTGTCGGGCAGCAGCACCTCGTCGCCGGCCTTGAGCAGCGCCAGACTCACATTGGCGATCGCGGCCAGGCCACTGGGCAGCAGCAGGCACTGGCGGCCGCCTTCGAGCGCGCACAGCCGCTCTTCGAGCAGGAACGTGGTGGGGGTGCCGAGCAGGCCGTAGGAGTAGCCGGTCTTGTGCTTCCAGTCGCGGCTGCGCATGGCGGCGACACTGGGGAAGATGACGGTGGAGGCCTTGAAGACGCCGGGCTGCGGTGCGGCAAAACCGGCGGGCGGCACGTAGGGGTGGTGGATCAGTTCGGTGGGCAGCTTGCTCATCCGCGCATCGTAGCGCCGAAACAAATAACGGGAGCCTGGCTCCCGCGTTGTCTGTGCCGCATCAGCCGCTCAAACTGTCCATTTGGCCTTGAGCTGCTCCGGACGCAGCGTGTCGTAGCTCTCGAACGGCTGGTGAATCCAGGGGTTGGTCGGCAGAAATTCGACTGAGTAGTCGGCGGTGAAGGTCGACACGCCCTTGGTCCAGATCACGGCGCTGCGCAGCTCGGTGATCGGCGGGTAATTGGTCTTGAGCATCTTGATCACGGCGTTGAGCGTGTGGCCCGAATCGGCCAGGTCGTCCACCAGCAGCACCTTGCCGGCGATGTCGCCCTTGGGCGTGGTGACGAAGCGCGCAATGTCCAGATGGCCCTGCACCGTGCCGGCTTCGGCGCGGTAGGAACTGGTGGACATGATGGCCAGGGGCTTGTCGAAGATGCGCGAGAGAATGTCGCCGGGGCGCATGCCACCGCGCGCCAGGCACAGGATGGTGTCGAACTGCCAGTCCGACTGGTGAATCTTGAGCGCAAGCTTCTCGATCAGGTTGTGGTACTCGTCGTAGCTCACATACAGGTGTTTGCCGTCTTCCGTCAACATGGGGTTGCTCCTGAATTAATAGCGCTTGACGCCCTCAACATAAGGCCTACAGGCTGATTTGACTCTTAATCTGCCAGGTACGGGTGCCGCATCATGATGGTGTGGTCGCGGTCCGGGCTGGTGGAGATCATGTCGATCGGCACGCCGGTCACCTGCTCGATGCGCTGCAGGTACAGGCGCGCGTTGACCGGCAGCTTGTCGTAGTGCGTGACGCCCACGGTGGATTCGCTCCAGCCCTGCAGGGTCTCATAGACCGGCTTGCAGCGCGCGATCTCGTCGGCGCCCATGGGCAGGATGTCGATCAATTCGCCGTCGAGCTCGTAGCCGGTGCACAGCTGCAGCTCCTCGATCCCATCGAGCACATCGAGCTTGGTGATGCACAGGCCCGACAGGCCATTGACCTGGGCCGAGCGCTTGAGCAGCGCCGCATCGAACCAGCCACAGCGGCGGCTGCGCCCCGTGGTCACGCCTTTCTCAGCCCCGACCGTACTCAGGTGATAACCGACCGTGCCAGGCGTTTCCCAATCGAGCTCGGTGGGAAAGGGGCCGCCACCGACGCGGGTGCAATAGGCCTTGGTGATGCCCAGGATGTAGTGCAGCATGCCGGGGCCCACGCCCGAGCCGGCCGCGGCGTTGCCGGCCACGCAGTTGCTGGAGGTAACGAACGGGTAGGTGCCGTGGTCCACGTCGAGCAAAGTGCCCTGTGCGCCTTCGAACAGCAGGTTGTCGCCATGCAGGTTCGCCTCGTTGAGCTCGCGCGAGACGTCGGCCATCATGGGCTTCAACAGCTCGGCGTGGCGCATGGCTTCGGCGTACACGGTATCGAAATCGACCGCGGGCGCATCGAGGTAGGTGGTCAGCACATGGTTGTGCAAATCCAGCAAATCGCGCAGCTTGGCGGCAAAGCGATCCGGGTGCTTGAGGTCCTGCACGCGCAGGGCGCGGCGGGCGATCTTGTCCTCGTAGGCCGGGCCGATGCCGCGGCCCGTCGTGCCGATCCTGGCGTTGCCGCCCTTCTCGCGCGCCGCTTCGCGCGCCACGTCCAGCGCCGCGTGGAACGGCAGGATCAGCGGGCAGGCCTCGCTGATGCGCAGGCGCGAGCGCACCTCGACACCGGCCTTCTCGAGCCCCTCGATTTCCTCAAGCAGCTTGGCGGCCGACAGCACGACGCCGTTGCCGATGTAGCACTTGACGCCGGGACGCATGATGCCGCTGGGAATCAGGTGCAACGCGGTCTTGACGCCGTTGATCACCAGTGTGTGGCCGGCGTTGTGGCCGCCCTGGAAGCGCACCACGCCCTGCGCGCTTTCGGTCAGCCAGTCGACCAGCTTGCCCTTGCCTTCGTCGCCCCACTGGGTGCCGACGACGACGACGTTGCGTCCTTTGGTTGTGTTCATCTCAGACTCTCTCAAATGGCTTTCACGATCCACTGCCCGGCGGCCTGCACCAGCTCGCGGTTGCAATGGAATTCATCGACTTCGCTCTCATGGCCCGGCAGCACGCAGACCACGGTTTCGCCGCGGCTGCGCAGCGAAGCAATGGCCGCGCGCAGATCCGGCGCTTCACCCCAGGGCGCCCGAATCGCCGCCCTGAGCGGGCGCGGGGCGACCACGCCCACCAGTTCCTTGACGTCGAGGCTGAAGCCCACGGCCGGCCGGTTGCGGCCAAACACCGCCCCCACCTCGTCATAGCGGCCTCCGCGCACCAGGGCGCCGCTGGCACCCTGGGCATAGATGGCAAAACGGGCCCCGCTGTAGTAGGCATATCCGCGCAGGTCGGCCAGGTCAAAAGTGACCTTGGCACCGTTCAAATGGGTGGCCAGCCATCTCAAATTGGATAGCGCCTCACGCACGACCGGCGTGGGCTTCATGGCCTTCTCGGCCTCAGCCAGCACCTGTTCGTCGCCATAGAGCTGAACCAGCGCCAGCAGGGCCTCGCGGGAGGCCGCCGGGAACCCCTGGGTCAGCGCGGCCAGCTCGCTGCTGTCCTTGGCCGCCAGTGCCGCATGCAACTGAGCCAGCGTGCCTGCATCCACCGCCAAGCCGGCCAGCAGGGAGCGCACGATGCGGGCGTCACCCATGTCCACGCTCAGGTCCTGAACCTGCGCCGCCTTCAGGCAGTCGAGCGCGAGCAGCAAGGCTTCCAGGTCGGCCTCGTGGCCGGCATGGCCGTAAATTTCGGCGCCAAACTGCAGGGGTTCGCGCGTGGCGTGCGGCCGGTCGGGACGGGTGTGCAGGACCGGGCCGCAGTAGCACAGGCGGGTCACACCGCTGCGGTTGAGCAGGTGGGCGTCAATGCGGGCGACCTGTGGCGTGGTGTCGGCACGCAGGCCCATCATGCGCCCCGAGAGCTGATCGACCAGCTTGAAGGTCTGCAAGTCCAGCGCTTCGCCGGTGCCCGTGAGCAGTGACTCCAGATGCTCGAGCAAAGGCGGCATGACCAGCTCGTAGCCGTAACTACGGGCCGTATCGAGCAATTCGCGGCGGACTTCTTCGATGTGCCGGGCCTCGGAAGGCAAAACATCGGCGATGTGATCCGGCAGGACCCAGGCAGACATGGGGATCGGGGAGGCTGTTAAAAACGTGATTCTACCGGGCTTGCGGGCCGCCTTTTAAGCCAGCATCCAAATCAGCAACATGCCGGCCAGGACGCTGCACAGGCCGAAGAAGCGGATCTGGCCGTCGTGCAGCTGCGTGATTTGCTGGAACACGCGCCGCCAGCGGCCTGGCGAGAGCAACGGCAGCAGCCCCTCGATCACCAGCACCAGAGCAAGCGCGGTCCAGAAGGTATCGCTGTCCAAGACCTATTTCTTCGCAGGCACGGGAGCACTGCTGCCACGAAAGATCTTGAAAAACTCGGATGACGACGGATCCAGCACCATCACATCGCTCTTCTTGCCAAAGCTGGACTTGTAGGCCTCCAGGCTGCGGTAGAACTGCGCGAACTGCGGATCGCGGCCAAAGGCCTCGCCGTAGATGCGGGCCGCCTCGGCATCGCCCTCGCCCTTGATCTTCTGGGCATCGCGGTAGGCATTGGCCACGATCACTTCACGCTGGCGGTCGGCATCGGCACGGATCTTTTCGCCGACAGCCGCCCCGGTGGAGCGCAGCTCGTTGGCCACGCGCTTGCGCTCGGCCTCCATGCGGCGATAGACCGACTCGGTGATCGCATCTACGTAGTCCACACGCGTGATCCGCACGTCCACCACATCCACGCCCCAGGGCTTGGCGCCGCGCACGGCCTCCAGTACCTCGCGCTTCACATCCGACATCAGGGCCTCACGCTTGAGCGACAAGAGCTCCTTGACGGTTCTCTTGTTGATTTCCTCCTGGAACGCGTTGCGCACCACGCGGTTGAGCTGGGTCGCGCCGGCGTTCTCGTCCAGTCCCACGTTGCGGATGTACTCGGACGGGTCCGTGATCCTCCAGCGCACGTACCAGTCGATCACGACGCGCTGCTTCTCGGCCGTCAGCATGGGCTCGGTGTCGGTGCTGTCCAGCGTCAGCAAGCGCTTGTCGATGTACGAGACATTCTGGAATGGCGGCGGCAGCTTGAAATTCAGGCCCGGCTCGGTGATCACTTCCTTGATCTGGCCCAGCGCATAGACCACGCCAAACTGCCGCTGGTCCACGACAAACAGCATGGAACTCAGCAGCGCCAGCACCACCAGGAAGGATGAAGCGATAAAACCAATTCTGTTCAAGATCGACTCCCTAGCGTGATTCGCGATCGCGCGTGCGCGATCCGTCGCGCGCGCGCGGATCGTTACTCGGCGAGGTCGCCGGAGCCGCGGGGGCTTGCGGTGGCGCTGCGCCGGGAAGCGTCGAGGCGTCGGAGCCTGCTGCGCCTGGCGCCGTCGTTTGCATGATTTTGTCCAGCGGGAGATACAGCAGGTTGGAACCCTGGCGCGACTCCACCAGCACCTTGGTGACGTTGCCGTAGATTTGCTGCATCGCGTCCAGGTACATGCGGTCGCGCGTGACCTGCGGCGCCTTCTGGTACTCGGCCAGCACCGCGCGAAAGCGCTGTGCGTCACCCTGGGCCTGCGCCACGATGCGGGCCTTGTAGGCCTCGGACTCCTCCTTCAGGCGCGACGCCGAGCCGCCAGCGCGCGGAATCACATCGTTGGCATAGGCCTCGGCCTCGTTCTTGGCCCGCTCGCGCTCCTGCCCGGCCTTGAGCACATCGTCAAACGCCGCCTGCACCTGTTCGGGCGGGCGCACGCCGCCTTGCTGCAGGTTGATGCCCACCACTTCCACCCCGACCTTGTAGCGGTCCAGAATGGTTTGCATCAGGCTGCGAACCCGCGGCGCAATCTGGTCGCGCTCTTCCGCCAGGGCGGTGTCCATGCGCATCTTGCCCACCACCTCGCGCACCGCTGTTTCCGCGGCCTGGACCACGGCGTCCGCCGGGTTCTTGCTTTCAAACAGATAGGCCCGCGCGTCGTTCAGACGGTATTGCACGGCAAACTTGATCTCCACGATGTTTTCGTCTTCCGTCAGCATCGCCGACTCGCGCAAACCCGTGGCCTTGATCACGGTGTCGCGGCCCACGTCGACCGACCGGATCTGGGTCACGAACACCACTTCGTGACGCTGGACCGGATAGGGCAGGCGCCAGTTGAAACCGGCGCCCACCGTCGACTCGTACTTGCCAAACTGGGTGATGACGGCCTGCTGGCCTTCCTGGACGATGAAGAAGCCGGTGCCCAGCCAGATCAGCACAGCCACGCCGGCGATCAGTCCGACGCCCATGCCCGCACTCTTCATGTCAGGCTGATAGCTGCCATTGCCCGGGCCGGTGCCACCGGAGCCGCGTCCGCTGACCCCGCCGAACAGCCCCCCGAGCTTGCGGTTGAAGTCGCGCCAGAGCTCATCCAGATCGGGCGGGCCCTGATTCGGACCCTGGCCGCGCCCCTGACCATTGGGTGGCTGCCCGGGTGCGGGCGGCTCGTCCGGCTTGGGCGCGTTGGCATTGCCACCCTCGCCCGGCTTGTCATCGCCCCGCCCCCATCGGGGATCATTCAAATTGAACATGCCCCTGATGCGGCCCTGCAACTCGGCCCACCTGAGGACCCGTAGATTGAGATTCATGCGCTTGCGTCTCTTTTTATGTCGTAACCGGATTGTGCACAATCAACCAGCGGCCTCATGATATTCAGGGGCATGCTCCGGGGACTCCACGAATGCGGCCTTGCTGGCCGCAGTGTCGGCCAGTTGCTGGCGCAGCCCCGCCAGTCCCTCGCCGCTGCACGCACTGACAAACAAACGCGGAACGCGCACGCCGTCCATGTCGAACATATCCTGCAACTGCAGCGGCCGCTGCCCTTTCTCAAGGGCGTCGAGCTTGTTGAACACCAGAAGCTGCGGCACATTCATCGCGCCGATTTCCGCCAGCACCCGCTGCACCTCGCCAATCTGCTCGGGATGGTTGGGGTTGGCGGCGTCGACCACGTGCAGCAGCAAGTCGGCGTCTGCAGCTTCCTGCAGCGTCGCGCGAAAGGCGTCGATCAGCCCGTGCGGCAAGTCGCGGATAAATCCCACGGTATCGGATAGCGACACCGATCGCCCCGCCTCGCCCAGATAGAGGTGGCGCGTGGTCGTGTCCAGCGTGGCAAACAACTGGTCGGCCACATAGGCCCGGGCTTTTACCAGCGCATTGAACAGCGTGGACTTGCCCGCATTGGTGTAGCCAACCAGCGAAATGTTGAAGGTGTCGCGCCGCTCGCGCTGGCGACGCTGGGTGTGGCGCTGGCGCTTGACCCTTTGCAAACGCTCCCGGGTTCGCTTGATGGCCTCGCCGATCATGCGGCGGTCCAGCTCGATCTGGGTCTCGCCGGGCCCGCCCCGCGTGCCGATGCCGCCTCGCTGGCGCTCCAGGTGCGACCAGCGCCGCACCAGCCGGGTGCTCAGGTACTGCAGACGAGCCAGTTCGACCTGGAGCTTGCCTTCATGGCTGCGCGCGCGCTGGGCAAAGATTTCCAGGATCAACAGCGTCCGGTCATTGACCGGCAGGTTCAGTTCGCGCTCCAGATTGCGCTGCTGAGCCGGACTCAGGGCCTGGTCGAACAGTACCTCGGTGGCGCCCTCGGCCTGAGCCAACTGCCTGATTTCGTTCGCCTTGCCGCTGCCCACGAACAGTGCAGCGTCGGGCGCCTTGCGCTTGCAGATGAGGCGGGCAACGGGGTTCAGCCCGGCTGTTTGGGCCAACAGGCCCAGCTCTTCGAGCTCGCCGTCAAAATGCGGCAAACCGAGATCAACCCCCACCAGAAGAACCGGAGCGGGCTGTCGATCAGGCGAATCGGGCGAATTCAAGTCAGAGAATCAGGGGTTGCACTCGCCGCCCTGGTTCCACAGGAACAGACAGCCTGCAAAATCAGGCGGCACTGCTAGCAGGCTCAGCGCCTTCCGCCGCGGAAAAACTCACGGCTCGTCCCGGCACGATGGTCGAGATAGCATGCTTGTACACCATCTGCGTCACCGTGTTGCGCAGCAGCACGACGTACTGGTCAAAAGACTCAATCTGGCCCTGGAGCTTGATGCCGTTGACCAGGTAAATCGACACCGGCACATGCTCACGACGCAAGGCGTTGAGGAAGGGGTCTTGTAGGAGTTGCCCTTTGTTGCTCACGATATTCTCCGTGTTCAAGAAAATGTTGTTGGAATTCGCACCTTACCACAGCGCAGCTGCAGTGCAAGCGCATGGATAATTAAATCCTTGCCGGCCTTGCCGGAACTCCATGGCGGCTCAGCCGGACTCCTTGTCGGCGTAAGGATTGCGCGAAGTCTTCATCTCAATGCGTAGAGGCGTGCCGACCAGGTCGAACTCCTTGCGGAACCGGCCTTCCAGGAAGCGCTTGTAGGCGTCGGTCACATGCTCCAGCGAATTGCCGTGGATCACGATCACGGGCGGATTCATGCCGCCCTGGTGGGCATAACGCAGCTTGGGCCGGAACATGCCGGCCCGCTTGGGCGACTGGAACTGCACTGCCTCCAGCAGCAAGCGGGTCAGCACCGGCGTCGACATCTTGCAGGTGGCCGCCTTGTGGGCCTGGGCAATGGAAGCCCAGACGGGTCCCAGACCCTGCCGCTTCTTGGCCGAAATGAAGTGGATCGTGGCAAATTTGAGAAATGCCAGCCGGGTTTCGATGGAGCGTTGCACCAGCTCGCGCTGGTAGTCGTCCACCGCGTCCCATTTGTTGACCGCCAGCACCACCGCGCGCCCGCTCTCCAGAACATAGCCCGCAATATGCGCGTCCTGGTCGGTCACGCCTTGAGTGGCGTCCAGCAATAGCAGCACGACGTTGGCCGATTCGATCGCCTGCAGCGTCTTGACCACGGAGAACTTCTCGATCGCCTCGAATACCTTGCCCTTGCGGCGCAAGCCGGCGGTGTCGATCAGCTCGAAACGCTGGCCGTCACGCTCAAAGGGCACGGTGATCGCGTCGCGGGTGGTGCCCGGCAGGTCGAACGCCACCAGGCGCTCCTCCCCCAGCCAGGTGTTGATCAGGGTCGACTTGCCGACATTGGGGCGCCCGGCCACCGCGAGCTTGATGACCCCGCTGTCGGCCTGCCCGGCGTCCTCGTCCGGATCCGGCAAGTTCAGCGGCTCCAGCGCCAGTTCGACCAGGCTGCGGATACCCTGGCCATGCGCCGCGGACACAGCATGCACCTCACCCAGGCCCAGCTCGAAGAACTCGGCGAGCTGGGTGCCTTCACGCATGCCTTCGGCCTTGTTGGCGGCCAGCACACAGGGTTTGCCCAAGCGGCGCAGGTATTTCGCGATGTCGTGGTCCTGGGCCGACAGCCCGGCGCGGGCATCGACCACAAAAATCACGACATCAGCTTCGGCGACCGCCTGCTGCGTCTGCTTGGCCATTTCCTTGAAGATGCCGCTGGCCGCATCGGGTTCGAAGCCGCCGGTGTCGATGACGATGAACTCGTGCTTGCCCTGCTTGCCGTTGCCGTAATGCCGGTCCCGGGTCAGGCCGGCGAGATCGGCCACGATCGCATCCCGCGATTTGGTCAGGCGGTTGAATAGCGTCGATTTGCCGACATTGGGGCGCCCCACGAGCGCCAGAACTGGTTTCATGCCCCGTCCTTAAGCCGCTCAGTCGGGCTGGAATCCATAGATGCCACCGTTGCGGGTGACCACGACCAGCGTATCGCCGGCCAGCGCCGGCGCTGCCGCCACGGCCGACCCGTCGGTCGACAAGCGGTTCAGAAGCGTCCCGTCTTCGCGCGACAACAGATGGACGTTTCCGCTGCTGTCGCCCACCACCACGGAGCGGCCGACCGACAGCGGGGCCGTCAGGTCGCGGTACTGGAGGCGGTCGGTACTCCAAGCGCGCTCGCCATCGGCACGCTTCCATGCGACGACCTTGCCGTCACCTTCGGTTCCATACACGAGCCGGTCATCGCCGTGCAGGCCGACTGCGCCATTGGCCGGCTTGGTCCACAGCACCCCGCCACGCGCTGCGTTGACACAGCCCACGGCCGCCTGGAAGGCGCGAGTACAAACCACATCACCGACGCGACTGACACGCCCGACCAGATCGACCAGGCGCTCGACATCGTTCGTGCCCCGGGGTGACGCAATCGGCGCCTCCCAGCGCACGCTGCCGTTCAACGGGTTCATTCCCACCAGGCGGCCTGACAGGCCCACGACCAGCGTGTCCCCCACCGGCAGCATCACGCCGGCCTGCCGCAGCACCAGCGGCTCGCCGGGGCGCTGCTGCACCCACAGCCTTCGGCCGCTTTGACCGTCGAGGGCGGAGACCGAACGGTCAGCCGCCAACACGAACACACGCCCGCCAGCCACAAGCGGCGCGGTGTAGGCCTGCGCCTGAAGCTTGTGCCGCCAGAGCTCACGACCGCCTTCCAGCGCAACGACTTCATTGCCGCGGGTCACGACGGCGGCCAGCTTGCCATCGCTGCCCACGCCGGCGGCAATCTGCGAACCGGTCGAGACGCGCCACAGGTCACGACCCGTACGGGCATCCAGAGCGGCCACGGTGCCATCGGCACTGGCCAGTGTGACGGTGCTGCCGCTGACGTTCACCTCGAGCGGGAACGCCACCTCCCCCACCCGCGCATTCCAGGCCTGCCGCACACCGATCAGCGCCACATGGGGCGCCAGTTCGACAGGTTTCGGCTTGTCAGGGCCGCTCGAACAGGCTAGCAGCGAGGCCCCCAGCGCGAGGGTTGAAACCGCACGCACAGCCTGCCCGGACAAGCATGAGAACCCCAATCTCATTTCTTGTCCTCCGGGACGGAAGCCTTGCTCCCCGGATTGACGGCGCCGGCTTGCGGGCTCACGCCCAGCGAGGTCAGCTTCACCTCGACCAGGCGACGGTACTCAACACGCTCGTCGAAGCCTTTGTAGGCCTTGTTGTATTCCGCTATGGCCTCGGCCTTCCTGCCCTGCAAGACATGGATGTCGCCCTTGCGGTCCGCCACCAAGGGCTCGAACTCCTTCGGAAACGAGCCGGCAAGCGGCTTGAGCGCATCGTCATAGGCCTTGGCCTGCAGCAGCAGCGCGGACAGCCGCAGCTTCGCGATGGCCTGATAGCCATCGTCGGCCGCCCCTTCGGCCACCCAGGTCAGCGCCGCCTTGGAGGCCTCCACATTGCCCTTGTCATGGAAGGCCTTGGCCGCCAGCAGAGCAGCCTGTTGCGCATAGGTCGTACGGCCGAACCTGTCCTTCATGTCGGCCAGGGCCCGCTCCAGCTTGGCCATGTCACCTGCCCGCGAGGCGCGGTCGACTTCATCGTACATGGCCGCGGCCTGCGTGGCCTGACTGCGCTGCCAGTACTGATAGCCATTCCAGGCTGCAATCGCGCCGAACACCACGATCAGTGCCCAGGTGATCAGGTTGCCATACTGGTTCCAGAAATGCTTGAGCTGGTCCAGCTGTTCTTGTTCTTCGAGATCGAGATGTTTTGCCATGTGATGGGTCGTTTAACTCCGCGATTGTAGGGTGGACGCCCATGAGGACAGCTCTGCCAGGGGCCGCGCAAACTGCTGGCCGCTGCCGTCGCGCAGGGATTTGACGGTCACCATGTTCCGCGCCAGTTCATCGGCGCCGAAAACGAGGGCGTAGTGCGCCCCGCTGCCGTCCGCCTTCTTGAACTGCGACTTCATGCTGCCCATGCCCTCGCCCGATCCTGCATGCATTTGCACGCTCACACCCATGGCACGCAGGGCCTGCAGCGTCTTGAGGGCCAGCGGCAGCGCCCCCGTGTCGGGAATCACGGCGTAGGCATCGGGCACCGGTGCGGCGACGGCCGCGCCCTGCTCCTTGATGAGCTCCAGCACACGTTCCACGCCCAAGGCCCAGCCGACCGCCGGCGCCGCCTTGCCGCCGATCTGCTCGATCAGGTAGTCGTAGCGGCCGCCCGCGCAAATCGTGCCCTGCGATCCCAGGCTTTCGGTGATGAACTCGAACACCGTGAGGTTGTAGTAGTCCAGGCCGCGCACCAGACGGGGATTGATGCGGTAGGCAATGCCATTGGCTTCCAGCATGGCCTTGAGGCTGTCGAAGTGGGCCAGCGAGGCCTCGCCGAGAAAATCAATCAGCTTCGGCGCCGCCTCGACCACAGCCTGCATGGCCGGATTCTTGGTGTCCAGAATGCGCAGCGGATTGCTGTGCAGGCGGCGGCGCGCATCCTCATCCAGCACATGCGCATGTTTCTGGAAGTGCGCAATCAGCTCGGCTCGGTGTTGCCTGCGCTCTTCAGGCTGGCCCAGGCTGTTGATCTCCAGCCGCACGTCCTTGAGGCCCAGTTCCTTCCACAGCGCATCGGCCAGCAGGATGATCTCGGCGTCCACCTCGGCGCCCGAGAAACCGAGCGCCTCGGCGCCGATCTGGTGGAACTGCCGGTAGCGGCCACGCTGGGGCCGCTCGTGCCGGAACATCGGCCCCATGTAATACAGCCGTTTGCCACCGTCATACAGCATCGAGTGCTCGGCCACGGCACGCACCACGCTGGCAGTGTTCTCGGGGCGTAGCGTCAGGGCCTCGCCGTTGAGCTTGTCTTCAAAGGAGTACATCTCCTTCTCGACGATGTCGGTCACTTCGCCCAGGCTGCGCACAAACAAGGGCGTAGGCTCGACGATCGGTGTGCGGATGTTGCGGTAGGCGTAGCGCGCCATGAGGCTGCGCACCTTGTCTTCGAGCCACTCCCAGCGCGCCGAGTCGGGCGGCAGGATGTCGTTCATGCCCTTGACGGCCGTCAGCTTCTCTGCCTTGGCGGCGCTCAATTTCTCTGCCTTCGCGGCAGCCAGTTTCTCAGCCATTTTTCTGTTGAGCGTCGAGAGTTCAGCGTTGGGCGTGCCTCGCACGCCCAGCACTAAACGCCAAACCTCTTCTCAATGTAGTTTTCGACAATCCGCTGAAACTCCTGCGCAATGTTCTCGCCGCGCAGGGTCAGGGCTTTTTCGCCATCGATGAATACCGGCGCGGCTGGCGCCTCACCCGTGCCCGGCAGGCTGATGCCGATGTCGGCATGCTTGCTTTCGCCAGGGCCATTGACGATGCAGCCCATCACGGCCACTTTCAGTTTCTCGACGCCGGGGTACTGCGTGCGCCAGACCGGCATCTGCGCCCGCAGGAAGTCGTCGATCTGCTTGGAGAGCTCCTGGAACGTGATGCTGGTGGTTCGGCCACAGCCCGGGCATGCCGTGACACTGGGCACGAAACTGCGCAAGCCCAGGGCCTGCAGGATCTCAGAGGCGACGATCACCTCCTGCGTGCGCGACTCACCCGGCTGCGGCGTGAGCGACACGCGTATCGTGTCGCCAATACCTTCCTGCAGCAAGATGGACAGGGCCGTGGCAGAGGCCACCGTGCCCTTGGTGCCCATGCCCGCCTCGGTCAGTCCCAGATGGAGCGCGTAGTCGCAGCGTTTGGCAAGCTCCCGGTAGACGGAAATCAGGTCCTGGACACCGCTGACCTTGCACGACAGCATGATCTGCGTGCCGTCCATGCCCATCTGTTCGGCGCGACGCGCGGAGTCGATGGCCGAGGTGATGAGGGCCTCGTACATGACCTGCCTGGCATCCCAGGGGCTGCTGCGGCGGCTGTTGTCGTCCATCAGGGCGGCCAGCAGCTCCTGGTCCAGGCTGCCCCAGTTCACGCCAATGCGCACGGGCTTGCCCCAGCGCATGGCCGCCTCGATCATTTGCCCGAACTGTTTGTCCCGCTTGTCACCCTTGCCCACGTTGCCGGGGTTGATACGGTACTTGGAAAGCGCCTCGGCACAGGCCGGATGCTCGGTCAGCAGGCGGTGCCCGTTGTAATGAAAATCGCCGATCAGTGGCACGCTCACCCCCATGCGGTCGAGCTGCTCGCGGATGTGCGGCACGGCTTCGGCGGCTTCGGGCGTATTGACGGTGATGCGGACCAGCTCCGAGCCCGCCAGGGCGAGTTCCTTGACCTGCACGGCGGTCCCGATCACATCGGCCGTGTCGGTATTGGTCATGGACTGCACGCGCACCGGCGCGTCGCCGCCGACCGTCACCACATGGCTGCCCCAGACCACGCGGGACTGGCGCGAATGACGCCCTTTGGGCGCTGCCGCATCGATTGGAAGGCAGGACTGCACTACTTCACCTCAAAACGTGCAACATTGTCTCTGGTGAGCTGAGCCAGACTGAAAGGCTTGCCACGCACCTCCACCTCGGTGGAGTCGGCGCGCCCCACAACGACCTTCAGCGGCAGGGCTCCCGAGGCACTGGCTACTTCGCCCGGCGCCAGCATCTTGCGCAGCGAGACCACGCCCCTCGCATCGGTCACCTCGACCCACGAAGCAGCGCGGGTTTTGAACACGATAATGCCGGGCGCAGACGCGGAAGCCGGCTCCGTCGCAGAAGATGGCGGCGCGCTCGCGCTGGGCGCGGGCGGCGCGATGCCCCCCGACGGACTGCCAAGGGTGGCGCCCGGCGGCGCGGCCGACACCGCCGGCGTCGCCGAGACCGGTCCAGCAGCGGGGCCGGCGACCACCGACGGGCTCGTCGCGGCCGGCTGACGCGATGCAGCGGCCGGTTGCTCGGCCAAGGGACTCGTGCCATCCGTCGGGGATGCTGGGGCGGTCGTGACGGCTGTGGCAGGCGACGCTCCCGTCACGACCTCGTCACGCGTTACGGTCGGTAAAAAGATCAGCACCAGGGCGCCCAGCAGCAGCGCCAATACAGCCAATGCCACCGGTCGCGACAATTGCTCCAGAACAGAGTATTTCGGGTTGTCACTGGGCGTGCGGAATGGGGCGTTGATGCTCGCATCATCCGTTGCAAGCCGCGGCGCCCCCAGTTGAGGCAGTCTTTCCAGAACCGGAGCGGGGTCGATCTTGAGCGTGCGGCAGACGCTCGATGCCAGCGCCCTGGCAAACACGGCGTCGGGCAGCAGGTCAAACTGGTCCGCCTCCAGGGCTTCGAGCTTGCGGGGCGGCACTTTGAGCGAAGCCGCCAGGGTCGCCAGATGCAGACCGGCCGCTTCCCGCGCCTGCCTCAGCAAGGCCCCTGCCGTGGCCTGGGATCCGGCCTCGGCTGTGCCAGCCACCTGCTCCACAGGCTCATTCATCGAATGCCCCCCGTTCATAGGCAGCCAGCTCCCGCGACTGGGGAAAGCGTTTCCTGAGTTGCTCCACGAGTTGCTGCATGGCCACGCGATCGTCCATGCGGCGCTCGACCTTGATGCCCAGCCACAGCGATTCCGCATTGGCCAGTTCGCTGTTGTTGAGCCTGCGGATGTAGAACTGGGCCCGGGTGAAATCGTGGCGCTGGAACAGCAACGTCGCCAGGTTGTAGCCCGTGATCGGGTTGGCGGCATCGAGTTCGTAGGAACGCGACAGGCTGCGTTCGGCGTCCGCGCGCTGGCCAGCGCGCGCCTGGCACAGTCCCTGGGCCATCAGGGTTTTGGCCTTGTCGCCGTAGACCGAGCTGGCCAAGGCCTGGGAGAAAGACTGGTCCGCCTCAGGGTAGCGGGCCTGCTGGCACAGCAGCCAGCCGAGGTTGTGCAGCGTGCCTGCATCGCGCGGGCTGAGGGCCATGGCGCGGCGAAAACTCTCCTCTGCCAGCCGCTGGTCGTTCAGGCGCATGTAGATCAGGCCGCGCAGGTTGTAGGCATCGGCAAATTGAGGATCGGCCATGATGGCCTGCTTGAGCTCGTCCAGCGCGATCGTGGTCTGCCCCTGATCGAAGTAGTTGACGGCCAGCTCGAGCCGGATGCGAGCGCGTCGGCGGGCCTCGGGCTCATCGGAATCGGTCACGATGTCGGCCCTGCCGCCCGCGGCAGCTGCCGCACCCGAATTGGCTGCGCAACCGGAAACGCCAGCCAGCGCAGCGGCTGCCAGCCATGTCCAGATCACGCATTGCCTCGCCAGCCCCCACCCCCTCACGGACCTTTTCATGCCTCAAGCCTCCTTGGTGTCAACAGCGAATGCCTTGACAGGTTTCAACATCACGGTGCGCTGCTGGGCCATGCGTTGTGCCACGTGGGTACGGTCCTTCACATCGCCTGCCAACTGACCGCAGGCCGCATCGATATCGTCGCCTCGCGTCTTGCGCACCGTCGTCACGATACCAGCCTCGCTGAGGATCCCGGCAAAGGCGACCACCTGATGGTGCGCAGAGCGGGTCAGGCCGGATTCCGGGAAGGGGTTGAAGGGAATCAGGTTGAACTTGCACGAAACGCCCTGCCCAGCGTGCTGCTTGACCAGCCGGACCAGCTGCCGAGCGTGCTCGGGCTGGTCGTTCACCCCGTCGAGCATGCAGTACTCGAAGGTGATGAAGTCGCGCGGTGCGTGCGCCAGGTAGCGGTTGCAGGCGTCGAGCAGCTCCGCCAGCGGGTACTTGCGGTTCAACGGCACAAGGTTGTCGCGCAATTCATCGTTGGGCGCATGCAGCGACACGGCCAGGGCTACCGGGCATTCCTCGCCCAGACGGTCGATCATCGGCACCACGCCGGAGGTGGACACCGTGACGCGGCGGCGCGACAGGCCGTAGCCATGGTCATCGAGCATCATGCGCAGTGCCGGCACCAGGGCCGAATAGTTCTGCAGCGGCTCGCCCATGCCCATCATCACCACGTTGGAGATGACGCGCTCGCTGCTGCCCAGGCGCTTGCGCAGGAAATGCTCGGCAAACCACAGCTGCCCGATGATTTCGCCGGTGCTGAGATTGCGGCTGAAGCCCTGGTGGCCCGTGGAACAGAAGCGGCAGCCCACGGCACAGCCCGCCTGGGACGAGATGCACAGCGTGCCCCGGTCGTCCTCGGGGATGAAAACGGCTTCGACCGCGTTGCCGTCACCGACATCGAACAGCCACTTGATGGTGCCGTCGGCCGATTCATTCTGGGTGATGACCGGCAGGCCCTGGATGCGGGCGCTGGTCTTGAGCTTTTCGCGCAGCGACTTGGCCAGGTCGCTCATCTGATCGAAATCAGAGGCGCCTTTCTGGTGAATCCAGCGAAACAGCTGGGTGGCCCGGAAGCGTTTTTCTCCAAGCCGCTCGCACAAGGCGGCCAAGCCCTCGAGATCGTGATCGAGCAGGTTGGCCGTCATTGCATGGGAGATCCGCGGGATTAGCGCGAATAGACGTTCATGCCGGGGAAGAAGAAGTTCACTTCGACCTCGGCGGTTTCGGGGGCGTCGGAGCCGTGCACGGCGTTGGCATCGATGCTGTCGGCGAAGTCGGCGCGGATGGTGCCGGCTGCGGCCTGCTTGGGATCGGTCGCACCCATCAGGTCACGATTCTTCAGAACGGCGTTTTCGCCTTCCAGAGCCTGGACCATCACCGGACCGGAGATCATGAACTCCACCAGATCCTTGAAGAAAGGGCGCTCCTTGTGAACGGCGTAGAAAGCCTCGGCTTCGCGGCGCGACAGATGGGTCATCTTGGCGGCCACCACCTTCAGGCCGGCGGCCTCGAAACGGGCGTAAATCTGGCCGATGACGTTTTTGGCCACGGCGTCGGGTTTGATGATGGACAGAGTGCGTTCGATAGCCATTTTGATTTTCCTGAGCTAGATTTTTCGGTCTTCTGCCCATTGGGCAAAGCCTTGAATTTTAACCTGTTCGCATGACTTTCCCGTGAATCCGGGCAAAAGCGGGACGGAAAAAGGGGCAAAGAAGGCTGCTGCGAGACGGCCTCAGCGGCCCCGGCCGCGGCGCTGGCCGCCACCGCCCATGCCGCCCATTCCACCGCCCCCGCGCCGCTGGCCCTGGCGCTGGCGGTTGAAGCTGTCGGCACCGATGTAGCCCAGCGAGGTCTTCATGGGATCGGGCTGAGCACCGCCACCCTGACGGTCCCCGCGCTCGGAGCGATCCTTGCGCCTGGGCTGGGCCTGACCGGTGCCATTGCCGCCGGGAGCGTTGGACGAACGCTGTCCCTCGGCGGCACCACGCGGGCCGCCGCTGCGTGCGCCACGGCGCCGATTGCGCCCGCCGCGCCCCGAGGCCTCGGCCTCGCCACGCTCGGTGGCACGCTCGCCGCCCTGCACGCCGGCGGCCTGCATCAGCTCACGGATATCGCGCTCATCGAGCTCCATCCAGGCGCCCCGCTTGAGACCGCGCGGCAACACCATGGCGCCATAGCGAATGCGGATCAGGCGGCTGACCGCATGGCCAACCGCCTCGAACATGCGGCGGACTTCGCGGTTGCGCCCCTCGGAAATGGTCACCCGATACCAGCAATTGGAGCCTTCGCCACCACCGTCTTCGATCGAGCCGAACTGGGCCTGGCCGTCCTCGAGCTTGACGCCGTCGAGCAAACGCTGCTTCTCCTCGTTGCTCAGCGCGCCCAGCACACGCACGGCGTATTCGCGCTCCAGCCCGAAGCGCGGGTGCATCAGCTTGTTGGCAAGCTCACCCGAACTCGTGAACAGCAGCAGGCCTTCGGTGTTCAGGTCCAGCCGGCCGACGGACTGCCACTTTCCCTGGTAGAGCTTGGGCAGCTTGCGAAACACCGTGGGACGGTTCTGGGGATCGTCGTGCGTCACCACCTCGCCCACCGGCTTGTGGTAGGCGATCACACGGGCCGGCGGCGACTCGATGCGGAACCGGATCGGCTTGCCATTGACCTTGACCTGGTCGCCGAACTGGATGCGCTGCCCAATATGGGCCGGCTCGTTGTTGACCGAGATGCGCCCCTCCATGATGAGCTGCTCCATCTCCAGCCGCGAGCCGAGGCCGGCCTGGGCCAGCACCTTGTGCAGCTTGGGGGTTTCGGCTTGGGGCGCCAGCACGCGCTTCGGGGCCGCGAGGTCGGCGACTTCCTCGTCGGCATCGAACTGGCCCGAAACCACGTCGGCGAACCGGTTGGACTCGGCCGGGGCTGGCGCTTGGGCACCGCGCGACTGCTGCTCGCCCGCATCAGCGGGCCGGCCATCCACCTCGTCCGCTACCAATTCAATAGTGGCATCCGCCAGCTGGGCCGGGGCTGCAGGCTTGTTCTCTTCGGAATCGTCGACGGGGGGCGGGGTCGCCACGCCAGGGGTAGGTTCGTTCATGCGGGGGTCCCGGTGGATGCGGGCTGATGGTTCTCGTTGCTGAGCTTGGCCAGGGTCATGAAGTCGTCGACCTGCCCAGCCATTGCGTCTTCGATCGGCAGGACGGGCTGGGCGGCATCATCGAGCGGGTTCAGTGATTCGAGCACGCTGGCCTGGCGGTCCGGGCTGTCCAGCATGGGCAGCTGGTCCAGCGATTCGATGCCGAGGTCGTCCAGGAACTGCCGGGTGGTGGCAAACAGGGCCGGACGGCCCGCCGCTTCCCGATGGCCTATCACCTCCACCCAGCCGCGGTCTTCGAGCTGCTTGAGGATCTGGGCGCTGATGGTCACGCCGCGGATGTCTTCCATGTCGCCCCGGGTCACCGGCTGGCGGTAGGCGATGATGGCCAGGGTTTCCAGCGTGGCACGGGTGTATTTGGGGGGCTTTTCGGGATGCAGCCGGTCCAGGAATTCGCGCATCTCGGGGCGGCTCTGGAAACGCCAGCCGTTGGACACATGGACCAGCTCGACGCCGCGCTGCGCCCAGTCATGTTGAAGGTCCTGCAGCAATGACTTGATGGTGTCGGAGCCCAGCTCGTCGTTGAACAGGACGCGCAGCTCGCGCACCGGCAGCGGCTGCTGCGAACAGATCAAGGCAGTTTCGAGGACGCGCTTGGCATCCGCCGTATTCATGTTGTCGCGATTCCGGGAAAGGCGCATTCAAGCGCAAAAATCAGGGGCGATTCAGTTCGCAGCGCTACAGCCGATGGGAGATCTGTGCAACGCGTGCACCGGGCGGGTTCGCCGGGCGCAGGCCCTCTGGCCTTCAGGTCTCATTGTAGCTTAGGCCCCAGGCCCGCAGCGCCCGGCCCAAATCGTCCGGCACGGGCGCGTGAAACTCCAGCGGCCGCTGTGTCACGGGATGAACAAAAGCCAGCCGGAACGCATGCAGCGCCTGCCGCTGCAGCCCCGCCGCCAGCGCACCGCCATAGAGCTCGTCGGCCACCAGGGGGTGGCCGATCGAGGCCATGTGCACCCGGATCTGGTGCGTGCGCCCAGTCTGCAAGGTGCAATGCACCCAGCAGCCTTGCTCACAATTCTGTAGCAGCTCAAAACCGGTGCTGGCGGGCTTGCCGGCGTTGTGATTCAGATCCACGACGGCCATGCGCAGCCGGTTACGCGGGTCGCGGCCTATCGGCGCCTCCACCTGGCGCCGGGCGGCCCCCGCCCATGGGCGATGCGCCAGCGCCAGGTACTGCCGGCTAACCTCACGTGCTGCGATCAACTGAACCAGCGCATCCATCACGGCTCGGCTGCGGGCGACCACCATCAGGCCGCTGGTATCCTTGTCCAGCCGGTGCACGATGCCGGCACGGGGCAGCAGCACCGCCTTGTCGTCGCGCGCCAGCAAACCGTTGAGCAGCGTGCCGCTCCAGTTGCCGGGAGCAGGATGCACCACCAGGCCGGCCGGCTTGTTGATCACCAGCAGGTGCTCGTCCTCGAACACCACCTCCATCGCCATGGGCTCGGGCTTGAACGCCTGGCTTTGAGGCGTCGGCCGCAGCTCGATCACGCCCCGGTCGTCGACCTTGACGCGGACGGAGGGCTTGCGCACGACGACACTATTGAGGCTCACGGCGCCGGCTTCGATGAGCTGCTGAAGGTAACTGCGCGAAAACTCGGGTACCAGCGCCGCCAGGGCCCGATCCAGCCGCTGGCCATGCTGGGCCTGTCCCATCGTCAGCTCGCGCAGTTCGACCTCGGGCCCTGCCTCGGCGCTGTCATCGGTGGTTTCTGCGACAGGCTTGTCGCAAGGGTCGCTCGGTATAATCACAAAGTTTTGTTTCAGGAAGGTTGTCCGTGATGCTTCGAGCGAAATTATCGGTTGCCCCCGTCCTCGCCGCTGTGAGTCTGGCGGCCTTGCTGTCAGGATGCTCCTCGACACCCGAGGACAAGACGGCCGGCTGGAGCCCGAACAAGATTTACGCCGAGGCCAAGGACGAGCTCAGCTCCGGCGGCTACGACAAGGCTATTCCGCTGCTGGAAAAACTGGAGGGCCGGGCCGCCGGAACGCCGCTGGCGCAGCAGGCCCAGCTGGAAAAGGCCTACGCGCAGTACAAGGCCGGCGAGCAGGCGCAGGCCGTCGCCACCCTCGACCGGTTCATGAAGCTGCACCCTGCGAGCCCGGCGCTCGACTACGCGCTGTACCTCAAGGGCATTGTGAATTTCAACGACAACCTGGGCCTGTTCTCGTTTGTCTCGCGCCAGGATCTGTCGGAGCGCGACCAGAAGGCCGCCAAGGAATCGTTCGAGTCGTTCAAGGAGCTCGCGGCCCGCTTCCCGGATTCCCGCTACACGCCCGACGCCCGCCAGCGCATGACCTACATCGTCAATTCGCTGGCCCAGTACGAAGTCCATGTGGCACGCTACTACTACTCGCGCGCCGCCTATGTGGCCGCGATCGGCCGCGCCCAGGTCGCGCTGACCGACTACCGTGACGTGCCCGCCCTGGAAGAGGCCTTGTTCATCATGGTCCAGTCCTACGACGCCCTGGGCCTGGACCAGCTGCGCGATGACAGCCGCCGAGTGCTGGAAACGAGCTACCCCCGAAGCGAATACCTGAGCCGCGGCTTCAAGTCCGGCTCGGATCCGTGGTGGAAGGTCTGGTAGTCAGTCAGCCTCCACGCCGGCGGGCAAGGCCGCCGCGCTCAAGGCATCGAGCGCGGCCAGAAACTCATTCTCCGATTCAAGCCGGCGCATAGGCGGCAAGGCGGCCAGTAAGCGGCGGCCGTAGCCCATGCTCACCAGGCGGTTGTCGCATACCACCAGAATCCCCCGGTCGGACTCGCGCCGGATCAGGCGGCCCGCGCCCTGCTTCAAGGCCACGGCGGCTTCGGGCACAAAGTAGTCGTTGAACGAGCTGCGCCCGGCAGACTCCAGCCGCTGCGAACGGGCCTCGACCAGCGGATCGTTGGGCGGCGGAAACGGCAGCTTGTCGATGATGACCAGTTGCAGCGCATCGCCGGGCACATCCACGCCCTCCCAGAACGAGGCGGAAGCGACCAGTACGCAGCCGGGGCGCCCATGTGAGCCGCCCTCGCGAAAACGCTCGATCAAGCGGCGCTTGGGCCCTTGCCCCTGGACCAGCACGTCAATGGCTTCGGAGCCTTCAAACCGGCTCTGCAAGGCCTCGCCAATGCTGCGCAGAGCCCGCAAAGTGGTGGTCAGCACCATGGTGCGGCCACCCAGTCGGCTGGCCGCTCTGGCCGCCAGCTCGGCCACCTGGACGCTGTGCGCGGGGTCGGTGGGCTTGGGCAGGGTCCGCGGCACATAAACCGCCGCCTGGTGGGCGTAGTCGAACGGACTGCCCACACGCAGGATTTCTGCCTGCGCCAGACCGCAGGGCTCGGTGAACCAGCGCAGCTGCGGGTCGTCTCCCAGCGTGGCCGAGGTGAAAATCCAGGACCTGGCCGGCTGTTCGCCGGCCCCGTCGTCTTCCGTTCCGAGCAGGCGCGTCTGCACGGCCTGCGCAATGTCCATCGGCGACTCCACCAGCCTCAGCTGCGTTCCCACGTCCACCCAACGCACGGCACCGGGCTCGCAAGGCCGGCCAAAACGCCCGGCCCGCTCGGCAAACTCGCTGGCGCGCTCATGCAGGCGCACGAAATCCGGCGCCATCTCTCTCACCGTCGCCAGCGCCTGCATGGCCTGCAGGCAAGCCTCGTGCAGGCCACCCAGCGCCTCCTGCCAGGTGTCGGCCGCCACGTTGTCGGGCGCCGCCCCGGTCCAGCGCAATTTGGCGCCTGCCCAGGTTTTGCCGACCACCAGGCGAAGCTCCCTGGCGGCCCGCTCCGTGTCGGACACCACCTGCTGCCAGTCCACCAAGCCGCGCGCCAGCTGCAGGCCCGCGGCCAGCATGTCGCGGGCGAAGTCCAGCAACTGCCCGGTGGACAAATGGCGGCCCAGAAACTGCACGCCCGTTTCATTGAGCTGGTGGGCTTCGTCGAAAATCGCCACCCGCACGGTCGGCAGCAGCTCGGCCATGCCGGACTCGCGCACCGCCAGATCGGCAAAGAAAAGATGGTGGTTGATCACCACCACGTCCGCGGCCAGCGCTTCGCGCCGGGCCAGATTGACATGACAGGCCCGGTATTTGGGACACTGGGCACCCAGGCAGTTTTCGCGCGTGGAAGTGACCAGCGGAATCAGCGGCGAACGCTCATCGAGCCCGGGCAGCTCGGCGAGATCGCCGCTGCGCGTGAGCTGTGACCATTGCTCGATTTTGGCCAGCGCCCGCGCCGAAGCCCGATCGGCCAAGCTCGCATCGCGGCGCGCCAGCTCCATGCGATGCAGGCACAGGTAGCTGCTGCGGCCCTTGAGCAGGGCCATGCGCACCGGCAAGCCCAGCGCCTGGGCCAGCCGCGGCAAATCGCGGCCGAACAGCTGGTCCTGCAGAGTCTTGGTCGCCGTGGACAACAGGATACGCTCGCCGCTGAGCAAGGCAGGCACAAGATAGGAAAAGGTCTTGCCGACACCCGTGCCCGCTTCGACCACCAGCACGCCGCCGTTTTCGATCGTGCGCGAGATCGCGAGCGCCATGTCGGTCTGGCCGTCGCGCGGCCTGAAGTGATTGGCGGCACGCGACAGCACGCCTTCTGGCGCGAAGGCTTCACGAACGAGTACCTGAAGGCTCATCAGGCCGGCTCTTTGGGGTCGAGCACCAGTTCGAGGCGGGAAATCTGGTCGCGCAAGCCCAGGCGGCGCTTCTTCAGGCGGCGCATCATGAGCTCATCGACCGGGGTTTCGTGGCCGGTTCGGTCGATCAGGGCGTCGAGATCGGCATGCTCCATGCGCAGCTCGATCAGGCGCCGTTCCGGGGAATGCAGGTTGGAGTCCAAATATCAATCCGAGCCTGTCAGGGCCCTCAGCATGTTCACCCGATAATACGTGCTCCAGGGCGATTAATCGAGCGCTTGATGCAAGGGAAAGCTTCACCATGACCAAAGGTTACCGACTGACTGCCTCGACCGGCCTGCACAAGGGTGATCGCGAGTACCAGCAAGACCAGGTGGCCCTGCTCACCCACCCCCGCGCGACCGGTTGCCTGCTGGGCGTGGTAGCCGACGGCATGGGCGGGCGCAGCGGGGGGCGCAAGGCCTCCGACCAGGTGCTGCTGACCGCCCGGCAGCTGTTCGAGCGCTATGCGCCGGAAACCGACGATGCACCCTCGATGCTCGCGCAGGTGGTTCAGGAAGCCCATATCGTCATCAAGCTCACCGCCATTGCGTCCGAACAGGAGCCCCACAGCACGGTGGCGGCCTTCCTGATCAACCCCCGGGGCGATTGCCACTGGATCCACGCCGGCGACTCAAGGGTCTACCACTTTCGCGCCGACCAGCTGGTCAAGCGCACCACTGACCACTCCTATGTTCAGGCGCTGGTGGACCGGGGCGAGATCACCGAGGAAGAGGCCAACGTCCATCCGCAGTCCAACATCCTGATGGGTTGCCTGGGCACCGAGGCCGATCCGCCGATGGACACCCATTTCATTCCTGGGCTGCGACCGGGCGACGTGCTGATGGCCTGCAGCGACGGCGTCTGGCACTACTTCACCCCCGCCGAAATGGGATCGGTGGTGTCGTCGCTGACGCCCCGCGAAGCCACCGAGTTCCTGATCGACAAAGCCAGGTCGCGCGCACACGGTGGCGGAGACAATCTGTCGCTGGTCGTGGTCAAGGTGGAGCCGCTGGACTCATAGGGCCCCCAGTCCTGCCGCCTCGCGTCAGGCCCCCCGAGGGGGTGCAAGAAAACTTGGGGCGGCCCGGCGTTTTCTTGAGGCCCACGGTGGCCGCCAGCCACCAATGCTTCGCCGTTGCGTCAGGGAGGGGTTGGCAGGGGGCTGGCCGGTGGTTTTCGCGCTTCAGCGCGGTCTTGTTCGCGGCGGGCTTTGCGCTCCTGCGCATCCTTGAGTTTTTCGTTGTACTTGCTGCGCTCAGCGGCGGCCGAACTGGCCTTGCTGGCGCGCGCGGCCTCCTTGTCCAGGTGGGCCTGCTGCTTGCCCTCGTAGTTCCTGCGTTTTTCGCTTTCGCCGGCCTGCTTCTGGGCACGATCGCCGAATTTCTCGGCCGCGCGCTGCTGGCGGCCAAGGTGCTCTTCCTGGGCTCTCTCACGCTGACTGGCCGCCTGCTGCCGCTTCTCTGGCGAGGACTTGTCTTCGATGCGCTGCAGCTGCTGCGCCCCTCGTTGCTTGCGTTCGGCATCGTTGAGCGAGATTTCCTGGCGCCGCAGATCGGCCAGCACTTCCCGGCGAGCGGCCTTGGCCGCGTTCAGGCAGTCGTTGACCGCGAATTTCTGGTAACACGCCGCTTCCTCGCTGGCATAACGGGCCTGAGCGCGGGCACGCCCGGCACTGATGTGCTCGCGCTGCGCGTTGAGCGCCGAATCGGGCGCTGATCCGGCGGTTTGTCCCGTCGCGGCGGCGCACAAGGCCATCAGGCAGAGGGCCCATGGCAAGTGCTTCATGTCAGGCTGGTGTCCACGGCGCGGTGCTCCAGCGCGAGGAACTCTGTGGATTGCATTTCATTGAGGCGTGAAACGGTGCGCGGAAACTCATGGGCCAGCGGCCCCTCGGTGTACAACGCCTCGGGCGCCACCTCGGCCGACAGGATGAGCTTGACGCGCCGGTCGTACAGCACATCGACCAGCCAGGTGAAGCGCCGCGCCTCGGACGCCATGCGCACCGGCATGGCGGGCACATCGCTGAGCAGCACGGTGTGGAACTGCGTGGCAATTTCGAGGTAGTCGTTTTGCGAGCGCGGTCCGCCGCACAAGGTCTTGAAGTCGAACCAGACCACGCCGCCGGCCTTGCGCCGGGCCCTGATTTCACGCGCCTCGATGTGCAGCACGGGATCTTCATCATGCGACTCGGCGATCCGGCCGAAGGCCTCGGTCATCTCGGCATCGGCCTGCGGACCCTGAGGGGTGTGGTAGAGCCTGACCTGCTCCAGCGTGCGGCGCCGGTAGTCCGTGCCGTTGTCCACGTTGATGACTTCCAGCCTGTCATTGAGCAGAGCAATGGCCGGCCGAATGCGGTCGCGGTGCAGGCCCCCCGGATACAGATCATCCGGCCGGAAGTTGGAGGTGGTGACAAAGCCCACGCCGTTCTCGAACAACGCGGCCAGCAGACGGTGCAACACCATGGCGTCCGTGATGTCGGCCACATGGAATTCGTCAAAGCAGATCAGCCGGTAGCGCTTGGCCATGCGCCGGCCCAGCTCATCGAGCGGATTGACCGTGCCCTGCAGAGCAGCCAGCTCGCGGTGCACCTCGCGCATGAATTCGTGAAAGTGCAGCCGCACCTTGCGCCGCAGCGGCACGGCGCTGTAGAAGCAGTCCATCAGAAAGCTCTTGCCCCGCCCCACCCCGCCGTACATGTAGACGCCGCGCGGCACCTCGGGCCGGTTGATCAGCTTCTTGAAGGCATTGGAGCGCTGGGCCTTGAACGCCGCCCACTCCACAGCGCAACGCTCCAGCGCGTCGACGGCGCGCAGCTGCGCGGGGTCACTGGCGTAACCCCGCGTGCTGAGTTCGTTTTGGTAGGCTTGCTTGACGGACATCATTGGATAGTGAGCGGTGACCGGTGAGTAGTGACTAGTTGAGGTCACCAGTCACCAGTCACTCAGAAGTTCAACGTGCGCTTGTCCACCGCGAGCGCCGCCTCCTTGGTGGCTTCGCTCAGGGACGGGTGGGCGTGGCAGATGCGGGCGATGTCTTCCGCGCTGGCGCGGAACTCCATGGCCACGACGGCTTCGGAAATCAGCTCGCTGGCCTGCGGGCCCACGATGTGCACGCCCAGGATTTCATCGGTCGTGGCGTCCGCCAGGAACTTCACGAAACCCGTGGTGTCGCCCAGCGCCCGCGCCCGGCCGTTGGCCAGGAACGGGAACGATCCGGCCTTGTACGCACGGCCACTGGCCTTGAGCTGCTGCTCGGTCTGGCCGACCCAGGCAATCTCGGGGCTGGTGTAGATGACCCAGGGAATGGTGTTGAAGTTCACATGGCCATGCTGGCCGGCGATGCGCTCGGCCACCGCCACGCCTTCTTCCTCAGCCTTGTGCGCGAGCATGGGGCCGCGCACCACGTCGCCGACCGCCCAGACGCCCGGCAAATTGGTCCTGCAGTCGTCATCGACCACGATGGCGCCGCGCTCGTCGAGCTGCAGGCCCACGGCTTCGGCATTCAGGCCGACCGTGTTCGGCACACGGCCGATCGAGACGATGACCTTGTCCACCTCCAGGGTCCGGGCCTCGCCCTTGGCACTGGTGTAGGCCACGGACACGCCCTTGCCGGATGTCTTGACCTCGCCGACCTGCACGCCCAGCTCGATCTTCAGGCCCTGCTTGGTGAAAGCCTTGAGCGCTTCCTTGGCCACCTGCTCGTCCACTGCGCCCAGGAAGGTCGGCAGCGCTTCCAGCACCGTGACCTCAGAGCCCAGGCGGCGCCAGACCGAGCCCATTTCCAGGCCGATCACGCCCGAGCCGATCAGGCCCAACTTCCTGGGCACGGCGCCGATGCGCAGCGCGCCGTCGTTGGAGAGGATGTTTTCCTCATCAAACGGTGCGCCGGGCAAGGCGCGGGCGTTGGAACCGGTGGCCAGGATGATCTGCTTGCCCGTGAGGCTGTCTTCGGTGGGGCCCGAGACCTTGATCTCGTAGCCGCCCTCGGCGGCCTTGACGAACGAGCCTCGGCCATGGAAGAACGCGATCTTGTTCTTCTTGAACAGGTAGAGGATGCCCTCGTTGTTCTGCTTGACCACGCTGTCCTTGCGGGCCAGCATCCTGGCCAGATCCAGTTCCAGCCCGGACACCGAGATGCCATGGTCGGCAAAGTGATGGCCGGCATGCTCGAAATGCTCGGACGACTGCAGCAGCGCCTTGGAGGGGATGCAGCCCACGTTGGTGCAGGTGCCGCCCGGCGCCGGTCCGCCCCTGGCGTTTTCCCACTCGTCGATACAGGCCACGTTGAAGCCCAGCTGGGCGGCGCGGATGGCGGCCACGTAGCCGCCGGGACCGCCACCGATGACGATGACGTCGAATTGTTTGGACATTGGGATCTTTCAGTAGGTTTTCACGTGCGTAGCGGGTAGCAGGTCTCGCACACGCGGCAAGCGCGGTGAAGACTGTTCGGGAAACACCGCGGAACCGGCTTTGCCGGGCCGCTGGTGTTGCCCCCGTGAGGGGGGAGGCGGCTACACGAAGTGAGCAAGCAACGGGGGTGGGTCAAATATCGAAAAGCAAGCGGGTGGGGTCTTCCAGCGCTTCCTTCATGGCCACGAGGCCCAGCACGGCTTCGCGGCCGTCGATGATGCGGTGGTCGTAGCTCATGGCGAGGTAGTTGATCGGACGCACCACGATCTGGCCGTTCTCGACCACGGCACGGTCCTTGGTGGCGTGCACGCCAAGGATCGCCGACTGCGGCGGGTTGATGATGGGGGTAGACAGCATGGAGCCGAACACGCCGCCGTTGGAGATGGAGAAGGTGCCGCCGGTCATCTCCTCGATGCCCAGCTTGCCGTCGCGCGCCTTGACGCCGTACTCGGCGATCTTCTTCTCGATGTCGGCAAAGCTCATCTGGTCGGCATTGCGCAGAATCGGCACGACCAGGCCGCGCGGCGAGCCGACCGCGATGCCGATGTCGAAGTAGCCATGGTAGACGATGTCGTTGCCGTCCACGGACGCGTTGAGCACAGGGAACTTCTTGAGCGCATGGACCGCGGCCTTGACGAAGAAGCTCATGAAGCCGATTTTGACGCCGTGCTCCTTCTCGAACTTCTCCTGGAAACGCTTGCGCAGCTCCATCACCGGCGCCATGTTGACCTCGTTGAAGGTGGTCAGGATGGCGTTGGTGGCCTGCGACTGCAGCAGGCGCTCGGCGACACGCGCGCGCAGGCGACTCATCGGCACGCGCTCCTCGGGACGTGCGCCCAGGCTCACGGAGGGCGCCTTGACCTGAGGCAGAGATGTGGTCGGAACCCCCGTGGGAATGGCGACAGCCGCTGCAGGTTTTGTAGCACCAGCGGCGACGGCCGCGAGCACATCGCCCTTGATCACGCGGCCGTCCCGGCCGGTGCCGGGCACCGAGCCGGGAGCCAGCTGGTTGTCGGCCATCAGTTTGGCCGCGGCCGGCATGGCGACGCCAGCCATGGCGGCGCCTGTGGCGGCGGGAGCCGCCGCGGGAGCTGCCACCGGCGCGACGGCGGGCGCGGGCGCTGCAGCGATGGCTTGGCTGTCGGTGTCGATCTTCGCGATCAGCTGGTCGGACACCACGGTGCCGCCATCGGCCACCACGATTTCGGCCAGCACGCCGGCCGAAGGCGCGGGCACTTCGAGCACCACCTTGTCGGTTTCGATCTCGATCAGGATTTCATCGACGGCGACGGCCTCACCGGCCTTTTTCTTCCATTGCAACATCGTGGCCTCGGCCACGGATTCGGACAGTTGCGGGACCTTGACTTCTACGATAGCCATTTATCTCTTCCTTGGTTGAGCGTTGCGCGTTCAGCGCTGAGCGTGAGGGGCGTCAGCAACTCGCCCAACGCTCAACGCCGAACCTGTTATTTCGTCAAAACAAAGCCCTTGAGCTTGCCGAAAGCGCCATCCACCAGCGCCTTTTGCTGGTCCTGGTGCAGGTGCGAGTAGCCCACGGCAGGAGAGGCCGAGGCAGCACGGCCCGAATAGCCGAGCCTCTGGCCTTCGACCATGTTCTCGTGGATGTAGTGCTGAACGAAGAACCAGGCGCCCTGGTTTTGCGGTTCGTCCTGGCACCACACGATGTCGGCCGCGTTCGGGTACTTCTTGAGCTCGGCCGCAAAGGCCTTGTGCGGGAACGGATAGAGCTGCTCGACGCGGATGATGGCGACATCGTCCGTGCCCTTTTCCTCGCGCTTCTTGGCCAGGTCGTAGTAGACCTTGCCGGAGCAGGCGATCAGGCGCTTGACCTTGTCTGCCTTCTTGATGACTTCTTCCTTGTTCTCGGGAATCACCGTCTGGAAGCTACCCCGGGTGAACTCGGACAGCGGCGAGGTCGCGTCCTTGTTGCGCAGCAGCGACTTCGGGGTCATGATGATCAGCGGCTTGCGCAGGTTGCGCACCATCTGGCGGCGCAGCACATGGAAGATCTGGCTGGCCGTGGTGGGCTGCACCACCTGCATGTTGGTGTCGGCCGACAGCTGCATGAAGCGCTCCAGGCGGGCCGAGCTGTGCTCGGGACCCTGGCCCTCGTAGCCGTGCGGCAGCATGAGCGTGATGCCGTTGACGCGGCCCCACTTGACTTCACCCGAGGCGATGAACTGGTCGATCACAACCTGGGCGCCATTGGCAAAGTCGCCAAACTGGGCTTCCCAGATCACCAGGGTGTTGGGATCGGAGCCCGCGTAGCCGTACTCGAAGCCCAGCACGGCCTCCTCCGACAGGATGGAGTCGATCACCACGAACGGAGCCTGGTTCTCGCCCACGTTTTGCAGCGGCACATAGGTGCCGGTGTCCCACTTCTCGCGGTTCTGGTCGTGGACCACCGCATGGCGGTGGGTGAAGGTGCCGCGGCCGCAGTCTTCGCCAGACAGGCGCACGGGGTAACCGCTGGCCACCAGCGAGGCGAAGGCCATGTGTTCGCCCATGCCCCAGTCCACCGGTGTGTCGCCCCGGCCCATGGCCGCACGGTCGTCAAGCACCTTTTTGACCAGCGGGTGCGGCGTGATGCCGGCAGGAATGACAGTGACCTTCTCGGCCAGGCGCTTCCATTCGGCCAGGGGGATGGCGGTGTCGCCGGCATCGGTCCACTTCTTGCCGAGGTAGGGCGCCCAGTCCACCGCGTATTTGTTCTTGAAGTTGGTCAGCACCGGATCGACCGTGTGCTTGCCGGCATCCATGGCAGCGCGGTAGGCCTTGACCATGTCGTCGCCCAGCGTGGCGCCCAGGCCCTGGGCCGCCAGCTTGTCGGCATAAAGCCTGCGGGTGCCAGGATGGTGGGCGATCTTCTTGTACATCAGCGGCTGGGTCAGTGCCGGCGTGTCCTGCTCGTTGTGGCCCAGCTTGCGGAAGCAGATGATGTCGACCACCACGTCCTTGCGGAACTCCATGCGGAACTCCAGCGCCAGCTGGGTGGCCAGCACCACGGCTTCGGGGTCGTCGCCATTGACGTGCAGCACGGGCGACTCGATCATCTTGACCACGTCCGAGCAGTACAGCGTGGAACGGCTGTCGCGCGGATCGGAAGTGGTGAAACCGATCTGGTTGTTGATCACGATGTGCACCGTGCCGCCGGTCGAGTAGCCGCGGGTTTCGGCCAGGGCCAGGGTTTCCATCACGACGCCCTGGCCGGCAAAGGCTGCATCACCGTGGACGATGACAGGCAGCACCTGTTTGCCCAGCGGGTCCGCACGGCGGTCCATGCGGGCGCGCACCGATCCTTCGACCACGGGGTTGACGATTTCGAGGTGCGAGGGGTTGAACGCCAGGCTCAGGTGGACCGGGCCGCCGGGCGTGCTCACATCCGAGCTGAAACCCTGGTGGTATTTGACGTCGCCGCTGGGCAGTTCTTCCGGCGCCGTGTGGTCGAACTCGGCAAACAACTCGGCCGGCATCTTGCCCAGCGAGTTCACCAGCACGTTGAGGCGGCCGCGGTGGGCCATGCCGATCACGATTTCCTGCACGCCCTTGGCGCCGGCCTGCTGGATCAGCTCGTCCATGGCCGCGATGAAGCTCTCGCCGCCTTCGAGCGAAAAGCGCTTCTGGCCCACGTACTTGGTGTGCAAAAAGCGCTCCAGGCCCTCGGCGGCGGTCAGGCGGTCGAGGATGTGCTTCTTCTTCTCGGCGCTGAAATTGGGCTTGCTGCGCACCGCCTCGAGTTTCTGCTGCCACCAGCGCTTTTGGTTCTGGTCGGTGGTATACATCCACTCGGCGCCGATGCTGCCGCAGTAGGTCTCGCGCAGCGCGTTCATCAGGTCGCGCAGCGACATCGAGTCCTTGCCGAAGAACGTGTTGCTGGTGTTGAACACGGTTTCCTGGTCGGCATCGCCAAAGCCGTAGAACGAAGGCTCGAGCTCGGGAATGTTTTCGCGCTCGGCGCGCTTGAGCGGGTCCAGGTCGGCCCAGCGTGCGCCGACATTGCGGTAGGCCGCGATCAGCTGCTGGACGGCCGTGCGCTTGCGGCCCAGTTCGGAGTCGGCGCTGTCGATGACCACCCGGGTCGGGCCCTGCTTGGCGCGCTCGGCAAAGGCGTTGACGACGGGCAGGTGCGGCACGTCCCTGGCATTGCTGCCGTCGACGGCGGGAACGTTCTGCAACGCGTCGAAGTAGTCGCGCCAGTTGTCGGGCACGCTGCCGGGGTTGCTCAGGTAGTTTTCGTACAGCTCCTCGACATAGGGCGCGTTGCCGCCGAAGAGGTAGGTATTGCCTTGATAGGCTTGATAAACGGACGCCGCCGCCCGCGATGGCTCACTCATTTTCCGCTGACCTCCGTTTCCCTTGGGGAAACATTAGCTGGTTGACAAACCTTCCGCGACACGGCTGAACCGGTTGGCGGATGCGACTGTGGCTGGGAAGGGCCTTAGTACAGCGCGCATTGTGCCACTGAATCGGGCCGGCCCCAAGCCCGATCTGGCGAACGCCCGTTCAGTTTGTGTTACAGGGTGTGGCTGGCGCGGCCCGGCGGGTGCCGCGCGCGCCCGAGGCTACGCCCAGCCGGGGTTGCCGTCCATCCCCAGCAGCATCGGATTGTTGAGCCGGGGCGGCCTGACGGTTTTGTGGCTCTTGAGCCAGGCTTCCACCACCTCCCAGACCGGCGGGCCCGCGTTCTTGCTGGCCTCGGCCACCGGTGCCCAACCCGCCACCTTGTAGGTTTTGCCGGCCTGCAGCGGCTGGCCGTCCAGGCGCATGTCCTGGATGCGGCTGCCCATTTTCGCGCCGGGGTCGCAGCTATAGCTCAGCCCGCCCACGCGCACCATGTCGCCGCCCTGCTGATAGTAGGGGTCTGGGTTGAACAGGTTGTCGGCCACGTCCTCCAGGATGGTCTTAATGGTCTCGCCCGTCATGTCGGTCAGCGTGGTCCAAGGATAGGTGATGGCGGTCTGGTCCATCAGGTGCTCGCGCGTGACGGCCTGGCCCGGCAACAGCGAGGTCCCCCATCGAAAACCCGGCGAGAACGCAATTTGCGCGCCGCGCACCTCCATCAAGGCGTCCAGGATCAACTGGTCGAAGGTGCCGTTGAAGTTGCCGCGGCGGTACAGCGTGCCCTCGGTCGTGGCCAGGGTTTCCTCGAGCCGGGTCTTGTAGGGCGCGCGCAGCCTGGCGATCAGCGCCGCCATCTCGCCATCGGCCGGCAGCAGGTTGGCGAATACCGGCAGCAGCCAGTACTGGAAGCCGGTGAGCTTTTTGCCCTTGACCTCCAGGTCGAGCACGCCGAGGAACTTGCCGTTGCTGCCCGCATTGGTCACTATGGTCTGGCCGCCGGGATTCTTGACGATGACTGGCACCGGCATGCCGTCATGGGTATGGCCGCCCAGGATCGCGTCGATGCCGCTCACGCGCGAGGCCAGCTTGAGGTCCACGTCCATGCCGTTGTGGCTGAGCAGCACGACGGCCTGCGCGCCCTGGGCCCGCGCCGCGTTGACCGTGTCCTGCATCTCCTTTTCCTGGATGCCGAAGGTCCAGTTCGGGGTCAGCCAGCCGGGATTGGCAATCGGCGTGTAGGGAAAGGCCTGGCCGATGATGGCGACCGCAACCCCGTTCATCTCGCGGATCGCAAAGGGCTTGAACACCGGGTCGCCGAAGTCGCTGGTCCTGACGTTTTGCGCCAGGAACTCGATCTTGCCTGCGAAGTCCTGCTCCACCACCTGCCTGATGCGCGCTTCGCCATAGGTGAAATCCCAATGGCCGGTCATGAGGTCCACGCCCAGCAGCTTGCAGGCCTCCACCATGTCCTGTCCTTGAGTCCACAGCGAGGTGGCGCTGCCCTGCCAGGTGTCGCCGCCGTCGAGCAGCAGCGCGCCGGGGCGCGAGGCCTTCAGGCGCTTGACCAGGGTGGCCAAATGCGCGAAGCCGCCGACCTTGCCGTACCGGCGCGAGGCGCGCTCGAAGTCGAGATGGGTCAGCGCATGGGCCTGGGCAGTGCCGGCCTTCAGGCCAGCGGCCTTGAGCAAACGGCTGCCGACCAGATGCGGCAGCTGGCCGCGCATGCTGCCCACGCCCAGGTTGACCGAGGGCTCGCGGAAATACACGGGCAGTAGCTGGGCGTGGCAGTCGGTCATGTGCAGCAGGTGCACATTGCCGGCCTTGGGCGCGTCGTACAGCTTGGCGGCGTCTTGCGCGCGGGCTTCACGGGCCAGCGGAAAACCGCAGGCCAGCGCCGCCGCCATGACGCTGGCGAATTCTCGGCGGGACAGGTTCATGAGGGTTGCCCTTTTTTCGTCATTCCCGCGCAGACGGGAATCCAGACGACTGGCGCACCGGGCCCTGGATCCCCGCCTGCGCGGGGATGGCGGCACAAGGGGTATCGCTTCACTTGTTGACCGGCGATTGCGGGTCCAGCAGCAAGGCCATCACATGCTTGATCTGCGCCGGCGTCAGGATGCCCGCATCGCCGAAGCGCGGCATGCCCGAGCAGGCGTTGAACGCATGGGTGTTCCAGATGCGGCCCCAGGTGTATTTGACTATCGGCAAGGATTCAGCCGCGTTCGGGTCCTTCACCCCGCGGGTCACGCCGTATCTGAGCAGGCTGGGCCCGATATTGCCGAAGCTGATTTCCTGCGGGCTGAGCTGGTGGCAGGCGTAGCAGTTGGCGCCGTTGGCAGCACCGGCCACATCGCTCCACTGCAGGCCACGGCCGTTTTGGGCGATCTTCTCGCCTTCGCGCCAGTCGCCGATGTACTGGCCGTCGGCCGGGTAAGGGATCGACTCGTAAGTCGACTTCTGCAGGCGCTCGCGGGTCTTCTCGTCCAGGGCTTGGCCGGACGCGGCCGCTTGCGAGCACAGGCGCTGCAGTTCCGACTGCTCCAGCCGGTCGAGCTTGGCGATGCCGCGCTCGGAAAACGAGGCCTTGAGGGTTTGCAGCACCTCGTCGGCCGACGGCGAGGTGGCGCATCCAGCTATCAAAAACGTAGCAGCAAGCGCTGAAGAATAAAGGGCTACCGTGGTTTTTTTCATGATCTACAGCCTTTTCAACGCTTGATGGAGGTGGCCGCCATCTTGCCGCCGTTGGCGTTCACCCCCATGAAGGTGATGAGGTCCACGGAAGCCGGGCTCAGGTACTGCATTTCGGGAAAACGCTGCTGGCGGAAGCAGTCGTACAGGCGCCACTGCATGGTGCGCACTGCGCCCTGGCTCACGCGGTAGGCCGGCCACTGGCTGAACGCCTCCTGGGCCGGCTTCTGCTGGGTCAGGTTGGGCAGGTCCTGCAGCCGGATGCGCTTGCCGTCTTCGCTATGGCAGGAGGCACAGGCAAAGTCGTAGGGCCCACCCCTGAAGTAGAAGATCTGCCTGCCGCGCGCATAGGCCTCGCGCTCCAGGCGGTGCGACTGCGGGATGTTGATCACCAGGTCGCGCGACTCGTCGTACAGGTAGGCCACCAGGTCCTCGATCACCGTGGCCTTCTGCCCCTCTGACGAGAAAGCCGTCGACGCCTTGAACTCCTCGGGCTTGAAGCCCTGCAGCGTGACCATGCAGTGCACCAGGCGCGACTCCAGATCCATGACCCGGCCGGTGTCGGCAAAGTAGCGCGGCAGCACGGCCGCGACGCCCTTGACCTTGCCCGGGCCCAGGCCCATGTCGCAGGCCTGCAGCGTGGCGTTGTTCGGCCCGCGGCGGGTCGTCCACAAGGCCTCGCCGCGCGCGGCGTTCAGGTCGGCCGGGTTGCCGTCCTGCAACGAGGCGCGGTAGTCGGCAATCGCATCGGTCGTGGACTTCTGCTGGGCCTGTGCAGGCGCCACCAGAAAAATGGCGGACAGGGCGGCCCCCGCAACCAGGGCTTGCTGCTGTATTGGCATCAATCTGTCTCCGAACGTTGTTGCTAGTTGGGAACTGTCATCCTGAGCAAAGCGAAGGATCTTTGCAAGACTGCAGGAGATTCTTCGCTGCGCTCAGAATGACAAGGAAGACTCAGGAAATCACGGCCTCATCGGTGCGCTTGTCGCCCCTGTTGTCGATCCAGGTCACGGCGATCTTGTCGCCGGCCTTGCCGCCCTTGAAGCTGAATTGCACGAACGGGTTCTTCGATACGGCCGGGCCCCACTGGGCGCTCATCACGGTCCTGCCCTCGTGCACGGCGCTGATGCTCTGGATGAACCAGGCCGGAATCACCTTGCCGGCCGCATCGCGGCGCTGGCCGCTTTCCATTTCGTGGCTGACCAGCACGCGCACGGTCACCTTGTCGCCTTGCGCCTGGGCACGGATTCGCATTGGATCGCTCATGACTGCTCCTTTTCAGTTGGGGACAGGGCTTGCGGCTGCGCCGCTGCGGACTGTCCCGCAAAGTTGTTGTTAACCGCCGCAACCGCCGAGGGTCACCTTGACTTCCTTGACCGCGTAAAAGTACTTGTCGCCGGCCTTGGCCAGCGCATAGACGTTGGACGACTGGCCCATCTTGACGTTGGTGGCCACGCTCGCATCGGTGCCGGGCGGGATGTCGAACACCGCCGTCAGCGCAAAGGGGTTCTTCTCGATGACAAAAGCCACCTGGGTCGTGCCGGGGATGTTGCTTTGCGCGCCGATGCGCACGACGTTGCCGTTTTCGGCGATCTCGGGGGCCTGCAGGATCAGATCCTTGCTCTCCACCGGCGCCGCACCGCCCAGCGCCTTGACGGCGTCGTTGAACGACTTGGTCTCGAAGGCGTTCTTGTTCCAGCCGGGGGCGTTCTGGGCGCTGGCGGCCGCAGGCAGCAGGCCGGCGGCGGCCGCCAGCCCGAGCACCGTGGCCCCCGAGCTTTTGTGCATGAATTCGCGACGTTCCATCTTTGGGACTCCTTTGGGTTTCAGCGTTCAGCGTTGGGTGCTGAGCAGGTGACCTCGCCCGCTCAACGCTCAACGCTCAACGCTCAACCATTCCACGCCTTCCATGAAATTGTATGAACACGTAGAACACGGCAGCATGGGGTCTGCCTGAAACCCTTCGATGGGCAGGCAGCGCTCGCCATCACTTGCCACCCCCCTGGGCCAGCCACTGCGCCACGCGCAGGGCATCGGCTTCACTGATCGACTGGGCCGGCATGGGAATCGCGCCCCAGGCGCCCTGCCCTCCGCCCGTGATCTTGCCGGCCAAATACGTTGCGGCATCGGAGCGGCTCTTGTAGCGCTCGGCCACCTCCTTGAACGAAGGGCCGACCAGCTTGTTGTCCAGCCCGTGACACGCGATGCAGACGTTTTTTTGCAGCAGCGGCATCACATCGGCGGCCCCGACATCTGTCGCCGCCGGCCGCTCACCCGCTCCATTTTTCATAGCGGCAGGCGCAGAGGCAACGGGGGCTGGACCCACTTTTTTCCCTGCATCCGGGGCGGTGGCGCGCGAGGTGTCGGCACCGCGCGTGGGCCCCAGGCTGCGCGACTGCTCGGCAAGGTTGCCGTGCGCATTGCGGGCGTAGTCGGGGATGGCGCTGGCCACGGCCGCCGCGGCCTGGCAGTCCTTCATGCAGGCCGAGCCCTGGACATCGGGCCTGGCGCGACCGCCCAGTTCGCTGCCGGGCCACAGGCCGTGGGCCGTGGTCATGCCGTGGCGGTTGGGCAGACGGGACTGGACCTCGCGCATGTTCCTGTCGGACAGCGTAAAGTCCTCCGGCACCACATGGCCCAGACTCAGGATATAGGCTGTGACGGCATAGACCTCGTCGGCCGACAGCGACTTGGGCGCGGTCCAGGGCATGGCACGGTAGATGTAGTCCCACAGCGTGGACAGTTGCGACACCTTCATCAGCGTGGTGCGCGTGGGCGCGTTGGCACCGGGCTGCAAGCTGGCCACGCGGCCGGTTTCGATGTCCTTCTTCGTCGTGTAGCCCACGATGGGCGTGAACACCTCGTTGCTCTCGCCAAAGCTGCCGTGGCACGAAGCGCATTGCGCCTCCCAGACCTGTTCGCCGCGACGCACACTGCCCTGGCCCGCCGGCAGGCCCTTGAAGTCGGGGCGCACGTCGATGTCCCAGGCCTTGATTTCGGCCGGCGTGGCGGTGCGGCCTATGCCGTCGAAGCGCGGGGTAGCGTGCGAGAGCGTGGGCAGCAGAGCTGCCCACCCTACGATAAGCGCTGCCAACGCGCGAGCATCAGGAGAGCTGAACATTCTTCACCTCGCCCGATTCTTCAACCAGCCAGGTCTGGATCGCGTTGTTGTGATAAATGCTGCGCGTACCACGCACCTTGCGCAGCTCGGCATAGGTCGGCTGGATATGGCCGGTCTCATCGACCGCGCGGCTCATCAGCAGGGCCGGCAAGCCGTCCCAGGACCAGTCGAAATTGAAGCGCGTCAGGCATTTGGACAGCACCGGTGTTTGCAGCCGGGCCGGCTTCCAGTTGCGACCACCGTCGGCCGACACATCGACCCTGCGCACCTTGCCGCGCCCGCTCCAGGCCAGGCCCGTGATGTTGTGAAAGCCCTTGTCCAGCAGCATCTGGCCGCCGCTGGGCGAGGTGATCACGCTCTTGACCTCCTGCAGGCTGGTGTACTGGCGGTGCAGGCCATCGGGCATCAGGTCCACATAGTGGATGGTCTCGTCCTTGGTCGCGTAGGGCATGTCGCCCAGCTCGATGCGGCGCAGATACTTGACCCAGCTCACCCCCTGCACGCCCGGCACGACCAGGCGCAGGGGGTAGCCGTTTTCCGGGCGCAGCATTTCGCCATTTTGGCCATAGGCGAGCAGCACCTCGCCGCTCATCACCAGGCTCATCGGAATGGTGCGCGTCATCGACGAGCCGTCCGCGCCTTCGGCCAGAACGAACTTGCCGCGCTTGAAGTCCGCGCCGCACATTTCCAGAATCGTGCGCAGCGGCACGCCGGTGTATTCGCTGCAGGAAATCATGCCGTGCGTGTACTGCACCGTGGGCACGGCCACATTGCCCCATTCCATGCCGGTGTTGGCGCCGCACTCGATGAAGTGAATGCGGCTCACCGGGGGCAGGCGCATCAGCTCGTCCATGTCGAACACCATGGGGCGCCTGAGCATGGCCTCGTCGCTGCCGTTGACCATCAAGCGGTGCTGCGAAGGATCGATGTCCCACCAGCCCTGGTGGTGGCGCTCGAAATGCAGGCCGCTGGGCGTGATGATGCCGAACAGGCCCTGCAACGGGCAAAAGCTCACGCTGGCCTGGCTCACGCGCGTGAGGCCCGGACTTTCGCGGCGCTGCAGGTTTTTCTCCCAGACGCTGGGCACGCCATAGCCGCGCGCGGCCACGGCCTGGCCCAGGGACTTGCTGTGGTCCGGCAGATTGAGGATGTGCGGGTCGCCAGCCGGGGCGGGCGCGGTCTGCGCCGCGGCCGCGCCCACGGCCGAGGCCAGAGCGCCGGCCAGGAAACCGCGGCGGCCTGACTGCACCTCGCGGATTTGCTCGCGGCTCAGGAAGTTCTCTGGCGCGCGGCGGATGAGTCGGTTCAGCATGGCGATACCTGCTTCCGGTCAAAGCCCGGGGGCATGGAGCTGGCCCATCAGGCGGCTCCCCGGGCCAGCAGGCGCTCGGCCGGCGGCAGCTGCATAGGCTCGTCGATCTCAATCGCGATCTGGGTGCAGACCGCGCGGCACAGAGCCACGGCCTTCTCGCTTTGCACGCGGTAGAGCACCTGCGTGCCCTCCTTGCGCTTGGCCAGCACGCCGGTGCGGTACAGCACGTTGAGGTGCTGCGACAGGTTGGGCTGGGTGGTGTCGATCTTCTCCAGCAGCTGGCCGACCGAGCGCTCTCCGTCGCACAGGGCGCTCAGGATGCGCAGGCGCATCGGTGTGGAGAGCACGCCGAACAGCTCGGCCGCGAGCTCAAACACCCGCCCTGACTGGGCGTCCTCGCTGACGGTGATCAGAGGGTCCATGGCATTCATGCAAATATAAGCAAGAACCAATATTCTGGACCGCAAAAAGCCGCGATGGATCAGGGCTTTCCCGGAGGCGTCTCGCAGTCGCTACCAAATTACCAGCGCCACACGCCCCGCGGACACGGGCACATGGCCTATTGGGCAACCGAGTCCCGGATTTGCTGCAGCGCCGCCGGGTCTTCGATGGTGGTCAGGTCGCCGGGGTCGCGGCCTTCGCAGACCGCCTGGATGGCGCGACGCAGCAGCTTGCCGCTGCGCGTCTTGGGCAGCACCGTCACAAAGCGCACCCGGGCCGGGCGCGCCACGGCACCGAGCTGCGCGTCGACCAGGTTCATCACCTCGCCTTCGAGCTGGAGACGCGCGGCGTCGTCGCCCAGGCCGCTCGCATCCTTGACCACGGCAAAGGCCATCGCGACCTGCCCTTTGAGCTGGTCGGCCACGCCCACGACCGCAACTTCGGCGATGTTGGGGTGGCTGGCAATGCTCTCCTCGATCTCGCGTGTGCCCAGGCGGTGGCCGGCGACGTTGATCACGTCGTCGGTACGGCCCAGGATGAAGAAATAGCCATCCTTGTCGCGCACGCCCCAGTCGAAGGTCGAGTACACCAGCTTGCCGGGAATGCTGCGCCAGTAGGTCTGCACGAAGCGCTCGTCGTCGCGCCACACGGTCTGCATGAAGCCCGGCGGCGTCGGGCCTTCGATTGCAAGCACGCCCTTCTGGTCGGGCCCGAGCAGTTCCTCGCCGGTGCTTTCGTCGAGCAGCTTCACGTTGTAGCCGTACATCGGCATACCGGGGCTGCCGAACTTGCTGGGGGCCTGCTCCACGCCGTTGGCGATGGTCAGGATCGGCCAGCCGCTCTCGGTCTGCCAGTAGTTGTCGATGATCGGCACGCCCAATCCTTCGCTGATCCAACGCGCCGTCGGCTCGTCCAGCGGCTCGCCCGCGAGGAACAGCGCGCGCAGGCTGGACAGGTCGTACTTCCTGAGAAAGGCCGGGTCCTGCTTCTTGAGCACGCGCACGGCGGTGGGCGCGCTGAACATCACCGTGACCCTGTATTTCTCGACCAGGCTCCACCAGATGCCGGCATCGGGGCGGATCGGCAGGCCCTCGTACATGAGGGTCGCCATGCCGGCAATCAACGGGCCGTAGACGATGTAGCTGTGGCCCACGACCCAGCCGATGTCGCTGGTGGAGAAATAGGTCTCGCCCGGCCTGCCGCAGAAGATGTGCTTGATGCTGGCGGCCAGCGCCACCGCATAGCCGCCGGTGTCGCGCTGCACGCCCTTGGGCCGGCCGGTCGTGCCCGAGGTGTAGAGCGTGTAGCTCGGGTGCGTCGCGTCGACCCACTCGCAGGCCACCGCGGTATCGAGGTGTTTTTGCCGCAAAGCCCGCCAGTCATGGTCGCGACCCGCTATCAAATCCATAGCGGCAAGCTGGCGGTCCACCAGCAGCACCGCGTCGGGCTTGTGGCTGCTCAGCCGGATGGCTTCGTCCAGCAGCGGCTTGTAGGCCACCACCTTGCCGCCGCGCGAGCCCGCGTCGGCGCTGACGATCAGCCTGGGCGCCGCGTCCTCGATGCGCGAGGCCAGCGACACCGAGGCAAAGCCGCCAAACACGACCGAGTGAATCGCGCCGATGCGCGCGCAGGCCAGCATGGCAAACGCCGCCTCGGCGATCATGGGCATGTAGATCAGCACGCGATCGCCCTTTTGCACGCCGAGCTCCTGGAGCACGGCGGCCATGCGCTGCACCTCGGCGTGCAATTCACGGAACGAGTAGGTCTTTTCCTCGCCGGTTTCGCTGGACACATGGATCAGCGCCGTTTGGTCGCCCCGCTCGGGCAGGTGCCGGTCGACCGCGTTGTGGCACAGGTTGGTTGTGCCGCCGGCGTACCAGCGGGCAAACGGCGGGTTGCTGTAGTCGCAGATCTGCTGGGGCGGAGTCTGCCAATCGATCAGCTTGGCCTGCTCGGCCCAGAAGGTATCGCGCTCCTCGATCGAGCGCCGGTGAAAGTCTGCGAACCTGGCCATGCTTTGCCTCCTAATCTGAATTTATAATTATTCATCACAGACTTGCGGGAAACTGACTTGGCGCCCTGTCAGACCTCACCCGAAAGTCCGCTCGGGTCTTCCTTGGCAAGGTAGCAGTGCAGCGCGCGGATGGCCGACGAGGCATGCTCGCCCCAGTGGGTCTGGAACCTGAATCCCCACTGCCAGAGGGCATCGTCGATGCCCCCGGCTTCGTACAGGCAAAGGCCTGTCGCAACGTCGCGGTAAATGTCCACCAAGTCGTCGGCCAGGTCGCCGACGACGGGCGGCTCCAGGGGCTGGACCAGCGGGCTGAAGATCTCGCTGTAGTGCTGCAGCGCAAAAGCCGCCGCCCTCGTGCGCACCACCTGCAGGCGCTCGGCCAGGGCCGGCTCGGCGGCGCTCGCAATGGACACCCCCTCGCTCCAGGGCTGCGGCAGCGCCAGCGCCGCCGCGTAGAGCGCCACCACGCGCCGAAGCGCGACGGCGGCCGACAGCTTCTGCGGCGACGCCGAGCCGTCGGCCCAGTCGATGAAGCGCCGCGCTTCCTCGCTGAAGCGCGCTGCAGCGACTAGTCTGTCCCGGCTACGGTGCATAAGGAATGGAAGAGACACCCTCCTCCCGAGCGGGCCGCGAGTCATGAAACCTGCGATGACCGGCGACGAATTGCCGCGATGGGAAGCGAGAACTTTTCATCGACTGACCGGGGAAGGAGAAATCATGGCCATTATCGCCACAGTCCTGCCTTGTGACGCAACGCGAAGCGTTCCCGATCAGATCACGCTGCGTGAAGCCAAAGTCGACCACCAGGTGCTGGTCACCACGCTGCTCGATCAGCGACGCGTCGGCAAGGACGACCTCTCGCAGCTGTACGCACGCCGATGGAACGTCGAACTTGACCTTCGCAACCTCAAGACCACCACCGGCATGGACGTGCTGAGCTGCCAGACGCCGCAGATG